>Ga0207797_1000970_pt1 | contig 21337 bp, 19 predicted proteins | sample PRCRCaboRojoPR_6_FD_187275 | JGI IMG/M metagenome (GOLD analysis project Ga0207797, IMG submission 187275) | Marine sediment microbial community from Cabo Rojo, Puerto Rico - PR CR 10% Liquid 1 (SPAdes) | ecosystem: Environmental > Aquatic > Marine > Coastal > Sediment | place: Cabo Rojo, Puerto...
ACGGACGAGTAACCGTCGTCGGGTCGACGGACGAGTAACCGTCGTCGGGTCGACGGACGAGTAACCGTCGTCGGGTCGACGGACGAGTAACCGTCGTCGAGTCACCGGGTGATCGCCGACCGGTGGCCCCTCACCGTTCGCAGGTCGTCGCCGGGACGAGCCCCGGGATCGCGGATGGCCGGGAGTCAGGGGTGTGACTCCCGACCGCTCCCCCCACGTCTCGTGAGGTAGAAGTGGACGGCCGTCCAACGGTGACGCGTGAGCGAGTTCGTCGTCGACATCAAGACGTCGGCCCGGCGCGCCAACGGCGTCGTCGGTGCCACCGTCCACCAGGGCGGCACGCGCCGCCAGTTCGACGGCCGCGAGGACGCCGAGTCCTGGGCGACGGGGCTCTCCGCCGCCGGAACCCGGAAGGTCTGGATCCGGGCGGCGAACCCCGACGACCGGACGGGCGCCGACGCCTACCTCGTGAGTCGGCGACCCCGGCGGGGCGAGGACGTCGTCCACCAGGGGCCGGACCCGGAGCGTGGCGAACAGGCCGGCCTCGAAGCCGTCGAGCGCTGAACGACCGTCCACGGGGTGGGGTCGCGATCGCCGGGCGGTCGCGATCGCCGGGCGGTGGGTCTACCGGCCGGTCGGCTCGATCGCCACCGCCACGTGACCCGGGAGCCACTGCCGGACGGCCCCCACTGTGTCACCGCATCGCGCGCTTCACGTCCAGCACCGGCGAGCCGTCGAGCATGTCCACCCCACGGATCGCGAGGTCCGTCCCGTCGACGGCGAGAACCTCGACGGTCGTCACGCAGATCGGGTTCGGCCGGGCGGGCGATCGAGTTGCGAAGACGCCACGATCCCCGTCGCCACGATGGGACCCCACCGTCAGCACCCTGTCGGCCCGGTGGGCGACCCAGACGACGTCGAGGAACTGCCCCGGCTCGACGCCGCGCAGCCCCGCCTCGTGGGCGGGATCGACGTGGAGCACTCCCTCGACGTCCGCCTCGGCCCCCTGCCGGGGTGCGTCGGTCGTCGCCTCGATCGGCGTGTCGACCGTCCCGATCGGCTCGAACTCCATGCCCGGTATCGGGGGTCGTCGACGGTCAATCCGACGGTCCGGCGGTCGGTGACGCGAGCGAGGACCCGAACGGGCGAAACGCTTGACACGCGACCGACCGTACCGGACCCATGGACGCGCAGCCGTCGGCGTTCGAGCTGGCCCTGGCGGCGCTCGACTCCGACGCGCTCCGGGGACTGGTCGCGGACCTCTGGCGGGCTCGCGGTCGCGAGGTCGACCCGACCGGTGACGGCCCCCTCCGCGTGACGCTCCCCGACGGCTCCGAACGACTGGTCGCCCTCGACGGCGGACCGGACCCGCCGCCGGCGCCGCCGGCCGGTGCCGACGCGGTCGTCACGACCCGCCGCGTCGAGGACGTCCCCCCGACCGTCGTCGACGCGGCCGACCTCCGCCGGCTCCTCCTGTACGCCGTCGACCGCGGGACGACGCGGGACCTCTGCGAGCGGTACCTGGACGGGACGACCCCGGAGCCCGACACCGGACCGGCGACGGTGCCTCCCGCGACCCGCGATCGCGGCTCGCCGACGGACGACCCCGATCCGGGCGCGTCGGAGACGGGATCGTCCCGGATCGGGTCCGGTGGGACGGACCCGGTCGGCGACGACGCCGGCGGGGTAACGGCGGTCGCCGCGACTGGCGACCCGGGCGCGACGGCCGACGACGACTCCCGGACCGGACTGCCCGCGGCGCTCGAGTCGGTCGGCGCCGCCCGTCTCGTGCTCGTCGCCGTCGCCGTGGTCCTGCTGGCCGCCGCGGCGGCCGGGCTGGGACCGGCGACGGGTGTCGCCGGGCTCGGCGGCGTCGACGGCGACGAGCGCGACACGCCCGGCGAGAGCGACGGCGGGACCGACCCCGAAACGGCGGCCGGGGGGACGGACGCGTCGGCCGACGAGGTGACGCCGTACGGGGCGGGGCGATCGAGCGACGCCGACGCCGGTGCGGGTTCTGGCGGCGGACCGGACGGGCCGACCGGCGCGTCCGAGGCGGCCGTCGCCCGGCTCGCGGGGTCGGGACCGCTGCCGCCGGCGACGACCGTCGACGGCGCCGGCGGTTCGGCGGTGGTGGCGGGCGGGATCGCGGCCGCGCGGCTCCCGCCCGGTGTTGCCCCGGACGGGACCGTCGACGAGTCCGTGCTGGGCGCGGCCCACGCGGCGGTCCTGGCGAACGACTCCTATCGGGCGACGCTCACGCACGGCGAGACGCTCCGCGGGCGGCCGGTCGGGCTCCGGCGGGAGACGATCGCCGTCGAGAACGCGACCCGTTTCGCCGTGACCGTCGAGCAGTACGGCAGGCTGGCGGCGGGCTCGCAGGTGGTCGCCGAGGACCCGTCGTTCGCCACTGGAGGTCGACGGGTCGTCCTCGTCCGGCCGAACGAGACGTACGACTACCGGCTCCGCGCGTCGTCGGGATCCGGCGGCCCGATCGCGGACCGGCTGGCGACCTACGTTCGGTGGTTCCTCTCGGTCGAGGACTCCAGGATCGCCGACACGACGGTCCGCGACGGTCGCCGGCTCTACTGGCTCGTCTTCGCGAACGACACGTACCCCGGGATCGTGAACACGACCGGAACGGCACTGATCGACGAACGGGGGTTCGTCCACCGGATGACGCGGTCGTACGAGTACCCCGGCAGGAACGGTGTCGTCGTCACGGCCACCGTGGCGGTGTCGGACGTCGGCCGGACGACCGCCGAGCCGCCGGCGTGGTACCGCCAGGCTGCCAACGGGTCGGTCGCGGGCCGCCAGGCTGCCAACGGGTCGGTCGCGGGTGACGACCGGCGCCGCTCGGTCGACACGGCCGAACTGGGGCTCGCGCGGGCGACCAGCCGCCCGTCGGCGTCGACACCGGTCGCCGGCCGCGAACCCGATCGGAGCGTGGCGTCGCCCGGCGGCCGGCCGTCGCTCCGGGCGGCGGGGTGAACGGGACCGCGGTCGGTCGCTCCGCCGGGGCGACCGGCGTAGCTTGATGTACGGGCCAAGAGTGGCGACGAGCATGCCGACGCCCTCGGAGACGTACATCGAGAACCGGGAACGGATCCAGCCCAACCAGACGAACAACTACGACACGGCCCACGGCGGGACGATCATGCGGCTCATGGACGAGATCGGCGCGATGTCGGCGATGCGGTTCGCCGGCGAGACCTGCGTGACCGCGAAGGTGACGGGCCTCGATTTCAAGCGGCCGGTCCCGCGGGGCGACATCGCGCTCGTCGAGTCGTGGGTCTACGACGCCGGTCGGACGAGCGTTCGCGTCCGGCTGACCGCCGCGCGCGAGGACCCCCGGACCGGCGAGCGCGAGGAGACCAGCGAGTCCTGTTTCGTCTTCGTCGCCGTCGACGAGGACGGCCGCCCGGTCGAGGTCCCCGACGTGACGATCGAGTCCGAGCGGGACAGCGACCTCCGGGACAGGGGGCTGCGGGCCGAGGAGGAGTAATCGCGCGCGTGGCAGGCGCGATCGGCGTCGGCTCGCGTCGGACGGCGACGTCCGGCCACCGACGGGGATCGACGGACCGGTCGGTCGCGAACGCGTCCCCGCGGAGAACGGTGGGGGAGGGATTTGAACCCCCGAGTCCTGAGCGGACAGTTGCTCTCGAAGCAACCGCCTTGGCCGGGCTAGGCTACCCCACCAGCGCTCTAGCGTACCGGCGGGTCCCCTTAATCCGTTTCGGTTCCGGGGCGCGCGTCGCGTGACCGGGCGCCGGTCCGGGTCATGACGCGCTCCACGCGATCGGGCGCCGGTCGGGACCAGGACGCGCTCCACGCGATCGGGCGCCGGTCGGTCCGAGACGGTGCCCGGGGGACTAAGACCCGGGGGCCCCGAGGGCCTCTCATGGACGTAGAGGAAGCGAGCACGGTCTGTACCGAGGTGCTCGACGCCGTCGACGAGGCGGTGATCGCCGAGCGGCCGTTCTTCGAGAACGTGCTGCTCGGTGTCCTGTCCCGGAGCCACGTCCTCATCGAGGACGTCCCGGGGACGGGCAAGACCCTCACGGCGCGGACCTTCGCCACCGCCCTGGGACTGTCCTTCTCCCGCGTACAGTTCACCCCGGACCTCCTGCCCTCCGACATCACCGGCACGAACGTCTTCAACGAGCGCGACCGCTCGTTCGAGTTCTCCGAGGGACCCATCTTCGCGAACGTGGTCCTGGCCGACGAGATCAACCGGGCGCCGCCGAAGACGCAGGCCGCCCTCCTGGAGGCGATGGAGGAGCGACAGGTGACCGTCGACGGGACGACCCACGAGCTCCCCGCCCCGTTCTTCGTCATCGCGACGCAGAACCCCGTCGAGCAGGCGGGCACCTTCGAGCTACCGGAGGCCCAGCTCGACCGGTTCGGCGTCAAGACCGCCATCGGCTACCCCGACCTCGAGGGGGAAGTGGAGCTGCTGCAGCGCCGCGCCGGGCGCGTCACCCGGGCGCCCGAGACGCAGCCGGTGGTCGATCACGACCGCGTGGAGGACGTCCGGTCCGTCCCCGAGTCGATCCGCGTCGACGACGACCTGCTGCGGTACATGGCCGAGCTGACCCACGCCACTCGCCAGGACCGGCGCGTGAAGGTCGGCGTCTCCCCGCGGGGTACCCAGCGGCTCTTCGAGATGGCGCGCGCGCTGGCGACCATCCGCGGGCGCGAGTTCGTGACGCCCGACGACATCAAGCGCGTCGCGCAGCCGACCCTCGCACACCGGCTCGTCCTGACGGCCGACGCGACCGTCAGCGACGTCCGGAAGCGGGACGTCGTGCGCGACGTGCTCGACCAGGTGCCCGTCCCGACGGTGGAGTGATCGCGCCGGTCGACCGGCCGACCGGGGCCGGCACCGGCCCCGGCCCCGGAATCAGTTCCGCAGCGCGGCCACGAGCGCGGTCACGCCGATCAGCAGGAAGACCAGCGCGGCGACCGGCTGCCCGCCGGTCGCGCCCAGGTAGACCCCGTAGCCGAGCACCGTCGCGCCCGCGCCGACGGTCAGCGACGCGGCTGCGTGGGCGACCTCGACGCGCGTCGTCTCCGCCTCCCGGCCCAGCTGCTCGCCCAGGCCGACGGCGTGTTCGCCGACGTCCCACGCGAGGATCGTCCCGAGGAGCCCGACGAGCAGCGGCTCGGGCGGCGCGCCGCGCGCGCCGGCGACGATGACGCCGGTCGCGGCGACGACGGTCCCGCGGGAGAGCCACGACCGCGACCCCCGGAGCAGCCCGACGGCGACGAGGAGGAGTCCGACCGCCGCGAACGGGAGCCCCTCGATCGACGCGAGGCCGACCCCGCCGAGGGCGACCGTCCCGAACAGGAGCGACAGCGCCACCGACAGCGGCGGCGGGGCGTGGGTCACCACGGGCCGTGACCTCCCCGTCCGGGCGTCACGGGTCAGGCCCTCCTCGTCCGGGCCTTCTCCAGTTCGGTCGCGAGCGCCGCCCCGTCGCCGGCCCAGTCGACGACGCGGATCCCGTGCTCCCGGAGCCGTCTGATCCGGGTGCGGCGCTCGATCCGGGCCAGCAGCTCCCCGGTCGTTCCCTCGGCGGTCGGGTTCGGCGAGACGACCGTCACCAGGTGGCCGTAGGCGTCGAGCCGGCGGGCGACGGTCACGAGGTAGTCGTCCGCCAGCGGCGAGAACAGCAGGATCTGGGAGTCGGCGGGGAGCCGACGGCGGAGTCGACGGAGCGTGATCGCCGGGAAGAACTGGCTCTCGCCGGGCGTCGCGGCGAACGCGGGGTGGGTCGCCAGCAGGAGGCGGGCGCGGGCGCGGTGTTCGTCGCCCGACCCGGGCCCGAGCCACACCTCCTCGTCGGCCAGCGCCGCGATCCCGACGCGATCGCCCGCGTCGAGGAGGGCCGGGACGGCGGCGCTGGCGGCGTCGACGGCGCGCTCGACCGCGTTCGGCGTCTCCTCGTCGGGGGCGACGTACGCGTGCTCGCGGGCGTCGACGAGGAGGACGACCGACGCCGCGCGCTCCTCGCGGAACTCCAGCGTCGCCAGCTCGCCGGTCCGGGCCCAGCGGTTCCAGTCGACGCGCGCCTGCGGGTCGCCCGGCCGGTACTCCCTGGTGGCGTAGAACTCCACGCCCGCGCCGGCGACGTCCGTCGCCACCCGGCCGGAGTACTGCGTCGTGAGTCCCCGAAGCGGGACGTCGGCCGTCGCCTCGAGTCGCGGCGTACACTGCAGGGTCGTCCCGGCGTCGACCTCGACGACCCGCTCGGTCGCGCCGGCGGCGTCGCGGACCAGTGCCGTCAGGGGCTCCCAGGCGTGCTCGCCGCGGACCGCCCGGACGGCGTACGAGAAGGTGGCCCGCTTGCCCGGCCGGAGCGCCGTCCCGTGGCGGGCGACGTCCTCGGCCTCCAGTGCCGGCGGGACGCCGTCGACCAGCCGGAGGTCCGGGAGCGTCCCCGACCCGACGTTGCGGACGCGGACGGTCACCACGACCTCGTCGCCGGGGTCGGGCGTCGGGTCCGACAGCTCGCGCTCGACGCGGAGGTCGACGGGCGTCGGCCCGGCGCGGGCGTACGCGGCGTACGCGACGCCGACGATCCCGACCAGCAGGAGCGACGGCTGCCGGGTGATCACGCCCAGCCCGCCCGCGAGCAGCGCCAGCGCGTCGACGCCGGTCCAGCGGTTCGTCGGGACGGTCCTGACGACGCGGGTGACCGCGTCGGCGACCGACCCGGCGTCGGTCCCTGCCGTGGTCTCCCCTCCGGGTCCGGCGCCGCCGGTCCTCCAGTCGACGTCCGCGTCGGCGTCCTCCGCGACGTCACTCGACCCCGCTCCTCCGGGGGCCGGGGTGTGGTCGGGATCGGGGTCCGGCTTCGAGTCCGGGGACGGGATCGACGCCCCGTCCGCGTCGGTCTCGACGTCCGGATCCGTCTCGACGGTCGGCGTCTCCTCGTCGGGCACGGGCTCGGAGTCGCTCATCGGCCGTCCCCCTGGAGCCTGGCGAGTTCGGCGACGGTCCGTCTGGCACCCAGGACGAACCGCGACTCCCGTCGGACGAGCGCGTCGACGAACGTTCGCAGCGGGTAGTCGCCGCCGCCGAGGAACGCCGCCGCGACGGGGTCGTCGGTCCAGTCGCCGGTCGCGAGCAGGTCGGCGGCGGCCTCCTCGTCGACGCCCCGGGCGGCGGCCACGACCTCGAGGGCGGTCCCCTGGAGGCGGTCGCGGACCGAGTCGCGGGTGTTGGCGGCGCGAAACGACGTCCCGGAGGCTGTCGCGAGGGTCTCGTCGAACCCGGCGCCAGGGACGGGTGCGGCGTAGCGGTCCTCCGGGTCGGCGACCTCGAACGCCTCGTACTCGGTCCGCCGTCGCTCGAACGCGTACCGGAGCCCCTGGACCGCCGCGAGCAGCCCCACGACGAGCGCGATGTCGAAGGTCACGTCGAACGGGCCGACGGCGCCGGTGGCGACGACCGTCAGCCCGGCCAGCGCGCCGATCACGCCGATCGCGGCGGCGATCCGGCCCAGCCGGCTCACCGCGGGTCACCTCCCCGGCGGGAACTGTCGGACGGCGACGCGTCGCCGGCTTCGGTGCCCCCGGCCCCGCCGTCCCCGAGGCCGTGGGCCTCGCTGTCTTCGAGGCCGTGGGCCTCGCTGTCTTCGAGGCCGTGGGCCTCGCTGTCTTCGAGGCCGTGGGCCTCGCTCCCGGCGTACGTCGCCTCGATCCGTCGGAGCGCGTCGATCGCTCGCCCCTCGCGCTCGGGGGTCGCCGACTCGCCGCCGTAGCGGACCGTCTCGAAGAGGCCGGTCAGCTCGCGGACGTCGTCGGGTGCCATCCCCGCCTCGACGGCTGCGGTGGCGAACTCCGCGGGCGTGGCGACGTCGGGGTTCCGGACGTCGAGGTGGCGGGTCATCTCGCTCCAGGCGCGGTAGACCTCGTTGTCGACGTCGGCGTCGGCCTCGATCCGGTCCGCGGCGGCCCCTGCGGCGCGCCCGACCGCGCCGACGTCCGGCTGCGGAGGCTCTGTCGGCTCCGGCTCCGGGGGGCGCTCCTCCTCGTCGGCCGTCGAGACGAACAGCATGAGCACCGCGCCGACGAGCGCGACGACGAGCAGGACGCCCAGTAGCGCCGACGGGGTCGACACCGTCCGGCCGGCCTGACTGCCCAGCGACCCCGCGCCGCTGCCGGCGGGCAGGAGCGACGCGTTCTCCGTGGCGCGCCCCAGCCCCGAGCCGAGGGGACGCGGGGGGTTACAGGAGGTGAGGATCACGTAGATCGTCCCGACGGGGATGCCGAAGGCGATCCAGAGCGCCAGCGGTGGCAGGAGCGACTCGGTGTCACGGTAGGCGAGGTAGCCGACGACGAGGAAGGCGAGGAGGACGGTGCCGATCACCCGGGGGTCGTTCAGGATCGGGTAACAGACCGGGAGCGGGGCGAACTGGCCCGCCGGACCATCGTCGACCCCGACGTCGCCCTCGTCGCCGGCGCCGAACGTCCCGGACCCACCGCTCCCGACTCCGGGGCCGCCGCCGGCCTCCGGAACGACGACCGAGTCGACCGTGGCCGCGGCGACCCCGAGGGCGACGATCGCCAGAGCGGCGAGACCGAGTCGACGGAGGGCGCGTCGGTTCACACCTCACGTAGCGCCGTCCACCGGGTATGCGTTTCGGGACCGCCGGACACAACCTGAACGGGTGCGGGGTGGCGAGGGGTTCGACGGTCGCCGCGGGGCGCGAGGGGCCCGACGATCCGGCGCCGACCGATCGATCAGACGTCGGCAGGAGTGCCGTCCGAGCCGGATCCGGAGGGACCGCCGTCGGTCCCGTTGAGGGCGTAGGTGTGCTGGAGGTGGTCGAGTACGTAGTCCACCGTGTCGGCGTCGTAGGTCCAGAACCCGTAGAACTGGCGCGGCTCGCGCTCCTCGGCCACCAGCGCGCACTTGCTCTCGTCGACGCCGCCGCCGTCGAACGCGACGAACCAGCTGTCCCTGATCTCGTCGCTGTGGCTGGTGTGGAGCGTGTACGACGGCTCCGCGGGCGGCTCCTCGTCGGGGTACGCGTAGACGTGGACGTCGAGGCCGTCGCGGTCCCCCAGGCGGCCGTAGGCCCCGTTCTTGGAGACCAGCGTCGAGATCGTCTGGAAGCCCGCGTGGAGCTCGCCGCGGCCGACCCGCCAGGCCCGGTCCTCGATCTCGCGCGAGGCCGCCACCATCTTCCGGACGGAGTAGGAGGTGAACATCGTCTCGTCGAGCTGGTCGACGACCGGCTGGTACGGCGCGTCCGCGAAGCCGACGGTCTCCTCCTCGCCCCCGACCGTGAGGGCGTCGGAGACGCTGATGGCGGTCACGAACTCGCCGTCGAGCCCGAGGACAGCGTACTGCCGCGGGCCTGCCTCCGTCGTCGCCGCCGTCACCGTCAGGTTCCGGTCCGCGAACCGCTCGCGCAGGGCCTCGACCACCTCTTCGTCCGCGTTGAACACCGTCAGGGTCTTCTCGTACGATTCGACCCCGGAGATGAGCTCGGAGAGGGACATTCGCGTGGTTGATCTGCTCGCTACGACTACTTGTGTGTTTCCCAGGACACGGACACAAAATCCAATAGCGTAATACCAAAAAACAATATCGAAATTGCCGAAATAACTTTCTCGGAGTCCGTGGCGGTCGACGTCCGACGAGCCCGTGGGGTGGCCGTCGTCGATCGCCGGTCACCGCGGTCGGCTGGCTGTGGGACGGGACAGCCGGAACGCTTGATTCGGACGAGCCCCAACGGACAGCCGAATGGGAGCGATCCCACCGACGGCGTTCGAGCGGCGCCTCGCCGCTCTGGACCCGGCGACACGCGCGCGGTTCGTCGCCGCAGTGTACGCGGCCGGCGGGAGCGACGCGACCGCACGGGGAGACCGGGTCCGGATCGCCGGCGGTGCGTCGGTCGGGACCGGACGCGAGACGGGAGCCGTCGACCGCACCGCGAGCACCCTCTGGATCGCACGGACGGGCTGGCTGGGCCGACCACGGGCCGTCCCGTCCGGCGTCGACGGCGTCGTCGTCGCCGGGAGCGGGCTGGCGGCGGGGGAGATCGACGACGGGACGCGACCGGTCGTCGACGCGGGGAGGCTCCGGGAGTTCGCCCTCTACGGGGTCGAACGGGAGGCGGTTCGGCCCGCGTTCCGGACGCACCTCGGCTGCGAGCCGGACGGGTGGGACGTCCCGCCGACGGCTCGCGGCGGCGTGGCCGGGGACGGCACCGCCGAACCCGCGCCGGGACTGCTCGACCGCGCGGTCGGCCTCCTCCGGCCGGGAGGCGGCACCGGCGCGGTACGAGACGGTCGTTCCGACGGGCGGCCCGCCGTCGCACGGTCGCGGACGGCTGTAGCGGTCGTCGCGGTCGTGGCCCTCGCGGTCGGCCTGGCGTTCGTGCCGGGCCTCGGCCCGCTCGCGGCCGGGGCGGTCGGACCGACGGGTGGGGTCCCTGTGCCCGGGGCCGACGGGAGCGGGGCCGTCGGGGCGTCGACGCCGGGCGCGTCCGGGGAGCGGCCGGCCTCGACGGGCGCCCTCGGATCGGTCGGCGAACCGGGCGGTCGGGCGGCCGACGGGCGGACCCTCGCGATCGACGGCGACGGCGGCGGCGACGACCCGTCTATCGCCCCCGGAGTGACGGCAGCGGGGATCGCGAACGCCGAGGCGCTGGCGGACGCCCACCGCGCCGCGGTCGCCAACCGGTCGTACGTCTGGCGGGCGAGCTACCTCGAATTCGAGGACGGCGTCCGGATCACCGAGCGGCGGGCGGTCGTCCGGCGGGCGAACGACACTCACTACGGCGTCGACGGCGGCGAGTGGACCGACGCACGGGGCGTCCCTGCCCCCGTCGCCGGCGGTGACCTCTACGCCGACGGGACTGTCGAGTTCGAGCGAACCGGGACCGACGAGTACGCCGTCCGACCGGTGACGGCTCCGGAGGCGAACGGCGATCGACTCGCCGAACAGGTGGGGACGATGATCGAGTGGTACCTCTCGGCCAACTCGTCGTCCGTCGTCGGTCCGGTCCAGGAGATCGGCGTCGGCGACGGCGTCGAGGAGGCGTTCGACGAGCGGCTCTACCGGGTCCAGACTACCGGTGACCCCTACTGGGGCGTCACGAACGCCAGCACGCTGGCGGTCGTCGCCGAGGAGGGCGTCGTCGTCGCGCTCTACCACAGCCACGAGATCCCCGGCGAGAACCTCACCGTCGTCGTCACGTTCGGCTACGACTTCGACGAGACGGTCGACGTCTGGAAGCCGTACTGGGTCGACGAAGCCGGCGACGACGGCGACGACGGGGCCGTCGAGCGCAGCGACCTCGCCGGGAACGCGACCGCCGGCGGCGGGGACGACGGGAGCCAGGAGGCTGGTGGGAACGACGGGAGCCGGAGCGCCGACGCCGCCGAAAGCGGCCGGACTGCCGGCGGAGACGGGAGCGACGGGGGCGACGACGGAGGCGACGGGGGCGACGACGGAGGCGACGGCTGACCGTCGGCGAGCCGACGGCTGCGGCCGGCAGGCGGCCGGGGCGTCGACGGCGCTACTGTCTGGCGACGAGTCGACCCGCGGCGACCCCGGCGACGAGGACCATCGCCGACAGCAGGAGCAGGACGGCGACCTGGGCGATTCGACCCTGCTGGAGCGCGAGCACGGCGAGCGCGAGGAGGCCGATCCCGAAGACGGCGTGGAACCCGAGGACTGCACGCGGGACGAGTCCTGGCGGGATCAGGGGCATCCGGTCGGAGGAGGCGTCGGCGTCGCTCATCTCGACACACCTAGACGCGGGACCGACATAAGCGAGGGGGAACGCCGCCGACGGTCCCGGCCGCCCACCCGGGCGACGCCGGCGGAGCCGGCCGGAGGGCCCCCTGCCCCGGCAGAGGCGGGTACCGGGCGCGTCGGGGACGGTGGCATCGGACGCTACGGGTCGACGCGACCGAGACAGATCTCGACCCCGCGGGCGACGTGGAGCGCCGTCGTGTCGAACAGCGGCACGGGCACGGCGCTCCCCCGCCCGGACCGGCCGTCGCCGCGCTCCGCGGCAGCGACGGAACCGGCGCCGTCGGCGTCCCGCCACAGCTCCGCGTCGTCGAACAGCAGCTCCAGCTCGGTACAGCCGAGGACGACCCCCTCGGCGCCGCGGTCGCGGAGGTCGTCGATCACCCGTTCGAACGCCTCGCGCGTCTCCTCGCGGACGACCTCGTGGGTCAGCTCCTCGAAGACGGCGTCGTCGACGAGCGTGCGGTCGTCCGGACCGGGAACCAGGACCTCGAGCCCGTGGTCGGCCAGCCGGTCGCGGGCGAACTCGCCCTCCATCGTCGCGCGGGTGCCGAGGAGGCCGACGGTCCCGCAGTCGGCCGCCAGCACCGCCTCGGCGGTGACGTCGTGGAGGTGGACCAGCGGGACCGACAGCGCCGCCTCGATCGCCGGCGCGACCCGGTGCATCGTGTTCGTCGCGAGCAGGACCGCCGCGACCCCGGCGCGGTCGAGCGCCCGCGCCCGGCCGGCGAGCAGCGTCCCGGCCTCGTCCCACCGGTCGCCGGCGATCCGGGACTCGATCCCCGCGAAGTCGACGCTGTCGACGAGCACCGGCGCGGAGTGGTGCCCGCCGAGGGCGTCGTTTACCCCGGCGTTCAGGCCGCGATAGTACTCGACGGTCGACGCCGGACTCATCCCGCCGAGGACGCCGAGCCGCCGGAGCTCGGGACCGCCGTCGCCCGATCGGTCGGTCCCTCCCGCCGCTCCGGCCCCTCCTGAACCGGTGTCGCCGATACCGTCGCCGTCGTCGGGAGTGTCGTCGTTCACGGCGACCGCACGACGCCCGGGGTGAAAACTCCACGGCCGAGGCCGACGCCGACGTTTCGGGCGGGACAGGTCCACGCCCGTCCGGACAGCCGGAGCGCGCTACAGCGCGAACAGCAGGTCGATGACGTCGAGGAAGTCGAGCCGTCCGCTGCCGTCGAAGTCCAGGAACGCGCCCGTCCCGCGGTCGAGCCCGTCGAAGAGGAACAGCAGGTCGATGACGTCCAGGAACGTCAGCCGGCCGTCGCCGTCGACGTCCTCGAACAGGCCGTCGCCGTTCCGGTCGGTCGCGGGCAGACCGTTGCCGGTGAGGTCACCCGGTCCGGAGACGACGACCACGCGCCCGTCGACGCCGCGCGGGTCGTACTCGTCGCCGCTCCCGTCGAGCGCGCGGTCGACTGTCAGCGTCAGGTCGGTCCGGCCGTCGGCCTCGCCCGTCACCTGCAGGGTCGCGATCGTGACGAACCCGCCGGGCGCGACGGTCGCGCCGCTGACGTTCAGCGTCGCGCCGGACCCGTCGCTCGCCACGTCGACGGCGACCGTCGCCCCGGCGACCGACCCGGCGGGCGTCAGCGAGTCGATCGTGGCCACCGACGGGTCGGCCACGGCGAGCCGCAGGTCGACCGCGCGTAGCCCGTCGGTCGCCCCGCCGAGCACCACGTCGACTGTTCCCGTGCCGTTCGGCTCGAGCGTGACGATCTGCGGCGAGAGGCCCCCCGAGAGGACCGTCAGCTGGCGGACGCGCAGGTCGTAGCCCACGAGGGTCTCGTTCTCGCCGGTGACGACCAGCACGTACCTGCCGTCGGACGGGACGACGTACCGGAGCCGGAGGTCGGTGCCGACCTGCTCCCCGGTGACCTGCGTTCCGGACGGATCGAGGAGCGCGACGACGAGGTCGTCCGCACCGGTCGCGGTCGCGGTGACGTCCGCGACGAACGTTCGGCCCGCGTCCAGCTCCACCGCGAACGCGTCGACGTCGTCGCCGAGGACGCGCAGCCCCTGGTACGTGCCGAACGCGAGGTCCGGCGCGGCGGTCCCGTCGTCGTTCGGCTCGAACCCGTCGTTCGGGAGGCCGATCGGCACGCCGTCGAGGGTGACGTTCAGCGTGTACGTCTCGGCGGTGTCCTGGACGGGGGTGTAGACTCGGACCGCGTACGTCGCGTCCGAGGTGGCGACGAACCCGATGGTGTCGGTCTCCCCGGGGGCCAGGAGGAGCCGTTCGACGGCCGTGGACTCCGAGCCGCGGAACAGCTCCACGTTCAGGTTCGTGAACTGCTCGCCGGCGTCGCGGGTCGCGCGCACGCCGATTCGCTGGCCGGCGGCCGCGTCGAAGCGGTACCAGTCCTCGTCCACGCCGGCCGAGACCGTCCGCGAGATCTCGTCGGGGAACGGGTTCTCGAAGAGGCGGGTGCCGGTCGACCGCCCCTCGTTCGGCTCGGTGCCCTCGACGCGCGCGGCGGCGACGGTGAGCGTGTAGTTCCCGATCGCCGCCCCCAGCGTGCTGACGCCGACCAGGTGCCGGCCGTCCTCCAGGGCGGTCGCGCCGGCGAGCTCCGTGTCGCCGACGTTCTGGACGAACTGCGAGTCGAGGAACGTCCCGGTCCCGGAGCTGCCGGGGCGGAAGAGCTGCGCTCGCAGGGCGCTCCCGGCCCCGTTCGGGTCCTCGCCGTCGTCCCAGGTGAGCGAGACCTCGACGCTGTCTCCGACGGACGCGGGGACGGTGAAGAAGTCGACGTCGCCGGCCGTCATCCGGGCGGCGATCGTCTCCCCGGCGTCGAGGGCGACGGCGTCGATCGCGTCGTCGTTCGGCTCGAACGCGTCGGTGAAGAACGTCCGGGCCGTCACGGTGTACGGGTCCTGGCTCGTGCTGCCGATCTTGACGACGCGGACGTAGTAGCTCGCGTCCGCGGTGGCGACCGTCCCGATGCGCGTAGTCCGGTCGACGCCGACGGTCCCGCTCGCCTCGGTGGACGAGCCGCGCCGGATCGTCACGACGAACGTCCCGTCGCCCTGGTTCGGTCGAGCGACGTCGACCTCGATCGACTGGCCGCGCTGGGCCGGGATCTCGTACCAGTCCTCGTCGCCGACGTAGAGGGCGGCGTCGAGCGCCGTCCTGTCGATCAGCGAGAACGGGCTCGCCGAGTTCTCGCCCTCGTTGGGCTCCTGCTCGCCCGCCAGGGGCGTCTCCAGTTCGACGGTGAGCCGGTAGTCGCCGTCGTCGGCCGCCACCTGGACGTAGTACGGGCCCGTGGTCTCGGCCGTGTCGCCGATGGTGGCCGCCGAGCCCGGACTCAGGCCACGTTCCGTGGCGGGAGAGACGCTATCGCCCTGGTACAGTCGTACGTTGACGAAGTTGGCCGCGCTCGACGGCCTGACGGCCGTCACCTGGACGTGTCGCCCCGCGGGCGCCTGGAACACGTACCAGTCCTCGTCGTCGGTGGGCGAGAGCGAGCCGGTGATCTCGCTCCCGATCGCGATGTCCGCCGCGAGTGCGCGGGTGTCGTTCGGTTCGTCGTCGGTGGCCGCGACGGTCGCCGGAACGCCGGCCAGGACCACCGCCAGGGCCACGGCGACGATCAGGAGTCGCCCTCCGAGTGAAAGGTCTGCTGTCATGGGTCACGATCTCGCCAGTCCTGGTGCGTCCGCAGTCACGGCCCCCTCCCCGGCGACCGCACGCCGGCCCCGACATCCGGTCGAGGCTGTCGGACGGTCCGCACGGCGGCAGATCCCGCCGAGCGTCCAGTTACCGTACGAGAGCCTCCAGTACACCGACAGTAGATATAAGTAAGCACGCGATACGGGCGCTAACCGGAACCCGTGGCCTCCTGATCGTCGGGAATAACTGCCAATTACTCCGGAACCCGAGCGGGGATCCGCCGGACGTCCGCGAGCACCCGTTCGTCGCTTCGGAACCGGCACGGCAGCGGGCGCCGGGCAGAACCTCGACCGGCGCAAGGAGTGGTTACCCCCGGCCGATCGACGAGGCGCGACTCGGTCGGAACGGACCGGTACGGCCGAAGCGGACCGGTACGGCCGAAGCGGACCGGTACGGCCGAAGCGGAGCCGGATCGGGGCGGGTGGAGCGTTCGACCCCACCGTCGGCGCCGACGAGGTCAGACCGACTGGAGCCCGTAGCCGGCGTCCAGGACCGGCGTCGCCTCGCGGCGGAACGACTCGTAGGCCTCCTCGCCCCAGGCGTACGCCGCGGTGTCGTCGGTGTCGACGAACGCGCTTGGCATCCCCGTGTCCGGGTCGTTCCCGCAGAGGCCCACACGGTCGTCGAACAGCGCCAGGCGGAACGGGATCCCCTCCGCGACGCCGACGAAGAGGTCGCCCTCGCGGACCGCTGTCCGGACGGCGTCCGGCGCGGCCCCGACGACGTCCCTGGCGACCGCGGGCGGGTAGAGGAGTTCGACGCGGGCGCCGTCGCGGGCGGCCCGCGCCAGCTCCGAGACGTGGACGGCGTCGAGCGCCATCGTATCGGCCATGCGAACGGTCAGGCTCCCGTCGGCGAGCGTCATCAGTCGGTCGAGCGCCCGGTACGGGTTCGCCGGGGCGGGCGTCGTGATCTCCGCGCCGGCGAACAGCGAGGGGTCGACTTCGATCGTCCCGGCCCCGGTCGTCGACAGGACTGGCTGGAGCCGGGCGGCCGCGCGCACCTCCCGCGCGAACCGGGCCACGTGGTCGGCGATCGTCGCGCCGAGCGCGGTCAGCTCGTAGGCGTCGTCGACCTGCCGGACCAGTCCCCGCTCCTCGAACGCGCGCGCGATCCGGTGGGCGGTCGACCGCGAGACGTCGAGACGCTCCATCAGGTCCCGCTGCGTCTGCGGCCCGGTCCCGAGGAGGGCCAGGGCGTCGCGACGCTCGACGGCGACCCGGACGAGCTCGGCGGGGCTGTCGTCTCTACTCATCGTTCGCCCCGGGGTGTCCAACGGGCAAAAAACGGGAGTCTAACTGTCTAGGGTCGGGCCACGACACCGGCTCCGGATCGCTCCCGGGACCGGTCGGAACGACCGAGGAGGGCGGTCGGCGTCGATACCGGTCTCCCGACGGGGAGGAGGCGGGAAACTCCCTCGGCGCCGCGGTCGGAGGGCCCGTCCGGGACGGCTCATAGGGTCGGTTGTCACTGTGTACCGGTGATTCGACGACCGTCCCGTCGAACACCGGACACGAATTACAACCGACCCTATCAGGCGTCCGGTTCGGTGTCGACGACGAGGAACGTCCGGCCGCCCCGGCGCTCCAGGTGGACGGCCCCGCCGGTCTCCGCGACGTACGACTCCACCCGGTCGGTTCGCGCGTCCGTGATGTCGATGCACCTGTCGGCAGCCGGCTCGGCAGGTCGGTCGATGGCGACGCTCGTGATGGCCATACACGCGATACGGACGGCACCACTATCTACCTCAGCCTAGCTCGGTGAAAGTGAAACTGGACGACGCCGCCGGGACCGACGTCGACCCACGCGCTGGAGGGGTCGTCCGCGTCGGTCGCCGGCTCGCGGGGTGTCGCGTCCGGAGTCCCCCGTCACGTTCGGGCCCGGCCGAGGGGCCGTGCCCCTGGGGACCGAGCGGCGACGGTACACCGGGCTCGGCGTGCGAACCGACTGACGTAACAGTCGGTCGATACCAGTTCGGCACTCCCCGGTGGGAACGAGGAACCGGCGAGGGACGCCTCGCCGGAGTCGCTGACGGCTCGTACCGACGCTCGGGTGAAGACTTATGTAGGTCTGAAAGAACCGCGTAGGTGAATTACCGTGACGACACGAACACACACGTTCTCGGGGCTGGATCTGAGCGGCGACCTGTACACCGTCGAACAGTCGCTGCTCCGCTCGAGCAAGTACGAGGCGCGGGACGCGAGCGGACGGACGATCCTCACCACCAAGGAGAAGCGCTTCTCGATCAAGGACCGCTTCCCGTTCAAGAACGCGCAGGGCGAGGACGTCTTCGAGGTCGTCTCGGCGAGCATGCTCGACTTCGACCGCAAGCGCGACTACCTGATCGTCGACGCGGTCACCGACGAGGAGGTCGTCGTCCTCGACAAGCAGTTCTCCATGCTCTCCCAGAAGTGGTCGCTGCGCGATCCCGAGACGAGCGACGTCATCGCGACGATCGAGTCGAGCAACCAGCTCCTCACGATGGTCCGCAGCCAGCTCGGCGCGCTCGGGAACTTCCTTCCCCGGAAGTTCGACATCAAGACCGCCGACGGGTCGATCATCGGCTCGATCCAGGGCCAGCTCTCGCTCAACGACGTCTACGACATCGAGCTGCGGAGCGGCTACGACGGCCCGCGGGAGGCGATCATCGCCGCGGCGATGATCATCGACGCCGTCGAGGAGAACTGACGGGGGGCCTCGCCGAGAGACTCCGGGACGGACCGGACCCGACCGGACGAGTACCCCACCCGGGGACCCGGCTACAGTTCCTCCAGGAGCGCCTGCACGTCGAAGATCGTCACGCCGTCGCGGTCGTCGAAGTCGAACGCCGCCGCGTTGTTCCGTACGGCGTCCCCGTCGAAGGTCTCGAGGAACGTCTGCACGTCGAAGACGTCGAAGGTCCCGTCGCCGTCGACGTCCTCGACCGCGCCGTCGCCGTCGACGTCGGTCGGCGGTCCGTCCGCGCCGGGCAGGGTCGGCAGGTCCCTCCCGTCGTCGGGGGGCGTCGATCCGTTGTGACCGCCCACCGTCGCCACGAGGACGTCCCTGGACGGGTCCTCCGCGGCCGCGCCGGACTCGTTCACCCGCGAGACGACAGCGTAGTCGTCCTCGCCCCGCCACAGGAGGTCGGTGCCGATCCCGTCGGCGACCCGACGCGATCGGTCGACGTCGCCCTCGTCGTCGAGCTCCAGGACGACCGCGCCGCCGTCGGCGTCGCCCGACCGGGCGCCGGGCCCCGCCACGGCGATCCAGCCGTCCGTCGCGGCGCCGTCGACGGCGCCGCGCAGCCGGTCCGGGTACGTTCGCGACCACTCGAGGTCGCCGTCCGGGGCGATCGAGGCGACGAACCCGTCGGCGGTCCCGCTCGCGAACCCGCCCGAGCCGCCCGTGACCGCGTAGCCCGACCCCGTCGCGACGACGTCGGTCGCGAGGAGCTGGTCGACGACGTCGTACGACCGCTCCCACCGGACGTCGCCGTCGGGGTCGACGCGGACGGCGTGGAGGTCGGTCCGGCCGAACAGGTTCCCGGTGACGCCGACGGCGACGTAGCCGCTCGCGGACGGGGCCGCGTCACCGGTCTCGGGGGCCGCGCTGAAGAAGAACGGCCCGCGCTCCCGGTCGGCACCGTCGGCCGGGAACGTCCGCTCCCACCGGAGGTCGCCGTCCCCCTCCGTCCGGGCGATCCAGCCGACGTTCTCGGTCGACTCCGAGCCGGGCGCGGTCTGCCGGTAGCCCGCGAGGAGGTAGCCGCCCTCCTCGAGCCGGACGACGTCGTAGATCGCGGTCCCGTTCGCGTACCTTCTGTCCCACCGGACGTCGCCGTCGGCGCCCAGGGCGACCAGCCTGGCGCGCGGCACGCCGTAGGCCGTCGTTCCGTTTGCCGTGACGGCGACGTACTCGACGCCGCCGACCAGGTAGCCGTCGTCGTGCGCCCGTTCGAGGCCGTCGAACCCGAAGAGCCCGCCGACCGTGAACTCGAGCGTCTCCGTCCACGCGACGCTCCCCCGGTCGTCGAGCCGGGTGACGAACGTCGCCGTCTCGCCGTCGCTCCCGGGGACCGTCCCGGTCAGGACGTAGCCGCCGTCGTCGGTCCGGAGGGCCGACCTGGCCGTCTCGTCGCGGTCCGGCTCGCCGTAGGTGACGTTCGTCGGCTCGGCGTCCGCGGTCGTGACCCCCGTCCCGACCGCGGTCGTCGTCTCCGTGCCGTCCACCATCGTCGCCCCCGTACCGGCCACGGTCGACCCGGGTGGTCCGGCCGACCCGACGGCGTCGGGCGACCCGGCGGCGACACCCGGGTCCGCGGCAGTCGGCGATCCGGTCGGCACCGCGGCCGCCGACGCGCCGGCACCCGCCAGCGTCGAGACCGCGAGCAGCGTCGCGAGTAGTACCGTCACAGTGCGCGCTCGTGACATGCTCGGTTTCCCACCCGGACAGGACCGAGAAAAGTTCTTTCACGGTTTCGAACCGGTCGACCGGAGAACACGACGGGGATCGGGTACCCGATCGGGGTGGAGGCGTCGGCTGCTCCGGCGCACGCGAGCGGCGGGGACGGGCCGGTCAGTCGTCGGCGGTCGCCAGTTTGTCGGCGAACTTCTCGCGGACCTTCTCGAGCTTCGGGGGGATGTGCATCCGGCAGTACGCCTGGTTCGGGTTCTTCTCGAAGTAGTTCTGGTGGTACGCCTCGGCCTCGTACCACTCCTCCAGCGGGGCGATCTCGGTGACGATCCCGTCGTCGTACGCGCCCGAGGACTCCAGTTCCTCGACGAACGCCTCCGCCTGGCGGCGCTGCTCTCCGTCGTGGTAGAAGATCGCCGACCGGTACTGGGAGCCGACGTCCGGCCCCTGGCGGTTCAGCTGCGTCGGGTCGTGGACCGTGAAGAACACCTCCAGCAGGTCGCCGTACGTCACCTCGTCGGGGTCGTAGGTCACCCGGACGGCCTCCGCGTGGCCCGTGTTCCCCGAACAGACCTGCTCGTAGGTCGGGTTCTCGACGTGCCCGCCGGTGTAGCCCGAGACGACCTCGTGGACGCCCCGCAGCTCCTCGAAGGGGGCCTCGATGCACCAGAAACAGCCGCCGGCGAACGTCGCCGTCGCGGTCTCGCTCATACCCGCCGTACGCGTCTGGACGGGTTAAGACCCTCGGCGGCCGGCCGCGCTCGAGTCGGGCTCAGGCGTCCCTGACGCCGACGAACTCGACGCGCGTCCCGCCTTCGCGGCTCTCCGTCACACCGATCGACCAGCCGTGCGCGTCGGCGATCTCGACGACGATCGGGAGCCCGAAGCCGGTTCCGTCGTCGGTCGTGGTGATCCCCGCTCGCAGGACCTCCTCGCGGTCGTCGGGCGGGATCCCCGGCCCGTCGTCGGCGACGTAGAGCCGGCCGCCGTCGACGCCGACCCGGACCGTCGGGGCGTCCCCGGCGTGCTCGACGGCGTTCCGGACGAGGTTCTCGACGGCGCGCTGGAGCCGTGCCCCGTCGGCGTAGATCGTCGGGGCCGACTCCACGACCAGTTCGGCGTCGCCCGTCTCGACGTAGCTCCACGCCGACTCCGCGACGACCCGCGGGGAGGTGGGGCCGATCTCCTCGACGAGTTCGCCCTCGCGAGCCAGCGCGAGCACGTCGTCGATCAGCCGTTCCATGCGCTCGTGGGCGGTCGCGACGTCGTCGAGGTAGCTCGCGATCGTCTCCCCGTCCCCGTGGGGGACGACATCGGCGTCGGGAGCGACCCGCGCGTCCGACCGCGACCTCCCGGCCCCGTCGACGCCGGTCGCCCGGCCGTCGGGAGCGTCGCGGTCCGTCGCCGGCCCGGCGATCGCCTCGGGACCATCGGTCGTCGCCCCGGCGGTCTTCGTGGCGTCGTCGCCAGCGGCTGCCGTCGCG
>Ga0207797_1000971_pt1 | contig 21328 bp, 19 predicted proteins | sample PRCRCaboRojoPR_6_FD_187275 | JGI IMG/M metagenome (GOLD analysis project Ga0207797, IMG submission 187275) | Marine sediment microbial community from Cabo Rojo, Puerto Rico - PR CR 10% Liquid 1 (SPAdes) | ecosystem: Environmental > Aquatic > Marine > Coastal > Sediment | place: Cabo Rojo, Puerto...
GTTTTCGTAGGGCGGGGTTTTACACCCCGCCGCGGATGAAAACCGGTGTTTTCGTAGGGCGGGGTTTTACACCCCGCCGCGCTTGTCGCAAACCAAACCTGATGGAGTCACAAGACGCTATAACGTTTCCGGCGACGCGTGAGCGGTTTTTCCGAATGCCTCAAGCCTTGCGGCGGCATGTGAAACGCCGCCCCAGCCGGCCCGTCGAGGGGCCTTTTCACGGTAAGGATCTCGAAGCAGACCCCCCGGCCGGGGACCGCGTGACCCCTCGTGTCCTGCGACGCCTCGTCCCCGTCCCGGGGTCGGAGCCAACGGGCCAAGCAGGCCGAGCGGATGGTGTCGGTGGTGTTCGTGCGCTCTGCCGATGAGGCGCCCGCGAGGGAGGGGGTCGACGCATCGGGGTCAGCGCCGGACGGCCCGCTCCAGAAACGCGAGCCAGAAGGAGAGGAGGATCCCGAGCGCGGCGGAGCCGCAGAGGAGCCACGGTGCGGCGTGCCAGCCGCCGGCCCGCGAGATCAGGAGGGCGAGGGCGGGGGGGCCCGCCATCTGGCCCAGCTGGGAGCCCTGCATGAGCAGACCGTTGGTGGTGGCCACGAGGTCGGCCGTGGGCGCGTGAACCGGCGCACCGCTGATCACCGCGGCCGGCAGGAGACCCCCGGCGCCCGCGAAGAACAGGCAGCCGGCGTAGCGGATCCCGAAAGGGAGCCCCTCCGCGTAGATCACCAGGCTGGAGAGCCCCATCAGGAGGCTGGCCGTCACGATCAGGGAGGCTCTCCCTGCACCCCTCCCCATGAGCCACCCCCCCGCCAGGTTGCCGGGGACGTTGGCCGCCACCACGAGGGCGGTGAGGATCGAGGCCGGGCCCGTGCCCAAGCCGTACTGCTCCACCAGCAGGGTGGGCAGGAAGCCCATGACGGAGAGCCACTGGAGGGTGTAGGTGGAGAAGGTGAGGGCGAGGAGCAGGGGCCCGAGGGAGGTGGCGGTTCGAAGGAGATCGCGGAGGATCATCGAGAGGGCTCCCCGGGCCGGCACGCCGGTCCGGGTCGAGGGCGGCACGAACGTTCGAACCAGCAGGGCGTATCCCCCCAGGACCAGGGCGTTGAAGACCCAGAGGCCCCGCCACCCGAAGGGACCCGTGACGAGGGGGGCGATCACCATGATGGCGGACATGCCGGCCGGGACGTAGCAGCTCCAGCCGGAAAGGGCCAGGCGCAGGTCCCGGGCCCGGGCGATGCGGACGATCAGGGCGGGCCCGCAGACGGCCACCACCAGGAACCCCAACCCCTCCAGCACCCGGGTGAGAAGGAGGAGCCAGACCCACGGGCTCAGGCCCCCGGCCAGGCTGGCCGCGGCCTGGGTGATCAGCCCCAGGACCAGGAGCCGGCGGCGGCCCAGGGCGTCCGCCACCGCCCCCGTGAACGCCCCCAGGGCCAGCCCGATGACGTTGAAGGTGCCCAGGATCCAACCGGCGAGGACGAGGCTCATCCCGAACTCCCGGCGCATCTCGGTGAGCACGGGCGGGGCCTTGCCTACCTGGAAGGAGGCCGCCACGCCGGCGCCGATCAGGATCAGGACGGCGGCCCAGGGGGTCCGTTCGAGCGGAGAGGTGTCGGCCGGGGGGTGATCTTTCATGCGCAGGCGGATTCCTCGTGGGTGCGGGTTGACCAACGCGACCATACCCCCTCCGGGTGCAGGCCGGCAAATGGATTCGGCCCGGCCTCTCGGACCTCACCCCTCGGGCTCGGCCCGGACCCGGACCACGGCCTTCTCGGTGGCCTCCTCGACGGTGAAGCGGTAGCCCGAGTCCACCAGGGACTCTCCCTGCCGGGGGATGTGCCGGAGGTTCGCCAGGAACATCCCCCCGAGGGTCCGATGGCTCTCCGCGGGCATGTTGAGGCCGAGCACGTCGTTCACCTCGGAGATGGGGAGGCGGGCGTCCATGAGGTAGACCCCGTCGTCCAGCACCTCGAAGGAGCGCCGTGTCGCGCGGGAAGGCCGTTCGAACCGGTACCCGACGTCCACCTCCCCGACCACCTCCTCCAGGATGTCCGCCACCGTCAGAAGGCCGATGGCCGAGCCGAACTCGTCCACCACGACGGCGGCCTGGTCGTCCCGCCTGCGGAGCACGGGGAGCAGCTCGGCGAGGGTCTGCCGGGGCGCGGCGAAGTGGGCGGGTTGCAGGAGGTCGTCGACGGTCCTGCCCTGCACAGTCCGCCCCATCAGGTCCCAGGGGGCGAGGGAGACCACGCCCACGATGTTGGAGCCGCTTCCCTCGTAGACCGTTATCGGCCGATAACCCGCCTTCTGCGCGGCGTCCACGAGGTCCTCCACGCTCCCGCGGCGGTCGAACAGGGTCACGTCCCGGAGGGGCGTCATGGCGCTCGCCGCCGGGGTGTCCCCGAACCGGATGGCCCGCCGGATGCGGCCCCGGGTAAAGGCGGCCACGTCGGACCGTCGCTCCGTCATCTCCAGCACGGCACGGAGCTGCTCCCGGGTGAGAAACACGCTCTGGGCCGCCTTGCCCGCCCCGGCCAGGCGCGTAGCGAACCGCGCCAGCAGGGAAAAGAGGAAGATGACGGGGAAGAGGAGGAGGTAGGCCGCCCTCAGGGGTCGGATGATGACGGGGGCCAGGGCCTCCGCCTTCTGCTGGTAGACGCTCTTGGGCACGATCTCGCCGAAGACGAGGAGCAGCGGCGTGAGCAGGAGAAAGGCGTACACGTCGCCCCGCTCCCCGAACAGGCCCACCATGAGGACGGTGCCCATGGCGGTCAGGGCCACGGTGGCGAGGTTGGTCCCCACCAGGGTGGTGGTGAGGAGCCGGTCCGGCTTCCGGAGCATGGCGAGGAGGAGCCGGGCCCCCTTGTCGCCCGTTCTCGCCCGGTGGCGCATCTGGATCTTGTCGGCGCTCACCAGGGCGATCTCCGAGCCGGAGAAAAAGCCCTTGAGCAGGAGCAGGGCGACCATGACGCCGAGCAGGACCAGGAGGTGTGTCATGCCGGGCTCCTTTCTCCCCCGGAAAGGCCGTTTTCCGGCCCCTCCTCCAGGCCCTCGACCTTGGCGGCCCGAATGCGGGCGACGCGGCGGCCTTCCATCTCGAGCACCGTGAGCCGGACGCCCTCCACCATGACGGCGTCCCCTTCCCCGGGAAGTCGGTCCAGGTGGCGGAGGACCACGCCGCCGATGGTGGTCATGCGGGGGTCCTCGATGCCGAAGTTCGTGAGCGCCTCGAATGCGTGGAGCTTCATGCTCCCGGAGACGGTGAAGATGTTCTCCTCCTCCTCGGTGTAGGAGGAGGGGTCGATGAACGCACCGGCGATCTCGCCGAAGACGAAGTGCAGGATGTCCTCCATGGTCACCATGCCCGAGACGCCTCCGAACTCGTTGAGGACCAGGGCGGCCCGTTCGTCGTGGGCCTGAAAGAAGTCGAGCGTCTCGTCCACGCTCTTGGTCGGGGGCACGAACGGGGCGGGGCGCAGGATCTCCCCGCAGGTGGTCCCCTCCACGTCTTCTCGCCCCCGGATCAGCCTCGTGACCTCCTCCGCGTGCACGAAGCCCGTCACGTCGTCGGGGGAGGTGTCGAACACCGGGACCCGCAGCTTGCGGTGCTCTGCGAGGAGGTCGGCCAGCTCCGCGACGGGGGTGTGGCTGCGGACGAACCGGATTTCGGTCCGCGGGGTCATGATCTGCTCCACGTCCGTGTTCCCGGCGTCGAGGAGGTTGTAGACGAGCACCCGGTCGGTCGCGCTCACCAGGCCCTCCTCCTCGATCTCCGCCACCAGCGATCGAAACTCGCTCATCCGCAGGAGGTGGTCCGCGTCCCGGGCCTCGCCCACCAGCCACGTGGTGACGCGGTCCGCGACCAGCCGGACCAGCCATCGGAGCGGCGTGACCAGGCGGACCCAGAGGCCCATGGGGGCCGACACGATCCGGGTGCTCACCCGGGTGGGGAAGGAGACCGCGATGGTCTTCGGGGTGATCTCGCCGAAGAGGAGGAGCAGTGGAACCATGACCAGCACGCTGATCAGGCCGGCCCGCTCCGGCCCGTACAGGGCGAGCAGGATGCCCGCCATGTTGGCGGTGGCCGCGATGTTGATCAGCTCGTTCCCGCACAGGATGGAGATGATCAGGCGCCGCGGCTGGCTGAGGAGGTCGTGGAGCAGGTCGGTCCGGGGGTGGCGCCTTCTCCGGAGCTCCTCCAGGTCCACGTCGGAAAGGGAAAAGAGGGCGGTCTCCGAGCCGGAGAAGAAGGCCGACCCCGCCAGGAGGCACGTCTGGAGCCCGAGACGGACCAGCATGTCGGCTTCGGCCAGCCGGGAGGCGTCGAAGGCGTAGTATTGAAGCATGGATGCGAAAAGTTCCGTCACGGTTCGCTGATCCTTTCGAGAGGCCCGGCCCGCATCGCCCGGCGATCTTCATAACAGGCTCCGAGGGCGGTCGTGCGTTTCCTTGTCATAGGATATCATCGCCGGGATCCCGCGCCATACCCGCCATCCTGTATTGTGCGGGCTGGAAGCACCCGTTTGCCGGGGCGGCACGGGAGCAGGGAGCTGCTTTGTGAATGGCGACACAAGGTTTCCATTGACAGTCTCGCGTGCGCCTGTGCTATAGATGAGCCAGGGTCCGGAGGGCGGGTGATCCTCTTGTCTGGAAGGGGGGACGCGAAGCCCGGGACCGGCGGCCGGTATCGGATGCGGCCGCGAACACCGAACAACGGAAGGTTTCGGGATTTGGGGTGGCGCCGCCTGGATCACCGCTCGGTTGGGACCGGGACGGCCGGAAAGCCTTTGCTCGCATTCTCCGGCATGCATCGACGGGATGCGCGTTCCGCGCTGACGGCGGAGCTTTCGGTCGTACGACGTGTGGACCAGGTTCTTCGGTTGCCCGAAGGGCCTTTTTTTTTGCCGGGGATCCTCGGCGGCGGATCGGTTTCCACACACGTAAGGAGGACGCAATGGCACGAAAGAAGGTGACGCTTGCGGAGCTGCAGGGGAAGAAGGAGGCCGGGGAGAAGATCACCATGATGACCGCGTACGACTGCCCCGGGGCGCAGCTCGTGGACCAGGCCGGGATCGACACCGTTCTGGTGGGGGACTCCCTCGGCATGGTGGTCCTGGGCTACGACTCCACGGTCCCTGTGACCGTGGACGAGATGATCCACCACTGCAAGGCCGTTCGCCGGGGCACGGAGGGCGCCTTCATCATCGGCGACATGCCCTTCATGTCCTACCACGTGAGCGTGGAGCGGGCCGTGGAGAACGCCGGCCGCTTCGTCAAGGAGGCCGGGTGCGACGCGGTCAAGCTCGAGGGGGGCTCGGAGATGGCCCCGGTGGTGGAGGCCGTGGTCCGGGCCGGCATCCCGGTCTGCGCCCACATCGGTCTCACCCCCCAGACCGCCACCATGCTGGGCGGGTTCCGCGTGCAGGGAAAGGATGCGGAGAGCGGACGGGCCATGGTCCGGTCTGCAAAGGACCTGGAGGAGGCGGGTGCGTTCATGATCGTGATGGAGTGCATCCCCGATCTCCTGGCGGCGCGGATCACCCGGGAGCTCCGCATCCCCACCATCGGCATCGGCGCCGGCGTCGACTGCGACGGGCAGGTCCTGGTCTACCACGACCTGGTCGGCCTTTTCGAGCGGTTCACCCCCAAGTTCGTCAAGCAGTACACCAACCTGGCCCCGCTGATCCGGGACGCGCTCGTGCAGTACAAGACCGAGGTGGAGCAGGGTGCGTTTCCCGGGCCCGAGCACGCCTTCGCCATGAAGCCCGAGGAAGCGGAGAAGATCTGACGGAGGGAACGAGGCATATGGATTTCCTGGTGGTGGGGCCCGGTGCCATGGGCTGCCTGTTCGCGGCCGACCTGGGACGGGCCGGGCTGGACGTGCAGCTGCTGGATCACCGGCCGGATCGGGCCGCCGAGATCGACCGCTGCGGCATCCGGGTCGAGGAGGAAGGCGGCGCGTACGAGGTCCGGGTTCCGGCGACGGCGGGCCCGCTCGAAAGCGAGCCGGAGTTCGTGCTCGTCTGCGTGAAGTCGCACCAGACCGTCGAGGCCGCAAGGGCCGTGAGGGCTCTCCTGCAGGGGGATCCCGTGGTGGTGACCCTCCAGAACGGGCTGGGCCACGTGGAGGCCCTGGAGGCGGTCTTCGGGGCCGGGCGGGTGCTGGGCGGCGTGACCTCCGAGGGGGCCACGCTGCTGGAGACCGGCTGCATTCGCCACGCGGGCCGGGGCGAGACCGTGGTGGGTCCCCGGGAGGGAGCCGGGGGCGCGGCGGACCGGCTGGTCGAGGCGTTCAACCGCGCGGGGTTCGAGAGCCGCTCCGTGGAGCATGTCCGGGACCTCATCTGGGGCAAGCTCCTCGTCAACGCGGGCATCAACGCGCTCACGGCCCTCGTCCGCGTCCGAAACGGCCGGCTCCCGGATCTCACAGGCACGCGCCGGGTCATGGAGCGGGCCGTGGCCGAGGCCGCGGCCGTGGCCGAGGCCAAGGGGATCCGCCTGCCCTACCCGGACCCCCTGGACCGGGTGATCCAGGTCTGCCGCGCCACGGCCGGAAACGTGGCCTCCATGCTCCAGGACGTGCTCCGGGAGCGGGTCACCGAGGTGGACTACATCAACGGGGCCATCGCGCGGGAGGGCGCTTCCCTCGGGGTTCCGACCCCGGTCAACGAGACCCTCACCGCCCTGGTCCGGGCGGTCCAGGACAGCTACGGGGATCGGTTGACGTGAGGGGCTCACCCCTCGAAGCAGACCTCGATGGTGAACCCCCCGTCGTCCGTGTCGAAGGGAATGGCGATGACGGGGTGGCTCGTGATGTGGGTGATCTGGTGCCCCTTGCCCATGATCACGGAGGGAATGGCCGCCTGGAGAGGGCGTCCCATCCCTTCCAGCGCCTGCCGGGCCTGGCCGGAGATCATGTTGGCGATCTCACCCACCGCATCGCCGATCTCGTCGTTCATGGCGGTCACGGTCTCCCCGAACATCCGGCCCACGATGGCCAGGATGCAGGGCTCGGTGAAGCTGACCGATATGGTTCCGCTCACCTCGCCCGTGAGGCCGATGAGCCCGGAGACGTCTCCCCGGGCGACCTTCTCCTTCTTGAGAAAGGGTTTGCCGGCCTTGACCTCGGTGTGGGCCATGGTCTTCAGGACGTGAAGCGTGGCGGTGACGAACGGGTTGATGTACTGGACGTCCATGGACTCCCTCGACAGCCGGTGCGATCCCTCTGCGGGATCGACGAACAGGGTGTGTGGTTCACGTCTTCAGGGGGGAGAGCCGGAGCTTCCACTCCTTGCCGTCCTCGGGGTCGTCGTAATGGGTTTCTTTGATCATGACGAGCTTGTGCCCCTTGGGCAGGGTCAGGGACGTGTGCCGGCCTTTGATGACGGTGTAGGGAAAGATGGGTCCATACACCTTCACGACCGGGATGGGCGGCTCTGACTTCGACCATTCGTTGAGGTGCTCGATCTCTCCGGCCAGGGTCCCGGCCTCGCTCTCCATCCGCTCCAGCTCCTCTTTCTTCGTCGCAATCTCTTCATCGACGGCGTCCTCACGGGCGAAAAACGCCTCCAGGGTCCCTTCCCGCTCCCTCATCTCGCTGTCCAGGGTCGCGACCGCCTGCCGGATCTTCTTCAGGAGGGCCTCGTCCCCGCTCTTGCGGGCCCCCTCGACCCGCTCCTCGATCTGTCGCTTCTTCACGTTGGCGGCGTCCTGCTGCTGCGCCACCTCCCCCAGGTCGAGGGCGATCTGCTGCTTCTGCCTCTCCAGCCCGTCCAGGGCCTCCTGGACGCCGTTCCGGGCCTCCTGGAGCCGGTCGATCCGGTCCTGCAGCTCCTGAATCTCGCTCTTGACCCGGTCGTCCGTGCCCACCACCAGGAGGCAGGGGTTGGAGGATTCGGAGCCCACCCGGGCCGCCTCCACACCTTTCTTGGCGACCACCTTCGACGAGAACACGGGGCCGTTCTGGACGATGACCGCGCCGCTGGTCTCCACGGTCGCGTCGATGGCCTCCTTCTCCAGGACCACGTCGCCGAAGGCCCGAACGGTGCTCTTGTGGAGGAAGCGCGCCCTCAGGTTTCCCCCCACCCGGATGGACGCGCCGATGATGCCGCCGGTGACGACCACGTCCCCGCGGATGTCGATCTCCGCGCCCGCGATCTCGTTGGCCGTGAGGCTCCCGCCGCGGACGCGAAACCCTTTCTGGACGGTGCCGGCCACCTGGATGTCCCCTTCGAACTCCACGTGCCCGCTCTTGAGGTCCACGTCGCCCGGGACCTGGTGCTCGGGAAAGACGAACACCTTTCCATCGGCGCTGATCTCCGGACGGCCGGGAAGCTCCGCGGAGAGCCGGAGGCCGTCTTCCGAGAGGACCGTACCCCGGCCCTTTCGCAGCTTGGGGCCTCTCGGCTTGGGCGGGGCCACGGGACGGCCGCCCACGTCCGTGCCCGGCGTCCCCTCTTCCGGCGGAATGCGCTCGGCCAGGAGGTCCCCTGCGGCCACCTGGGGAATGTCCCCGCGGTCCTTGAAGTCGATGCCCCCTCCCTCCTTGATGGTCCCCACCTTCAACGGGTCCGTGTCGAAGTGATACCGGATCTCGGCGTCGCGTCCGGGCACGGGGGGCGTCCCCCGGGCCACCTCGAAGGGCTGGCCGGTGCGGGCCCCCTCGCGGAGGAACGCCTCGATCTCGGGGTCCGTCAACAGCCCGTGAACGACCTCTCTGCTCCGGAGGAAGGATTTCAGGTTCGCCGCCGAGACGCTGTCGGGGACCGGGCGGTTCGGCGTGATCGAGGCGGAGAGGCCGTCCGGCGAGAAGGCGATCTGGAAGAGCGCCTCGCAGGGATCGGTCTCCCCGGCGGCGGCAGGCCCCGAGGCGGGCTCGACCTCGGCCTCCGGAGCGGCGCGGTCCGCTCCCGTCTCAGGCGAAGCCGTGCGCTTCTGCCGCTCGAGCACGGCATCCCGGTGACCCGGGTCCATCTCGCCTCGATCGACCAGGATCTCTCCGATGAGCCGAACGCTACGCTCCTCCTTGAAGAGCCGCTCCTGCTCCCGGAGGGCGGCCTCCACGTGCTCCTTTTCGGCGAACCCGTTCCGGATGCTGATCTCTCCGAACCGGCGGTCCAGTCTGCGCGCCTCCATGATCATCTGGACGGAGAGCAGGAAGTCCAGCTGCTTCTGGGTGATCAGGCCCCGGCGCACGAGGAGGGAACCGAGCATGGAGTGCTTGCCCTGGTCCTGCTCCTCTCGCTGGAGCGCGACGGCCTCCTTGAGCCGGTCCTCCGTCAGGAAGCGGTGCCTCACGGCCAGCTTGCCCAGCACGAGGCCGGCATCGTCCGCGGCCACGGTCTCGGCCGGATCCGCAGGCGGCGCGGACCCGTCCGGATCCGACCCGGGTTCGGGCGCGGGATGGAGGCGGAAGGTGTGGCCGCAACCCTTGCAGGCGATCTGCTTTCCCCGGCAGCTCTCGGGGAGGCGATAGGTGTGCCCGCAGTCGGGGCAGGCCTCGTTGAAGGTGCTGTTCTCGTCCGAATGCGTCATGTTCCATTCCGGTGGCTCGTCCGGAGCCGGTCTGTCGCGGGACGGTTTCGTGGCGCACGGGGGCAATTCGCTGACGGTGGCCTCGTGTCCGGCCTGCCCCTGGTCGGAGTGCTTCGGCAGGGTGCGAGTCGGATATCCCGCGATATCCAAGGGTTCGAGGCAGGGAGCGGCGAGCCGGCCCGACTCGGACCGCGCTCGGTTCCCGTCGTGCCGACGACATACTCTGCAAGAAGCATACCCACAAAAAGGGTCTTCATTTCCAAGGGTTGGAAAACGGTGCCGCAAACACCTTGTGAATCATTTCTTTTGACAGCTCCGGCCGGCGTGTGCTAAACGATGACGTCCCGTCAATACACACACTTGGAGGTCCCTCATGTTTGAAATACTGAAGCGCCAGGAAATGGCCGACGGCACGGTCGTCTTGAACGATATCGCGGCGCCGAACATCGCCGCCAGGGCGAAGCCCGGCCAGTTCGTCATCCTGAAGGCCAACGAGACGGGCGAGCGCATCCCGTTGACCATGGCGGACACGGATCCGAAGAAAGGCACCATCACCATCATCTATCAGGTCGTGGGAAAGTCCACCGCCCTGTTCAAGTCTTTGGCGGTCGGGGAGAAGTTCCAGGACATCATCGGCCCGCTCGGGCAGCCCACCCACCTCGAGAAGCTCGGCAAGGTGGTCTGCGTGGGCGGCGGCACGGGTGTCGCGGTGGTGCACCCCATCACCCGGGGGCTCAAGGACCTGGGGAACCACGTCTACGCCGTCATCGGGGCGCGGACCAAGGACCTCCTGATCCTGGAGGACAAGATGAAGGCCGCGAGCCACGATCTCCGGGTCTGCACGGACGACGGCTCCTACGGTCACCACGGCTTTGTCACGGACGTCCTCCGGGAGATCCTGGAAAAGGAGGACATCAAGCTCGTGGTGGGGATCGGACCGGTTCCCATGATGAAGTTCCTCTGCAAGCTCACCGAGGAGTACGGGGTCAAGACCCTGGTCAGCCTCAACGCCATCATGGTGGACGGGACGGGCATGTGCGGGTGCTGCCGGGTCACGGTGGGCGATGAGACCCGGTTCGCCTGCGTGGACGGTCCCGAGTTCGACGGGCACAAGGTCGACTTCGAAGAGCTGGCGCAGCGTCTCGATGCCTACAAGGAGCAGGAGCAGCAAGCCTACGAGCGATACCTGGAGGAGTGCAAGGCGGCGGGCTAGAACGCCCCGGAAAACGAGGTGACGGAGGACATCATGGCGGAAAAGACCAAGAAGGAAAAGATCCCCAGGCAGAAGATGCCTGAACAGAAACCCGAGGTCCGCAGGCGGAACTTCGAGGAGGTTCCCCTCGGGTTCGACGAGGAGACGGCCGTTCGAGAGGCGGAGCGGTGCCTCCAGTGCAAGAAGCCCACCTGCATGGACGGCTGCCCGGTCTCCGTGGACATCCCGGCGTTCATCCGGCTGATCAAGGAGGGCGAGTTCACCAAGTCCATCCGCAGCGTCTGGGAGCGAAACAGCCTCCCGGCCGTCTGCGGCCGCGTCTGCCCCCAGGAGAGCCAGTGCGAGGGCGTGTGCATCCTCGGCAAGAAGGACGACCCCGTCGCCATCGGGGCACTGGAGCGCTACGTGGCCGACCGGGAGCGGAACCAGGGCTCCGGGGAGCTGCCCCCCAAGGCCGCTCCCACGGGCAAGCGCGTCGCCGTGGTGGGCTGCGGGCCGTCCGGGCTCACTGTGGCCGGCGACCTCATCCTCAAGGGACACGACGTGACCATTTTCGAGGCCTTTCACAAGCCCGGCGGCGTGCTGGTCTACGGCATTCCCGAGTTCCGTCTCCCCAAGGAGATCGTCTACTCCGAGGTGAACTTCCTGGAGCGGCTGGGCGTCAAGGTGGAGTGCAACGTGGTGGTGGGCCGGACGGTCAGCGTGGACGAGCTCATGGAGAAGGAAGGCTTCGACGCCGTCTACGTAGGCGTGGGCGCGGGCCTTCCCCGGTTCCTCAACATCCCGGGCGAGAACCTCATCAACGTCTACTCGGCCAACGAGTATTTGACGCGGGCCAACCTCATGAAGGCCTACCTCTTCCCCGAGTACGACACCCCCATCGCAGTGGGCAAGAACGTGGCGGTCTTCGGCGCGGGAAACGTGGCCATGGACGCGGCGCGCACCGCCATGCGGCTGGGTGCGGACAAGGTGCGGATCATCTACCGCCGCTCGCGGGAGGAGATGCCCGCCCGGGCCGAGGAGATCCACCACGCGGAGGAGGAGGGGATCGAGTTCCACCTCCTCACCGCCCCCACCCGCTTCCTGGGCGACAACCGGGGCTGGATCAAGGGGATCGAGTGCCTCGAGATGGAGCTGGGCGAGCCCGACGACTCGGGGCGGAGGCGCCCGGTGCCCAAGGAGGGCTCCAAGTTCCAGCTGGAGTGCGACCTGGCCGTGATCGCCGTGGGCGCCGCGGCCAACCCGCTGCTCACCCAGTCCACCGAGGCGCTTCAGCTCAACAAGTGGGGCTACATCATCGCGGACCCCGAGACCGGCAAGACCACCAAGCCGGGCGTCTGGGCCGGCGGGGACATCGTGACCGGACAGGCCACGGTCATCCTGGCCATGGGCGCGGGCCGCATGGCCTCGGACTCCATCCACAACTACCTGACCCCATTCTCCCTTCTTTTCTCAGCTTCGGAAAACCTTCTCCCGGTAGTAGGCCAGCTCCTGGATGGACTCGTGGATGTCGCTCATGGCGAGGTGGGCCTTGCTCTTGGGGTAGCCGGGCAGCTCCGGGTACCAGCGCTGGACCAGCTCCTTGACGCTGCTCACGTCGATGTTGCGGTAGTGCAGGAACCCCTCGAGCTCCGGCATGTGCTTGATCAGGAACCGACGGTCCTGCCAGACCGAGTTGCCGCAGAGCGGCGACGACTCGGGCTCGCAGAGGGGGCGCAGGAACGCGAGGGTCTCCCGCTCGGCCGAGCGGGTGTCGTGGGAGGAGGCCAGGGCCCGGTCCAGGAGCCCGGAGGCCCGGTGGTGGGTCCGGCTCCAGGCCTCCATGGCCTCCATGACGTCCGGGGGGTGGTGGATGGCCAGGTTGGGGCCTTCGGCCAGGATGCGAAGGTCGCTGTCCGAGACCAGGGTGGCGATCTCCAGGATGCCTCCCCGTTCCGGGTCCAGGCCCGTCATCTCCAGGTCGATCCAGATCAGCCGTTCGCTCACCTTGCTCGTCCCTTCCCTTTCCTCGAAGGCGCCGCTCCGCGTCGTAAATGGACCGCCGTCCGCCGCTCGGTCACCGGGCTCGAACCTCGATGGCCATGCCCTCCGGGGTTTCTCGAATCGTGGCGGCCGGGGCCGAGGACCCTTCCCGCAGGTCCAGGACCAGCCGGAGCTTTCCGGGATGATACCCGACTCGCACCCGTTCCACCAGGGCGCTCTCGAGTTGCCGGGCGTGGAAGCGGGGCCGCCTCCAACGCCCCGGGATGTCGACCACCAGCCGGGGGGGATCGCCCATGAAGAACTGGTTGTGCCGGGTGATGGGTCCGTCCGAGACCACCAGGAGCCGCAGGCCGTTCCCGCCGGTTTCGGCCTCGACGGCCTCCAGCGCGCGAGGCGGGCCCCTCCCGTCATCAACGGCCGGGGTCGTCTCACCGCGGGTCTTGGTTTCGGCGGCGGGGCGCGGGGGAGCCGAACCCTCCTCTGCGGCCGGAAGCCAGACGCGGTAGCTTCGGACCTCCTCGGGAGCGTGGAAGGCCAGGGTGCGGATCTCGCCCCCCAGGAGGCCCTCGGCCGTCTCGTCGATGTAGCGGGCGTCGCCGTCCAGGGGAACGCCGCCCGGCCCGAAGAAGTCGATGCAGACCTTGAAGCAGGGTCTGCCCCTGCGGCGCTCCGGGGTGTGCAGGGGGCCGGTGGCCCGCTTCGTCTGGACCGTCACGCTGACACGGCGGCCGTAGCGGTCTTCCTCCTCCTCGATGCCCAGGATGCGCAGACAGCCGTTGCGTCCCAGGCCCGGATCCCCCGCCCGGCCGGTCCTCGACCCGATCTTCCTCCGCACGGCCCGTCGGAGCGCTTCGGGATCGACACGGATCTCCACGGTCTCGCAGACGGCCTCGTCGGTTTCCGTGTGCTCCAGGACCCGGACCTCCTCGAGGTGGGCGGAGCGAAGCATCTGGAGGATCTCCCCGGCAAGCCCCTCGGATCCCTGGACAGGCACCTCGTGCAGGGCGCCCGTGGCCTGGACCGCATGCAGGACGGCGGCGCTGTGCGCCAGCAGCCGGGCCGCCCGGAGGTCGCTTCCCTCCAGGGAGATGCAGGCGTGGCCGTGAAAGGGGTGCTCGGCCGCGGAGAGCCCCGGCAGGATAAGCAGCAGGAGAAGGGCAATGCCCAGAGTTCGGCCCATGAAGGGTCCCCCGTACGTGTTTCTTGCCGCTGCGTATGGGAACGGGCGTCGGTTCCCACGGAGGATGAGCATCCCTCAAAGCCCCCTGCTTCGTCAAGGGCCTTTCTCCCGCGCAAAGGCGCGCGGCGCCTTCGCATGATTGTGTGATTATGGTTTGATTTTTGTTCGAAAACGGTGATAACATTCAAGCTCTGCCTTCCACCGGCTCAAGTGCGTGATACTTCTCGAGGACAGCGGAAAGCCATGACGCGGAACAAGAAGATTCGAATTGCGATCGTCGGGGTTGGAAACTGTGCCGCATCACTTCTTCAGGGGATCGATTACTACAGCGAGTACAAGGATCGGGACGGACACCTCGGGTTGATGCACTACGATCTGGGGGGGTATCTCCCGGAGGACATCGAGGTGGCGGCGGCGTTCGACGTGGACGAACGCAAGGTGGGCAAGCGGGTCGACCTGGCCGTCAATGCCCCCCCGAACTGCGCCTATCCCATCCGCAAGCGCATCGCCCGGAGCGGGGTCGTCGTGCAGATGGGGCCCGTTCTGGACGGCGTCGCCGATCACATGAAGTCCTACCCCCGGGAGCGCACCTTCGCCCCGGCCCGCAAGGAGCCCGTGGACGTGGTCCAGGCCCTGCGGGACGCCGGGGTGCAGATCCTCCTGAACTACCTCCCGGTGGGCTCCGAGCAGGCGACCCGCTTCTACGCCGAGCGCTGCCTGGAGGCGGGCGTCGCGATGATCAACTGCATGCCGGTCTTCATCGTGTCGGATCCCGAATGGGCCCGTCGTTTCGAGGCACGGGGTCTGCCCTGCATCGGGGACGACGTCAAGAGTCAGATCGGGGCCACCATCGTGCACCGCATCCTCACCCGGCTCTTCACCGAGCGGGGGATCCGCCTGGAGCGAACCTACCAGCTCAACACGGGCGGCAACACGGACTTCCTGAACATGCTGAGCCGGGACCGCCTGGAGTCCAAGCGAATCTCCAAGACCGACGCGGTCCAGAGCCAGCTGGACCACCCCCTCCCGGACGAGAACATCCACATCGGGCCCTCCGACTACATCCCGTGGCAGAAGGACAACAAGGTCTGCTTCCTGCGGATGGAGGGCCGGGGGTTTGCGGGGGTCCCCATGGATCTCGAGCTGAGGCTCTCCGTGCAGGACTCCCCCAACTCGGGCGGCGTGACCATCGACGCCATCCGCTGCTGTCGCCTGGCCCTGGACCGGGGGACGGCCGGTCCGCTCAAAAGCATCTCCTCCTACAGCATGAAGCACCCGCCCGTTCAGTACACGGACGCCAAGGCGTGGGACCTGGTGGAGCGATTCATCCAGGGCAAGGTCAAACGCTGAACCCAAGAAACCCACAGGGGACGTTCTTGCGTAATTCGATAACTCCCGTGCGCCAGTTTGACTCCTGCAATCAACGGCGGACTTGAACCGATGTACACGGGAAGATCCCGGTCCATTCGAGTCATCGAATGATGCAAGAACGTCCCCCAAGGCGGTCGCCTATGATGCGCCGGTACATCGGAAGGCCTGTCGAGTCCGCCCTTCGGGCGCTGGCCGGGTTCCTGGACCGCCGGGGTGTCACACCCAACGCGCTCACCCTCACCGGGCTGATCGTCAACCTTGGAGCGGCCTGGGCCTACTATGCGGGGTTCTGGTTCGCCGGGGGCGTCGTGGTCCTCTTCGCCGGCCTCTTCGACATGCTCGACGGCGCCGTGGCCCGCGCGGGGGGGCGTGTTTCCGCCCTCGGGGCGTTCATCGACTCGGTGGTGGACCGGTACTCGGACTTCCTGGTCTTCACCGGACTCCTGGCCCACTACGCTTCGAACGGGGACCTCGGGCGCACCCTCCTCGTCCTGGCTGTGGTCCTGGGCGCATTCATGGTGAGCTACGTCCGGGCCCGCGCGGAGCTCACGATTCCCAAGTGCGACGTGGGCCTCATGGAGCGGCCGGAGCGGATCGTCCTCCTGGCGGCGGGCTCTCTCTTCGGCTTTCTGGAGATCGCGCTCTGGGCCCTGGCCGTGCTGACCCACCTCACCGCCTTCCACCGGATCTACCACACGGTGAAGACCGGCCGCTCCGCCTCTCCTGCCCCGCCCGGCTGATCCCCCGCCACCCTCCGGGGCCTGCTCCCGGATTCGTTTGAACCGGGTCGGGTTTTTGCCTATCATGGAACACGGACCGCGCCCCCTGTGGGGGTGGTTCGGTTGCGTTTGCCGGACGCTGTGGTTTTCTTTTCCCCGGACGGGAACGGCGGCAAGAAACCATGGATCACCCGAAACCACGGAGGAGGACAATGGCTCTGAACGAAAAGAAGGTGGCGATTTTGACCGAAGAGATGGTCAACGATCTCGAGTTCTGGATCCCCTACTACCGGCTCAAGGAGGAGGGCGTGGACGTGACCGTGGTCGGACCCGAGGCGGGCGAGACCTACATGGGAAAGGGGGGGCTCCCCACCCGGTCCGACGCGGCCGTGGGCGAGATCCGGGCGGACGCCTTCGACGGCGTGGTGATCCCGGGAGGGTACGCCCCGGACCACATGAGGCGGCACCCGGCCATGGTGCGGTTCGTCCGGGAGCTCTTCGACGCGGGGAAGGTGGTGGCGGCCATCTGCCACGCCGGCTGGATGCTGGCCTCGGCGGAGGTGCTCCCGGGCCGGAAGGTGACCTCGTTCTTCGCCATCAAGGACGACCTGGTGCACGCCGGGGCGGACTGGGTGGACCAGGAGGTGGTGGTGGACGGGAACCTCGTCACCAGCCGCATGCCGGACGACCTGCCCGCCTTCATGAAGGCGATTCTGGCGGGGCTCGAGGGGGTCTGAACGTAAGAGCACAGGGAGGCATTCGACCATGGCGAATGGACGTTGGATCACGCGCAGGGAGTCCCTGAGGCGGATCGCCCGGATCGGCGGCGGGGTCGCCGCGGCCTGGGCGACCGGAGGGGTGGTGCCGGGAATCGGGAGAGCCGCCCCGCGCGGGTTTCTCGTCGAGGGGGTGGGAGAGACCGCGGGCTACGACGTGAAGGAGCTGGTCCGGAAGGTGTTCGAGGCGGCCGGCGGCATGAAGCGGTTCGTCTCCCGGGGGGACGTGGTGGCGCTCAAGCCCAACCTCTCCTGGGCCAGGCCCCCGGAGATGGCCGCCACCACCAACCCGGACGTGCTGGAGGCCGTGGTGGAGCTCTGCGGGGACGCGGGCGCCAAGACCGTCCGCATCGTGGACCACACCATCCACGACGCCCGCCGCTGCTTCGCCCTGAGCGGGGCGGGGCGGGTGGCCGAAAAGACGGGCGCGGACCTGGTGTTTCCGCGATCCACCCTGATGCGGGAGATGCGGATCCACGGGCAGCGCCTGGACGTCTGGCCCGTGTACGTTCCCGTGGTCGAGGCCGACCGGGTGATCAACCTGCCCATCGCCAAGACCCACGGCCTGAGCACCCTGACCCTGGGCATGAAGAACTGGATCGGCGGCGTGGGCGGGCGCCGCCACGCCCTGCACCAGGACATCCACCAGACCGTCGCGGATCTGGCGCAGTTCTTCGAGCCCGAGGTCACGCTCGTGGACGCGATCCGCATCCTGGAGCGGAACGGCCCCGTGGGCGGGAGCCCCAAGGACGTGGCCGTGAGGAACACCCTGATCCTGTCCGACGACCCGGTCGCGGCGGACACCCGGGCGGCCGCGCTCTTCGGCCTGTCCGCGGGCGACGTCGGCGCCATCGGCCTGGCCGAGAGGTGGGGGCTGGGCACCACGGACGTCCAGGCCCTCAAGCCGAGGCGGGTGACCCTGTGAAGGCACGGCACCTGGTCCGGATCCGGCGCGTCACCCAGGCGGTTTTCCTCCTCCTCTTCCTCTTTCTTCTGGTGGAGAGCCGCCTGCCCCAGGACGTCTACCAGAACTACTCCCTCGTCTTCACGGAGGAGGTCCCGGAGCTGAGGATCGACCGGCCCGTGGGCTTCTTCTTCCGGCTCGATCCGCTGGTGGTCCTGAGCACGCTCCTCTCCGCCGGAGTCCTGGTCCAGGGGGCCTTCTGGGCGGGCGTCGTGCTCCTGGCGACCCTCTTCTTCGGGAGGTTCTTCTGCGGGTTCGTCTGCCCCTTCGGGACCCTCCACCACCTGGCGGGCCGGGTGCGGCCCGCCCTCAGGGGAAAGGCGCGGGTCCAGGCCTCCCGGCGGACGCCGGCGAGCCGGTTCAAGTACTTCGTCCTGGTGGCCCTTCTGACGGCGGCGCTCTTCGGGCTCAACGCCGCAGGCTGGATGGACCCCGTCAGCTTCCTGTTCCGCTCGGTGAGCCTGGCCGTGGTGCCGGGTGTGGGGGAGGCGCTCAAGGCGGGGTTCGACGCCCTGGCCCGAAGCGACGTCAAGCTCCTCAACCTGATGAGCTACGGGGCGGAGGTGCTGGTGGCCCCGGTCTTCGGGTACGGCCACACCGCCTTTCACACGGCCTGGATCATCGGGCTCCTCTTCCTCGCGGCCCTGTTCCTGAACCGGCTCCGGCCGCGGTTCTGGTGCCGGGTCCTCTGCCCGCTGGGGGCCCTTCTGGGGGTCTTCAGCCGGTTCCGGGTCCTGCGCCTCGAGAAGGACGAGGCCGCCTGCACCCACTGCGGCCGCTGCACCGCCGAATGCCAGGGAGCGGCCTCGCCCGAGCCCGGGGAGGCGTGGAACCCGGCCGAGTGCGTGCTCTGCTTCAACTGCTTCCGCGCCTGCCCCGAGGACGCCCTCCGGTTCCGGGTGGGCTGGCAGCGGCCGCGGCTCAACCGGGCCCCGGACATGGGGAGACGGGCCGTGCTGGGCGGGATCCTGGCGGGCGTCTCCCTGCCCTTCCTGGGCCTGCTGGACCCCCGCGCCACCGGGGTCCCGGACCCCCGCCTCATCCGCCCCCCCGGCTCCGAGCCCGAGCCCGCCTTTCTCGAGCTCTGCCAGCGGTGCGGGCTCTGCATGAAGGTCTGCCCCACCAACGTGATCCAGCCGGCCCTCGGCGAGGCCGGCATGGCCGGGCTCTGGACGCCCCGGCTCGACATGCTCCAGGGGTACTGCGAGTTCACCTGCACGCTCTGCGGCTCGGTCTGCCCCACCGGGGCCATCCGGGAGCTCCGGGTCCGGGAGAAGGTGGAGACCCCCGTCCGCATCGGCTCCGCCTACCTGGACCGCGGCCGCTGCCTGCCCTGGTCCGGGAACGGGCCCTGCATCGTCTGCCAGGAGCACTGCCCCACCTCCCCCAAGGCCATCACCCTCAGGGAGGAGACGGTCCCGGCCGCGGACGGGGAAGGGTCGACCCGGGTCCGGCTCCCCTACGTGGACCTCAAGCAGTGCGTGGGCTGCGGCATCTGCGAGAACAAGTGCCCCGTTCGGGGCCGCCCGGCCGTCCGCGTCATCTCGGCCGGGGAGACCCGCTCCCTCGAGAACCGGATCCTGCTCTGAGCCCGTGGCGCTGTGTCGCCTCTTTCCCCTTTTCGGGCATCCCGCCTGCCTCCACTCCGACGGCGATCCCGAAACCGGGACAGTTCCGCTTGAACCCTGGAAGCGGGAATGGTAAAGAGTACAAAATCTTGATTTTGAATGTTGATGGAGTCGCAAAAAGCCCGAACCCTTGAGATCTGCCCCTGGGATTTCAACCGGTTATATCCTGCCCGGCGGCGCGTGAGCGGGTTTTTGCGAATGCGTCAATGTTTTGTTGGTATCGTTGTGCTCCATTTATATATAACTTCCTATCTTTTGTCGTCGGACACCGAACCCCGTCGGTTCGTTCCCCGAAGACACCACCTGCGGAAAGGCGAAGAGAGACCATGATTCCCCGATACACGCGACCGGAGATGGGGCGGATCTGGACGGACGAGAACCGCTTCCGCAAGTGGCTCGAGGTGGAGATCCAGGCGTGCGAGGCCATGGCCGAGGAGGGGCTGGTCCCCCGGGAGGCCCTGGAGACGATCAAGGAAAAGGCGGACTTCTCGGTCGAGCGGATCCTGGAGATCGAGGAGGAGACCAAGCACGACGTGATCGCCTTTCTCGCCTGTGTGGCCGAGTACGTGGGGCCGGACAGCCGTTTCATCCACATGGGGCTGACCTCCTCCGACGTCCTGGACACGAGCTTCGCCCTCCAGCTCAAGGAGGCCATGACGCTGATCGTCGAGGGCGCCCGGGAGCTGGCCTCGGTCCTGAAGGAGCGGGCCCTCGAGCACAAGCACACCGTCATGATCGGCCGGTCCCACGGCATCCACGCCGAGCCGATCACCTTCGGGCTCAAGCTGGCCCTCTGGTACGCCGAGACCCGGCGCAACATTCGGCGCCTCGAGGCCGCCCTGGACGACATCAGCACGGGCAAGCTCTCCGGGGCCGTGGGCACCTTCGCCAACATCTCCCCCGCCATCGAGGCCCGGGTCTGCGGGCGTTTGGGCCTGCGGCCGGCGGAGATCTCCACCCAGATCGTCCAGCGGGACCACCACGCCGCCTACTTCTCCGCCCTGGCGATCCTGGGCGGCACCCTGGAGAAGATCGCCGTGGAGATCAGGCACCTCCAGCGGACCGAGGTCCTGGAGGTCCAGGAGCCGTTCGCCAAAGGGCAGAAGGGCTCGTCCGCCATGCCCCACAAGAAGAACCCCATCGGGAGCGAGAACATCTCGGGTCTGGCCCGGCTCCTCCGGACCAACGCCCTCGCCGCCGTCGAGAACATGGCGCTCTGGCACGAACGGGACATCAGCCACTCCTCGGTGGAGCGGGTGATCGCCCCGGACAGCACGATCCTGGCCGACTACATGCTGCACCGGCTGACGGGCATCCTGCGGGGCCTCGTGGTGTACCCCGGGAACATGCAGCACAACCTGGGCCTGCTCAAGGGGCTCATCTTCAGCCAGCAGGTGCTCACGCGGCTCTCCGAGCTGGGCATGAAACGGCTCGACGCCTACGAGGTGGTGCAGCGCAACGCCCTCCAGGTCTGGGACACGGGGCGGGATTTCAAGTCGCTCCTCCTGGACGATCCGGACGTGTGCAGGCACCTCTCCGCCGGCGACATCGAGGAGCTCTTCAGCATGGACCATCACCTCGCCCACGTCGACGAGATCTTCGATCGCGTCTTCGGCGAGGCGTGACCTTCTCCCGGCAGGGAGGGACGCCGTGCGATGTTCAGTGTGCATGATGCGATGAAGAGGAAGCACGTTCACCGCGTATCCATCCCCGGGGCCCTGGGGCGGCTGACGGCGCTGGCCGTCGCCCTCGCCTTGCTCTGGTCCGGGGCTTCCGAGTCGGAGGCCCGGCGGTCCGGAGAGGCGGGCGGCAAGGTGCCCGCGGCCCTGATTCGGTGGCCCGAGAACAACTCCCCTTACGCGATCTTCGTGGACAAGGCGGACCAGAAGGTGTACGTCTACCGGACCGACGAGCTGTCGCGGCCGGTGAAGACGTTCCACTGCTCCACCGGGGAGAACGCCGG
>Ga0207797_1000972_pt1 | contig 21322 bp, 8 predicted proteins | sample PRCRCaboRojoPR_6_FD_187275 | JGI IMG/M metagenome (GOLD analysis project Ga0207797, IMG submission 187275) | Marine sediment microbial community from Cabo Rojo, Puerto Rico - PR CR 10% Liquid 1 (SPAdes) | ecosystem: Environmental > Aquatic > Marine > Coastal > Sediment | place: Cabo Rojo, Puerto...
AGCCACAGCCCGCCTCTGATTGCCGACGATCAGCGTGTCATCCGCCCCGTCGAACTCGGCGGCGGCGTAGGCCCGCCCGGCCACGCCCGCGGTCGGGCATGCATCGTCCTCACAGAAAGCACCGTAGCCGTTTTCCGCCACGTTCTCGAAGCGGGTGGCCCCCTCGACCTCGTCGAATGGGTAGACGATCAGAGGCGCCCGGTACGCATCGCGCACCTCACCCTTGGAGAGGGCACGAGGGTAAAGGATGACCTCGTCGACGACACCCTCGAAGGCGCCGCCGTACGCATGGTCTCCGTAGCCGATACGCAGCCGGTCATCGGCGGTGAAGTCCGAGGCGTCCCTCTGGCCGGAGGCGACCAACTCGCCATCGACGTAGAGGCGCTGCCCGCCGACGAGGCTGCCAAAGGTGTGCGCCACCTGGTGCCACTGTCCGTCGCCGTAATTCGCGGCGGAAGAGCAGATCCGCTCGGAGTCCCCCGCGCCGAGACGGGCACAGACGTCGCCGTTCCGCAAGTATACGGTGCGGTCGGCACCGTAGTCGCCGGTGCCAGGGACGTGGCCGTTGCTCACCTCGAACATGCCGCAGGTCTGACACGAGGCCTTGAACCAGAAGGTGACGGCGTAGGCGCTCTCAGAAGCGTCCATGAGAACGGAGACCTGGTCGATGTCCCCCGCTCCGTCGAACCGAACGCCATTCCCGTTCTTCCCTCCCGCGCCAGCCAAGGGGCAGTCGTAGTCGCCATCGTCGGTACAGGTGCCGTCATTGTCGAAGCCGGAGCTATCGGCGAACTTGGTCGCGCCACTCCCCTCGTCGAAGAGGAGCTCCGCCACAGGACGGGGTCTAGTGCACCCCAAATCCAACGCTGGGGTGCGGCTGCCAGTCCAAAATGACTGCCGATGGCCGCGCACCTCGCCGTTCATCCCCACTGCCTGATAGAGAATGATGCTATCATCGAGATTCTCGCTGAACTCCGGCCGCCAGGCGACGACCCAACCACCGTTCTTGGGATCGGGGCTGAGACCGGGCGACAGCGAAGCGTCGGGCCGTCCGGCGCGAGACATGGTCGCCGGCTTGCCGACGTGCCCACCGGCAAAGGTACGAGCCTGCAGATAGGGACTCGAACTCCCGGTGGCGCGGCGGTAGACGATCAGAGAGCGCTGCGAGAGCGGGTCGTAGGCGATGTGGGGCTGGTCCTCCTGGTCGGCGGTGGCAGCAACCGTGGTCGTGGTGACCTGGGCCCCGTAGACCTCGGCGGCAAACAGGTCGCCCCCGCGCTCCCAGACGACGTGGTAGCGGTCGAAGGCGTGCGCAACGTCCATCCCGCCGATCGCACCGTGGTCGAGGGTCAGCGTGGGAGAGGAGACGGTGCCGTACTCGTTGATCGTCCCTGCGACGAGCGTGCGGCTGACGGCATTCCCCACAGCCCACGAGACCAGAAAATCGCTCTCACCAGCGCCGACCGCCCCGCCGTAGGTCTGCTCGCCGGCGGGAGCTGTCACGGTGCTTACGTCACCCTCGACTTGAAGCGTGGGCGATAGGCGCCGCCAGCGGAATGTATCCTCGTTCTCGATAGTGGCGTATGATGACCAGACCACCAGGCAGAGCCCTTCGTCGGTGCAGGCCACGTCAGGCGGGGCGTTAGATCCATCCCCACTCCGGCCGATGACGCGGACGCCGCCACCCGTCAACCCGTCAGCGGTGGCGGGATAGGCATACACCTGGTCATTTTCCAGTACGGCGGCGACGTAGGGCACGGTCCACTCGTCGACCGGCACCATGGCGACGCTCTCGGGCTGGGCGCCGGTGGCTGTCCCGGTGCTGCTCGACTGGCGAGGATCCCAGGCCCAGACGGAGGGGGTGTGCAGCTGCGCCTCCAGTGTGGTGGTCAGGTCGACGTCCTGGTTGGCAGCGCCGGAGGGCACGGCAAGGTCAGCGTAGAGCGACTGAGATTGGTCGCGGGCGATATCGAAATACATGTCCAGCGGCCCGCCAGTCAGCAGAGCCGGGTCCAGCTCTGTGCCACCGCGCACCCAAAGATCGGGCTGCAAGTCGTTGGTCACGGTGGTCGTGTACGGGAAGGTCTGGGTCGGTCGGACTACCTCGTCCGGGTCACCGATCTCGGTGTAGAGACCGATGGGGGACGTGTTCCAGACGTAGGGATAGAAGCGATTCTCCAGCGGCTCACAGTCGGGACAGGTATGGAGCGTGCGCTCGAACAGGTCGTCCATCCCGTCGCCGTCGGGGTCAGCATCCAGAGGATCGCTGTAGACGCGCAGGCTCTTCCCCTCGGCGTAGGTGAACGTCCAGCCGTCCTTGGTCTCGCTGTAGTCGCCGATGGTGTCACCGTCGCTGTCGGCATTGTTGGGATTGGTGCTCAAGCGAGCCTCCTCGCCGTCGTTCAGACCGTCGTCGTCGGTGTCGGGGTCTCGCGGGTCGTAGAACTGCCCACCTTCGTCGGCCGGAATGGAGCTCCTGTCCAGCTCCCACGCGTCGGATAGCCCGTCGCCGTCGGCGTCCCAGGTCGTCGCGTCGGGGTCGTTCCCGTTGTGAGACGACGCCAACAGCCCGTCCCCATCCGGATCCCGAAAGGCCAATGAGGTGTTCCCACCGGTCCACGCGGTGACGTCGACAAATGCATCGAGCGTCGGCGGCAGGACGTCGAGCACGATCGGGCCCACGTCTTCCGACCCGGCGTCGTCCACGCCCTTCTCAAAACAGACGGGAACGGGGATGTAGATCGGCGGGAAGGGGATGATGATAATCAGGGTCCAGCACTCCACGCCAGGAACGGCGAATGCGCTAGTCAGCTTCAGATCGACCTGGCTGTTGATGCCGGTCTCAAGAGCGGTCACCGTCGACGGGGAATCGTTCTTCCACCCGCTGTACATGCGCCGCCCCCAGAACTCGTGGTCGTAACTGGTGTTCCACTCGCCGCTGACGTCGCCCAGGTCCGCCGATAGGGACGTCGACGTGGGGGCCAGGTCGTATTTGAAAGTGGTGGACCGAAGCTGGTCCTCGTCGTACATCCACATATAGAAGCGCGTGCGCCAATCCTTCGGGTTCTGATGCGTGACCGTGCTGGTCAGCGTCGTGCTGAACTCCAGCTCCGCCCCTTCGACCATGCCGTCGCCCGGATCGACAAAGGTCGAGTCGAGCGCCCCCATAGCGACCAGATTGTCGGCTTCGACATCGATGGCTAGCTCATAGGAGAAGATGGCCCTGGTAATGACGTCCGTGGCCCAACGGGTGATCGTCCAATCGGAGCCCAGGATGATCAGCACGATGTCGATCATTGTGACGATGGCGACGATGATCGTGCCGACGATGGTCAGCGAGAGGGCAAAGATGAGAATGGCAACAATCGTGGCAGCAATGGTCTGAGCCAGTAGCGTGTCGAAGGCCACGCTATTGGCCGGGATATCCTCGGTGACGAGAGCATAGATGAAGATGCCCCAGGCAATGCCGGCACCAATTAGCAGGCCGACCACGCCGACCGCTTTCGACATCCCGATGAATTTGGAGGAAGCTCGAAGCACCCGGCTGGTCGCGGCGAGGGTGGAGAGGCCTTTGACAGCCTTGACGGTGATGATGAGATTGACGGCCTGAAAGATGGGGACGAGAACCGTCAAACCGAAGAGCAACGCCCCCACCAGGACGGCCGTAATCTTGACGGCTGTCGGGTTGTTCGCCATATACGATTTCACCAGGTGGCTGAAGGCGATGATCACGACGACCAGTGCGACGATGACCGCTATAGCCACAACTCCGAGCGTCTTGACCCCTCGAGCGCTGGACAACCACCTGGAGATCTTGTTCTTTACGGCACGCCCGAAGCGGGAGATCTCGCTCATCGTATTATGAAACCTACCGAACCGCTGCCTTTGCATGAGCGTGTATAGAGCCTTCAGAGGGAGCGTGGACTGATAGAAGCTCCGCATGACGATGTTGTTGACCACAAAGACGACGGCTTTCCCGCCGGCTTTGGCGATGACAGACCACAGGGGTTTGTCGTAGGTTTGATAATCTCTTTGCGTCAAGAGCTCGTCGCCGGATTTGACGGTGACGCTGACGCCGCCGTATAGGGCGAGATAGTGGGTTTGTCCCACGATCACCCCACCGCCGCGGGCCGCGCCCGGATCCTCATCGTCGCTATATTCATCGGCGAAGGCAGCCGTGTAGCGCTCGTGCAGCTCGTCCCAGTACGCTTCGATTGGGTAGGCCTCCCACGCATCGTCCTCGTAGCGGAAAGGGGCCCAGTTGAGACCCGCGACCGTATCCAGTGGCGCGTCCTCCTGTGACAGAACCAGAGTCAGCTGGTGCGGATCATCGTCCGACCACTGGACCACGTCGACATCGTCGTCCAGGTGTTGATCGAGGTTCGCACCGCGGAACCGCTCCTCCCGGGCGAACAGCAGCGTCGGCGTGACTGGCGTATTCGCGGTGAAAGCATCGTCGAGAATCTCCTTCGTGTCAGTCATCGCCAGCGTCGCCAGGGCGCCGTCCATCGTCTCGTAGGTGTGGGTCACCACGCTGAGATGGTCATCAAGACTCCACCGTTCGTTATCAGAGACTCCGTCGTTCGTGGCGTGATTCCAGCGTCGGTAGATCTCGTCGACAGTGATGTCACGCTCGCCGTCACCGCCGATGCACTCGTCGTCGTCGGGGTCCTCGGTCCCCTTATCGTCGATATCCTCGCAGTCGCTCCCGGCCAGGAAAGTCCTCTCCAGGCCATACGTGAGGTAGAGCAGTGTCGAGTCATCGTCCAGGTCGTCGTCGACGGAGGGAGCCTCGTAGATCACGTCGTAATCGGCACCGTGGTCCTCTCGCACGTCGATGCCGGTGAGGAACCAGTCATCGCCGTAGCTATGAACGACCTGCGTCCGGTTCATCTCCTCATACTGGACGCAGCGACCGTCTTCATACGTCTCACAGACGTCTACCAGGGCCTTCACCAGCCAGACGAGACTCACCTGGTGCGCACTCCCCCACGCAGCATCCGGCAGGTAGTGCATCTTGCCAGCGAAGGCGACGCGCTCGCCGCCCGTCCGGTCCACCACCAGCTGGAGTGGGACGTAGGCAGCCTTGTCGCCGTCGTCGTTGAACTCCTGGATGAAGACGCCATAGGGCTCCAGATCCGGGTAGCAGGTGAAGGAATCGCCGTCGTCATTCGTGCATTCCTCAGCCGGCGGCAGGTTGTCCGGCTCGCCGGAGATCTTGATCTCCAGCATCGGCACCAGCTTCACGTCGCCATTGTCGTTCGGGTTCGGGTCGAGATTGTTGTCAACGTCGTAGAAGGTCGCCCCGTCCTCGTCCTGAATCTGACCCTGGAGGTCACCCTCGGGCCAGTCGAGGACGTTCATGGCGTACCACAAGTGATCGGGGTTCGTCGGGCGGAGCTGGAACTCGACGAACGTGGGCACGCGCTCCTCCAGATCATCGACGATTAGGCGGAAGGGATCCTCTTCCGAGAACGTCGTGTCGCCTTTGTAGTAAGGGGAGAGATCGAGCTTATCGGGCACGCCGTCGCCGTCGTTGTCGCGGTCGAAGAGATCGGGGGTGCCGTCGTCGTCTCTATCGGGCGGCACCTCACCTTCGCCGCGTCCAGTGTTCCATTCGACGCCGTCACCCAGGCCATCATCGTTTGAGTCCATCTCCAGCGGGTCGGCGTACCAGGACTTTCCGTCGTACTCGAAGCCCACTATCTCGTCGCCGTCGCTCACCCCGTCACCATCCGAGTCTTCGACCTCGTGGTTGGTCCCGAGGACGCATTCATTCCCGTCTGTGAGGCCGTCCTCGTCGGTGTCGATCGGGTCGTCCGGGTCGCAATCGCTCTCATCGTCACCGGAATCGCCATCGCCATTGTCCCCGGAATCGCCGTTAGCGGTCGCCAGGGCAGGCCCACCGACGGTGCTGAGGGCGTCGCTTCCCAGACGGGAGACGTCGAAGGACTTGTTCCCCAGAGGATCGACGTTGGGCCGATGGTCCGACTCGGTTAGAACGGCCCGAAGCGTGCGCTGCATATCGCTCTCCCGCTCCCGGGCCTCAGCCTCCTCCGTTTTGGCGTTCTGTTGACGGGCGAACGCGGCCGCGTGGGTGCTCCTTAGAAGCGGTGTTAGAACAACGGACACGATGATAAACACGACCAGCCCAGCGTAAAGTCGCCTGGAGCGGGCGTGGACGACGAGGACAGCACAAAGGACGCCTCCGACTAAGAGGAACGGAAAGGCGGACGTACTATGCGAAGCTGTCGACGCGATCGCGTCGACAGGGACCGGCGCTGCCGACGCCGTGGTCTCAGGGAACCCCGAGAAATCGACCGTTACCTCGGCATAGGTATCCCGCTCGCCGGCACGGGAAGGGAAGTCGAGGTGGAGAATCTGGCGCATCGGGTAGCCGTTGGCATCTAGCCACAACTCACCGTGACCTGTCATATCCACATACCGTTCAGGCAGGTCAAGGCTCAGGCCAGGTGGCAGCTCGCCTTGCCCAGCCATGTTCATCTCCATCTGGTCGCGCAGGTACGCAGCATAGGACCGGCCGTCGATTCGGAAACTGTATCGCGGGCCGCTGCTAGGCCCAAGCCGGTCGCCTTCCATGATAGTCACGTCTTTCGCAGCTGAAAGAAAAGCCATGAAATCACCCTGAGGCGCGAATAGACTGGTGAAGTTGTTGATCTCCTCCCAATCCTTCGTCCCCTGGCGGGCATAGGCCCGCTCCCCCTCGACTTTGACTTCGACACCGCTAGCGCTGTTCAGGACGCTGCCACCCTGAGACCAAAGGGTGAAGTGAAGTTGTCGGTTGGGAAGATCCGTTTCCCCTTCCACGTGCATGGTCTGTGTCTGGCTAGCGCGACCGACGTTCCGGACGGTCGGCCGAGGTCCGGTGGTCTGTTTGATGTCGGCACTAAACGCGTACCTCCCCGACTCCCGGGCAAGTTGCCATGCATCCCTGATGCCGCCGGGCTCCATAGCCTCTGTGATTCGAGGCACCGTTAGTAACGTCAGGACAAGCAAACCAGTAGAGATAAAGAGCAATGCCTTCGACGAAGAAAAACGGGCTAGACGGTTGTCTGTAGTGGGTCTCATAGTTTGGCTCTTCCTATTCCGTACTCACGAGAAACTGCGACGAGTCTCTCGTGATCCGCTTTCTCAACAAAGAGGGCAACCCTCCGTCTGGGCAACCTCCCGGCCCGTCCAAACGCATTGAATGAACTGTTCCCAGTTGTCGGACCATTTGCAGGACGTCGCCTGACTGCGATTCGAAAGGTCGTCGGTCTGGATCTCATACCCAGGAGGGTTGTGGAAGCGTCAGCGGCGTCCAGATGCAGTCGCGTCTGTATCCGATCCTATGGTCAGTCCCGCCGCCTCCCGTCTCAGGAACTCGATCAGGTGCTCGATATCAGCAAAGTGCTCTTGTCGGTTCGTACGCCCGTCCTTCAACGTCACGCGGCAATAGGTGAGACCATCGCGCCGCGTAGAAGAAAGATGAAGCAGATAGACTCGATCGCGAGTTTCCATTTCCCCTCTTGAGAGTATAATCAGGATTGGCACCATCAACGTTCGAAATTACGTGCTTCTGTATCAGGGCGTGCAGACGCTCCAGTATCCCCTGACGATCTTACATTCCCGGCGTTATATGAGCGTTATACAGCGGTCCGAAAGAAATCAGAGCGCTTCCCCGCCACCCTCCCTGTCCATCTACCTGCTCGGCGTGCCTCGCGTCCGCCTTGGCGAACGCTCCCTGGACGTGGTCAAGAGTCCCAAGCTGCTGGTGACACTCGCTTATCTGGTGACAGAGCCAGGCCCCCACCCGCGCGATCTACTGGCCGCCCATCTCTGGCCCGACGGCACCGCCCAACAGACGCAGCGGAACCTGCGCCAGATCCTGTACCGCCTCCGCAAACTACTCGACGACGGGAACGAAGATCGCTCCTATCTCGTAACGGATCGGCAGACAGTATATTTCGATGCGCACTGTGATGTCTGGACTGACGTGGCCGCTTTCGAGACGCTGGTGGAGCAGGCGCGACAGCACCCCCATCGGCGACCGTCGGTCTGCAGAGCGTGTATCGCCCGCTTGGAGGAAGCAACGCGCCTCTACCGTGGGCCTTTTCTAAAGGGCCTGGGAGATGTGGACAGCGTTGCCATCGAACAATGGCTGTTGCTGTGGCGAGAATCCCTCCAACAGCAGGCTTTTGAGGCCACTCACACTCTGGCGGAGTACCACCTGGCCCACGGGCGGGCCGAACGCGCCCGCGAGCACGCTCGAAACCTGCTGGGAGTCGATCCCTGGAACGAAACGGTGGAACGATTACTCCTTGAGGCCACCTGGCAACTTGAGGGCCGGAATGCTGCGCTGCGTGAGTACCACCGTTTCGCCGCGGACCTCTCTTCCGAGTTAGATGTAGTGCCGGAGGATGACACCCAGATCCTCGTCGAGCGAATCGAGGCATCGGCTTCCGAGAGGCCGACTCCGATCGGCGACCTCCCGGAGCCGATCACCCCGTTCTTCGGCCGCGAAGAAGAGCAGGCTCAGCTGACTACGTATCTAGCCCAGCGAGAACAGCGCTTGATCACCCTGGTGGGCGTTGGAGGAAGCGGCAAGACCCGCCTGGCCCTGCAGGTCGCGCGGGCCCAGCGACCGGATTGGCGCGACGGCGTCTGGTTCGTTCCCCTCGTCAAGGCGACCACAACCGAGTGGATGGCGGAGGCCATTCTTGAGGTACTGACGCCGACATCTCAGGATACACGTCCAGCCTCAAGCCGCTTGTTCGATTACCTGCGCGACCGTGAGTTGTTGCTGGTCTTGGACAACCTCGAACATCTCGTGCCGAAGAGCACAGCACTCTTGCGCAACCTGCTGCGCTATGCGCCTCAGGTCAATGTCCTGATCACGTCACAGGCCCGGCTCGACATCCCCGAGGAATGGGTCATTCCCCTCACCGGGCTCGAACTTCCACCAAACAGACAGGGAGCGCCCAAAGCCGACGTGGCAGACTACAGCGCAATCCAGCTCTTCCTCCACCATGCTCGGCGGGTCAACCCGGCCTGGTCACCGGGGCCGGAGGATTGGTCGGACATCCTCCGCATATGCAAGCACGTGGCTGGCCTGCCACTGGGAGTCGAGCTAGCCGCGGCCTGGGCACGGAACCTCTCCTGCCGGCAAATCGCTGCGGCAAGCGGAGGGATGCTCGACTTCTTCCAAAGCGGGGCATCCGACGAAACAGCGCGCCACCATAGCCTTCGGAGAACGTTCACACGTGCCTACGCGATGCTCTCACCAGAAGAGCAGCGTCTCTTCCGCCGCCTATCCGTCTTTCAGGGTGGATTCGAATTCCCCGCCGCCGAGCAGGTATGCGACGCCTCGATAACCGAACTGGCGGTGTTGCTCGACCGATCGTTGCTCCAGGTCTCCGGCACCGGACGGTTGAGCTGGCATCCACTCCTGCAGCGCTACGCAGTCGAGATGTTGGTCTCCCATCCGCTTGAGGCACAGACCGTACGTCAGCGCCATGCGGATTACTACCTTACGTTCCTGGAGAGCTGTGAAGAGCTCTGGTGGGGCGAACACAACGAACAAGCGATCTCCGAGGTAGACAGGGAGATCGAGAACGTTGAGGCGGCCTGGAACTGGGCCGTGAGCCAGCAAGACGTTCAAACTCTCGCCCTGAGCCTGGATAAGCTCTCTTTGTATTACTATTTGAAGGGGCTCTTCCGTCGTGGAGAAGACGTGTGTGCAACCGCCACCCGACGGCTCCTATCGCCCTCGGTAGAAGATGAAGTGGCCGAAGGCCCTTCCGCAGCCCTCGTCGCGCGTCTAATGGCCCGGGAAGCTCGGTTCCTCACCAGACAGGCCAGGTATGAGGAAGCTGTTGAAAGAGGGCAAGAAGCCGCGATGCTGAGTCGGGCCACTCGCGATCGGTATGCCGAGGCTCGTGCTTGCCTGGCGTGGGGGCGCGCACTTCACCAGCAGGGCATCCGCCGCCAAGCTGCCCGCGCCCCCCTCCAGCGCGCCTTGACGCTGACCCAGTTACTTCTCGACACCCAAGATCCCAACCACCTCGATAGGACCGTCTTTCGCCTGCGGGCAGAGTCACATCGCGCGCTCGCCGCTCTATTGTGGAAAGAGAGCGAATACCCCGAAGCACGGGCTCACTTGCGTCAGGCGGACCAGATTGATCGGCAAATCGGTGATATGCTGGGCGCTGGATGGACCAATAACAGCTGGGGATTGGTGCTGGAAAGTATGGATCACCACGATATGGCCATCGCTCATTATCGAGAAGCCTTGAGACTATTTCGGAAAGCGCACGACCGCCGTGGGGAGAGTTTTGCGCTCGGAAACCTGGGCTACATCCACAGCAGACTAGGCAGGTATGACCAGGCACACAAGTACTACCGACGCGACCTGCGCATCTGCCGCGAGATGGGAGACCGGCGAGGACGCGCGTGGACGCTCGACAACTTGAGCCTTCTCGCCTGTCGTGAGGGGCGTCACGCCGCCGCTCGCCAGTATGCTCAGCAAGCGCTAACGATCACCCAGGAGATCAAGAACTCAACCCGGGAGGCGCACGTTTGGACGCAGATGGGACGTGCGCTGATGGGTCTGGGCCGACTGATCGAGGCTATCGATGCGTACGACCGGGCAGTCACGCTGCAGCGCGAGTTGGGCTCCCGGCCCCTGGAGCTGGAAGCCCAGGCCGGGCTGGCGCGGGTGGCGCTGGCCCGGGGCGACCCGGTGAGGGCACTGGCCTACGCAGAAGGGATCCTTTCCTATCTGGAGACCCACGAGCTGGCCCGCACGGACGATCAACTGGGCATATATCTGAGCGTTTACCGGGCTTTGCAGGCCAACGATGACCGCCGCGCAAAGGCCCTTTTGACGCGCGCCATCGAGTTGCTCAACCATCGAGCCGCTCAGATCGAGGATGAAGCACTGCGGCAGTCTTTCTACGAGCGGGTGGACTCGCATAGCCGCCTTCTTCGTGAGTGGCAGCGGTTACAAGCGTCGTCCTCTTCAATACAACTCGAAGGACCGGCAGCATCGTGACACGTGACTTGCCAGGAGCTCTCTCCGGATCTGCAAAGCGATGCAGGCCAAACGTGAAGCTGCGCGTCATATGGACCACGCGCGCGCTATGGTCCGTTCGACCTATGGTGAGGAAATCAAGCGGTACTCAGAAATCGCCTGATACGAGGCCTGTCCCGTGTCCTACTAGGACAGGACCTCCTCAAGAGCGGATAGAAGTCTCTCATTCTGCTCCCGGCTGCCCACCGTGATGCGCAGGAAATGTGGAAGGTCGTAGCAGGCGCAAGGTCGGATGATGACACCCCGCCTCAACAGTGCCTGCTGGATCTCCGGGGCATTGGGGCCAACCTCCACCAGCATAAAGTTGGTCTGGCTGGGAATGACCTCCAGTCCCAGCTCCTCGAACTGGCTGCAAAGGAAACGGCGCTCCCTCCAAGTGGTCGCAACCGACTGCCGTAGGAAATCAGTGTCCTGCAAGGCTGCAACCCCAGCCGCCTGAGCGAGCAAGTTGACCGCAAAAGGTTCCTTGACCCGGTTTATCGGCGCTAGGACCTCGGGCAGGCCGATCGCGTATCCTAGTCGGATGCCGGCCAGACCGAAGACCTTGGAGAACGTGCGCATAACCATCACGTTAGGACGACCTTCGCGCACGTACCGCAACGTCCGCGGGTACGCGTCAGAATCCACCAGCTCGTAGTACGCTTCGTCAAAGACCACCAGCACGTGATCTGGCACCCGGGTCATAAAGGCCGCCACCTCATCGGCGGTGACGATAGTCCCCGTCGGGTTGTTCGGATTGCATACGAAGACCACCTTCGTCCTCGGCGTCATCGCGTCCGCCATCGCGTCCAGGTCGAGGCCGTAGTTCTTGAGCGGGGTCTTCACCAGCTCCGCCCGCATCACGTGCGTGTAGATATCGTAAACTGGGAATGAAGATCTGCTTACGACGACCTCACTGTCCTCATCCAGATAGGCCATGCACGTCTGCATGATGATTCCGTCCGCCCCGTTTCCCACGGTCACGTGATCCGGCTCCACCTCCAGAAAATCCGCCAGCGCATGGCGCAGATTGTAGCTCTCTCCGTCCGGGTACAAGTTAAGCTTTGGCAACGCGTCCCGAATCGCTTCCAGAGCCCGCGGTGAGGGCCCGAGGGGATTCTCGTTCGACGCGAGCTTGATCACGTCCTCCAGGCCGTACTGTCGCTGCACCTGTTCGATCGGTGTGCCGGGGACGTAGGGTGCCAGCGCATCCAATCCGGATTGATGCTCCACGTGCTTCGTCATCAGCAATGCCACTCCTTTGTTTTGACGCTATCTGACTTAGCCTCGTTCAGGATAGCCCTGCCTGAGGCCACGCTCCGTTATCACTCGAACGTCTCCGACCACGACGCCGTCCCCCTCCTTGAACACGAAGACGGGGTTCAGGTCGAGCTCCCGGAGATACGGATATTGGAATGGTAACCTCGAAAACCGGATCAACACGTCGGTCAGTGCGTCGAGATCACGCCGTCGCTCGCCTCGCACGCCCTCCAGCAGCGGATAAGACCGGATATCTCTGACCATCTCCTCGGCGTCGTCGCGCCCGATCGGCGCCACGCGCAAGGCCACGTCTTCCCAGATTTCTGTGTAAATGCCACCCAGCCCGAAGGCAACCACGGGCCCGAACTGCGGGTCTCGGGACAGCCCCAGGAGGACCTCCTGGGCATCCTTGACCAGCGGGTAGATGACCACACCCCGGAAATCTTTGCCCGTGCCGATTCGCTCCAACTGACCGAAAGACCGACGCGCTTCCTCATCGCTGCCAACGTCCAGGATTACCCCGCCGACGTCTGATTTGTGGAGAATCTGCGGGGATACGATCTTCATAACCACGGGATAACCGAGCTCTCGACAGCTATCCACCGCTTCGTCACCCGTCTTCGCGAAGCGGAAGGCAGGCACGGGAATCCCGTTCTCCTCCAGCCACGCCATCGCCTGGGGCTCCAGAACAGGACCATCGGCATCAAAGATCGGAGCCGACGCAGGAGCAAGACCGTCAGATCCTATCCATTGCCTGTCCAACGGCTCATACTGAGTGACTAGGCTCAAAGCCGCCACCGCGCGCTCCCCAGTGGCGAAGTTCGGCACCCCTTGCTCCTCCAGGTAGGCGACGCTCTCGGTCACAATCTCCTCGGGCAGGAAGGACGCCACGACCGCCTTCTCCGATCCCGAAGCTGCCAGTGCCGCGGCCTCGCGAACCCCTTCGGCCAGCTCCAAGCTATCGAGATAGGGGGTCGACACGTTGATCGCCACTGCCGCGTCGTACTCGTCCAAGACCGCCAATAGCGCCCGTCGATACCAGTCCCCCGTTGCCTGCACCGTCAGGTCAATCGGGTTCTCCAGAGCGCAGTGCCCAGGCAAGAAATCGCTCAGCCGCTCCTGGACTCCTGGGCCCGGTTGGCTGATCTCGAGACCGACCTCTTCCCCTCGGTCGGCGGCCATCACACCGGGGCCGCCCGAGTTAGTCACGATGGCCACCCGGCGTCCGAGACTCGACGGCACACTGACGAACGCCTTGCAGAAGTCGAAAACCTCCTCGACGCTCTGCACCCGAAGCGCACCACACTGCTTCAGGGCAGCATCGTAAACCCGATCCGCCCCGGCCATCGAGCCCGTGTGCGAGAGAGTGGCCCGTTGGCCGGCTTCCGTTCTCCCAGCCTTGATCACCACCACTGGCTTCCGTTCGGTACACGCTTGCATCGCCTCCATGAAGCGTCTGCCGTCGGACACGCTCTCGATATACAAGGCGATGACCTCCGTCTCTGGATCATCAGCCAGATATTCGAGGAGATCGATTTCGTTCAAATCGGCCGCGTTGCCGTAGCTGACGAATTTGGAGATGCCCAGCCCATACTGCTTCGCCCAGGCCAATACGAGACCCCCGACCGCACCACTCTGGGTGACCACCGCGGCCGTTCCGGCCGGAGGGCGGGTCTCTAGGCTGGGATAGAGCAGATGCGCTGTATTGACGATCCCCGCGCAGTTTGGGCCCACGAACCTTACGCCGCTCCGCTCGGCGGCATCTACCACCTCCTGCTCCGCCTCGTCGTTCCCCACCTCCGAGAAACCGGCCGTGATAATCGCTGCCGCGGCGACCCCGGCTTCTCCACAATCCTTGAGCACCCCTGGGACAGTCGCAGGAGGTGAGGCAATCACCGCCAGGTCGACGGGCTCCCCGATACGCGCCACCGCACCGTAGCCCGGCGCGCCGAGTGCCCCCTGGCCTTTCGGGTTCACGACAAACAAACGCCCCAAATCCGAGGACAGGCCGTAGCCCCCCTCCCGTATCTGTCGTATCAGCTCATACCCCAGCTTCCCTTCCGAAGCCGACCCAATCACGGCCACGCCCCGGGGGTAGAAGAGGCGGTCCCAAGCCATCATGTCACCCCCCCTCGACATCGGCCCCAAGCCCGGCCCGGAACGCCGCCTCATTCACCGCGGCATATTTCACCCAGCGGCCCGTCACGACTCCCACGACTGTCTCCGCGTCGAGGATCTCTCCCAGGTCAGTACATCCCACCGCGGCCCCGAGGACGTAGACGTTCGGTGGCAGAGGTGCACCATCACGCCGAGGCAGGTTCTTGGGGTCCAGATAGTGCAGATTTCCCCCTGCCTGGCGAATCCTCTCGCTCACCTGCTCCAGCGTCGGATACGCAACCTTCCCCAGCATTACCTTCGTTGGTTCCCATACGTGACCGTAGAGGAGAAAGTCACCACCTGGCTTGACGTACCGGACCGCCTTGAGCGCCTCTGAGCGCTCCATCGCGATCACCAGATCGGCTTTCCGCTCCGGGATCTGGGGGCCCACGACGTCGCGCCCCAGACGCACCTGGACTTTGACGCTCCCTCCCCGCTGTGCCATCCCCTTCGTCGGGTAGAAGTTAGCGGATAGGCCCGTCTCCATCGCCGCCTCTGCGATGAGGTCTCCAATCGTCAGCACACCCTGACCGCCAACTCCGACCAGGTAGATGTCGTATGTCACGTCTTCGAGTCGCTTGCTCATGCCGGGACCTCTCTCTCGACCGCGATTGCATCGAAGGGACAAACTTGCGCGCACAAGCTGCAGCCATAGCACAGGGACTGATCGATCACCACGGCCTCCTCATCTAGACCGATCGCCGGGCATCCGGTGACGGTGATGCAGCGCCGACAAAGCGTACAGGCCTCGATATCGACCTCAATGGTTCCCACCTCCAGCCCACGACGCTGAGCTTGGATCGCGCATTCCTGTCGCGACAAGACAACCTTAACCCCTGGTAACGCCAGAGCTTCCTCCACCACTGCCGCGGTCTCGTCTAGCTCGAAGGGATCGACGACGAAGAAGTGCTCCACACCCATAGCGGGGATCAGCGCTGCAAGATCGACCTGCCGGTTCCCCTCCGGCTGGAACGCCACGTCTGTGCCGGGGTTCGTCTGCATGCCCGTCATAGCCGTCCAGCCATTATCCATAATGATCAACGTCAGCGGCACGCGATGTTGGACGGCGTTGATCAGACCCGGCATCCCCCCGTGGAAGAAGGTCGAGTCGCCAATCGTGGCGATCACCGGGGTCTCCAAGCCACTGTAAACGTAGCCTTGAGCCAGACTGACGCTCGCTCCCATAGACACCTCGTTCCAGACCGTCTCGAACGGCTCGTTCATCCCCAGAATCGTACAGCCAATGTCGCCCGTGACCATCACGTCATCCTTCGATAGCTTCAGATTTCGGAGCGCCTGATTGATGGCCAGATACGTGCCCCGGTGAGGACATCCAGCACACACCGTGATTGGACGCGCGGCAGCGATCTCTTCGGCCCCCTCATCGGAATCAAAGAGGTCAGGGGGCAGTGTGAGATCGAGAGCCCGCGCAATGCCTCGCACAAGCTCACGGACTGTGTATTCGCCGACACGATCCAAGGTCCCGTCCAGCTTGCCGACGACTGGACCCTCAAAGCCAATCTTCCGGGCCTCCAGGATGAGACGTTCCTCCAGATACGGCTCCAATTCCTCAAGCACCACCACTGCATCACAATGTTCAAGCAGTCTGCGCGCTTCCCGGTCAGGAAAAGGATTCGTAGCCCGAACGGTCAGGACAGAGACCCGATCTGGATCGCACCCATGCGCTGCGGCAATTTCCAGTGCCTCCCACAAGTATGACGCGACCACCCCGGACACGATGACGCCCAGGCCTCCTTCTCGCTCTGCGAGTTGGATCGTATTGAGCGCCATCTCTCGGATGATGTCCCCCGCCTTCTCCAGCCGAGCGATCACCTGACGATGCTGGGCCTGCGCGATGGCCGAGCCAGCTTTCGTGTACTTCGCAATATCCCGTTCCAGGATCGGCTCCCGATGCTCGGGAGGTGTAGGGTCCTCGACGACCACCGGTGCGTGCGAGTTGGCGATGGCAGTCACCGAGCGGACGAAGACTGGGCTACCGCACCGCTCCGAGAGTTCAAAGGCTAGCGGCATAAGATCATGCGCCTCGGCTACCGTCGTCGGTTCGAGCATCGGGAGATCCATCATCCGCGCGTAGCCGCGCGAATCCTGTTCCACCATCCCCGCGTGAGCCCCGGGATCGTCGGCCACGTAGATCACCAGACCGCCATTGATGCCCGAGTGAGCGATGGAGAAGAGAGAATCCGACGCCACGTTGACGCCCGACATCTTCATCGTGCACATCGCCCGCTGTCCCGCCCACGCAACGCCCCCCGCAATCTCTATAGCGACCTTCTCATTCGTGCTCCACTCGACGTGCCGAGCGCCGTCCAGCGCCATGCCGATCAAACGGCCCAACGCACCCGACGACGGCGTGCCGGGATAGCCCGTGACAACTTTGACCCCAGCATGCAAAGCCCCTAGTGCAACCGCCTCATTGCCCGTGATCAAACGATTCGTCAAAGCCACACCTCCATTCATCCCGTCGAAAACTGAGCTCGACCACGTCTACGTGGTCTGGTATCAACCCTCCACACAGCTCTGCACCGCCCTCACGATAGCCGCAAAACCCGTGCAGCGACACCGATTCCCCTTCAAGTAATCCCGTATCTCGTCCTCGTCAGGGGCCGGGTTCTCGGTCAGCAGCCCCTTCGTCATCATCAGCATCCCTGGGGTGCAGTACCCGCATTGAAACGCGGCGTTCTCGATGAAGGATTCCTGTAAAGGGTCCAGACGTCCATCCGGTCTCTGCAGTCCCTCGACCGTGATTACCTCCCGTCCATCCGCGGCGACCGCAAGTGTGAGACACGACAGCGTGGGCACGCCGTCGAGCTGTACCGTGCAAGCACCACATTCACCGATGCCGCATCCGTACTTGGTACCCGTCAGGTCGAGTCGTTCACGAAGCACGTTGATAAGCAACTCATTCGATCTAACGAAGAGATGGTGCTCGACTCCGTTCACGGTCAGTGTGACGGTCTGCTTCTCCTGGGCGCCCAGGTGGAGCGCGCCAAGAGCCGTACTCTCCTGCTCTTCGGCTCCTCCGCTCCTCGCCCCTCCTGCTCCTCTGCCCTTCCGCTCCCCCGCCCGCTCCCAGGCCGCCTGCAGCACGTCATGTGTCAGGGCCTTGACCACCTCGCGCCGGTACCAGGCGCTCGAGCGCACGTCGTCGATCGGTGTCACCTCCTCCGAGGCCACCCGGCCCGCCGCCAGCGCCGCCTCGGAGCTGAAAGCCTTGCCCACCAGCATCTCCTCCGCCATACAAGCCCTGATGACCGTCGGCCCGACCGATCCAAAGGCGAGACGGCAACTCACAATGCAGTCACCGTCACGAACGATCCTTACTGCTGCACTCGCCTTGGCCAGGTCAGCCCGCACGCGAGATACCTTTATGAAAGCGCTTCCTGTCCCCGGTTCCGGCTCCGGCAACTGGATCGCTTTCAGTAACTCACCATCCTCGATCGCCGTCTCCCCCGGCCCAATCAGGAATCGCTCTATCGGCACGGTCCGCTCGCCATCGGGCCCCACCAAGGCCAGCTCCGCCCCCAATGCCATCAGCGCTGGCACCGTGTCAGAAGCCGGCGAACCATTGCATACGTTCCCACCGATAGTGCCTGTCAGCTGGATCTGGGTCGATCCGAAGGCTGCACACGCCTCTGCCAGTGCCTCGTAATTGCGCTGCACCACGCCTGCATTCCGAAGCTCCCAGATCGTGGTCGTCCCCCCAACTTCAAGACCCTCATCTAAGAAGCGAATCCCGGATAGCCCGACTAGCCCCTGGATGTCGATCAAACACGCCGGTGACATCTGCTCCATCTTCATCTGCACCAGCAGAAACGTACCACCCGCCAGCAATTTGGCGCGGTCGCCGTACTGGCTGCGTAACGCGACGGCCTCGTCTAGAGTGACCGGTCGGTGGTACTCGAAATCCTGCACCAGGATATGCGAGTTGGTCATATCGTGCGCGTGATGATGCTCTCGTCCGTGGCTACTCATCGGTCCCTCCTCGGAGTGCCTTCAGGATCTTCTCCGCCGTGATGGGAAGACTGTAGAATCGAATCCCAATGGCGTTATAGATCGCATTAGCATACGCCGCTGCCACCGGATTCATCGCTGCCTCGCCGATCCCCTTCGCACCAAAAGGCCCCGTCGGCTCATAGGTATCCGCAAAATGGACCTCAAGATGCTCCAGGTAAGGCGTCTCGCCGATTGCTGGGGTTTTCGCATCGATCCAGTATCCACCCGACTCGAGATGTCCTCGGGCGTCCCACTCGGCATCCTCGTAGATGGCGTAGCCAGCCCCCATCGAGAGGCCTCCTTCCAGCTGACCAGCCGCCAGCCTCGGATTGATCACCGTGCCACAGTCGCTGCCCATCACCGCCCGCCTCGTCTCTACATGTCCGGTCCAGGTGTCGATCTCGATGTCCAGAAAGACGGTCACGTAGGCCGGTGGGCAATTGGTCGCTCGATAGCTTTTTACCGCCGCTATCGTTTTCCTACTCTCGGACCAGCAACGCGTGGCTAGCTCGGCCAGCGTCATTGTCCGGTCCGGAATTGCTGGAGCGTGAATCACGCTATGCCCCCGATTTCGATCAAACGTCAGCTCCAACGCGTCGGGCATCACGTCCATGAACTGTGCCGCAGTCTCGATGATCTCGTCTCGCACCGTCTCCGCCGCTTTCACCGCCGCTCCGCCGCCAGCGTAGACACCCCGAGTCGCGTGGGTGCAAACGTCATATACCGTGGAGCGGGTCTCCGCCGGCGCCAGATCGACCTCCCCAAGCGGTACACAAAGCGTTTCCGCTACCAGTTTCGCTACCGCTTCATGGGTCCCCCCGCCGTGATCCATCAGAGCCGTGATCACATCCACCGAACCGTCGGTGTTGACCTTGACCATCGCCCCGGAGAAGTCGATCACGTCTCCGGGTTGCGGCGCGCCAGCGCTTGAGGTATGGAAACCCCGCGCCATCCCGATCCCGCGTCGGTAGCGGCCAGTCTTGGAACCCTTCGGCTTTCGATCCTGCCAGCGAATCGCCTTCTTGCCACGCTCGAGTAGCTCCGGAACGCCGTCGCTGTGCACGATCGATCGGACGAGTGGCCCCTGACCCCAGAAGGTATCGCCCATCCCAACGTAGTTCCTCAATCGCAGTTCCACCGGGTCCATCCCCAGCTCGTGCGCCAGCTCATCCATCAGTGACTCTGTGGGGAACGTTACCTGTGGATTGCCGAATCCCCGCATCGCGCACGAGGGCGTTGTATTGGTGTAGACCGCTGTCCCTTTGTACCGGATCGCCGGGATCCGGTAGAGCGAGACCAACCAGCCCGCGCACACGCCCAGAAACGAGTAGGGTTGAATATTGTGCGCGCCAGTATCCGCAATCAGGTTCATCTTCGCGCCTAGCAACGTCCCATCCTTCTGCGCCGCCAGCTTCAAATCGATCTGGGTCCCGTACCGAGCGTGATCGTGAGCATCCTCTTCCCGGGTCATAGATACCTTGACGGGCCGTCCCGCCTTGAGCGCCAGCGCGGCCGCGACTGGAATCGGCGGATTCATCTGGATGCTGGAGCCGAACGTCCCTCCGATGGGAACCCGCTTCACGTTGATCTTGCTCAACGGGATGTCGAAGATCTCACCCAGGACGATCCGCACGTTGTGAATCGACTGGGTGGTGCACCACACCGTCAGACCACCGTCCGGTTCTGGGTCACAGATCGCTGTCTTCGGCTCCATTTGGGCGTGATACACCTTCGGCGTCTCGAACGAGCCTTCGACGACGACGTCAGCATCCGCGAATGCCGCTTCGACGTCGCCCTCCTCAATGTCCCGCTCGCAGGCCACGTTCCTCTTGATGTCGAACGGTTCACCCCCCCAGAGCACACGATCATAAATCGGCTCCGCGTCCCCCGCCATCGCCTCGCGCGGCTCTGTATACACAGGGAGCGACTCATACTCGACCTCTATGGCGCGCACGGCCTTTTCGGCCAGATCCTCCGTCTCCGCTGCGACCGCAGCCACCGCCTCCCCCCGGTACCGCACCTTGTCCGCCAGCACGTAGAAATCCTTGTGCAGCACCGATGGCGTCGTGATGATACGCTCGTTGTAGCGCACCTTTGGTATGTCATCGAATGTGAGAACCACCGCTCCCATCGCCTCTGCCGCGCTCACGTCGATCCCCTTGATTCGTGCGTGAGCATAGGGACTGACCAGCACGCGCCCGTGCAGCATCCGTGGCAGTGTGACGTCGACCGAGTATCTCTCCCGCCCCGTCACCCGAGCTACTGCGTTCTTCCGACGGGAATCTTTCCCCAAGATCTCAAACCTGTCTCCGTCCGTCATGTCGTCCTCCTCAATAAGCTCGATTGACCGAAAAGCGGGTCAAGTAGAATGGTCGTGCGTAAAACGTATGCCGTGAAACGTATGCCGTGATACGTAACAAGTCTGGCCGCGGACCTCACGTTTCATGTTTTACGTTTCACGTTTTACGTCTTTACGTTTCACGCATGACGGATTGCGCAACAGAGAGGATGCCGTGGACAGGGGGATAGATGCCATCCCGGGGATAGACGCCATCCCCACGCCCTACGACGTCTTCATCGTCGGGGTCGGCGGTCAGGGGGTGGTGACGATGGGTGACCTGATCGCAGAGGCGGCGATGGAGGCCGGGCTGCCCGTCAACGTCTATCCCACCAAAGGAATGGCGCAGCGTGGGGGCAGCGTCACGGTGCAGGTCCGGCTGGGCCGACCGGTGGCCGGCCCGGAGATCCCCGAGCGCGAGGCGGACTTGGTCATCGCCATGGAGCGCTCGGAGGCGCTCAAGGCGGTCCGCTACGTTGGCC
>Ga0207797_1000973_pt1 | contig 21314 bp, 17 predicted proteins | sample PRCRCaboRojoPR_6_FD_187275 | JGI IMG/M metagenome (GOLD analysis project Ga0207797, IMG submission 187275) | Marine sediment microbial community from Cabo Rojo, Puerto Rico - PR CR 10% Liquid 1 (SPAdes) | ecosystem: Environmental > Aquatic > Marine > Coastal > Sediment | place: Cabo Rojo, Puerto...
GATCTGCGTGCGCAGCGAGTCCAGCTGCGGGTTGAGCTCCTCCTGGCTCACGTGGCCCGCGCAGGCGGACAGTCCGAAGGCCAGGCCGAGAGCCGCTACGGTGGCGAGTTTCCTGTGCATGGTGCTCACACGTCCTCCTTGGTCGGTCTGAGCGGCGCGTCCTCCGCGCCGGCTGCTTCGATCGTGCCGGCGGCCGTCCCATCGACGGCCGGTGGATCGACGGATGATCGAGGGCGGCACGCGACTCCCGCGGGCCGCTGTCTGCGGCGCATAATGTATAGCCCGCGGCGTCTCGTACACGCAAATTCGCCGGATCGGCGCCGACGGGCGGCCTCCTCCGGTCAGGTGCCCTGCGCCCGCTCCACGCGCCGCCGCCACTCCAGCGAGCGCTCCCAGCCCTCGGCGGCCCGGGTGGTCGGCTCCCAGCCGAGCTCCCTCCGGATCCGGGAGCCGTCGAAGGGATCGTCGTGCGCGAAGAACCACAGGTGCCGGCCACGGGCCACGTCCGCCAGCTCCCGGGGGAGGATCTCGATCGCCGCTCCGAGGGCCCGGCTGCCGGCCCGGAGAACCGCCTCCGGGACCGGGATCACGGGACCGGAGGCCTCGGTGATCCGCCGGGCCGTCTCCAGCAGCTCGCGCTGCGTGAGGGTCCCGTCGTCCGTGACGTTGTAGGCCCGCCCCGCCGCGTCCGGGCTCCCGGCCGCCGTCCAGGCCGCGAGCGCCACGTTCCCGGCGTACACCACGGGAAGGCCGTTCCTGCCGTCGCCCACCCGGGCCACCACCGGCCGCCGGACGTGGCGCACGACCCGGGGCGTGAGCTCCCGGTCGCGCTCGCCCATGACCATCTCCGGCCGCAGGATCGTCCACTCCATCTCGGAGCCCGCCGAGCGCCGGACGACCTGCTCCGAGCGCCGCTTCGAACGCTCGTATCGGGCCGACTCCGGCACCGGGAGGTCGGTGGGGGAGGACTCGTCGATGGGGAGGCTGTCGTGGTCCGCCGGATGGCCGTAGACCGCCACCGAGGACAGGTGGATCAGCCGCCGCACGCCGGCGCGGAGACACTCGGCCACCACGTGCTGGGTGCCGTCCACGTTCACGGCGCGGTGGGTCTCCCACGGCGGATCGGAGCCCAGGACCGCGGCCGAGTGCACGGCGACGGAGCACCCGTCGGCGGCGCCGCGGAAGGTCTCGGGACGGGTGAGGTCTCCGATGACCAGCTCGCAGCCCAGCTCCTCCAGGTGTCTCGTGTCGCTCCCCGGACGGACCAGGCAGCGCACCGTCCACCCGCGCTCCACCCACAGCTCCGCCACGTGGCTGCCCACCAGGCCCGTGGCCCCGGTGAGGAAGAGCCGCTCCGGCGGCGGCGCGGCGGCGGACGTATCGGATGGGGCGGTCATGGTGGAGCTGTCACCGGAACGAGGACTCGGACGGGGCTGCGCGGACCCGGGGCGATGCCCCCCGTCCTTCGCCTGGCGGGCCACGGCGGGGAGCGATGCCCATAATATGAAGATCCGCCGCGGGCCGATGCGAGACGGATCGACGACACGGAGAGACGATGCCGGACTTCCGAGAGGCGCTGGACAGCGACCGCGTGGTGCTCTTCGACGGGGCCATGGGGACCGAGCTGTACCGGCGCGGCGTGTTCGTGAACCGCTGCTACGACGCCCTCTCCCTGGACGAGCCGGAGCTCGTGCGGGAGATCCACCGCGACTACCGGCGGGCCGGCGCCGAGGTGCTGGAGACCAACACCTTCGGCGGGAACCGGATGCGACTGCAGAGCTATGGCGAGGAAGGACGCGTCGAGGAGATCAACCGGGCGGCCGCCCGGCTGGCCCGGGAGGAGGCCGGGGAGGAGCTCTTCGTCGGCGGCAGCATGGGCCCCCTGGGCGTCCGCCTGGAGCCGTACGGTCCCACCTCGGAGGCCGAGGCCCGGGACATCTTCCGCCAGCAGGCGGACCTGCTGGCGGAGGGGGGCGTGGACCTTCTGGTCCTGGAGACCTTCAGCGACCTGAGCGAGCTGCGGCAGGCGGTGGAGGCCTGCCGGGCCACGGATCTGCCCGTGCTGGCGCAGATGACGATCCAGCCCGACGGCCGCACCTCCTACGGCGTGGAGCCGGAGCAGATCGCGGCGGCCATGGAGGACGCCGGCGCGGACGCCGTGGGGCTCAACTGCAGCGTGGGGCCGGCGGGGATGCTGGAGGCCGTGGAGCGGATGGCGGAGAGCACCCGGCTCCCCATCTCGGCCATCCCCAACGCCGGGATGCCGCAGGAGGTCGAGGGGCGGAAGATGTACATGGCGTCCCCCGAGTACATGGCCACCTACGCCCGGCGGCTCGTGGAGGCGGGGGCCCGGATGGTGGGCGGCTGCTGCGGCACCGGCCCGGACCACGTGCGCGAGATGGCCCGGCAGCTGGAGGAGGGCCCCCGGCCGCGGCCGCGGACCGCGCCGTCCGTGGAGGTCCGCCCGGCGGCCGAGGAGACGGAGCCGGAGGAGCCCACGCCCCTGGCGGAGCGCTCCGACTGGGGGCGGAAGCTCGACGAGGGGGAGCCCGTCACCTGCGTGGAGGTCCAGCCCCCCCGCGGCAGCGACCCGACCCCCCTGCTGGAGGCCTGCCGCCGGCTGGAGGAGGCCGGGGTGGACGCCGTGAACGTGCCCGACGGCGCCCGCGCCAGCGTCCGGATGGGCGTCATCGCGGCCGCGGCCCTGGTGCAGCGGGAGGTGGGGATCGAGGCGCTGGCCCACTACACCTGCCGCGACCGGAACCTGCTCGGGATGACCGGCGACCTGCTCGGAGCCCAGGCCCTGGGCCTGCGGAACCTGCTCCTTGTCACCGGCGATCCGCCCAAGACCGGCCCCTACCCCGACGCCACCGCGGTCTTCGACGTGGACTCCATCGGCCTCACGAACCTGGTCCGGCGGCTCAACCACGGCCAGGACGTCGGCGGCACCTCGCTGGGGAGCCGGACGGAGTTCGTCATCGGCGTGGGCGTGAACCCCGACGCCGAGGACCGCGAGCGGGAGATGCGTCGCTGGTACTGGAAGGTCGACGCCGGCGCGGAGTACGCCGTCACCCAGCCGGTCTTCGACGTGGAGTCGCTGGCCGAGTTCCTGTCGGAGACGGAGAGGCGAGGGACGCGCCTCCCCGTGGTGGCCTCCGTCTGGCCGCTGACGGGGCTCCGGAACGCGGAGTTCCTGAACAACGAGGTGCCCGGAATCCGGGTGCCGGAGCGGATCGTGGACCGGATGCGGCAGGCGGACGAGCGGGGCGAGAGCCACGCCCGGGCCGAGGGGCGGGCCGTGGCCCGGGAGATCACAGCCGAGGTGCGGGAGATGGCCGCCGGGGTACAGGTGATCGCGCCGGAGGGGGACGTCGAGCAGGCGCTCGGCGTGCTGGGATAGCGCGCTGCCATAGAATGGACGGCGCGCGTGTATGTGCATGCGAGGAGAGTGACCGCCGGAGCCCGTCGGTGTCCGGCCCGCGCCGCCGGGACCACCGGATCCGAAGCCACGACGAGGGAAGGGCGAGACCATGCTGAGTGATCTGCAGGACCGGGACGTGAGCCGCCGCCCCTCCACCGTGAACCTGCAGGGGCGGGTGCTCTTCCTCACAGAGGATCCGGAGCTGATCCGCCGCCAGCTGCGGGGCGAGGATCTGGACTGGGACCCCTCCATTCCCCTGCGGGACGACATCAGCACCGACGAGATCACGCCGGCCTGGGTCTGCTATCACTTCGACGAGACGCTGGGCGAGTACCCCTACGTGGGGCTGGAGACCGGCGGCGAGCACCCCATCGGCAGGAACGACGTGAAGGAGGGCGGCTTCGTGGCCTGTGTCTCCGGCAAGCGCCGGGGCAAGGGATCGAGCCGCGAGCACTCCCCCTACGCCGAGCGTGCCGCCGGCATCCGAATGGTGGTGGCCGAGAACATCGAGCGGATCTACCGGGAGAACTGCGAGAACCTGGGTATGCTGGCCACCACCGACTTCTCGGTCATCGAGAAGATCCGGCGCGGCGAGGAGATCCCCCTGGAGACCTTCACCCGGGACGCGGGTCCCATCCAGCGGGACGTGGTGGAGCACGGCGGCCTGCTGGACTATGCCGTGGCGCGGCTGCGTGGCGGCGTCCGGGTGCCGGACATCGACACCGACCCGGAGCGGCCCATGACCGCGGCCGAGAAGATCCTGGCCCGCCACTGGGTGCGGGACGCCTCCCGCGACGAGGTCGGCGTGCCGGCGGTGAAGCCCGGCGACACGGGCTTCGTCCGGGCGGACATCCGGTTCAGTCACGAGTACGTGACGCCCATGGCCTCCACGTTCTGGGAGGAGTTCGCCGGCGAGGACGCCCCCATCGCCGACCGGGACAACGTCTACTTCTTCCGCGACCACCTGGCCTTCCTCGACGAGGTGCTCACCGAGGAGAAGAAGGAGAAGGGACTCCACGAGGCGGCGGCGAAGCTCCACGACCGCCAGCGCGAGTTCGCCGACCAGCAGGGCGTCACGCTCCACGGCGAGCTCCCGGACCGGAAGGGCAGCGAGGCCATCTGCCACGTCATGGTCCAGGACCGCTACGCCGAGCCCGGGCAGGTCGTGGTGGGGAGCGACTCCCACACGCCCCACGTCGGCTCGCTGGGGTGCGTGGCCTTCGGCGTGGGGACCTCGGCCATCGTCAACTCCTGGGCCACCCGGGACGTGCGGGTGGAGGTGCCGCCCTCGGTGCAGATCCGCATCGACGGCCGGAAGGGGGAGAGCGTCACCGCCAAGGACATGATCCTCCACGTCCTCCAGCACCCCTACGTGAAGGAGGGCAGGGCCATCGGGAAGATCGTGGAGTACACCGGCGAGGCCGTGGAGGCGCTGGACGTGGACGAGCGGACGACGCTGACCAACATGGCCGCCGAGGTGGGGGCGTTCACCGGCTTCGTGGCGCCGGACGAGACCACGGCCCGGTGGCTGGCCGATCGGCGCGACCTGAGCCGCGAGGAGGCCCGGGAGCTGGTCCGGGGGATCGAGAGCGACGACGGGGCCGAGTACGAGTGGACGCTGGAGCTCGACGCCTCGGAGCTCGGGCCCATGGTGGCCCTGCCCGGGGACCCGGGGAACGGGATCCCCGTGGAGGAGCTGGAGGAGGACGTCCCCCTGGACATCGTCTACGCCGGCTCGTGCACCGGGAGCAAGCGGGACGACATGGACATGTACGCCCGCGTCCTCCGGGACGGCCTGGAGCAGGGACGACGCATCCCGGACGGGATCGAGGCCTACCTCCAGTACGGCTCCGTCGACGTGGAGGCCTACGCCCGCGAGGAGGGCCACGACGAGGTGTTCCGGGAGGCGGGGCTCGAGGTGCTGGCCCCGGGATGCGGCGCCTGCATCAACGCCGGGCCGGGCGTGAGCACCTCGGAGGACCAGGTCACCATCAGCTCCATCAACCGGAACTTCCCCGGCCGGAGCGGCCCCGGGAAGGTGTACCTGGCGAGCCCCTACACCGTGATGGCCTCGGCGCTGGAGGGGCGGGTCACGGGCTGGAGCCCGAACGGCGGGGAGAGCTGAGGGAGGCGGACGTCCTCAGCCGGTTCTCAGCCGCCGGGGCCCGGCTTCCCTCCGCCCGCGCCCGGCCCCGGGCGCCCCTTCCCTTTCCCTCTCTTCTCGTCCGTCTTCTTCCGGGCCCGGGACGCGCGGAGCCCCCACCCGAGGACGAAGCCCACGGCCAGGGGCACGAACATGAGGAGGGCCTTCGAGATCTCGGGCTCCCAGAGGAACACCTCCACCGGCACGGCGTCGGTGTTCATCCACGCGAAGATCACGACGGCGGCGCCGAGGACGGCCCCGACCAGGAGGAGGGTGGCGGCCCGGGAGGGCCCGGTGGGGGTCGTGTCGCCCGTTCGCTTCTGGCGGTTCATGGCTCTCCTCCCTCCTCGCGTGTCTCCCGTGATCAGCCGGCTTCTTCGAGCGCCTCCAGGGTCCGATCCGTGGCCCACCGCTTCAGGGCGGGCTTCCACGCCCACGAGAAGAAGGCCGCCAGCCCGCCGGGGCGGAGCTCGTCCACCGCCGTCTCCACTTCCGCCGCCACCGCGCGCCGGAGCTTCTCGCGGGCGCCCGACGGCAGCTCCTCCACGGAGGCCGTGAAGCTCTCCGGGACCGAGTAGGCGTCCTCGGCGCCGGGCTCGTACTCCATCACGTCCGACAGCTCACGTGTCAGCAGGGCGCGGGCGTCGCGTCGGCCGGCGCGGAAGTCGTGGGCCCTCCAGCTCGGCTGCAGGAAGCCGCCGGCCCCGGCCAGGAAGTCGCCGGCGAGCTCCTCGCCCCGGTCCGGCGCCACCAGGTAGAGCGGCAGGCCGGGGCGATCGCGGAGTCCCGCCGCGGTCTCCAGGATGAAGATCAGCTTCTTGATCCTGGTCCGGCCGGCGCGGGAGGAGACCGGATCCAGGGCCGGCGCCCAGCGCGGCTCGGACTCGATCCGCGCCAGGTTCTCCTCCAGGTAGTCCAGGGCGGGATCGCCGCTCCCGTCGTCCCCGTCCCGCCGCACCGCCACCTTCATCTCGGCCACGCGCTCGGCGAGCTCGCCGATCTGGCGCCCGAGGCCGATGGCGTCGGGGTCGTCCATCTGGCCGTGGAGGGCGGGCAGGCGCTCCGCCAGGGCCTCGAGGATCTCGACCCGGACGTTCGCCCGGTGCGCCTCCCGCCAGTCGCGGGCGGCGCTCTCTCCCAGCACCGCGTTCACGGCGCGCACGGCCGCCGCGCCGGCCGAGGGCAGCGGGCCGCCGGTGGCCGTCGACTCGATGCCCCGCTCGCGGAGGTCCGGGTTCACGACCACGTAGCGCCAGTCGTCGCCCCGGCTCCGCTCGCCCCGTCGTGCCAGCCGCCGGGCCAGCGAGATGGGCCGCGTGTCCGAGAGCCCGCCGTCGCCGTACCACATCTCGGCGCGGTCGCCACGGGCGTCGATCCGGGCCCCGGGGAGGTCCACCAGCTCCCGGGCCAGCCGTTTCGGCGGGAAGAACGGGGGCAGGCTCGACGAGGCCGCCGCGGTCTCCGCCATGGCGCCCCACACGTCGGATCCGGCGTGCTGCCGCTCTCCCACCTCGAACTCGGCCCAGTCCCGGTGGACGCGGGCGCCGTAGAACCGGTCCGGCGCGTTCAGGAAGCCGTACCGGAAGTCGTAGGGCAGGCCGTCCAGGTTCGTGAGCGAGAGCCCCACGCGGAGGGGCCGACCGGCGTGCCGGGAGCGGCTGTCGTCGGTGGCGGGGTCCGCGTCCACCAGCGACCGGGTCAGGTCGTCCAGGGCGCCGGCGTCCAGGAGGCCGCGGCGGTCGTCGCGTCCCGGGTTCAGCAGTACGCCGGCGTCCATGGCCTCCACCCACGTGCGCTCGATCCACGGCCGCAGGTTCTGGTTCACGCACAGGGTCCGTGCCGTCAGCGCGGCGTTCAGCGCCCCGGAGGAGCTGCCCGTGATCACGTCGACGGACACGGGCTCGTCGGACTCCCTCCGCTCGAGGGCATAGAGGATCTCGCTGACGGCACCACCCACGTAGCTGCCGAGGGAGGCGCCGCCGTTCAGTATCAGGGCAAGTCGGGTCATTTGACGAAGTTGGAGGGTCCCGAAAGAGCGCAGGTCGACGGAACGCAGGTCGCTCGGGGTCGTCGGAGCGATGGGCAAACTGGACGCGGGCGGCGGGACGGGCAACAGCCGGCCCTGGTGCCGCCGCGCCACCGCACGGGGTTTCTGATCGCCTTTCTAGAAGACGTCGATCTCCATCAGGCTGCTGGCGTCGAGCCGGACGCCGGCGACCCGCAGCGTCCAGTGGAGGTGCGGGCCGGTGACCCGACCGGTGGCGCCCACCTCGCCGATCACCTGTCCGCTCTCGACGGTGTCGCCCACCTGCACGTCGATCTCCGAGAGGTGGGAGTAGCCGGTGATGACGCCGTGCCCGTGGTCCAGGAAGACCGTGTTGCCGGCGTAGTAGAGGTGGTGGGAGAGGACCACCCGTCCCCGGGCCGCCGCCCGGACCGGCGCTCCCGTCCGGCCGCCGAGGTCCAGTCCCCAGTGGCGGCTCCGGAGCTCCCGGTTGAAGACCCTCCGCTGCCCGAAGGGCGAGGTGACCCGGTGGGGGCGCGGCCACGTGAAGCGGCCGTCCCAGAGCCAGTCGTCGGTGACCACGGAGAGGGCCTCCGCGATCAGCTTCCGCTCGCGCTCGATCCGCTCCATGACTTCCTCGGGCGGGCTCGAGTAGCGCGGCGCCACGCTCAGCTGCGTCGAGGGGAAGCGGTGGTCCTCCACGCGGATCGTGCGTCGGACGGTGGCGGTGTCGCCGGCGGCCACCGGCATCCGGATGACCAGCTCCCGGGTGCCGGACGCTCCCACGGCCAGCGGCGCGAGCCCCAGCCACTCGCCGTCCGACAGGCGACCGAAGCGGACCGGCGTGTCCTCGCCGAGCCGGCCCTCCACGGAGAGAGGCGCCCGTCCCACCCGGGGCGTGACCACCCGGATGGCCGCGGCACGGCCCTCCCGGGGCACCGCCGGGACCACGTCCACGCTGGCACCGAGCCACGGGCGGGGCGGGGACGGGGGGTCGAAGCGGTCCAGGGGCGCGAAGGCGGGGAACAGGTCGTCCTCCCGCATCTCCACCGCGGCGTCCGGGGGCGTGACGCCGGGTCCGACCCGGGGCGGCGCCCGGAGGCCTCCACAGGCCCCCAGCAGGAGCGCCAGGAGCGCCAGGAGGACGTGCCGGCGCGCGAGGCGGATCACAGGCCGAGCTTCCGGGCCAGCCGGAACCAGCGGTCGAGCCAGCTCCGGACGGTGGGCGTCAGGCGGCTCCGGCTGTACTCGTTCGCCGCTCTCCGAATGCCTTCGCTCATCGTGGGATAGGGATGCACGAGATCCGCCAGCTCTCCGATGGTGGTGCCCTGCCGCATGGCCAGGGCCAGCTCTACGATCATGGTCCCGGCCGAGGGCGCCACGACGTGGCCGCCGAGCAGGCGGCCGCCGCCGTCGCCGATCAGCTTGACGAGCCCGCGCGCGCTCCGCTCGGTGATGGCGCGGTCCAGCTCCGAGACGTCGTACCGGTATACGCCCACGTCGTCCCCGTGCTCCTCCCGGGCCTCGACCTCGGTGAGTCCCACGCGGGCCACCTCCGGGTCCGAGAACACCGCCCAGGGGACGGCCGAGTAGTCCACCTTCGAGGAGAACGGGAAGAGGGCGTTCCGGACCACGGTGCGGGCCTCGTGGTCCGCCACGTGGGTGAACTGATAGCCTCCGATCACGTCCCCGGCGGCGTAGATGTGAGACCGCGTGGTCCGCAGCCGGTCGTCGACGACGACTCCCTCCTCCGCCGTCTCCACGCCGGCGCGCTCCAGCTCCAGGCCCTCCACGTTCGGGAGCCGCCCGGTGGCGACGAAGAGCTCGTCGGCGCCCACCGCCTCTCGCCCGCCGTCGCCCGAACCGCCGGCGCGCTCCAGCACCACCTCGCGACCCGTTTCGCCGTTCCCCGCGGCGGGCCGGGCCTCCACGGCGCGGGCGGAAGTGAGGACCCGGACCCCCTCGTCCTCCAGGATCTCCTCCACGAGGGCCGAGACCTCGGCGTCCTCCACCGGGAGGACGCGGGGGGCCATCTCCACCAGCGTCACGTCGACGCCCAGACGGCGGTAGGCCTGGGCGAACTCCACGCCGATGGCCCCGGCTCCCAGGATCACCACCGATCCGGGGATCGAGTCGCGGTCGAAGGCCGTCTCGTGGGTGAAGTACCCGGTCTCCTCGAGGCCGCGGACGGGCGGGACCCGGGGGCGGCTGCCGGTGGCCACCACGATCTTCCGTCCCCGGAGCCGGCGGTCGCCGGCCTCCACCTCGTGCTCCGAGACGAAGCGGGCCTCGTGGCCCTCCAGCACGTCGACGCCCATCTCCCGGAACCGCTCCGGGTCGTCGTGGGGCTGGATCTCCGCCCGGGCGGACCGCACGCTCTCCAGGACCCGCGGCCCGTCCCGCTCCGGGTCGGCGGTGGGCTCCCCGGCCTCCGGAAGCCCGAAGTCGGCGGCTCGCCGCATCTCGGCCGCCAGGCGCGCCGAGCTCACCAGCGCCTTGCTGGGCACGCAGCCGGTCCACAGGCATTCGCCCCCGAGCCGATCCCTCTCCACGAGCGCCGTCCGTGCGCCCAGGGAGGCCGCGCCGGCCGCGCAGACGAGTCCGGCGGTGCCGCCGCCGATCACGAGCAGGTCGTAGGGTGCGTCGCTGGTCTTCATCGTCTCCACGGGCTGAAGTGGGCGGCCGGGGCGGTCCGTCCCGGCCGCGGGACCGACCCGGCACCGGCCGGAACACGCCGGCTCTCACGAGAATTGCACGGTCGGGGGACGGACGGTCCGCAATGGGCCACGAGCGCCGTCACCGCCGTGGGTCGTCCGCGTCCCGGCCGGCCGAGAAGACGCTCCGCCCGGCCGTCGCACCGACCCGTCCTGTGGCTCAACAGACCCTGCTTGCCGGAGGTTCACGGCGCCGGTAGCTTCGCGCGGAGCGGGTCCGGCGCCGCTCCGGCGCCCCGGAGCTCGCGATTCGCGGGTCCCGCCCGCCGAACTCTTTTCCACTCACCCTGGCGGAGCGTCGAGGGAGCTTCCGAGGATGCACGTCTTCGCAAAGTGCGAGAACTTTTCGACCTCTCGCGCCCTCAAGCGAGCGGGTCTGTACCCCTACTTCAAGGCGATCGAGGAGTCTCGCGACACCTCGGTCATCATCGACGGTGAAGAGAAGATCATGGTGGGCTCCAACAACTACATGGGGCTCACGCACGACCCGCGCGTGCTCGAGGCCGGCGAGGAGGCCCTGAAGCGGTACGGGAGCGGCAACACCGGGAGCCGGTTCCTGAACGGGAACCTGGACCTCCACGACCAGCTCGAGGAGGAGCTGGCGGACTTCGTGGGCAAGGAGTCCGCCCTGGTGTTCAGCACCGGCTACCAGACGAACCTGGGCACCCTGGCCGCCCTCATCGGCCGCACGGACACCGTCTTCGTGGACAAGCTCGATCACGCCTGCATCCAGGACGGCGCCCGGCTGGGCTTCGGCAAGGTGCAGCGCTTCAACCACGGCGACCACGACAACCTGGTCCGGATGCTGGAGTCGGAGCCAGAGGACCGGGGCAAGCTGATCGCCGTGGACGGCGTGTACAGCATGGAGGGCGACCTGGCGGACCTCCCGAAGCTCACGGAGTACCGGGAGGAGTACGACGCCGCGCTCATGGTGGACGACGCCCACGCCCTCGGGGTCATGGGACCGAACGGCGAGGGGACGGCGGCCCACTTCGGGCTCACCGACGAGGTGGACCTGATCACCGGCACGTTCAGCAAGTCGCTGGCGTCCATCGGCGGGTTCGTGGCCGGCGACGAGTACGTGATGGAGTACCTGCAGAACAACGCCCGCAGCCTGATCTTCAGCGCCAGCATGCCCCCCTCCGCCGTGGCCACGGTGCTCAAGGCCCTGGAGATCATCCGGAACGAGCCGGAGCGGCGCGAGCGCCTGTGGCGGAACGCCGAGAAGATGCAGAAGGGCTTCGAGGAGATCGGGTTCGACATCGGGCCCACCGAGACCCCGATCGTCCCCGTGCACGTGGGGCCGATGGACAAGACCTTCAAGTTCTGGAAGGCCCTCTACGACGCCGGCGTCTTCACGAATCCCGTGGTCCCGCCGGCCGTGCCGGAGGGGAGCTGCCGGCTCCGGACGAGCTTCATGGCCACCCACACCGACGAGCAGCTCGACACGGTGCTGGAGCGGATGGCCGCGATCGGGAACGAGCTGGACGTGGTGTGAGGACCCGCCGACAGTCCGCGGCCGGGGCCGGGTCGGCCGCGGGGTCCGACCTCGAGGTCCGGCCCGTCCGCTCCGGTGACGGGATGCGGGCCTTCGTCCGGCTGCCCTGGTCCATCTATCGCGGCGACCCGAACTGGGTCCCGCCCCTGCTCAGCGACGTCCGGAAGGCCTTCGACCCGGACCGGCATCCCTTTCACCAGCACTCCGACGTGCAGCCGTTCCTGGCGCTCCGCGACGGCCGGCCCGCCGGCCGCATCTGCGGCGTCCACAATCGCCGGCACGTGGAGTTCCACGGGGAGCCGGTGGGGTTCTTCGGCTACTTCGAGAGCGTCGAGGACCCGGCCGTCTCCGCGGCCCTCTTCGACGCCGCCGGAGAGTGGCTCCGCGAGCGCGGGATGGAGACCATGCGCGGGCCCGCCAACTTCTCCTCCAACGAGGAGTGGGGGCTCCTGGCCGAGGGCTTCGACCGCCCGCCGATGATCATGATGCCCTACAACCCGCCGTACTACCTGGACCTGCTGGAGGAGTACGGGTTCCGGGAGGCGCAGACGCTGGTGGCCTACTGGCTGGACGACCCGGAGCCGCCGGAGAGGCTCGTGCGGGCGAGCCGGATCGTGAAGGAGCGGTACGGCGTGGAGGTCCGGAACCTCCGGATGGAGGAGTTCGACCGGGAGATCGAGCGGGTGCGCCGACTGTACAACGTGGCGTGGGAGAAGAACTGGGGCTTCGTCCCCATGACGGACGCCGAGTTCGACTTCCTGGCCGAGGAGCTGAAGCCCGTGGTGGAGCCCGACCTGGTGAAGATGGCCGAGGGCCCGGACGGGGAGCTGGTGGGCTTCACGGTGGCCGTCCCCGACTTCAACCGGGCCATCGCCCACGCCGACGGCCGCCTCTTTCCCTTCGGCCTGCTCCGCATCCTGTGGCACGCCCGGAAGATCTCGCAGATGCGGGTCCTGACCCTGGGCATCCACCCGGAGTGGCGCCGGCGGGGGGTCGACGCCCTCCTGTACCTGGAGCTGTTTCGCGGCGGCCGGGCCCAGGGCATCGACGCGGGCGAGTTCTCCTGGATGCTGGAGGAGAACGAGGAGATCCGTCGGCCCATGGAGCGCATGGGCGCCGGAGTCTACAAGCGGTACCGCCTCTACGACGCGTCCCTCTGAGCCGTAGCCGCCCACGCCATGAATCGCGTACTCATCACCGGGGCCACGGGCTTCGTCGGGAGCCGAATCGCGGCGGCGTTCGCCGCCACCGACTGCGAGCTCCGGTGCACCGTACGCGCGTCCAGCGACACCCGATGGGTGGAGGACGGCCGGGCCGAGCTGGTGCAGGCCGACGTGACGGACCCCGGTGCGCTGGAGCCCGCGCTGGAGGGCGTGGACCTGGTGGTGCACGGAGCCGGGGTCACCGCGGCCCCGTCGGAGGACGTCTTCTACGAGGTGAACACCGAGGGTACGCTGAACCTGGCGAAGGCCTCGGCCGAGGCCGGCGTCGAGCGGTTCGTGTTCATCAGCAGCCTGGCGGCCCGGGGCCCCGACCGTGAGGGGGCGGAGCCCGGGGCCGAGACCCCCGACGCGCCGGAGAGCGTGTACGGGATGAGCAAGCTGGCGGCGGAGGAGCGGCTGCGGGGCTTCACCGACCAGCTGGACGTCACGATTCTCCGGCCCGGCGGCGTGTACGGGCCGCGGGACGAGGACCTCCTGCCCCTCTTCCAGATGGCGGAGCGCGGCTTCCTGCTGCTCCCGGGCTCCGAGACGCTCCTGCAGCCCGTCTACGTGGGCGACGTGGCCCGCGTCACCGTCCTGGCGGGAGAGCGCGGCGGCGGCTTCGGCCCGTTCCCGGTGGTGGAGGAGAACCGGTACGACTGGGACGGGGTGGCCGGGGCCCTGGAGGAAGCCGCGGGGAGGAGCCTCCGCGTCTTCCGCCTCTCGCCGCGGGTGTACACGGCCACCGCGTCGGTGGCCGAGTGGAGCGCGCGGCTCCTGGGGCGCGCGCCGGCGTTCGACCGCCGTCGAGCCCGGGACCTGGCGTACCACCGCTGGACGGCCGATCCCGGCCCCACGGAAGACGCCCTGGGCTGGAGGCCCCAGGTGTCGCTGCCGGAAGGGGCGGCCCGGACCATGCGCTGGTACCGGGAGCACGGCTGGCTGTGACGGGGCGGAGCGAGGCGAGGGCGGGGACGGCGAAGTCGGCCGGTCGGGACACGGAAGAGGCGGCGGACGCCCGGGGGCGGGAGCGGTCTCCCCTGCCCGTGGACGTCCTCCTGGCCGGCTATCTGGCGGTCACCGGGGCCCTGGCCCTGGGGAGCCTGACACCCGTGGGGGCGGCCCTGGCCGCCGCCCACGCCGCCGGGATCTGGCTCCTCCTGGGGCCGGTGGCCGGGCTCGGTCCGGGGGCTCCCGTCCGGGACGCGCTGGCCGGGGGCTCCGTCTCCCCGGAGGCGGCCCGACCGGCCCCGCCCCCGATCCACCTCGCCCGCTTCGTCCGGGTGGCGTATCCCGTCCTCCTCACCCCCCTGCTGTACACGGAGCTGGAGCTGCTGAACCAGTTCTACGTCCAGGGCTACCTGGACGCCACGGTGCAGGGGTGGGAAGAGGCGCTGTTCGGGGCCCAGCTCAGCGTGGTCTGGGCGGAGCGGCAGCCCTGGCGCTGGCTCTCCGAGCTCATGCACCTGGGCTACTTCTCGTACTACCTGCTGATTCCCGTCTCGGCCGTCGTCGTGTACCGCCGGGGCGGCCAGGGCGAGCTCCACCGGTTCACCATGGTCACCGGGCTCGCCTTCTTCCTCTGCTACGTGGCGTTCGTCGTCTTTCCGGTGACGGGGCCCCGCTACCTCTACGACCAGCTGCAGGGCACGCCGGCCCGGGCCTTCCTGTTCGACGCCGTCCACGCCGTGGCCGAGGGAGGCTCGTCCAAGGGCACCGCGTTCCCGAGCTCGCACGTGGCGGCCACGGTGGCGGCGTGGCTCGCCTGCCGGCGGGTCGCGCGGCGCTGGTACTGGACCGCCGCCCCCTTCGTGCTCCTGCTGACCCTGGGCACGGTCTACGGCCGATTCCACTATGCCGTGGACGCGCTGGCCGGCGTGTTCGTGGCCCTGGCGGCCTGGAAGCTGGCTCCCGCCCTGACGGGCCGGATCTCCCCCGGCGATCGGGGACGGAGCCGGGACTGAGAGGAGCGGGCGCGTCCCGCCCGGGCAACGCTTCTCCAGCCTCGCCCGTCGTGGTAGTCCGAGAGCGGATCGAAGTCCGCCCCTCGCCGCGGAGAGGGGCTCTCCTCCGTCGGACGAGGCAACCTGACCGCGGCCTCGGGTATCGAAAGAGCAGAACGGAGGTCGTCCGGGCCGGCCCGACCGCGATGGGCCCGGCCCCCGGAACGGCCGGCAAGGCGGCAGGCCGTGAGCGGCCTGCAGGATCCAGAGGGGAGCCTGCTTGGATCAGGGTGAGCTGGTGGAACGGGCCCGGACGGGCGACCGACGGGCCATGCAGCGGCTCTATCAGGAGCACGCCTCGCACGTGTTCGCGGTCGTGCGGCGGCTGGCCGGCGACGAGCAGCTGGCCGAGGATCTCTCGCAGGACGTGTGGATCCGGGCGTTCAACAAGCTGGACCAGTTTCGCGGTGATTCCGGGTTCGGAACCTGGATCCACCGGATCGCCAGGAACATGGCCCTCTCCCACCTGCGGCGCCGCAAGCGGCGGCCGGACGTGGAGGGGGAGGCATCACCCGGTGATTCGTCGCCGCCGCCGGAGGACGCGGTCATCAACCGTCAGATGCTGGAGGAGGCACTGGAGCAGCTCCCTCCCGGATATCGGGAGGTCCTGGTGCTCCACGACGTGGAGGGGATGACGCACAAGGAGATCGCCGAGTCGCTGGACGTGGCGGTCGGAACCTCGAAGTCGCAGCTCCACAAGGCGCGAGCACGGATGCGAGAACTCCTCGGGACCCCGTCCCGAGAGCAGCAACAGGAAGAGACGAAGGGAAATGGAGCAGGATAGCCGAAGCTCGGACCACCTGAGCCTGGAGCGGATCTCCGCTCTGCTCGACGAGCCGGGCGACGACCCGCGGGCCACCGAGCACCTGAAGGAGTGCGAGCGGTGCGAGCGGGAGCAGGAGCGGATGCGCAGGATGCGCATGGCCCTCTCGGCCCTGGGCGGCGTCACGCCGCCGGAGGACGAGTGGGAACAGATCGAGCCCCACCTCCCGGACCGCCAGGAGCTCGAGGGACGGGGCGAGGAGGACGACGTCCTCCCCCTCTTCCGCTCGGGATGGGTGGGCCGCGTGGCGGCTGCCACGCTGGTGTTCGCCGTGGGCCTGGGCGCCGGGCTGCAGCTCCGGGACGATGGCTCCCCGTCCGGAGAGAACCCGGATCGCGCGGTGGCGTCGGGCGAGACCGGATCGAGCGGTGCCACGGCGGGCGTCGGTGCGGAGACGGGCCGCCGCGGCATCGGGTCGGCCGCCGGGTTCACCGTGGCCGACGACGGCGGGCCCGCTTCCCTGCAGAGGTCCAGCGACTACCTGAGCGCCGCGCAGAGGCTGGAGAGCATGGTTTCCGGCGGGCAGGAGGTCGACGTCGAACCCATCGACGATCCGGTGGCCGCGGCCGAGGAGATGGCCCGCCTCGAGGCCCTGGCCGAGGCGGCGCGGGAGGCGCTGCGGGAGCAGCCGGCGGATCCCGCGCTGAACAACTTCCTCTTCCGCGTGAACGAGCGGCAGGAGTCCCTGCGCTCCCGGCTGGGGGCGGCGGCCCGCCTGGCCTCCATGGACTACCGGTGAGCGGGCGCCGGGGCGAGCGATCGTGAGCGGAACGCTCGGAACGACGGTGCGCGTGGCCCGGGATGCCGGGGGCGCGCTGACGCTCGCGGCGACCGCCGCGCTGCTGGCAGCCGCCACCGTGGCACCGGCACCGGCGGAGGCGCAGGAGTCGGCGGCGCCGGCGCCCGCTCCGCAGGCGGCCCGGGACGGCGGGGGCTGGCTCGGCGTGGGACTGATCTCCTTCTCCGAGTGTCTCGAGGGCCCGGGGGCCCCCGAGGACGAGTGCCGCCACACCCTGGTCGTCGGAGGCCTGGTCCACGGGGGACCGGCCCACCGTGCGGGCCTGGAGCCCGGGGACACCCTGGTGGCCGTGGACGGGACGAGGCTGGCGGACGGCCTCGGGGACGGGACGTTCCGGCGGATCGCGCCCGGCGACACGGTCTCCCTGCTGGTGGGACGATCGGACGGCCGCGTGGAGATGAGCGTCGTGCCCACCTCCCGGCCCGATTCCCTGGCCATCGTCCGCTATCACGGGGGGGGCGGCCTGCCGGAGGGCCGGGCGCGCTACCTGCTGGCGATTCCCGAGCCGGCCGTGCTCGACTCCCTCCGCCGGACGGCGGCCCGGGAGGCGGACTTCTCCCTGCGGCCCAGGGTGAGCGTCGTCCCCGCGGAACGGGTCAAGGAGATTCCCCTGGGACCGGAGTCCGGCGTGGATCCCGCCGCCCGGGCGCGGAAGCGGATGGCCGAGATGCAGGCCCGGGCCCGGGAGCTCCAGCGCCGGGCCTTCCGCGAGACCCGGCAGCTCCAGCGGGAGATGACCGGCGAGGTGGCCGAAGAGATGGCCGCCGTGTCCGGACGGGACCGCCCGGGCGAGGAGGAGTGGAAGCGCTGGGTGTCCGAGGAGCTCCAGCCGCGGCTCCAGGTGATCTACGATTCCGTCCTGGTCGAGGCGCGGCAGCGGATGGATTCCCTCCGCTCCGTCTATCCCTCCATGGGAGCCCGTGTGGCGGAGGCCATGGACAGCCTCTATCCGGAGGTCGCCCGGGGCAGCCTCGAGAGGGCGCCGCCGCCGCTTCCGCCGCGGGCGTCCGCCGCCGAGCGGCCGGAGCGGCCTCCCTCGCCGGAGGAGCTGGGAATGCCGGGCAACCGGATCGCCGGTGCCGAGCTCCAGCCTCTCAACCCGGGCCTGGCGGAGTTCTTCGGCGGTACGGAGCGTGGGCTGGTGGTCCTGCAGGTGCTCTCCGGAACGCCGGCCTACCGGCTCGGCCTCCGGCCCGGGGACGTGATCGTGGAGGCGGGCGGCCACGGCGTCAGCGGCCTGGAGGGGCTCCGACACGCCCTGATGGAGCACTCGCCGGTGGAGATCCGGTGGCTGCGGCGGGGACAGACCCTGGTCGACACCCTCCGGCACTGAGCCCGTGAGCGTGCCTCCCGCCGCCCGGCCCGGCGGCGGTCGACGGCCGGCATGACTACGGACCACCTGGCCGCCTTCCGTTCGCTGGCCGCCGACCTGCGCTCCGCCTTCGCGCAGTGGCGGCCGGGGGAGCCCCGGGACGAGGGCCGGTTCCGGGACCGCGCCCTCCGCTGCTTTCGCCTCCAGTACCGCGGGATCGGGGCGTACCGCCGATACTGCGATCGCCGCGGAGGAACGCCGGAGAGCGTGGGCGACTGGCGGGACGTCCCCCCGGTCCCCACGGCCGCCTTCCGCTCCGTCCCCCTGCTCGTGGGCGACGACCCCGGGGCGGCCGAGGTGGAGTTCAGGACCAGCGGCACCAGCCGCGGGGCCTCGGAGCGTGGGCGGCACCCGGTGCTGGACTCCGGACTCTACCGCGCTTCGCTGGAGCCGCCCTTCCGACACTTCGTCCTCCCGGACCCCGGTGGTCCCGGGGACGGTCCGGAGGAGCACCGGGTCCGGATCCTCTCCCTCCTGCCTCCGGTCGAGGAGGCGCCGGATTCCTCGCTGTGCTGGATGGCCGACGCCGTGATGGAGCGGTTCGGGAGCGATGGGTCGGCGACGGTGGCCCGCGGACGGGCCGCCCTGGCCCGGGCCGGCTCGGATCCCGGCGGCGCCCTGGACTGGGAAGCGGCCCGGGCCCGGGTCGAGGAGGCGCGGCGGGCGTCCGAGCCCCTGGTCGTCCTGGCCACCACCCTGGCCGTCGCGGAATGGACCGAGCACCTCGCCGCCGGGGGGCGCCGCCTGGAGCTCCCCTCGGGGTCCCGCCTCATGGACACGGGAGGCGCGAAGGGGCGGGAGGGACTCGGGCGGTCGGACGTGCTGGAGGCCGTCGAGGAGCGGCTCGGCCTCCCGCCGCGCTCGGTGATCAACGAGTTCGGCATGACCGAGCTGCTGTCGCAGCGCTACGCACCCTCCGCCGGGCCCGGGGCGGGCTGGCTCGAGGGACCACCCTGGCTCAGGACGCGGGCCCTGGATCCGGTGACGCTGGAGGAGGTGCCGGAGGGGGAGGTCGGCCTCCTGTGCCACCACGACCTGGCCAACGCGGGCAGCGTGAGCGTGGTGCTCACCGAGGACCGCGGCCGGGTCCGCGACGGCCGCGTGCAGCACCTGGGCCGCTCCGCCGGCTCGCCGCCCCGGGGCTGCTCCCTGGCCACCGCGGAGCTCCTGGACGCCCGGGACGGGGCGGGCGAGTGACCGGCGCTTCAGACGCTTCGGGTCCCCACCCCGAGACGCACGGCGACGACCTCCCGGTCCGGCCCTGGCACCTGCCCGGCCTCGAGACGCCGTCGGAGCCGGAGGCGGCGGGCGGGGACGCGGGCCGGGGTAGCCCGTGGCACCGGGCCGAGACGGCGGGGGGCGCTTCCTTCCGGGTCCCCGCCCTGGACGGGGAGCGGATGGCGTCCGTGGCCGCCGCCGTCCGGAACGCCTCCCGGGCGGCGCGACGGGAGCGGGACCTCGACGCCGTGATCGAGGCGGTGTCCCGGGCGGCGACCCGCCTGGCCGACCCGGACTCGCCCTGGGGACGCAGCGCGGAAGCGCTGCTCCGCGCCGAGCTCGGCTGGCCCGCCGCCCCGGCCCGGGAGACGCTGCGCCGGATGGCGGACGGCTGGACCGCCGGGACCCTCGGCGACCTGGTGGAGGCCGAGCTCGGGGACCCGGGCCTGCTGGACGGCTACGGGCCGGCGCCGGCCCGCGACGGGTCGCCCCGGATGCGGCGCGCGGCGGGTCCTCCCCTCCTGCTGCAGGTCCAGGCCGGAAACGTCCCCGGCGTCGGCGTCACGGGAGTGATCCGGGGGCTCCTGGTCCGCTCCGGTCTCCTGGTTCGCCCCTCCCGGTCGGAGCCGGGCCTCGCCGCTCTCTTCGCGCGGAGCCTCGCGGATCTCGCCCCGGAGCTGGGACGGAGCGTGGCGGTCTGCTGGTGGCCGAGCGAGGGAGAGCCGGCGTGGCGCTCCGCCGCAAGGCGAGCAGGTAAAGTGGTCGTCTACGGCGGCGACGACGCCGTCCGGCGCATCCGGGCTCGGGTGCCCGGGGACACGGAGCTCGTGCCCTACGGGCCCCGGCTGGGCGTGGCGGTGATGCTCCCCGACGCGTCGGTCCGGAGGGCGGCCCGGCGGCTGGCCGAGGACGTCTGCGCCTACGAGCAGCGGGGCTGCGTCTCGCCGCGGGTGCTGCTGACGCCGCGAACGCTCCGGGACCCGGCCGCCCGGGCCCTCGAGAAAGCGCTAAGCACGTGGGTAAAGGAGAACGAGACGGCCCCGCTCTCGCCGGACGAGGCCGCGGACCTGCGCCAGCTCCGGGGTCGCGCCGAGTTCGCGGGCGAGGGGGAGGCGCGGCTGGTGAGCGACCCGGGGGAGCTCCGGTGGACGGTGCTGGCGGGCGGTGAGCCGTCCCTCCGCAGCCGGGCGCTTCCGCGGGTGGTCCGTGTCCACGGCGTCGCGGGGATCGGGGAGGTGCGCCGGCTCCTCGCGACGCTGGAGGGGCGGGTCCAGGCCCTGGCCTACGCCGGGCGGGAGGGGCTCCGGGAGCTGGCGGACGCCGCCGCGGTGACGGGCGTCAGCCGCCTGTGTCCCGTCGGATCGGCGGCGTGGCCTCCCGCCGACTGGCGGCACGACGGCCGCCACCAGCTCCTGCCGCTGCTCCGGTGGACGGACTGGGAGCTCCCCGGCGGGGAGGGCCGGGACGGCTGACTCAGACGCCCGCGGCAGCCCCGGCCCGGGAGAGGTAACCCTCGATGGGGGCCCGGATGGCCCGCCCGTCTTCAGCGGAGATCATGCCCGCCTTCTCCACGGCCTCCGTCATGGACAGGACCGACCGCAGGAGGCGGTGGAAGACGTAGCGCCCCCCGGACTCGAACGGCATCTCCTCTCCGGAGTCCCCGTCCGGGCGGGGCGCCCCGTGGCCGGCCAGGAGCCAGTCCAGCGAGATGCCGGCCTGGCTGTGGACCCGGAGGGCGCTCTTCAGCGAGAGCCCGTGGTGCCGGTTCTTGTAGTTGCTCAGGACCTGGGGGGCGATCCCCAGGCGCCGGGCGAAGCCGGCGTCGGATTCCTCGGGAGCCTGAAGGGAGAGGAGTCGCTGCAGTGCACCCGTGCCGTTCCCTGTTCCGTCCGAATTCGCCTTGCTCATGGCTGTGTCCTCGATGGCCGAAGTCGGCCCCGGAGTGCGGCCCGAAGCTTGGGAGGACGGAAGGTGAGCAGGGCCGAGGGGGAGGGATGATCGACGCGACACCTCTCTTCGGTGATCCGGCCGGCTCGCCTGTTTACTGCGCTCTCGGCAGAGAGCACGTTTGTCCGTCGTCTCAAAGGTACTGTGAACCCACAATAGCGCTTGACAA
>Ga0207797_1000974_pt1 | contig 21311 bp, 7 predicted proteins | sample PRCRCaboRojoPR_6_FD_187275 | JGI IMG/M metagenome (GOLD analysis project Ga0207797, IMG submission 187275) | Marine sediment microbial community from Cabo Rojo, Puerto Rico - PR CR 10% Liquid 1 (SPAdes) | ecosystem: Environmental > Aquatic > Marine > Coastal > Sediment | place: Cabo Rojo, Puerto...
TTGGGAAACTGATTCTCGGGATCGGGGTTGATGTCCGTGATAGTGCCCATAAGAGGTTTCTGACCAGGGGTTGCCCAGGCCTGGGGTGCCAGGACGGCCAGTAGGGCCACCAGGGTCCCGGCAGTCAGGAGTACCACGAAACCCTTGCGGTCCCTCCAGAGATTCGACAGGTTCTCTCTTGCACTGTGCATCTTCGCCTCCTCTATTGCTGTATAAAGCGGTTTCCTAGCCAACGACGTTTCCAAAGCACCTGATCTGATCACCGGGGGAACTCCCCTGCCCGGCCGGGTGCCCGAGGGCTGTCACTTCCGTGCGGCGAGCCATCTACAGAAAAGCGTCCACTCGATATCCACCTCCCTGCCGTCCAGTGCATCACCGAACCAGACCCCGAGTCAACTGGGCCACGAGACACGAGAACAAGAGAGGATCTTGGCGTTTCTCGGGCTCTCCTAGCGATTATAGGACAGCTCTGCAGAGTTGTCAACCTCCGGCGAGAATCCGTCGGCTCATTGTAAGGTTGATGAGTGAGCGTGGGGTTGACAGGGGGGTGAGAACGGGGTAGCATGTCGCTGAATGAACGTTCATTCAGAAGAGTGGAGGGTGGTATGAGAGCCCAATGCGGACCCAGCGGAAACGATCACGCCCGGACACGCCGGCAGGAGATCCTGCAGGCAGCTGCGGAGCTCTTCGCCGAGAAGGGCTACCAGCGCACGTCGGTGCGAGAGATCGCGGATAGCGCCGGCATCGCCCCGGGGACGATCTACCTGTACTTCGACAGCAAGGGTGATCTACTGATCGGCTTGATGAAGTGCCTGGCGGAGCTGGAAGACCTGGGCGAGGAGGTGGCGCAGGCGCTGGAGAGCGATGCGCGGGCGTTCCTGACGACGATGTTCCGCAACCGCATGGGCCGGGTGATCGAGAGCGAGGAGATGCTGCGGGCGATTCTGCCCCAGATGTTGGTGCAGCCGGCGCTGCGGGAGCAGTTCCGTCGGGAGTTCGTCGCGCCGGTGATCGAGCTGATGGAGGAGTACGTGGAGACTCGGATCGAGCAGGGGGACCTGCGGCCGGTGGACGTGCCCCTGACGGTGCGGGCCGTACAGAGCATGTTCATCGGGATGCTGCTGATGCGCATTCTGGACGACGATCCCCTGCGGGAGCGGTGGGACGAGATGCCGGAGGCGGTGGCGACCCTGCTCTTCGAGGGCCTCAGCCCCTGACCGGATCCGGGACGATAGAGGGATCCGGCGAATGAGCGAGGGGCGATTTGGAAGATGTGCACGTGGATGAGTGGGCACGTGTGGACGTGGCAAGCGGCACGTGTTGAAAGGGGTTTGTGTTGAGCGAGGACTGCGAGCGGGGCGCTGACGGGCGGGTCATTGAGACGCAGGATCTGACGAAGCGGTTCAAGGATCTGGCGGCGGTGGACCGGCTCAATCTGAGCGTGCGGCGGGGGGAGATCTTCGGGCTGCTGGGGCCGGACGGCGCCGGGAAGACCACGACGATTCGCATGCTGTGCGCCATCATGGACCCCTCCGCGGGACGGGCAAGCGTGGCCGGGTTCGACACGAGGAAGGAGCCGGAGGCGATCAAACAGCGGATCGGCTACATGCCGCAGCAGTTCTCGCTGTACGGCGACCTGACGGTGGACGAGAACCTGACGTTCTTCGCGGACATCTTCCACGTGGATCGGAAGACGCGTCATGAGCGGAAGGAGTCGCTGCTGGCGTTCGCCCGCCTGACCCAGTTCCGGGATCGCCGGGCCGCTCACCTATCCGGCGGCATGCAGAAGAAACTGGCACTGGCGTGCACGCTGATCCATCAGCCGGAGATCATCTTCCTGGACGAGCCGACCACGGGCGTCGATCCCGTCTCGCGCCGCGAGTTCTGGAACATCCTTACGGAGCTTCATTTGCAGGGGGTCACGCTCTTCGTCAGCACGCCGTATATGGACGAAGCAGAGCGGTGCTCGCGGGTGGCGTTGATGTTCGAGGGCGAGATGATCATCTGTGACGAGCCCTCCCACATTAAGGGGCTGGTCGAGGGCGAGCTCGTGGAGCTCCGGCCCGACCGACTGCGAGAGGCGAGCCGAATCATCAGGCCGCTGCCCGGCGTCCTGGAGGTGCAGACGTACGGGGACTTGCTGCACGTCTTCGTCGACGACGCGGGGGCGCGGTCTGGGACATTGCGCCAATCACTACGCGAAGCAGGCATCGAGATCCAGCACCTGCGTCAGACTCGCCCACGGATGGAGGAGGCGTTCATCTCGCTGATCCGGAAGCGGTCGGAGGCAGGGTAAAGGGAGGCTGGGTAGTTTGAGCGACTATGCAGTGGAGGTTCACGACCTGACGAAGCGGTTTGGGGGGTTCACAGCGGTGGACGGGGTCACATTCAGCATTCGCAACGGGGAGATCTTCGGCTTCCTGGGCCCGAACGGCGCCGGGAAGACGACGACCATCCGGATCCTGCTGGGCCTGCTGCGCCCGACGTCGGGCAGCGCCACCGTGCTGGGCTACGACGTCGAGCGTCAGCCGGAGGCGATCCGCCAGCGCATCGGCTATATGTCGCAGCGCTTCAGCCTCTACGAGGACCTGACCGTGGGGGAGAACCTGGACTTCTACGGGCGGACGTACGGCGTGCGGGGCAAGCAGCTGCGGCAGCGGAAGCGGTTCGTCATCGAGATGGCGGGGCTGGAGGGCCGCGAGGGGGAGCTGACGCGGAACCTAGCCGGGGGATGGAAACAGCGACTGGCGCTGGGAGCCGCGATCCTCCACGAGCCGGAGATGCTGTTTCTGGACGAGCCGACCGCGGGCGTCGATCCGATAAGCCGCCGCGAGTTCTGGGACCTGCTGTACGATCTGGCCGACGAGGGGAAGACGATCTTCGTGACGACTCACTATATGGACGAGGCCGAGCACTGCCAGGACCTGGCCTTCATCCACCGGGGAGCGATCATCGCTCACGGCGCACCGGAGGAGATCAAGGCGAACAAGATGACGGGACAGGTGCTGGAGATCGACTGCGACCAACCGGACCGGGCGATCAAGGCCCTCCAGGAGTTGGACCGGTTTGCCGAGGTCGCACTGTATGGCGCCTTGATTCACGTGGTCGGGGAGGACGTGGAGGCCCACAGCGAGGCGATCAGACGAGCGTTGAGAGAAGCAGGCGTCGACGTGCGGACGATAGACCCGATCGCTCCCTCGCTGGAGGACGTGTTCATCGCCAACGTACGTGAGAACGGAGGTAGCAGGGAGTAGGGATATGAAGCGACAGCGCATCATCGCCCTGATCATCGCCGCTCTGGTGGTCTTGATCGCGGGGGCGGCCGGGTTCTACTTCTTCCGGAACCCATCGGCCTGGCAGAGCACCCTGACGCAACTCGATCTGGCCGAGCCGATCGAGGCAGGGCTGACAGCTTCGGGATTCATCGAAGCCGAGGAGGTTGACATCGCGCCGCAGCTCGGGGGGCGCGTCGCCACCCTGTTCGTGGAGGAAGGCGACGATATCGACGCCGGGCACCTCCTGGCGCGGATCGACGGCAGCCTATTGGAGGCCCAGATCGCCGCGGCCCGCACGGGGGTCGATATCGCCGAGGCGAAGCTGGCTCAGGTGAAGGCTGGCGCGCGACCGGAGCGGATCCGCCAGGCGGAGGCTCGGGTGGCGCAGGCCGTGGCTGCACGAGACGGCGCAGGACAGGCCCTGGAGGACGCGCGGGCGATCCGCGACAACCCACAGGAGCTGGAGGCCCAGATCGCGGCAGCCCGCTCGGCCGTGGCGGCGGCCGAGGCAGAGCTGGCCCAGGCTGTTGCGCAGAAGGACGCCGCGGTGATCGCGCACGACAACTACGGGGACGCCAAGGAGAGGATGGAGGACGCCAGGGAGGAGCTGAAGAAGATCCCCGAGCCCCAGCGGCCGGAGCTGCCGGGCTTCCAGCTTGACTTCCATATGATTCCCTATCAGTACTGGAAGGCCTGGGTGGGGGTCAACACGGCCGAGGCGCAGCTCCAGGGGGCGCGGGCGTCGCTGAGCAACCTGCTGGAGATGCGAGAGAACCCGCAGGACCTGGAGGCCCGCGTAGACGAGGCCGAATCCGCCTACGAGCGAGCAAAGGCGGCGGTGTTGCAGGCGCGGGCCGGTCTGACCGGCCTGCGGTCGGGGGCGACAGAGGAGGAGATCGCCGCCGCCGAGGCAGAGGCGGAACAGGCTGAGGCTGCCCTCAACAGGCTGTTGACGGAGCGGGAGAAACTGACGGTCACGGCCCCTGTCGGCGGGCTGATCCTGGAGCTGAGCATCCACGAGGGCGAGCTGGCGGCGCCAGGCGTCACGATCCTGACCCTGGGCGACCTGGACGAGGTGACCCTGACCGTCTACGTGCCGGAGGATCAGCTGGGAAAAGTAAACGTGGGGCAGGACGTCGAGGTGGAGGTAGATAGCTTCCCCAACCAGCTCTTCCGGGGCACTGTGGTGGCCATTGCGAACGAGGCGGAGTTCACCCCCCGGAACGTGCAGACCAAGGAGGAGCGGGTGACCATGGTCTTCGCGGTCGACGTCTTGATTCCGAACCCGGATCACGCGTTGAAGCCCGGCGTACCGGCCGATGCTACAATCATCGTCGAGGAGCAGCAAGATGCGAATCGCTGATCGCGCTTTACGTCTTACGTTGTCCGTTTCACGTTTCACAGTGTTCCTTCTCCTTCTGGTCGGGTGCGCCGCCACAGAGCCCACAGAGGAGGGAGCGATCACGGCAACCGGCTTCATCGAGGGCCGGGAGGTCACCGTGGCGCCAGAGATCCAGGGTCTCATCGCGGAGCTGATGGTGGTCCGCGGCGACGAGGTGGAGGCCGGGGACGTGGTCGTCCGGCTGGACGATGGCACGCTGAAGCGGCAGCGTGCGGAAGCGGAGGCGTCCCTTTCGGTCGCCCAGGCCAACCTGGACCGGGTGCAGGCCGGCGCCCGGGCGGAGGAGATCTCCGCCGCGCGCGCGGGGCTGGCCGAGGCGCAGGCGAGCCTCCGGGGCGCAGAGGAGGCGGTGATCAACGCGCGGGACGTGATCAGCCGCCCGCTTTCGCTAGATGCTCAGATCGCGGAGGCACGGACGCAGATGCGCCTGGCCGAGCAGAACGTGGAGCTGCGAGAGGCGGAGCTGGAGGAGACGAAGATCAAACGCGGCGTCTACGTCGGTCAGGGCGGCGACGTGGCCCGCACGTGGGATCTGAACCTGGAGGGAGCCGAGGCAGCGCTGAGGAAGGCGGAGGCGGAGCTGAACGGCGCGCGATCCTACCTGGGCGCGCTACTCGACATGCGGGAGAGCCCCCTCTCGATGGAGGCGGAGCTCCATCGGGCGGAGGCGAACTTCGAGCAGGCACGCGCCAGGGTGGAGGAGGCCGAGGCGACGCTGGACGAGCTGGAGGCCGGACCCACGGAGGAGGAGGTGGCGCTGGCCGAGGCGCAGGTGCGCCAGGCCGAGGCCGGTGTGGCGTTGATCGACGCCCGGCTGGGTCAGCTGACGCTGCGCGCCCCTATGGACGGCATCGTCAGCACGCGCAGCGCCCAGGTGGGGGAGACGGCCACGGCGGGCAAGCCGCTGCTGACCATCGCCAACCTGGACGAGGTGACCCTGGTCCTCTATATCCCGGAGACCCGCATCGGCCAGGTGCAGATCGGCCAGCGGGTGGAGGTGACGGTGGACTCGTTCCCGGAGCGGACGTTCGTGGGACAGGTGGACAGCATCGCGGGCGAGGCGGAGTTCACGCCGCGGAACGTCCAGACGGAGGAGGAGCGGGTGAACCTGGTCTTCGCCGTGGATGTGACGATCCCCAACCCGGATCAGGCGCTGAAGCCGGGGCTGCCGGCCGACGCGCGGATTGTGCCGTAGGTGTGGTAGTCGCTCGACGAGGGCGTGAGATCGCCGGATTTCGAATCCAGCTAGAGCGGAGGGAAGAAGAGGGCTAGAGCGGAGGGAAGAAGAGGGCTAGAGCAGACGAAAGAAGAGAGCTAGGGCATGGGTGGTAAACAGTGGCGGGGGCGAATCCGGCGTCCGGGTCTAGGCGGAGGCGAGGCGCTGGAGGAGGGCACGAGCGGTGACGAGATCCGGCATATCCGTGCCCTCGGTAAAGGTGGCGTAGATCTGAGATAGACGGTCGTGGGCTTTCGCGACGCGGCCCTGATCCGCCCACAGGCGTGCCAGCGCTATGACGGCCCGCAGCTCCAGCAGCCGGGTGGACTGTTCCTGGGCCGCGTCGACAGCCTGGAGGAAGCTCTCCTCCGCCTCCACCGATGCTTGCTCCTTCAGTCGCAGCAGCCCCTGCACGCGGTAGATCTCCGGTAGGTAGGAGAGCGCTCGCGTCTGCCGGGAGAGGGTAAGGGCCCGCTGCAGGGTCTCCTGACCCTCCCCATACTGCCCCCCACGGGCGTAGATCTCAGCCAGCAGCGTGAGGAGAGAGACGAGGGAGGCCTGCGTGCCCGTGGCCTCCAGCTGCTCCAGACCAGCCCGCATCTCCGGCAGCCCGGCGGCCGGCTGCCCCTGGAACGCCAGGCCCCAGCCCCGATAGAACGTGCCCCACGCCTGGTAGAAGGGGAAGGCGTGCTTCGTCCCGAGGGCTAACAGCTGCTCGGCGTATCGCAACGCCTCCCGCGGCTGCCGCGCCGTGGCGTGGAAGGCTCCGCCGGCGCTGCTCAGGGCGATCCCCTTGACAGTCCCGTAATCCAGCCCTGCCGCGGCATCCAGCGCATCGCGGCTGGCGCTGCTCGCCTGATCGGGATACCCCAGGAGCAGCAGGGCATAGGCCAGCCAGACGCGCAGACGGACGCCCTCCTCAGCGGAAGAGACGTAGAACGACTCCCTGGCATCGGGCCCAAGAGCCGAATAACCCCGCAATCCAGCCTCCAAGAACTTGCGCGCCTTCTGGCAATGGCCCATGAAGAGGTGCGCCGTGCCCAGCAGGCGCTGCCCCATCACCGTGTAGAGGTCGTCCGAGGCCTCCTCGCCCAGCGCCAGCAGCCGCTGGGCGTCGTCCAGCGCCGCCGGGAGGTCCGCCCGCGCGATGTGAACGCTGGCAAGAGCTTGCAGGACAGGCAGGAGAAGCAGCCTCTCGCCGGACCGCTTGCCGAGGCCATAGGCTCGCTGGAGCGCCTGGATACGCTCCGAGGCTCCCCAGCCGCGCGTCGTCATCAGGGCCGCCTCCAGATTGAGAAGCAGCTCCAGCTCGCGGCGGTCGCGCCCCTCGGAGGGCGGCAGCTGCTCCAACAACGCCAAGCCACACTGGTACAAGGCCACCGACTCGGCCGGCGCGGAGAGGCGGTAGGCCCGCTGCCCTGCCCTGGTATAGTAGGAGACCGCCGCTTCCAACAGGCCTGCCTCCTGGAAGTGGTACGCCAGCCGCACGGCGATCTCATCCAGGTGAGCCACATAGAGAGACTGCAGAGCCTGCGCCACGTCCCTGTGGCGCTGCGCGCGGGTGATGGGATCCAGGCACTTATAGAGGAAGTGCTGGAACAAGGCGTGCCGGAAACGGTAGCGCGCCACGGGACGCCCGCCCACCTGTTCTATACCCAGGGCCTGAACCAGGTGGTGCTCTGGACCGGAGAGCCTATCGTGCCCCAACCTGGACAGGGCCTTTCTCACCGATGGAGGATCTCGTTCCAGCGTCTGGGCCACCACTTCGGCGGTGAAGGCCTCGCCCTGGACGCTGGCAGCGGCCAGAAGCTCGCGCAGCGGCTCCGACAGGCGGGCGATGCGCTCGGCGACGACGGCCTCCACCCGGGGCGGCAATCGAGACCAATCCAGATCGGTGCCGCGGGTCCAGCGACCCTCTTCATCCTGGACCAACGTGCCGTCCTCCCGCATCTGCTCGACGAGCGCCGCGGTGAAAAGGGCGTGCCCCCCGGTCTGGCGGGTCAGCTGTTCCCGAAAGGCCGCGTCGAGCCTGTTGGGGGAGCTGTCCAAGAAAGCCTCCACAAACGCCCGCCCCCCGGCCTGATCCAGGTCGACGAGAACCTCGCCCTGGCTTCGCTGCAGCTCCCGAACGACCGACGAGAGGGCCCCATCCGGCGCGACCTCCATGGGACGGTAGATGCCGATGAGGAGGATGCGGCTGCCCGCCAGCCGGCGCCCCAGGTGGGCCAGCAAATTGAGCGTCCCCTCATCCGCCCACTGCAGGTCGTCCACCACCAACACCAGCACGCACTCCCGAGACACGGCGCGCAGGACGCGCGTCACCTGGTCACAGAGCGCCTGCGGCGATTGCGGCAAGCGGCTTGGTCCGCCAGGCCCTTCTCTGCGCCGTCCGGCAGTGGCCGGGCGCCCACGTTCTGCTGCGGACGAACCTTTCTCATCGGAGCGCGCGGGCGCAGAGCGCGTAGGCACGAAATGCCCGAACAGGTCCGGCCCCTTATCCTCCAGCGCCTGCAGCGTCAGAGGGGCGAAGGCCTCCAACCGCTGCGCGTAGGCCGGGGACAGCGCGCCACCGAGCGCCGGGACGTCGAGGTCACCGCTCAGAAGGTGCAAGATCTCGCGGAAGGGCAAGTAGGGATCCCCAGCGCCGACCTGGGCGTTGCACAACCCCCCAGCGATCACCACATCGTCGGCGCGCCTCAGCAGGCGGTCGGTGAACGCCCGGGCCAGCATAGTCTTGCCACTGCCCGGCTCGCCCGTCAGGAAAACCATTCGCCCACGGCCCCGCTGCACCTCCTGGAGACGGGCCTCCAACCAGGCCAGCTCCGAGCTGCGTCCCACGAAGGGGGTAGGCATCGTGCCAGAGGGCGAGAGCGCGACCATGTGCTTGGCGGATGGCGAGGCCCCTGCCGTGGCGAGCTGGAGGCGACCGTCGCGAATGCGCTGGTAGAGGGCGGTGGTGCGGACGTCAGGCGCAACGCCCAGCTCGTCGTCCAGCAGCTGGCAGTAGTCGGCATAGTGAGCCAGGGCCCGGTTGCGCTGGCCGCCGAGCGCCAGGGCCCGCAGCAGCTGGCGGTGGGCCTCTTCGCTGTAGCCGTCGAGCGCCAGCTGCCGCCGCGCAGTGGCCTGGGCCGCGGCGTAGTCACCGCGCTGCAGGTAGCGGGTCGTCAGCCGGTAGAGACTGTCGAGAACGGCACGCCGAAACACCTCGCGCCGGAGCAGGAGCCAGGCCTCGAAGTCCGGGGTGCTTCTCAGCGCGAAGCCGTCCATGAAGTCGCCTCGATAGAGCCTCACGGCCCGCTCGAGATCCTCCTCCCTGGGTGCATCGGCGGTGAGGTCCGAAAAGGCCGCTACGTCCAACCAGAGCGCGCCTCCTGCCAATGCCGAGGGGTTGAGCTGGAGGGTATCGGCCCGCACCCGGATGATGGGCGTCGCTGCGTCGCGGTCGCCGAGCAGCAAGCGCAGGTTGGATAGGACGTCACGCAAGAGGGCCGGGGCGCTGGAGGATCCGGGCCAAAGGAGACCAGCGAGCACATCGCGGTGGTGGGCGGTATCCCGTTCGACGGCCAGGTAGCCCAACAGGGCGCGCGCCTTGTTCGACTTGAAGGCGGTGACGCGTTGGCCGCCGCGCTCTGCGCGGAAGGGCCCCAGCAGGGACAGTTTCACGTCGTGGTCACTCATGGGAAGCTATACGCGCCGGTGCGGATGATCAGACCTACCTCGGCAGGTGCCGCTCCGTTTACGAAAACGTGCGCTACATGTGTGAAGGATTATAGCACATCCAAGCGGATGCTCAATCCTCTCACTACGTTTTCACTACGCTGATTTGTTATGATGGGGGCGATCGTGTCAGTCACGTCGATGCGGGAGCGTGCGTCTTGGGGAATAGGAGACCCACCTCCTCCCCGATAGGAAGGAGAGATCGTGGCGTTAGAAATGGGAGTAAAAGCTATGGGGAACGAAGGGAGGGGTCTTTCTCCGCGCTTGGCGTATTTGGTGCGCTGTTGGCCGGTGGAGACGGAGGAGGGCTTCGTCTGGCGAGCGGCCATCGAAGGGGCCTATGACGCTGAGCGCCGTCGTTTCGCCGATCTGAACGCTCTTTTCGCCTTTCTGAAGGAGAGGACGGAGGCTTGTTCAACTGAGCTGACGCAGGAGCGCGAGTAGCTATTCGCCTTCCACTCCTGGTGGATGACGTGAGACGAGGGGCTCCTGTAGAGCCGCTCATTGTTGAGCACAAGATCACCGGATCACGGGCGGAGGGCCGCCTAATCCGGCTAGAGCGTGGGAACCACAGAGTTGGTGGTTACAGCCGCGTCTGTTGTGCAAGAGCGCACTAGGAGCAGTCCTGGGTCTCTTGAGACTGCTGATCTTTCGTGGCATGTGGCATAGAAGCAGGAGGTCTTAACCATGGGTCGTGACAATCGCCGATATGACGTTGGACTCTTGATCGCCGGCTTGGCCTTGCTCGTGGCAAGCCTGTTGGGGCCGCAGGTCCTACAAGCTGCCCCCTCGGCGGATGCTACGGTCCAGCGGGCGTGGCGCCGGGCCCAGGAGGTGGGGGTCTACCACTTCACCACCGAAATTGCCCAGACCACCTATCCTGCGCCGGCGTTACGCAACGCGGGACGGAGCGCCAAGACCGAGACGCTCTTCATGGAGGGACGGGTCAACAGGCCCAAGGAGCAGATGGCGCTTCGGCTACGGCCCCAGGGGGGCAACGTCCTGAGCTTCCGGGACAGCTTCGAGGTGCGCATCGACGGCGGTGAGGCCCGAGGGCGTGCCCCCGGGGGGCGCTGGCAGGAGCTGGACGATTTCTCCGACGCCTTCGCCCCAGCCGGCGATCTCCTGGCCTACCTGGCCGGGGCCAAGAATGTCCGTCCGACAGCGGGGGAAACGGCGGAGGCGAGCCATTTCACGTACGAGATCGACGGTCCAGCGTTCGCGGCCTACGTCCGTGACCAGCTTCAGCAGCACCTGATGGAGGAGGGAGAGCTGCCGCCGGGCGTGCGCCTGGAAAGCTCCGCCATCTACCGCGACGTGGAGGGCGACGGCGAGGTGTGGCTCACGGCGGATGGACTGCCGGCAAGGCTGGCCGTCGAGCTGGCGTATCCCCCGGCCGCAGACGGCGAACGGGTCATGGCGGAGATCGAGACCGACTTCTTTGGCTTTCCCGAGAGGGCTGAGGGCCCGCTGCCACGTGTGTTGAGCGATAATCTACCCCAGACGCCCCGGGTGACTGCGTCGACCCGGGAGCGGCAGACCCTGGCGCGGAAGCTGGGCCTAGCGCTGGGGACGGTGGGCTTCCTGGCCGTCCTGGTGTTCCGCCGCCGCTCCCGCACGCTCTATACCGCGGTCGTCCTGGCCCTGCTGCTCTCGATGGTGGTCGTGCCGCTCCTCAACGACGTCAAGGCCGCGGCCTTCATCGAAGAGCAGACGAGAAAGCGGGCGGAGCAAGAGGCCGACCAGACCACGCAGAAGAAGGCGGCACGCGTCCAGGCGGCGGTCGAGGGCCCGCTTTGGGATCCGCAGCGCGACCCTCTGGCGGCGGAGGAAACGGCCTCGTCCCCGAGGGATTCAGACGCGCCCGCCGTACCGGGCGCGCTGCTCGATCTGGCTGGGGAAGAGGAGGCCTCCGCTGACCCCGCCGACCTGTGCACCAACGATGAGCGGAACAGCGACAGCGACGAGGACGGTCTGAACGACTGTGAGGAGATGACGGTCTACACCACCGATCCCCAGGATTCGGACAGCGACGGCGACGGCCTGCTCGACGGTTGGGAGGCGCTGCGGCTGGGCACTGAGGCCAGGGCTGATGTGGGCGCCGACAGCGATGGGGACGGCATCGGCGACGGCCTGGAGGTGGGCGGCTTCTCCTACCGAGGTCAGACGTGGTACAGCGACCCCAACAGCGTCGACAGCGACGACGACGGACGGCCCGACGGCCTGGAGTGTCCCCAGCGCCTGAACGTCGATATGGAGGGTGCCGGGATAGAGGACCCTGACGACCCCAACACGCCCTGCGTCGACACCGACGACGACGGCATCCCCGACCTCTTCGACCAAGACAGCGACGATGACGGGGTTCCCGACAGCCTTGACCTTTCTCCTCTCACTGCGCTGGGGCAGGAGACCCTCTTCAGTCGAACCAATCCCTTCCAGCTGCTGGTACACAACCTGGAGGCGCGCCCGGACGGAGCGGGCGGCCACTTCCCCACGCTGGTCGATCTTCAGCTACGCCCAGAGAACCCCGACCACCTGACCTATGCCATGAACGTGCTCGATTGGCCGAGTGGCGACGAAATGGGCCAGATCCAGCGTCAGGAGGGGAACGACAGCACCTTTGCCGACGTGATGGGCTCCGAGGAGGGCGGCGACGGGCGCTCCGCCAACGGCGACATACGCCTGATCCCGATGATCGAGACCGAATTGACGGGCGCCAATCTACCCCTGCCGATGACGACGGCCCAGACGACCCTGGGTTGGGAGAACACGTTCGACATCGAGCTGATGCTGACGCAGCGGGCGGGCGGCATCGAAGTGCGCCTCTCCGACACATCGGACGTCGAGGAGATGGTGGGGTTCCAGATCTACGAGGGCGTCTGCGGCGATCTGGGCAGGCCGGTGGGCCAGCGGTTCGAGCTGAGCAGCGCGAGCCCCACGAGCACGCGCGACGATCTGGGCCCGCTGGTGGAGATCGCCGACGGCGAGCACGTGGTGATGGCGGACGACGGGCAGGGCGCTGATGCTGTCCGGTCCTGCGTGCCGCTCAATGATCTACCCAACGGCTCCTCCCGCACCCAGATGATCGACGGGGAGCCACTGGAGGCATACGGCATGTCGGTGCGCGACAAGGACAACGAGGGGACGGTCTTGGTTTACGCCCCGTTGAACGTGGTGCCCGACGAGACCGGCGGGGGGCGGACGGCCTTCTCCGCCCGGGTGTTCTACCAGCCTCAGGCCGGTAACCTGGGCGACGTGGCCCAACAGGTGCGCGTGGTCTGGCTGGTGCAAGCGCTGACGGACTGGTGCAAACCGGCCCCCGCCGACCTGAGCGAGGAGGAGGTAGAGGACTGGTGCGACAGCGCCGAGAACTGGCGCCTCGACAACGCGCAGATCGTGCACTCCTACTATGAGGACTGGTACCTGACGGGCCTCTCCGTGCGCGAGGATCGCGGGCTGAACGTGTCCGTGGCCTGGGAGGACCCAGCCGCGGAGAGCGAGACGGAGCGCCAGTACGATGACTGGCTCTGGGGGCTGGCCCGCGGGCTAGACGCGGCCTTCGTCAGCGGGCGCGATCAGAACGAGAACGGCGTCCGTGACGTGGGGGTGGCGACCGAGACGGCGGGGCTGACGCTGGCCGAGGAGACCATCGATCAGCGCTTCGGCCCGTCTCGGGATCCCTCCATCACCCCGGTGGACCGTTTCGGCGTGCCCCTCACCGCCATGTTCGGCCTGGAGACCTTCGCCTACCCCAATCAGGATCACCTGGCTCACATCATGATGACCGAGTCGCAGCGCATCCTGGAGGAAACCTTCGGCGACTACACGGAGGTGACGCCCACGCTCCTCTTCGCCCGCGAGGAGATCTATCGCTCGGTAGGCCTGGGCGAAGCCGCATCGGACGGCTCAGCGGCGACGGTCGACTTCGCCGAGCGCGACGTCAAGGTGTTGGCAGCCTTGAACTGGGCGCCCTACCGTTTCCGAGAGGGAAGCTGGCGCTCCTATCCTATGGCCGATTACTGGGAGCAGCTAGGCACGCAGCTCCAGGATCTCTTCGAACTCGATACCGACCTGCCGGAGGGCCTGGGCGAGGACGTCATGAATGGCGAGATCGCGATGGCACAGGCGTATTACCTGATGATGAATCAGGGACGGGTCAATCAGGTGCAGACGGATGACCTGCCGCTGGGCGGCGTGGGGCCGAGCGATTCGTCGTTGGCCGAGGGGATCGCCAGCACGATGAGCGCCTTCATGGCCCAGGTGATCGCCGAAGAGCTGGTGAGCATGCTATGCGACGATATGATAGGCGATGGCGCAGATGGGAGCAGGCAGACGTCGGGCACGACTCAGACGACCAGGACACAGCGTTTCTCGATCATGCTGGGAAGCCACCGTTTGAACACCTCCACGCAGTCCGGGCTCCGTCAGCTATTGGCAAAAGCCGGCACCCGTCTGCGGGCCTCGCCGCAGCGTCTTGGACGGACCATCGGCATTGGCGCCGCGCTGGGGGCGGTGTCGGTGTTGGCGGTGACCCTGGTGGCGACAGGGGTGGTGGGCGCCGATACGGCGCAGATGATCCAGGTGGCGGTCCAGACGCTCGTGGCCTCGACGACGGTCTACGCGCTGATCACCACGTTCCGCAGCGCGAGCCAGGCAGTGGCGGCGGTCCACGAGGTAGGTCAACTGACGGGCAGCATGGTGAGCAGGATCGCCACAGCGGTCTCTCGACAACTGCAGTCTATCTCCCGGGCCACGATGGCGTGCGCCGTGATCGGCCTGGTGATCGGGACGGTGGTGGCCTTCGCCGGGATGTTGACCAGCATCCTCGCCGGTGGTCACAAGGCCGGCAGCCTGGCCGCCAACGCTGCCTTCGCCGAAGCGGTGGCCTACACTGTCGTCGCGGTGATCATGTTCGCCATCTCCATGATCCCCGTGGTCGGACAGGTCATCGCTGCCATCATCGCCGCCATCGACGCGCTTATCGCCGCGGCATGCGCCGTCGGCTCCGCCATCGCCGGCGAGGACGTCAGCGAGCGCCCGGGGGGCTGGGTCTGCAAGGGGATCTCGGGTCTGGCTGCCGAGCTGATCAAGCAGGTCATCTACGGGTCCACCGTGTTGGTGGATCTAGGCGAGGAGGATCGCCTCACCTTCGGCGCCATGGACTACGCGCTGCCAGACCCAGATCGAGGCCTGAGCACGGGCAACGAGATCCGCTACAGCGCCGAGCTCACCAATACGATTGAGTTAGTCCCGGTGACGCCCGCCACCGACGAGATGAAAGAGGGGTGGAAGAACGGAACGCAGCTCTTTCCGGCGGATTGGAAGTCTATGTCCTACGCCTGGCAGTTCAAGGACGAAAACGCTAAGAAGGCCGTCTTTGACTATCGCTGGCAGACGGAGGAGGAGGACTTCGAGGGCCTGGTGTTCGACTCGATGAGCGATGAATGGCAGCCCACGGCCGAGGAGCACACGTTCCGCATCAACGCGGAGCCAACCAGCGCGCCCATCCCGCTGGGCCCAGCCGGCCTCAACCAGCGGCCCACGCTCTACCTCTCCGAGGGGTACGTGCTGCCAGTGCAGGAGTGTTTCGCCTTCCCCAGCGGGCCCCAGTGCGCCATGGCGCCGTACGTGCCCTACACCTGTCTCGTCCCCGTGTGCACCATCAACGAGAAGGAGGGCACAAGCCACCTCGATCTGGGGGACCGCTTCATCGTCGACATCTTCCCTGCCACGCTGGACGGGTTCTATCAGCCGACGGCGAAGGGCGGTGGCTATGCCCCGAATTGGACACAGGCCTCGACGACGGCCGAGGGCGGCACATCCCGCTTCCCCGTGCAGGCCGACTTCGACGGCGACGGGCTCCTGGCGCAGGTCAAGGGCGGCGCCGACCCCGATGACAGCCAGTGGGACACCGATGGCGATGGGCTCAACGATGCCTTTGAGTACGAGCAGGGCACCGATCCGACGATGTACGACACCGACCGCGACGGCCTCAACGACGCGGAGGAGCTGCGCGCGGACACCGACCCCCGCCGTCAGGACTCCGACGGCGACGGCCTGACCGACGGCGAGGAGCTGGACGGGTGGGAGATCGTCTACGCTTTCGACGCTGATGGTGAGCAGCTGCGGACCCGCGTGACCTCGGACCCGCTCTTCGTGGATGCCGACGACGACACGCTCACCGATTTCAAAGAGAGGGTCTACGGCTTCAACCCCCAGTGCCCCTCCGATCCCACGGTACTGAAGATGGCCTCGGCGGCCCGGGAGGGGGACGCGCCCCGGCTCCTGCTCCGCTTTGATGAGGCGGCCGGATCGGAGAGCTTCGGCGACGCGTCGGGCTATGGCAAGACAGCCACGTGCGCCGCGGGCGCCGGCTGCCCCACTACCACGGACGGCCGCTACGTCTACGGCCTCCACTTCGACGGAGAGGACGCCCTGCGCGTGCCCCACAGCGAGCTGAACGCCCTGCGCAACGACCTGACCCTCGCCGCCTGGATCCGACCCGATACGGTCTCCGGCCGGCAAACCCTGATCGGCACGTCTTTCAGCGAGAGCGGCGACGGCTATGAGCTGAGCCTTTCGGGCAGCAGCCTCCAGTTCTACACCTATGGCGTCAACATCTACGACCACGACGTCAACCTGCAGGCCGGTCAATGGACGCACGTCGCCGCTGTGATGGGGGTGGATAACAGCGTCACCTTCTACGTCAACGGCGTCGCTCGCGGCACCGTCGACTTCGGGCAGCCCGCTCAGCCGGATACCGACGACGATCTGCTCATCGGCGCGTCCACCTTCCGCGACGGGCAACCCTATCAATCCTTCCGCGGCGATCTCGACGAAGTGACCGCGTTCGACCGGGCGCTGGCGGCCGAGGAGGTGGCTGCGCTGGCCGACGCGCGCTACGACCCCAGCGACCTCATCGTACGGCCGGGCGCGACGATGGTCTACACCTCCACGCTGACGAACAAGCTCTATGATCGTTACGCCCAAGGGCTGCACAGCGTTGACGCGGCACAGGGCGGCTCGTTGTCGCAGACGCCGCCGCCGCAGACCTTCGTCCTGGAACCCATGGGGACGTCCACGCTGGCCGGCGAGGTGCGGGTGGCGGAGACAGCGGCATCCGGCGCGTTCACGCTGACCCAGCAGGCCGAGGCGCAGATCACCGACTGGCGCGAGGCCTCGAACTACGCTGAGCTGTGGCTGCCCCTCAACGAGCCAGCGGGCGCCACGACGTTCGGGGACCACTCCGGGAATCTCCCAACCCGCGACGCGACGTGCAACGGAGCGAGCTGCCCCACGGCTCACGCGCCGGGGTACTTCGACTACGCGCTGACGTTTGACGGCGACCAGTATCTGACGCTGAAGAGCGCGGAGCGCCTGGGCCTTCAGGACGGCGACTTCACCGTGTCGGCGTGGATCAAGGGGAGCGATTTCCCCACCAGCGGCGGCGCAGCGAACGACCGGGCCATCATGGGCACCGACGGCGATAGGGCCTCCGCCCTCCAACTGGTAGTACGCGATGGTCGGCCCACCATGAGCTTCGGCGGCAAGACCCTGAGCGCTGACGTGACGCTGGAGACGGACGTCTGGTACCACGTCGTCTTCCGCTACGACGCCTACCAGGGCGAGCAGACCATCGCCGTCAACGGTGATCTGCAGGGCGCGCAGACGGGCGCGGCGCCCTTCAGCGGCGCGGGAACCGTCTACCTGGGGCGGGCTCGGGGCAGCTGTGCAGAGAAGGGCATTTGCTTCCAGGGCACCATCGACGACGTGCGCACGTTCGGGCGGGCGCTGTCGCTGGAGGAGATCCGCGCCCTCTACAACCGCCCGGTGATGCGCCTGCCGTTCGAGGAGGGTGCGTTCTCATTGACCCGGCCAGCCGAGGACGTCTCGGGCTTCGGCAACGCGGCGCGGTGCGGTGGCCCGGCGTGTCCCGGCAGCGCCAGCGGCGTCTACGGCCAGGACGCTGTTGCGTTCGCCGGCGATGAGTACTTCGGCGTAGCCGGCGCGCCCAGCCTGAACCTGGGAGAGGGCCAGTTCACCATGGCCGCATGGGTCTGGCCGGATGTCCTGTCGTCCAACGCCGACCACCCCCAGGGCATCCTGGGCCGCTACTGGGGCGCTGACGACACCGGGGTGCAGGGCGGTGGCTTTCGGAGAAACGCCTATCCCTCCCTCTTCAACGTGGGCGGCAGGCTGCGCTTCGGCTACGGCACGGGCGAGAAGTGGGTCACCCGCACCACCTCGGAGACCGTCCTGACCCAGGAGAGCTGGAACCACGTCGTGCTCACCTTTGGCAAGGCATACGCCAGCGACGGCAGCTTCGAGCAGTATCGGGCCGTGCTCTACGTCAACAACGAGGTGCGGGCCGACTGGGGCATGGGTGAAGCGCCGCCTCTCGCCAGAGAGACCAATTTCTACGTCGGGCGCGCCAGCGATCAGTCGAGCGTCTACGTAGACCGCTTCAAGGTGATTGAGGAGGCGGACAAATCGCCGCACTGCGAGATCCGGATGAACTGGGACGACGGGGATGGAGGCCATCCCTTTGAGATCGGCGAGTGGGGTGACCTAGACCCGGATGAGGAACGGGACGTGCATTTCGCACACGTTTTCGACGAGAGCGGCATCCTGCGGGCCTGGGAGGACGACGACGGCATCGAATCCACAGGCGACGACCCGCTCTGCGATATCGGATCAGGAAGCTGCGAGGGCAAGGGCGAAACCTTCAGCACCAACGACCCCAGCGACGCCTACAGGACGCTGGACTGGCAGGGGGATGACAGCGACGGCGTGATCGGCGAGGACACGACGCGCATCAAGATCTATCTGGGGGCCTCCGGCAATCCAGCCTTCGCCAACCCGTCCATTCCCTTCCATGGGCGGATGGACGAGCTGACGATGTACAAGCGCCCGCTCTCCGCCCGCGAGGTGCAGGAGCTCTACTTCTCTGCTTCCATGGCGATGCGCTTGCCCTTCGACGACGCGCCCGGCAGCGAGAGATTCCAGGACACCGTGGACGTGGACATGCAGCAGAGCGGCGCCTACTGCTCCGGCGCCACCTGTCCCACGGCGGGGATCAACGGCCGGGAGAACCAGGCCGCGCTGTTCGACGGGCAGGACGACGTGGTACAGACCCACCTGCAATTGGACCAGTCGTCCGGCGCCGACGGCGCCACGTTGACGGCCTGGGCACGGCCCGCCAGCGTCAGCTCCGGCGTCCACGACGTGATCCGCAGCGGGGGTGACGGCTGGTCCATCGTGCGCGTAGGGGACACGTGGCAGGTATACGACGGTGATGGCAGAGCCTCGGCCACGGCACCGGTGGAGGTGGGCCAGTGGCAGCACCTGGCGGCGGTCTTTGACCCCCAGACCGGCTTGACGCTGTACAAGAACGGCATCCCGGTCAACAATGACCCTCTCCCGGTCCACACCAGCGAGGAGCGTTCGGCCTTTACCCTGGGCAGAGGCTTCGACGGGGCGATGGACGACGTGCGGGTCTTCAACCGACCGCTGGCTGCCGACGACGTGGAGACGCTCTACAACCGCGTGCCGGTCTTCCAGCTCCACCTGGACGAGCCGCACGGGGGCGCGGGGCGGCGCCCCGCGCCGTTCCGCGACGCGGCGGGCGGCCTGGAGGCGACCTGTGAAGAGACAAGCTGCCCCAAGGCCGGGGTGAGCGGACAGGTGGGGCTGGCGGCGGGCTTCAACCTGGGGACGGGCGCCCGTACCGCACCCTTGCGCTTCGACCACGCGTCTGACCTGAAGGCGCAGACGTTCACCATCGGCGCCTGGGTCCTGCCCACCACGATGAAGAGCAGCAGGCAGGTCCTGGTGAAGAACGGCACCCTTGCAGGCCTGCACATCCCGTCGGACTCCCTGCGTCCCACGGTCGCCTTCTGGCATGAGAATGGCAGCGAGCAGGACGTGAGCAGCGCAACCCCGCTGGTGATGAACCAATGGAACCACGTGATGGGCACCTACGACGGGGCGACGCTGCGCATCTACGTCAACGGCTACCTGCAGGGCGAGGCCACCACCGCTGGCCGCCCTACCATCGACGACGAGGCGCTCCAGGTAGGCAGTGAGGCCTTCGCCGGGCGGCTGGACGAGATCACGCTCTACAACCGCGCTCTGGCCGCCACCGAGGTGCGCGACATCTTCCACTACCAGGGCAAGCTGGTCCAGATACGCGGCGGCAACTGGATCACCGTGGACGACGAACCGCCAATCTCCACGCTGCGCTCCTACAACGCCGACCGGCCCTACATCGCGCCAGAGGGCGTGGCTCTCCACGTGGAGGCTCACGACGAGACATCGAGCGTCTCTATGGTCGAGCTGGGCGTAGACGACGGCTCGGGGATAAGCGAGTACACCGCTGCGCCGCGGTGCACCGACGCGGCCGACGTGCCCATGGGGACGACCGCCTGGTGCCCCTACTTCGACCCGGCGGGCGAGGGGACGTATCACCTCACCACCCGGGCCACGGACCGTACCGGTCACCGCGAATCGCCGGAGAAGAGCTATACGTTCCACGTCGACGGCACCCCACCCCGGATTGGGACCGAGCTGACCAGCGGCGATCTGATCGCCGCCACGCGGCATCCCACCCTGCAGGGCCACTGGATCGCGCACCTGAGCGGCACGCTGGTCGATCCGGCGCTCAACGGCGGCGCTCCCGGGAGCGGCGTGGGCCGAGAGGCCGTCTTCGTGACGCTGGTCGGCCCGGAGGGTAAGCCCCTGGGCGCCAAGCGCCAGCTTGCCACCTACTGGGGCTGGCCTTGGGAGGTGGATTACGTCTTCAGCGGCGCGCGGCCCACGGGGCGCTATACGGTCACCGTCAGCGCCGCCGACCGGATGGGCAACACCTCGTCGGTGAAGATCCCGGTGCAGCTGCACCTGGACGCAGCCGCGCCCTCCGCCGATCTCGACGTGCGTGAGGAGATCCCTATGGCCCCCGATCAACCTCTGGCGGGCCTGGTGAGCGAGCTGCCGCTGCCCAAGGACACCCTGCTGGCCCTGCGCTTCGAGGAGGAGGACCGCGCCACCACCTTCTACGACAGCTCCGGCGCCCAGCGCCACGGCAGGTGCCATGGCGGCTCCTACTGTCCCTCGGCCGGCTGGGATGGGCGGTCGGGCAGCGCGGTACGCTTCAGCGGCCACAACGATATCTTCCTTTCCCCCAGAGAGGCGGCCGGCATCAACGGCCTGCAGAACGACCTCTCGGTGGCAGCCTGGATCAAGCCGCGGGGCGTCGGGGGCAGCCAGCGCATCGTCGCTGCCGACCGCTCGTACAGCGCCGACGACGGCTTCGCCTTCGGCCTGTACGACGATGACCTGCGGTTCGAGACCTTCGGCGTTCACGCCTACACGCTGGACACCGTCGATGTGCAGGCTGGGGCGTGGACGCACGTGGCCGCGGTCATGGACGAGGACAACGACGTCACCTTCTACGTGGACGGCGCGGCGCGCGGGACCGTGAGCCACGACCAACCGGGCAACGCCGACGTTGAAGATCGCTTCCTGATCGGCTCGGGCCGATTGGACGACGGCTTCGATGGCCTCCTGGACGAGGTCATGGTGGTGGGCCGCGCGATGGGGGCCGACGAGGTGCGTCAGTTGGCGCAGCAGCGCACGGTGGGCGTGAAGGCGGTGGAGGCCGCCTTCCGCCCGGCGCTGCCAGGCTCGCCCTTCCAAAACGCGC
>Ga0207797_1000975_pt1 | contig 21306 bp, 15 predicted proteins | sample PRCRCaboRojoPR_6_FD_187275 | JGI IMG/M metagenome (GOLD analysis project Ga0207797, IMG submission 187275) | Marine sediment microbial community from Cabo Rojo, Puerto Rico - PR CR 10% Liquid 1 (SPAdes) | ecosystem: Environmental > Aquatic > Marine > Coastal > Sediment | place: Cabo Rojo, Puerto...
GGCCAAGGCCCCCATCTCCATGGCGATCACCGCCTCGGCGATGAGCTCCGAGGCCTGGGGTCCCAGGGCGTGGACCCCTAGCACCCGGTCGCTGCCGCCGTCCGCCAGTACCCGGATCTGGCCGCTGGTATCGCCCAGGGCCTGGGCACGCCCGGAGGCGGCGAAGGGGAAGGTCCCCACCCGGTAGTCCCGGCCCTGGGCCCGGAGGGCCTGCTCGTTCTCCCCGGCCCAGGCCACCTCGGGCGCGGTATAGATGACCGAGGGGATGACCTCGTAGTTGACCTCGCTGGCCTGACCGGCGATGCGCTCGGCCACCATGATCCCCTCCTCGGAGCCCTTGTGGGCGAGCATGGGGCCGCGCACCGCATCGCCGATAGCGTAGACCTCCGGCAGGTTGGTGCGGCAGTGCTCGTCCACCTGGATGAAGCCGCCCGCCTCCGGCAGCAGGCCGCTGTCCTCGCTGAACAGGCCCTCCGTGGCGGGACGCCGGCCCACCGCCACGATCAGGCGGTCCACGGTCTCCCGGGTCTCGCCCCCCTCCCCCTCGCAGGTCAGCGTGACCCCCGCCTCGTCGACCTCGCTCTGCTTGACCAGAGTCCCCAGGCGGATCTCCAGGCCCTGACGGGTGAAGGCCTTGTAGGCATCGGCGGCGATCGCCTCGTCGGCGCTGGGCAGGAAGCTGTCCTGGGCCTCGAACAGGACCACCTCCGCCCCCAGACGCCGCCAGACGCTGCCCAGCTCCAGGCCGATATAGCCCGCGCCGACCACCCCCAAGCGGCCCGGCACCTGATCCAGGGCCAGCGCGCCGCTGGAGTCCAGGATCCGCTCGCCGTCCACGGGCGCGGTGTCCAGGGTCGACGGCACCGAGCCAGGGGCCAGGACCACGTGATCGCAGCTCAGGCCGCGCTCCTCGCCCTCGTGGGGCCGGAAGCTCACCTCCCCGGCCCCCTCGAGCCGGCCCTGCCCCTGCAGCCAGGTGATGCGGTTGGCCTTGAACAGACCGGCGACGCCCTGGGTGAGCTGGCGCACCACCTTGTCCTTGCGCTGCATCATCCGCCCCAGGTCCAGCTCCGGCCGGCAGCCGATGCCGTGCTCGCCCAGGTGCTCGCCCGCCAGCTCGTAGAGATGGGATGACTCCAGCAGGGCCTTGGAGGGGATGCAGCCCACGTTCAGGCAGGTGCCGCCCAGCGACGGCCGGCCCCGCGGGTCGCGCCAGCGGTCGATGCAGGCGGTGCTGAGGCCCAGCTGGGCACAGCGGATGGCGGCCACGTAGCCGGCCGGGCCGCCGCCGATGACGATGACGTCGTAGTGCTCGCTCATGGTTCTCGTGGCGGCCCTAGATCTCCAGGAGCATGCGCGCGGGCTCCTCGATCAGGGCCTTGATGGTAGCTAAGAAGGTCACGGCCTCGCGCCCGTCCACCAGCCGGTGGTCGTAGGTCAGGGCCAGGTACATCATAGGTCTGATCACCACCTCGCCGTCCACCGCCACCGGCCGCTCCTCGACCCGGTGCATGCCCAGGATGGCGCTCTGGGGCGGGTTGAGGATAGGGGTGGAGAGCAGCGAGCCGAACACCCCGCCGTTGGTGATCGTGAAGGTGCCCCCCGTGAGCTCCTCGATGGTCAGCGAGCCCGACTCCGCCCGCTTGCCCAGGTCGCGGATCTGACGCTCGATCTCCGCCATGGACAGGGTGTCGGTGTCCCGCAGCACCGGCACCACCAGGCCGCGGGGCGCGGACACCGCGATGCCGATGTCGTAGTAGCCGTGGTAGACGATGTCGTTGCCGTCCACGGAGGCATTGATCACCGGGAAGCGCTTGAGGGCCTCGGTCGCCGCCCGCGTGAAGAAGGACATGAGCCCCAGGCGCACCCCGTGCTGCTCCTCGAAGCGCTCGCGGTAGCGCCGGCGCAGGTCCATGACGGGCTGCATGTTGACGTCGTTGAAGGTGGTCAACATGGCCGCCTGCTGCTGGGCCTCTAGGAGCCGCTCGGCAACCCGTGCCCGCAGGCGGGTCATGGGCACGCGCTGCTCCGGCCGTTCCGGCTCGCCACCGACCTCCGGTGCCGCCGCCTCCTCCGGCCGCGCGCCCGGCCCCTCCGGGGTCTGCGCCTGTGCCGCGCCGCCCTCGCCCTCGTGGGCCCTCAGATAGCGCAGGACGTCCTCCTTGAGGAGCCGACCACCCTTGCCGCTGCCCTGGATGGCGGTGGGATCCAGGTTGTGCTCGTCCAGCAGCTTGCGCACTGCCGGACTCAGCGGCCCCGCGCGGGCCTCGTCCGCTGGCCTGGCCTCCGCAGCCTCGGCGCTCTCGGCGGCCTCTGCGCCTGCCGCAGCCTCGCTCGCCTCGGCTGCCTCCGCCGGCTCGGGCCCCGCCTCCTCGGCCTCCTTCGCCCCGGCAGCGCCGGTCTCCTCGACCTCGCCCTCCTCGATGCGCCCGATCACCTGATCGGCGGTGACCACGTCGCCCTCATTGGCGGTCACCTCCTGGAGGGTACCGTCGGCCGGGGCAGGGACCTCCAGGGTCACCTTCTCGGTCTCGATGTCGACCAGGTTCTCGTCCTGCTTGACGGTGTCCCCCACCTGCTTATGCCAGCCGATGATGCTGGCCTCGGTCACCGACTCGGGGAGCTGGGGGATCTTGATCTCTACGCTCATGGGCGTTCCCTGGTTTGCGCCGCCGCAGCGCATCCTAACTCAAGCAGCCGCCCCCGGGGCTGTCCAGGGCCTACCCCACCTCGCCGTCGCTGGCAATGGCCGCCTCCACCAGCTCGCGCTGCTGGCGCACATGGACGTCGGCGTAGCCCACCGCGGGCGAGGCTGAGGCCGGGCGGGTGACGTGCTGGAGGGCAGCGTCCGGCGGCACCACCCGCTGCAGGCGGTGGCGGATGTGATACCAGGCGCCCTGGTTCAGGGGCTCCTCCTGGCACCACAGGAAGGTATCGGCGTGGCGGTAGCGCATCAGGGCCTCGGCCAGATCCGCCTCGGGGAACGGATAGAGCTGCTCGATGCGGACGATGGCCACGTCCTTGCGCTCCAGCTCCCGGCGCTTCTGCAGGAGGTCGTAGTAGACCTTGCCGCTGCACATGATTACCCGCGAGACCCGCTCCGCCGGCAGCTCGTCGACCTCGCCGATGACCGGGTGGAACCGGCCCCGGGTCAGGTCGTCCAGGCTGCTCACGGCGAGCCGGTGGCGCAGCAGGCTCTTGGGGGTCATCACCACCAGGGGCTTGCGGTAGCGGCGGATCATCTGCCGGCGCAGCATGTGGAAGGTCTGGGCGGGCGTGGTGGGTACGCAGACCTGCATGTTGTGCTGGGCGCAGAGCTGGAGGAAGCGCTCGGGCCGCGCCGAGGAGTGCTCCGGGCCCTGGCCCTCGTAGCCGTGGGGCAGGAACAGGACCAGGTGGCAGAGCCGGTCCCACTTCTGCTCGCCGGAGCTGATGAACTGATCGATGACCACCTGGGCGCCGTTGGCGAAGTCGCCGTACTGCGCCTCCCAGATCACCAGGGACTCGGGCGCGGCGGTGGCGTAGCCGTACTCGAAGCCCAGCACCGCCTCCTCGGAGAGCAGGGAGTCGATGACCAGGAAGTCGCTGCCTCGATCGCCCACGTGCCGCAGGGGCACGTAGGTCCGGCCGTCGCCCTGGTCGTGGAGCACCGTATGGCGGTGGAAGAAGGTCCCGCGGGCGCTATCCTGGCCCGACAGGCGCACGCCGTAGCCGTCGTCGACCAGGGTGGCATAGGCCATGGTCTCGGCGAAGCCCCAGTCGATGGGCAGGGCCCCGGAGGCCATCTTGCGGCGGTCGCCCAGGAGCTTGGCCACCCGCTTGTGCAGCTGGAAGCCCTCGGGGACCGCTAGCGCCTGCTGCGCCAGCCCCTTGAGGCGCTCGCCGGGGACGGTGGTGTCCGCCGGGTCGTCCCAGCGACCGCCCCGATAGGGCGACCAGTCCACTGCATAGGGGGTATGGCCGCTGCCGGTGGCCGCGCGGGTCGCGATGACCTCCGGCTCGTGCTCCATGCGCTCGCGGAAGTCCTGGGCCATCTGCTCCGCCTCACCGGAGCCGATCACGCCCTCGGACTCCAGGCGGGATGCGTACTGCTCGCGGGGCGTGGCCAGGTTGCGCACGCGCTGGTACATACGCGGCTGGGTCACCGCCGGCTCGTCGGCCTCGTTGTGGCCGTGGCGGCGGTAGCAGATCAGGTCCACTACCGCGTCCTTGCCGAAGGTCATGCGGTAGTCCAGGGCCAGCTGGGTCGCGAAGACCACTGCCTCCGGGTGGTCGCCGTTCACGTGGAAGATGGGGGCGTTGACCATCTTCGCCACGTCGGTGCAGTAGAGCGTGGAGCGGGCGTCCCGGCGGGTGCTGGTGGTGAAGCCGATCTGGTTGTTCACCACGATGTGCACGGTGCCCTTGGTGGAGAAGCCCCGGGTCTGGGACATGTTGAAGTTCTCCATGACCACGCCCTGACCGGCGAAGGAGGCATCGCCGTGGATCAGCACCGGTATCACCGCCTCCCCGGTGCGGTCGCCGCGGCGGTCCTGGCGGGCGCGCACCGAGCCCTCCACCACCGGGTTCACGATCTCCAGGTGGGAGGGATTGAAGGCCAGGGCCAGGTGCAGGAGGCCGCCGGGGGTTTCCAGGTCCGAGGAGAAGCCCAGGTGGTACTTCACGTCGCCGGTCCCCTCGCCCTTCTTGTGCTTGCCCTCGAACTCCCGGAACAGCTCCCGGGCCGACTTGCCGAGGACGTTCACCAGGACGTTGAGGCGGCCGCGGTGGGCCATGCCCAGGACCAGCTCCTGCACCCCCTGGCTGCCGGCGCGGCGGATCAGCTCGTCGAGTAGCGGGATCAGGCTCTCCGCGCCCTCAAGGGAGAAGCGCTTCTGGCCTACGTACTTGGCGTGCAGGTAGCGCTCCAGCCCCTCGCCGGCGGTCAGGCGATCCAGGATCCGATGCTTGAGCTCCGGCTCGTAGCGGGGGGAGCCGCGGCTGTGCTCGACGCGCTCCTGCACCCAGCGCTTCTCCGCCGTGCTGGTCATGTGCATGTACTCCCAGCCTGCCGGCCCGCAGTAGGTGCGCTGGACCACGTCCAGGATCTCGCGCAGGGTGGCCTTGTCCACCCCGGCCAGGGAGCCGGCGTCGAAGACCTGGTCGCAGTCGGCATCGCTCAGGTCGTAGTGGGCCAGGCGGAGCTCCTCGATATCCGGCGGCTGCCACAGCCCCAGGGGATCGAGATCGGCCACCTGGTGGCCGCGGAAGCGGTAGGCGTTGATTAGCTGCAGGACCCGCACCTGCTTGCGCTCGTGGGCCAGGCTGACCGCTGCCGGGCCCGCCGCGGCCCGGCGGCGCTCACGGGCGAGCCGGCGGAACTGGCTGCGCACCTGGGAGTGCGGCGTATCGGCGACGGCCACCGCGTTCACCTGTGGCAGGCTGTCGAAGTATCGCCGCCACTGCGGGTCCACCGACCCCGGGTCCTGAAGGTAGCGCTCGTACAGGGCCTCCAGGTAGGCCGCATTGGGCCCGCCGAGCATGGAGGTGGCACGGCGGCTGCGCAGATCGCGTCCGTTGCCCTGCGATTGGTCTGCCATAGATGGTGCTGGATACGGTGGCTGGATCGGACAGGATCCCCCTGTTTACTAGCTGTCGCAACGCAATTTGCAAGGCGGCCGGGGCGCGCCTTCGCGCACCGGGGCCGGGGGTTTAGAATGCCCGCCATGGATGTCACCCCCTTGCTCGACCCCCTCAACGAGCAGCAGCGCGAGGCCGTGACCCTCAGCCCGGGGCCTGCCCTGGTGCTGGCCGGCGCCGGCAGCGGCAAGACCCGGGTGCTGGTGCACCGCATCGCCTGGCTCATCGCCGTGGAGGGTGTCTCGCCCCTCGGCATCATGGCGATGACGTTCACCAACAAGGCCGCCGCCGAGATGCGCGGGCGCGCGGAGTCCCTGCTGGGGATGTCGGTGTCCGGGATGTGGGTCGGGACCTTCCACGGCCTGGCCCACCGCCTGCTGCGGGCCCACTGGCAGGACGCCGGTCTGCCCCAGACCTTCCAGATCCTGGATGCCGACGATCAGTACCGGCTGGTGCGCCGGGTCCTCAGGAGCCTGGAGCTGGATGAGTCCCGCTGGCCACCCCGGCGGGTGCAGGGCCACATCAATGCACGCAAGGAGGAGGGCCTGCGCGCCGACCGGGTCCAGACCGGCAAGGACCCCGGCGATGGCCAGATGGCCCACATCTATGCGACCTACGAGGAGGCCTGCCGGCGCGCCGGGGTGGTGGACTTCGCCGAGCTGCTGCTGCGCTCCCTGGAGCTGCTGCGCGGCAATGCCTCGCTGCTGGAGCACTATCGCGGGCGCTTCCAGCACCTGCTGGTGGATGAGTTCCAGGACACCAACGACCTCCAGTACGCCTGGCTCCGGCTGCTGGCCGGCGACCGCCGGCAGGTCTTCGCCGTGGGTGACGATGACCAGTCCATCTACGGCTGGCGGGGCGCGCGCATCGAGCACATCCAGGACTTCAGCAAGGACTTCCCCGACACCCGCATCATCCGCCTGGAGCGCAACTACCGCTCCACTGAGACCATCCTGCAGGCAGCCAACCACCTGATCGGCCACAACGAGGGCCGCCTGGGCAAGGAGCTGTGGACCGAGGGCAGCACCGGCGACCCCCTGGTCATCTACGAGGCCTTCGACGACCGCGACGAGGCCCGCTTCGTGGCCGAGCGCGTGCGCTACTGGACCGAGCAGGGCCACGGGCGCAGCGAGATCGCCGTCCTCTATCGCTCCAATGCCCAGTCGCGGGTGCTGGAGGAGGCCTTCGTCGCCCTGGGCATCCCCTATCGGGTCTATGGCGGACAGCGCTTCTTCGAGCGCGCCGAGATCAAGGACGCCCTGGCCTACCTGCGGCTGCTGGCCAACCGCGACGACGATGCCTCCTTCGAGCGTGTGGTGAACCAGCCGCCGCGCGGCGTCGGCGAGCGCACCATGGTGAACGTCCGCGACTACGCCCGCAGGCACGGCACCTCCCTGTGGGCGGCGGCGCAGGCCCTGGTCGCCCGCGGCGGGCTCACCACCCGCGCCGCCAACGCCCTGCGCGGCTTCCTGGAGGGCATCGACGGCATGGCCCGCACCCCCGCGGGCAGCCTGAAGGACCGCGTGGAGCAGGTAGTGGCCGCCTCCGGGCTCAAGGACCACTACGCCAAGGAGAAGGGCGAGCGCGGCCAGGCCCGGGTGGAGAACCTGGACGAGCTGGTGAGCGCCGCCCAGGGCTTCGAATACGACCCCGACGAGCACGGCGACATGGACGAGCTGGGTGCCTTCCTGGCCCACGCTGCCCTGGAGTCGGGCCAGGCCCAGGGCGACGCCTGGGAGGACTGTGTCCAGCTCATGACCCTGCACTCCGCCAAGGGCCTGGAGTTCCCCCTGGTCTTCCTGTGCGGGATGGAGGAGGGCCTGTTCCCCCACCAGATGTCCATGGCCGAGCCGTCCCGTCTGGAGGAGGAGCGCCGGCTGTGCTACGTGGGGCTGACCCGGGCTCAGCGCCAGGTGATCCTCACCTACGCCCAGCAGCGCCGCCTCCACGGGGCCGACAACGCCAACATGCCGTCGCGCTTCATCGGCGAGCTGCCCGCCGAGCTCGTCGAGGAGGTCCGTCCGCGGGCCATGATGCAGCGACCCGTCTATCGGACCGATCGCCGTGATGCCGAGGAGTCGGAGTCCGGCATGCGCATCGGCGCCCGCGTGCGTCACCGCAAGTTCGGCGAGGGGGTGGTCGTCGACTACGAGGGCAGCGGCGACCATGCGCGGGTGCAGGTGAACTTCGAGCAGGTGGGCAGCAAGTGGCTGGTCCTCTCCTACGCCCGCCTCGAGCCCGCCTGAGCCCCGGCAGGCGCGCCGCCGGCCTGGTATCATAGCGCGCCCCATTCACGGCTCAAGGCTGCAGACAACGATGAAACGGCGCGACTTCGTCAGGACCGCCGGGGCGGGTGCGCTGGCTGCCGGTGGCGCCCTCAGCGGCTGCGGCAAGGGCGAGCAGGGCCAGCAGGAGGCGGTCTCCGACAAGGCCCCCGCCGCCAGCGGCAAGACCTACGACTGGCGCATGGTCACCACCTGGCCCAAGAACTTCCCGGGCCTGGGCACGGGTGCTGAGTACCTGGCCGATCTGATCACCCGCCTCTCCGCCGGGCGCATCCAGGTGCGGGTCTTCGGCGCCGGCGAGCTGGTGCCTGCCTTCGAGATCTTCGACGCCGTCTCCAGCGGCAACGCCGAGATGGGCCACGGTGCCTCCTACTACTGGAAGGGCAAGAGCCAGGCGGCGCAGTTCTTCTCGGCCGTGCCCTTCGGCCTCAACGCCCAGGAGATGAACGGCTGGCTCTACCATGGCGGCGGCATGGAGCTATGGCAGGAGATCTACAGCGACTTCGGCCTGGTCCCCACCGCCGCCGGCAATACCGGGGTGCAGATGGCCGGCTGGTTCAACCTGGAGATCAACTCGGTGGAGGACCTCAAAGGCCTCAAGATGCGCATCCCCGGGCTCGGGGGCGAGGTCCTGAGCCGCGCCGGTGGCACCCCTGTGTCGCTGCCGGGCGGCGAGATCTTCACCTCCCTGCAGTCCGGGGCCATCGACGCCACCGAGTGGGTGGGGCCCTACAATGACCTGGCCTTCGGCCTCTACAAGGCCGCGCGCCACTACTACTACCCGGGCTGGCACGAGCCGGGCACCACCCTGGAGTGCTTCATCAACAAGGAGGCCTTCCAGGACCTGCCGGAGGACCTGCAGGAGATCGTCAAGGTGGCCTGCCGCACCGCCAACCAGGACATGCTCGCCGAGTACACCGCCCGCAACAACGATGCCCTGGGGACCCTGGTCAACGAGCACAAGGTCGACGTGCGCCGCCTGCCGGACGAGGTCATCGCCCGCCTGCGCAAGCTCTCCGAGGAGGTAGTGGCGGAGATCGCGGAGGAGAACCCGCAGTCGAAGAAGGCCTACGAGTCCTTCGCCAAGTTCCGCGACAAGGTCATGGACTGGCACGACATCTCGGAGCGCGCCTTTCTCAACGCCCGCCGCGTCAGCGCCTGAGCCGCCGGCCCTGTCGGGCCCCGGCCGATGTGTTCCCGCTCCCTGCCCCTACACGGCCCCTCGCCGAGCGGGCTCGGCTCCCACAGAGAATGGATCCCCTCTCCTTTGGGAGAGCGTCAGGGAGAGGGGATCGGCAGGCCATAAGGCCTGGCGATTGGCCAAACGGTGTATCTCGTCCTGTGGCGCTCAGCGATCAACGCGCTGACGCGCGTTGCCCCTCATCCTGACCTTTTCCCACGACGGGGAGAAGGGACCCGGCGATCAGCTGCGGGGCTTGCTTGACCGCAGGCGGGGACTCCTGTGCAGCGCATCTTCAGGCTGTGGGAGGCCAGCCCTCTGGCCGATGGGGGCGCCGGTAAGCGGTGGCATCGCCGAGGGGGCTCGGCTCCCACAGAGGGTCCCGGGAAACTCTAGAACGGGATCCAGGACTTCTTGCGGGTGATGTGCAGGTAGCCCACGCTGGCGCCCTGGCGCCAGCCCACGCCCAGGCGAATAGGGGCCAGGATGATGTCGCCGCTCTGAAGGTAGTTCACCCCCACGCCGGCCACGAAGTAGAGGCTCCCCTCCACCCCGGGGTAGCGCTGGAAGATATCCTTCATGTCATGGAGGTCGTAGACCAGGACGAAGGTCTTGTTGACGTTGCCGCCGATGTCGAAGCCGATGGACGGCCCCTGCCAGTAGAGCTTGCGGCTCGGTCCCGCCTTCAGGTGGAGGGTGCCCTTGCCGTAGCGCACCCCCACCGCGATGGCACCGCCGCCTTCCTCGCCGGTGATGTAGGCAGTCGGCCGGCCGTGGTCCTTGAAGGCCTTCTCCACGATTTTGGCTAGGCCCTTGGCGCCCTCGCCGAAGAAGGCCTCGGCCCGCTTCAGGATCTCCGACTGCTCGTAGGTATCCGCCTCCTCGGCCCCCTCCTTGGCCTGGTCGGCCTCGTCACCGGCCTGCTTCGGCTCCCCGTCCTGGGATTCCTGATCCTGGGTCTCCTGGTCCTCCGTCGGCGCAGCGGCCTCCTCCCGGGCATCCGTCTCCGCCGGAGCGGTCTCCTCTTCCTGGGCCTGTAGCGGGGCAGCCAGCATCAGGGCCAGACATACGGCCAGGAGATGTCGCATACCGTCCTCCTCATCGGGATGGCGAGAATGACGCCACCTTAGCACGGGGGCGGCCCCGGCGGCTGTGCTAACCTGGGCAGGTGCGCGACGGGAGGTTACCATGCGCATCCATTACCTGCAGCACGTGGCCTTCGAGGACCCCGCCTTCATCCGTACCTGGGCGGAGGCGAGCGGCCATCTCATCACCGGCACCCACCTCTACGACGGCCAGCAGCCGCCGACAGTGGACCAGCTGGACTGGCTGGTGGTCATGGGCGGGCCCCTGGGGGTGCACGATGAGCGCCAGTACCCCTGGCTGGTGGAGGAGAAGCGCTACATCGAGGCCTGTCTGGAGGCCGGCAAGACCGTGGTCGGGATCTGCCTTGGGGCGCAGCTGGTGGCCGAGCGCCTGGGCGCGTCGGTGCGCAGGGCGGACCAGCGGGAGATCGGCTGGTGGCCCGTGGCCCTGACCGATGCCGCCCGCGGCCTGCCGCTGACTGAGGGCCTGGACCCGGAGTTCATGGCCTTCCACTGGCACAGCGACACCTTCGAGATCCCCGCCGGCGCGGTGCACCTGGCGCGCAGCGCCGGTTGCGAGACCCAGGGCTTCCTCTTCGACGGCCGCGTGCTGGGCCTGCAGTGCCACCTGGAGGTCACGCCCCGCAGCGTGCAGGAGGTGGTGGCCAACTGCGGCGACCAGCTGACGGCCGCCGAGCACGTGCAGACCGCCGAGCGCATCCTGGGCGAGGACCACTCGGCGGAGGCCAACCGCATCCTGGAGGGCCTGCTGGAGCGCCTGCCACCGGAGCGGGTGCCGCCGCCCGAGCCCGCCCCCTAGTCGTAGACCAGGTCTGGCAGCCAGGTGGCTAGCTCCGGCCACAGGGCCAGCAGCCCCAGGCCGATCAGCTGGATGGCGATGAAGGGCATCACCCCGCTGTAGATGGCGCGCGTGGGCACGGCCTCCGGTGCCACCCCCCGCAGGTAGAAGAGCGCGAAGCCGAAGGGCGGGGTCAGGAACGAGGTCTGCAGGTTGATGGCCAGCATGACCCCCAGCCACACGGGGTCGATCTCCATCATGAGCAGCACCGGGCCGACGATGGGCACCACCACGAAGGTGATCTCGATGAAGTCCAGGATGAAGCCCAGCAGGAACATCACCAGCATCACCACCAGGATGGCCCCCACCTTGCCGCCGGGCAGGTTGGTGAGGATCTCGTGGACTGCGGTGTCGCCGCCGAAGCCGCGGAAGACCAGCGAGAAGATGGACGCCCCGATGAAGATCATGAACACCATAGCGGTGATGCGCACGGTGTTGCGCATGACCTCCTGCAGGCGTCCCAGGTCCAGGCGCCGGTTCACCGCGGCCAGCAGGATGGCGCCGACGGCGCCCACCGAGGCCGCCTCGGTGGGGGTGGCGATGCCGGCGATGATGGAGCCCAGCACGGCCACGATGAGCAGCAGCGGCGGCACCAGGGCGCGGGCGGTTCGTGCCAGCAGGGCGGCGCCGCTGATGGCCCGCTCCTCGGCGGGGATGGCGGGCATGGAACCGGGCCTGAAGAAGGCCTGCAGGACCAGGTAGAGGATGTAGAGCCCCACCAGCAGCAGGCCCGGGATCACGGCCCCCACGAAGAGGTCGCCCACCGAGACCGTGTCCGGGGAGAAGATCCCCTGCTCCAGCTGGGCCTCCTGGTAGGCCGCCGACAGGACGTCGCCCAGCAGCACCAGGATGATGGACGGCGGGATGATCTGGCCCAGGGTGCCGGCGGCGCAGATGGTGCCGGTGGCCACCCGCGGATCGTAGCCGCGCTTGAGCATGGTGGGCAGGGACAGCAGCCCCATGGTGACCACGGTGGCGCCGATGATCCCGGTGCTGGCCGCCAGCAGCATCCCCACCACGGTGACCGAGATCCCCAGGCCGCCGCGCAGGGGCCCGAAGAGCATGGCCATGGTGTCCAGCAGGTCCTCGGCGACCCGCGAGCGCTCCAGCATGACCCCCATGAAGACGAACAGGGGCACGGCGATGAGCGTCTGGTTGGTCATGATCCCGAACAGGCGCCCCGGCAGGAAGCCCATGAGGGAGGCGTCGAAGCCGCCTATGAGCATGCCGATCCCGGCGAATATGAGTCCCGTGCCGGCCAGGGCGAAGGCCACGGGATAGCCGGTGAGCAGCACGGCCATCACCGCCAGCACCAGGAGCAGCGCCATCCAGGCCATCAGCCGCGACCGCCCCGGGTGATCTGCAGCAGGCTGCGCAGGGCCCGTGCCACCCCCTGCAGCAGCAGGAGCACGGCGAACAGTGGGATGAAGGACTTGAGCACGAACACCAGGGGCAGGCCGCCGGTCTCGTAGGAGCCCTCCAGCTGCATCCAGGAGCTCACCACGTAGTCCCAGGTGCCGATGAGCACGAACAGTGCTACCGGCAGCAGCAGGACCAGGGTCCCAATCAGGTCGACCCACGCCTGCCCCCGGGGGCCCAGCCGGCGGTAGAAGATGTCCACCCGCACGTGGGCGTCGTGCTTGAGCGTGTAGCCCGCCGCAGCCATGAAGACCAGGGCGTGCATGTAGGTCACCGTCTCCTGGAGGGCGATCCAGCCCAGGTCGAAGCCGTAGCGCAGGACGACGATGACGAAGGTCACCACCACCATGGCCAGGGTCAGCCAGGCCACGGCGCGGCCCACCCCCTCGTTCAGGGCATCGATGGCCGCCGCCACGCGCTCCATGTCAGCGACCCCGCTGTGTCCCCAGGGGCGGGCTCATACCCACTCCCGCTGCAGGACGACCTCGTTGGCGATGCGGTCCTGGAGGATGGACTTGAAGACGTCCGGATCCTTGATGTGGGTGATCTCCCCGGCGCGGGGGAAGTGCAGGTCGTAGAGCCGCGACAGCCAGAAGCGCAGGGCTGCCGCCCGCAGCATCACCGGCCATGCCCCGCGCTCGATGGCCTTGAGGGGGCGCTGCTCGTGGTAGGCGCTCAGCACCGCCCCCAGGCGCTCGGTGTCCAGGCTGCTGTCATCCCGGCTGCACCAGTCGTTGACGGTGATGGCCAGGTCGTACAGCCAGACGTCGTCGCAGGCGTAGTAGAAGTCGATGATCCCTGTGAGCTCGTCGTCCTCGAACATGACGTTGTCGCGAAAGAGATCGCCGTGGATCACACCCCGCGGCAGATCGGCGAAGCGGTACAGGCCCTGGAAGCGGATCTCCTCGCGCAGGAGCGCGGCGTCCTCCTCGCCCAGCAGGGGTAGCACCACCTCGCTGGTCTCCCGCCACCAGCGGGGTCCGCGGTCATTGGGCCGGTGCTCGCCGAAGTCCTTGCCGGCCAGGTGCATGTGCCCGAGGGCGGCGCCCACCGCCCGGCACTGCTCGATGCTGGGCTGCTCCGGGCTTCGCCCTCGCAGGCGCTGCACCAGGGCAGCCGGCATATCGTTGATCTGCTGCAGGTAGGCGCCGTCGCGGCCCGGGATGGGGTGCGGGCAGGGCACGCCGCGCTCGGCCAGGTGGGCCATCAGGTCGAGGAAGTAGGGGAGCTCGTCGGGACCGTGCTTCTCGAACACGGTAAGCACGTATTCCCCCTGCTCGGTGGTCACGAAGTAGTTGGTGTTCTCGATGCCTTCCTTGATCCCCTGGTAGCTGACCAGGGCGCCCTGCTCGTAGCGCGCCAGGAACTCGACCAGCTCATCGGGCCTGACGGAGGTGTAGACGGACATGCGGCCCTCTCGGCGTCGCTACCAACGGAATAGAACCCAGCCCGGGATCAGGATCCGGGGATCGAATTCGCTGGAGCGACGCTCCAGATCGCCGTCTCCGTCGGCATCCACCATGTAGTAGGGCGGCCCCTGCGCCGGCGTCACCCGGATCATGTACACGCGGCCGTTGAGCCGGTACTCCTCCACCAGCCCCTTTCTACCGGGCACGATGCGGACCTCCGGCTCCAGGGTGCCCTGGTCCAGGGCCTGCTCCACGTTGGGCAGGGGCTGCCTGGGCGTGCGGAGCTCCTCGCCCTCCAGCGGCGGTGGCGGCGGGAGGGCCTCCTGGGCCGCGAGCGGGGCGCTGCACAGCAGGGCGACGGCGAGGGCGAGCGAGCGCATCACGGTCACAGCTCCATGAGCTTCTCTTTCTCTTCGGCGGATGGCTCGAAGCCGCGGGTCTCGTAGTAGTCGAAGATGGCGGCTACCACGTCCTTGGGCTCGTCCACTACCTTGAAGAGGTTCAGGTCCTCCTCGTCGATGGTCTGCTCCGCTACCAGGGTGTCCCTGAACCATTTGATCAGCCCCTCCCAGAACGGGCTGCCGACGAGGATGATGGGGATGCGCCGCGTCTTGCCCGTCTGTACCAGGGTCAGGATCTCCGCGAGCTCGTCCAGCGTACCGAAGCCGCCCGGCAGGACCACGTACGCCGAGGCATATTTTACAAACATGACCTTGCGTGAGAAGAAGTGGCGGAAGCCGAGGGCGATCTCCTGGTAGTCATTGGCCCGCTGCTCGTGGGGCAGCTGGATGTTCAGACCGATGCTGGGCGACTTGCCGGCGTAGGCGCCCTTGTTGGCGGCCTCCATGACGCCGGGGCCGCCGCCGCTGACCACCGCGAAGCCGGAGTCGGAGAGCTCCCGCGCGATGTGCTCCGCCCGCTCGTAGAGGGGGTCGTCGGGGCTCACGCGCGCCGAGCCGAAGATGCTGACCGAGGGCTTGATGCGTGCCAGACGTTCGAAGCCCTCCACGAACTCCGCCATAATCTGGAATATCTTCCAGCTCTCGCGGGTCAGCAGGGTATCGTCCGGTGGCAGCAGGCCAGGGTGCGTCGGTTCCGTCGGATCTCTCATGGGGCCAGCAGGAAGCCTGCGTAAACATGGCTTTTTACCATACAATGCCGGCGCAGCGCACAGGCCTGTGCCGCATCCTCCATGAGCATAGCGGATCACCCCCGGGGCCTGTGTCAATACCCCCGCGGGGCCCCTGGACGCAGACGATGAGGCCAGGCCGATGACCGAACCGTCCGCAGAGCCGCTCATCCTGGTGGACGGCTCGTCCTATCTGTATCGCGCCTATCACGCCCTGCCGCCGCTCAGCACCTCCGACGGCGAGCCCACCGGCGCCCTCTACGGGGTAGCCAACATGCTCCGCAAGCTGGTTGCCGACTACCACCCGCAGCACATGGCCGTGGTCTTCGACGCCCCGGGGCCCACCTTCCGCGAGGACCTCTACGCCGAGTACAAGGCCAACCGCCCGCCCATGCCCGACGACCTGAGCGTGCAGGTCGAGCCCCTGCAGGCCCTGGTACAGGCCATGGGCCTGCCCCTGCTGGTGGTCCCCGGGGTGGAGGCCGACGACGTCATCGCCACCCTCGCCCGCCGCGCCGAGGCCGAGGGCATGCACGTGGTCATCTCCACCGGCGACAAGGACCTGGCCCAGCTGGTGGACGACGCCATCAGCCTGGTCAACACCATGAGCGATACCCGCCTGGACGAGCCCGGGGTGCGCGAGCGCTTCGGCGTGCCCCCGGAGCGTATCGCCGACTACCTGGCCCTGGTGGGCGACACCATCGACAACGTTCCGGGGGTGCCCAAGGTCGGCCCCAAGACGGCCGCCAAGTGGCTGCAGCAGTACGGCTCCCTCGACGAGGTCATCGCCCACGCCGACGAGATCGGCGGCAAGGTGGGCGAGAACCTGCGTGCCCACCTGGAGCAGCTGCCCGCCTCCCGCGAGCTGGTCGAGGTCCGCCAGGACGTGGCGCTGGACATGAGCCCGGAGGCGCTGACCGTAGGCAGCCCGGACCGGGAGCGGCTCCTGAGCCTGCTGCGGCGCTTCGAGCTGCGCTCCCTGGTCCGTGAGTACGAGACCCACGACGCCGAGCCGGCGGAGGTCGCCGAGGCGCTGGACTACCGGGCGGTGACCACCGACGCCGACCTGGGGCAGTGGCTGGCGCGCCTGCAGCAGGCACCGCTCATGGCCTTCGACACCGAGACCACCAGCCTGAACTACATCGACGCCCGGGTGGTCGGCCTGTCCCTGGCGCTGGAGCCGGGCCACGCGGTCTATGTGCCCCTGGCCCACCATGGGGCGGAGCAGCTGGATCGCGATGCCGCCCTGGCCCGCCTGCGGCCCCTTCTGGAGGATCCCGAGCGCCCCAAGCTGGGCCACAACCTCAAGTACGACCGCAACGTGCTGGTCAACCACGGCATCGACCTGGCCGGGATCCGCCACGACACCATGCTGGAGTCCTACGTCCTGAGCTCCACCGCCACCCGCCACGACCTGGACTCCCTGGCCGAGCGCTACCTGGGGCACCGCAATATCAGCTACGAGACGGTGGCCGGCAAGGGCGCCCAGCAGCTGCGCTTCGACGAGGTGGACCTGGAGCAGGCCGTGCCCTATGCCTGCGAGGACGCCGACATCGCCCTGCGCCTGCACCGCTACCTGTGGCCCCAGCTGGAGGCCCAGCCGCGCCAGCGCGAGCTCTACGAGGCCATCGAGATCCCCCTGGTGCCGGTGCTGTCGCGCATGGAGTGCCACGGCGTTCGGGTGGACGCCGAGCGCCTGTCGGAGCAGGGCGTGGAGCTGGCCGAGCGCATGGCCGAGCTGGAGCAGCGTGCGGTGCGCGAGGCCGGGAAGGTCTTCAACCTGGGCTCGCCCAAGCAGATCCAGGAGATCCTCTACGACCAGCTGGGCCTGCCCGTGCTGCGGCGAACCCCCAAGGGCCAGCCCTCCACCGCCGAGGACGTCCTGCAGGAGCTGGCCCTGGACTACCCGCTGCCCCGGATCATCCTGGACCACCGCTCCCTCAGCAAGCTCAAGTCCACCTACATCGACAAGCTGCCCCAGCAGATCAACCCCGCCACCCGGCGGGTGCACACCTCGTACCACCAGGCGGTGGCCTCCACCGGGCGGCTGTCCTCCTCTGAGCCCAATCTCCAGAACATCCCCATCCGCACCGAGGAGGGCCGGCGCATCCGCCGTGCCTTCGTGGCTGGCCCGGGCCACCGGATCATGGCCGCGGACTACTCCCAGATCGAGCTGCGGATCATGGCCCACCTCTCCGGGGATCCCGGGCTCCTGCGGGCCTTCGAGGAGGACCTGGACATCCATCGGGCCACCGCCGCGGAGGTCTTCGCCGCCGAGCCGGAGCAGGTGAGCGACGAGCAGCGCCGCGCCGCCAAGACCATCAACTTCGGCCTCATGTACGGGATGTCCGCCTACGGCCTGGGCCGGCAGCTGGGGATCGACAGGGCCGACGCCGATGCCTACATCGAGCGCTACTTCGCCCGCTACCCGGGGGTCAAGGCCTACATGGACGACATCCGCGAGCGGGCCCGCGAGCGGGGCTACGTGGAGACGGTCTACGGCCGGCGCCTGTACCTGCCGGAGATCAACTCGCGCAACAACCAGCGCCGCCAGTACGCCGAGCGCACCGCCATCAACGCCCCCATGCAGGGCACCGCGGCGGACATCATCAAGCGGGCCATGATCGCGGTGGACGCCTGGCTGCAGCGCGAGGCCCCCGACGCCCTGATGGTCATGCAGGTCCACGACGAGCTGGTCTTCGAGGTCGCCGAGGAGCAGGTGGCGCCGGTCCGGGAGGCGGTGGTCGAGCTCATGATCGGCGCCGCGGAGCTGGACGTGCCCCTGGCGGTGGAGGCGGGTGTGGGCGACGATTGGGAGGCGGCCCACTAAGCCGAATACGAATCGCTATCGCTCGTTAACGTGTTCGTGAACTTCTCTTGAATGCCCCTGTCACAGAAAATAGCGCTTAGCCCGGCGCTTCCCGCTTCCCTCCCTGAGCGGGAAAGGCTCGGAAACCCCCAATCCGAGCCACTAGGTTGCCCCGGCCGTCCCCACCCCAACGCGGCCGGGGCTTTCTTTTTGCTCAACTGCCACGGTGATGCACCTGAGCATCACACAGATGTATATAGACCATTCCGGCGTGTGATGGAAGCCACATCTACGATCTTTCTTCGCCGAGCCACTGATCCATCTGGGCGTGACAGGCCTCGATGCCCTCGTGGCGCGCTGCCGAGAAGCGCTGCGCCGATACGGCTATACCCTTGTCCTGGAGCCGGCTGCGCACCCGGTCGCGGGCCTGCATGCCCGGGCCGCGCTTGAGCTTGTCCGCCTTGGTGAGCAGGATGTGTACGGGCAGGTCCGCCTCGCCCGCCCAGTCCAGCAGCATCCAGTCGTAGTCGGTCAGCGGGTGGCGGATGTCCATCGTCAGGACCAGGCCCCGCAGCGAGGCGCGTCCCTCCAGGTAGCCCTCGAGGAGCTGCTGCCAGTGCTGCTGCACCCGGGCCGGCACCTGTGCGTAGCCGTAGCCGGGCAGGTCCACCAGGCGCCGTTCGGCGTCCAGGGTAAAGAAGTTGATGAGCTGCGTGCGCCCCGGCCGCTTGCTGGTGCGCGCCAGGGAGCGCTGCTGGCAGATGGCGTTGATCGCCGAGGACTTGCCCGAGTTGGAGCGCCCGGCGAAGGCCACCTCCGCGCCCTGGTCCGGTGGGAACTGTCCCGGCTCGGCGGCGCTGATGAGGAAGCGCGCCCGCTGGTAGAGGGGGTTCAGTGCGGGGCCGCCGGGGCGGTCGGAAGGGGGGTCGGCTTTTGCGGGCATTAGTGAATTGTGGTATACAACGCGGTCATTTTTTCCGTGCCCCTGGCCCGGGTCAAGGACCGGCCGCCCCGCTGCCGGGCACCGTGTCCAGCAGCCGAACTCCCGACCAAACCCATCCAGGAGTCGATCCGCAATGAAGAAGCTCATCCTAGCAGCGTTCGCCGGCATTGGCCTCGGTGCGGTCGTCACCGCAGCCGCCGCGCCGGCGATCCAGGTCGAGGGCGACAAGCAGGCCGGCAAGAAGATGGCCCAGCAGTGCGCCGCCTGTCACGGCCAGGACGGCAACAGTACCAACCCCAAGTGGCCCAAGCTGGCCGGCCAGCACGCTAGCTACATGTACAAGCAGCTCGAGGACTTCAAGGCCAAGCGCCGCGAGAACGCCACTATGTACGGCCAGGTCCAGGGGCTGTCCAAGAAGGATATGCAGAACCTGGCGGTGTACTATGCCGCCCAGGACATGAAGCTCGGCGAGGCCGACGCGAAGCTGGCGGACCTGGGCGAGCGCATCTACCGCGCCGGCGACGCCACCGACGGTGTGGCCCCCTGCATGGGCTGTCACGGGCCCGCCGGCAGGGGCAACCCGGCCGCCGTCTTCCCGCGCCTGGCCGGCCAGCACTCGGAGTACACCGTCAGCCAGCTCAGGATGTTCAAGGACGACGAGCGCAGCAACGACGCTGGCCAGATGATGCGCAACATCGCTGCCAACATGAGCGAGAAGCAGATCAAGGCGGTGGCCTCCTACATCGAGGGCCTGCGCTAGCAGCCGGGTCGCCCGTGGGAGCCGAGCCCTCTCGGCGAAGACGCCGTCGGGCTGGCTTTGATCGGCCAGGGGGCTGGCCTCCCACGGGGGAACCTGCCTGTAGGCGCCGAGCCCCCTCGGCGATGATGCCGTCGGGCTGGCTTTGATCGGCCAGGAGCTGGCCTCCTACTGGCTAGAACCCAACCAACCCCTCTTCCTCGTTCACCACCCCCTGCCTGGTGCCGCCGGCAGGAATATGGTGCAATCCTGGCCCGCAGACCCATTCCGCGACGAGAGGAGTCATCGTCATGCCGAGGTCCCTAGCCTGGCTGCTCCTGGCCCTGCTGCTGCCCATGACCGCCGGGGCTGCGTCCCAGGGCGAGTACTTCGAGGGCGTCCACTACAAGCGCATCGATCCGCCTGCGCCTACCGAGGCCGCCGAGGGCAAGGTCGAGGTGGTGGAGCTCTTCTGGTACGGCTGCCCCCACTGCTTCGAGTTCGACCCCATGATCGAGGAGTGGCGGGATGAGGCGAAGCCCGAGGCCGCCGCCTTCCGGCGCGTGCCCGCCACCCTCAATCCCCGCTGGAAGGTGCATGCCCGCGCCTTCTATGCCGCCAAGGTCCTGGGCGTCCAGGACGAGATCCACACCCCCCTCTTCAAGGGCATCCACGAGCAGCGCCGGCGCCTGAACAGCCTGGAGTCCATCGCCCGCTTCCTGGAGCGCCAGGGCGTGGACCGCAAGGAGTTCCTGGACGCGGCCCGTTCCCTGGAGGTGGACATGGCCATGCGGCGGGCTGACCGCCTCAACCGCGCCTATCAGGCCGGCGGCGTGCCCACCATGATCGTCGACGGCCGCTACCGGACCTCCGCCAGCCTGGCCGGCGACTACCGGACCATGCTCGACGTGGTCGACCACCTGGTCGCCAAGCGCGCGGATTGACGCCGGCGCGCGCCGGGGTCCGGCCTGGTATACTCGGGCCGACCCCACGGCCCGGGAGGGCAGCATGAACGCGGCGCAGCTCCTCGCCCAGTGCCTCGAGAACGAGGGCGTGCGCTATGTCTTCGGGGTGCCGGGCGAGGAGAACCTGGCCCTCATGGACGCCTTCCTGGACAGCCCCATCGAGTTCGTCACGACCCGCCACGAGCAGGGGGCGGCCTTCATGGCCGACCTCTACGGCCGCCTCACCGGGCGCGCCGGGGTGTGCCTCTCCACGCTGGGCCCGGGGGCCACCAACCTGATGACCGGTGTGGCCGACGCCAACCTGGACTCCGCGCCGCTGGTGGCCATCGCCGGCCAGGCCAGCACCCACCGCCTGCACAAGGAGTCGCACCAGGTCCTGGACCTGCGGCAGATGTTCCAGCCCATTACCAAGTACGCCGCCCAGCTCCTGGAGCCGGAGATCGTCCCCGAGGTGGTGCGCAAGGCCTTCAAGCTGGCCCAGGTGGAGAAGCGCGGGGCCTGCTTCATCGAGTTCCCGGAGAACATCGCCGACCTGCCCGCGGCCGACCAGCCCCTGCCGGTGGGCAGCCCGGTCACCCCCGAGGCATCCAGCGAGGTCGTCGCCCGCGCCGCAGAGCGCATCTCCGCGGCCCGCTACCCCATGATCCTGGCCGGCAACGGCGTGGTGCGCGCGGGCGCCAGCCGCGCCCTCGCGGACTTTGCCAAACGCCTCAACATCCCGGTGGCCAACACCTTCATGGCCAAGGGCGTCATCCCCTTCGGCCACCCCACGGCCCTGGGCAGCGCCGGGCTGCAGTCCGGGGACTACGTCAACGCCGGCTTCAACATGGCCGACGTCATCATCTGCGTGGGCTACGATCTGGTGGAG
>Ga0207797_1000976_pt1 | contig 21303 bp, 9 predicted proteins | sample PRCRCaboRojoPR_6_FD_187275 | JGI IMG/M metagenome (GOLD analysis project Ga0207797, IMG submission 187275) | Marine sediment microbial community from Cabo Rojo, Puerto Rico - PR CR 10% Liquid 1 (SPAdes) | ecosystem: Environmental > Aquatic > Marine > Coastal > Sediment | place: Cabo Rojo, Puerto...
CCCGCCTGGCCTCCGTCACCCGGCCCGAGTACAGGAAGACCTCGGCCTGGTCGTGCAGCAGCCACCAGGGCGCCAGGTCCTTCCCGGAGGTGTCCATGGCCCTTCTCACCGCCCTGCCGGAGTACTCGGCCGCCCCGGCGAAGTCCCGCTTGCTGAGACGGACCAGCGCCCGCTTGTGCAGCACGGTGAAAGGCGCCGGTCCGGAAGGCCCGGAGGGCAGGCCCTCCAGCTCCCTCTCGGCATCCTCCGGCCGGCCCAGCCTGGTGAGGACATCCGCCCGCTCCAGCCGCACGAAGTCCTCCAGGTCACCGGCTCCCCCCGTCTCGATGCGGTCCAGCTCCCGCAGCGCCAGGTCGTTCTCGCTCATGATGCGCAGCGTGGAGGCCGCCCGCAGAAGAGACCTGGCCCGAAGACCATCCATTCCGGCCTTCGCCGCTGCCTCCGCCGCCTTCAGGGCGAACCCCCGGGCCCGCCGGTGCATACCGGAGTCTATGCAGGCCTCCGCCGCCTCCAGGGCGGTCTCCGCGATACGGACCGGGTCCCGCCGATGCGGCGGGGCGCCGGCCAGCAGCCTGACGGCGGCGGCCAGGTGTTCGGCGGCCACGTGCACCAGCCCGCTCCTCCGCAGCTCCCCGGCCACGGCCAGCCGCTCCTCCAGTGCCTCCCCGAAGCTGCCGGCGCTCTCCAGGTGAACCGCGGCCATGGCCCTGTCCCCCGAGCCCCTGTACATGTCCGCCACGGCGGAGTGAAACGTGGCCCGCAGGCCCACCGAAAGGCGGGAGAGAAGCCCCTCCCGCAGGTAGGCGGCGGCCAGCTCGAACCGCATGGGGTCCGGGCAGGCCCGGAGCAGGCCCAGCCTCTCGGCACCGTCGAAGCAGCTGAGCACCTGGCCCTCCTTCAGGGAGGCCAGACGGGCCACTGTGTCCACTTCGAAGCAGCGGCCGATGGTGGCGGCGAGGGCCAGCAGGCGCAGGTCCTCCTCGGAGAGGCGGTCGAGCCTGCTGCGGACGAATGACCTGATGCGGGTGCTGGGGCCGGGCCGGGTCCCGGCGCCGGCGGAGAGGCTCCGCTCCTCGTCCAGGCGGAGCAGACCGGCGTCGCCCAGTCCCCGAAGGTGCTCTGTGGCCAGCAGGGGTATTCCGCCGGATACTTCCATCAGCTCCCCGGCCAGCTCGTCGGAGACGGACTCGGCCCCCAGGCGGGCCCGGGCCAGCTCCCGGACCCCATCTCCGTCCATGGGGGGCACCTCCATCACCGCGGCCAGTGGATGTTCCGCCAGCCCCGCCGCCGGGGGAGGCTCGGGGGAGCGGATGTCCTCGGAGCGTACCGCGCACCCTATGGAGAGGTCGGTGGCATGGGAGTGGCCGAGCACGTAGGAGAGAAGGGATACGGTGTCGTCGTCCAGCCACTGGGCGCCGTCGGCTACCACCACCGCCGGGGTCCAGGCCCGCAGCACGGCGGAGAGGGCGTCCAGCAGCGCGAAGCGCTCCAGGGGGGGAGGCGCCCCCCCGGACTCACTGCGGGGGAAGAGGTCCGGCAGCAGCCCGCTGAGGACATTCGACATGGACGGGCTCACCTCCGGGCGCCCGTAGTCCCGAATGCCCTGGCGGAGCGAGGCCAGCACCGCGGCATAGGGCACTCGGGACAGCTCGGGGGACCCCGCCAGCCGCAGCACCCGTACGTCGTCGGGCAGCCTCTCCACTGCGGTCTCCAGCAGGGTGGTCTTGCCCGCGCCGGACTCCCCGGTGATGATCACCAGGGCGCACTCCCGGCCCGGATAGAGGCGGGAGTGCAGCTCGGCCAGCAGCTCGCGGCGGCCGGTGAAGACGCCCCGGTGCCAGAAGAGGTCGTGACCCTCGCGCCACCGCAGCATCCTCCCCCCTCCGGACTCCTTGGCCGACCGGGCCGCCATGCCGGCCAGGGCCAGGAGGTCGGCCCCAGACTCGGAGTCCCCCGGGAAGAGCGACTGGCCTATGCTGGCCCGGATTCCCCAGTCTTCGGGGAGGACGCCCTCGGTCTCCCTCAGCAGCCTCCTGCCCGGGCCCACCTCGTTTCCCGGCCGCAGCCCCGGAGACAGCACCACGAACTGGTCGCCCCCGTAGCGGAAGACGGAGTCGGCCTCCCGCAGGCTCCCCGAAAGCAGGCGGGCGAACTCCATCAGGGCCCGGTCGCCGCACTCGGTCCCCCTGCTGCTGTTCAGCTCCGCCAGCCCGGAGAGCTCCACGAAGAGCAGCCCGAAGGGCCCCTCGCCGGCGGTAAGCTCCTGCAGACGGGCCGCCAGCGCTCTGCGGTTGGGCAGCCCGGTGAGGTGGTCGGCCAGCTGCTGAGCCTTGGGGCTCCCGGCTGGGAGTCCGGCCTTCTCCGGCACGCTCTTCCTCCCTTCCACCATACTCTAGGCAAGCCGGTCCGGCGCGGCTACCCCGCCCCGCCCCGTTGACAGGAATGGCGGGTTGGTTTCTCTTTGGTCTGTCCATCGCGGTCAAAGCCAGCCGGAGGCAGAAATGGATAAAGCCGTCAACGTGGAGCCGCTGTCGGAGAAGACGCCCAGGTGGAAGGTCATACTCGACCTCCTGGCCGAGACCAACCAGCTGCTGCTGAAGAGGATAGGCCGGCTCATGATGAACTACCTCTTCCGCCGCAACGTCCCCCAGATGAAGGAGATGATGCAGCAGCTGCTGATAAGGGACGAGGAGGACTTCGAGACCGGCGCCGCCTACGGCGAGAACCAGCCCATGGAGCGGATCAACTACGCCGCCCTGGAGCGCTTCATAGACGACGTCTTCCAGGTGGCCGCAGAGGAGCTTCAGGACGAGGAGATCAACTCCATGCTCTCCATCTGGATCAAGTCGGAGTCCACCAGGTTCCTCTCCATTACCGCGGAGAGGCGTGACGTCCGCCTGGGGGAGCTGGCGGAGAGCCTGCAGCGGTTCGCCATGCTCCCCGAGAGCCAGAAGTCGCTGGGCCAGGAGGAGTGCATAGGCATCAAGGTGGCCCTGATACGGCGGCTGCTCACCGAGGACCTCCACTACATCAACACGCTGAAGGGCCACGTGTCGGTGGACGACTTCGTAGACGTCCTCAGCCGCACCATCGGTCCCGTGTCCGGCAACGGCAAGCTGGGGGGGAAGTCCGCCGGCCTCTTCCGTGCCCGGCAGATACTGGACGCCCGCCGCGGCGATCACGTGGTGCTGCGCAACCTCAAGGTCCCCAAGACCTGGTACATCACCTCCGACGCCATCATCGACTTCATCCACCACAACGCCCTGGAGGAGCTGCTGGCCATCAAGTACTCCGATCCCAGCGAGATCCGCCAGGAGCACATATACCTCAAGCAGATATTCAAGAACTCCCTGCTCCCCACAGAGATAACCGCGGGGCTCAGCGTGGCCCTGGACGACATGGGCGACGTGCCCCTGGTGGTCCGTTCCTCCAGCCTGCTGGAGGACAGCACCGGCGCCGCATTCGCCGGCAAGTACCGCAGCCTGTTCGTGGCCAACCAGGGCAGCAAGAGGGAGCGGCTGGAGGCCCTGGTGGACGCCGTGCTGGAGGTCTACGCCAGCGTCTTCGGCCCCGACCCCATCGAGTACCGCCGGGAGCGGGGCCTGCTGGACTTCAACGAGGAGATGGGGATACTGATCCAGGAGGTGGTGGGACACCGCCTGGGGGACTACTACTTCCCCGCATTCGCCGGGGTGGCCTTCAGCCAGAACGACTTCCGATGGTCTCCCCGCATACGCCGCGAGGACGGCATCATCCGCCTGGTGACCGGCCTGGGGACCAGGGCGGTTGACCGGGTGGGTGACGACTTCCCCGTCCTGGTGAGCCCGGGCAAGCCCGGCCTTCGCCCCAACGCCACAGTGGACGAGACCATCCGCCACGCACAGAAGAGCCTGGACGTGATCAACCTGAAGACCCGCCGCTTCGAGACGGTCTCCTTCCAGGACCTCTTCGACCGGTTCGGCAGCGACTACCCCACCCTCAGCTACATCATCTCCCTGGAGAAGGGGGGGCAGCTCCAGCCCCCCATGGGCACCCTGTTCAACGTGGAGCGGGAGCACCCGGTGGTGACCTTCGAGAGGCTCATCAGCAACAGCCCATTCATTCTCCTGATGAAGACGGTCCTGGATACGCTGCAGGAGGAGATTGGCATGCCGGTGGACGTGGAGTTCGCCTACGCCGATGACATCCAGGTCCCCTACCTCCTGCAGTGCCGTCCTCAGAGCCACGGGGCCAACGGACTGCATGTGGAGTTCCCCAGGGCCGTCCCCGACGAGGACGTCCTCTTCACCGCCGACCGCTACGTCACCACCGGAGAGGTCCGGGGCATCGAGTACCTGGTGTACGTGGACCCCCTGGAGTACGACCTGCTGGACAGCCGCGAGAAACTGGTGAACGTGGGCAGGGCAATCGGGAAGATCAACGAGAAGCTCCCCCAGAAGCGGTTCGTGCTCATGGGGCCCGGAAGATGGGGCAGCCGCGGCGACATAAAGCTGGGGGTGCAGGTGGGCTACAGCGACATAAATCGCACCGCCATCCTCATAGAGATAGCCCGCTCCAAGAAGGGCTACGTCCCCGACCTCTCCTTCGGCACCCACTTCTTCCAGGACCTGGTGGAGGCCGGCATCCGCTACCTGCCGCTGTACCCCGACAGCGAGGGGGCGGTGTTCAACGAGGAGTTCTTCGAGTCCGCCCGCAACTGCCTGCCCAAGATGGTCCCCGGCAGCAAGGAGCTGGCCCATGTGGTGAAGGTGATCCGGGTGGAGCGGGAGGTCAGCGACGCCACGGTCACCGTGCTGATGGACGGAGAGACCGAGCGGGCCCTGGCCTATCTGGACAGGTCGTAGATTGGCTTTGGGCGGAGGTCTCACCGACCCGCGCATAGACACCCTGGCCGGCCGCCGGGGCGCGGACCCGGTGCCCTTCTGGTCGCTGATGTCCAGCAGGGTCCGCCGGGTGCTTCTGGTCTCCAGCCTCTACGACTCCTACGCCCTGGAGGAGGACGGCAGCTTCACCGAGCTGCTGTTCAGCGAGTACCTGGAGCTGAACCTCCGCTACGCCCCCCACATCGTCAGGGTCTCCACCCCCGCCGAAGCTCTGCAGCGCCTTGAGTCCGAGGACTTCGACCTGGTGATCTACATGCTTCAGGTCTCCGACCGCTCCCCGGCGGACTTCGCCGCCGACATACGGAGCAGGGGCGGCGGCATGCCCCTGGTGGTGCTGGCCTACAGCACCCGGGAGCTGGAGCAGCTGCGCCGGGCCGGCAGGCTGGAGGGTGTGGACAGGGCATTCACCTGGCAGGGCGACGCCCGGCTGTTCCTGGCCATAGTCAAGTCCGTGGAGGACCGTCTCAACGCCCAGCCCGACCGGGAGACCGCCGGGGTGAAGGCCATCATACTGGTGGAGGATTCCATACGCTTCTGCTCCTCCTACCTGCCCATGCTCTACACCGAGCTCATGCTGCAGACCCAGACCCTGATGACCGACGGCGTCAACCAGATGCAGAAGCTGCTGCGCATGCGCGCCCGTCCCAAGATCCTACTGGCCACCACCTTCGAGGAGGGTATGGAGCTGTTCGAGGAGTTCCGCACCGACCTGCTGGGACTGATAGTGGACGCCCGCTTCCCCAGGGGGGGAGAGGTCTGCGCCAGGGCCGGGCTGCAGCTGGCGGAGGTGGTGCGCCGCAGGGCCCCGGACTGCCCGGTGCTGGTGCAGTCCTCCGAGGAGGAGAACCGCCAGCTGGCGGCAAACCTGGGGGCGGCCTTCATCAACAAGGAGTCCCCCACGCTGCTGGCCGAGGTCCGGGCCTTCATGCAGGACTACCTGGGCTTCGGCGACTTCGTGTTCCGCGGCCCCGACGGCGACGAGGAGGCCCGGGCCAGCGACCTCACCGAGATGCTGTCGGCCCTGAAGAGCGTCTCCGACGAGACTCTGGTCTTCCACGCCCGCCGCAACGACTTCTCCAAGTGGCTCATGGCCCGCACGGAGTTCGAGCTGGCCCGGGCCCTCCGGCCTCAGCGGGTGGAGGACTTCGAGAGCCCGGGGCACATGCGCGACTACCTGCTGGCCGAGGTCCGCCGCTGGCGGCGCCACTACCGGGCCGGAGCGGTGGAGGAGTACTCGCCGGAGACCTTCGGCCACGGCGCGGAGTTCGTCCGCATCGGCCAGGGCTCCCTGGGGGGCAAGGGCCGGGGCCTGGCCTTCTTCCACGCCCTGATGAACCGCTACCGCATAGCCGACCGCTTCGCGCAGGCCCGGGTTTTCGTCCCCCAGACCGCGGTGCTGGCCACGGATGTCTTCGAGGAGTTCATGGCAGCGGGCGGCCTCTACGATCTGGTCTACACCGAGGAGCGCGAGCTGGGCGAGGACCCCGCAGCCCGGGACCGGAGGATAGAGGAGGCCTTCACCGCAGCCGAGCTCCCGGCCCGTACCAGGAGCGCCCTGGCCTCCTTCCTGGGCTCGGTGGACTATCCGCTGGCCGTCCGCTCCTCCAGCCTGCTGGAGGACTCTCCCGCCCAGCCCTTCGCCGGGGTCTACGAGACCCACCTGATTCCCAACGACCACCCCGACGCCGATGTACGTCTCCAGCAGCTCTGCACTGCGGTAAAGCGGGTCTGGGCCTCCACCTACAAGTCCGACTCGGTGAGCTACATCGACTCCACCCCCAACCGCCTGGAGGACGAGCGCATGGCGGTGGTGATACAGCAGATCGTGGGCCAGCGGCATGGAGACTGGCTCTACCCCACCGTCTCCGGCGTGGCCCGCAGCTACGACCTCTACCCGGTGGAGGGCACAGACCCGGAGGAGGGGGTGGTGTGCGCCGCCCTGGGCTTCGGCGAGAAGGTGGTCTCGGGAGGCCAGTGCGTCCGCTTCAGCCCCGCGAAGCCGGGCAGGCTCTACGGCCTCTCCTCCCCGAAGGACTACCTGGACTCCACCCAGCGGGACTTCCTGGCGCTGCGCATGGCCGAACAGTGCAGCGAGGCCGCCTGCCTGCAGGAGCTGGAACTGGAGAAGGCCCGGGAGCACGGTACCCTGGATCCGGTGGGTTCCACCTACGTGGCCGGCGACGACCGTCTCTACCCCGGCACCTTCCGGGAGGGCGCCCACCTGGTGACCATGTCCGGCGTCCTGCAGGGGGACCGCTTCCCCCTTGCCGGTCTACTGGAGTTCCTGCTGGAGGTGGGGAAGGCGGGCTTCTCCTGCGACATCGAGATAGAGTTCGCCGTGAACCTCTTCGCAGACCGGGGCCACCTGGCCGGGGAGCTGGGCTTCCTTCAGATACGTCCCATGGGCTTCCGCAAGGACCCGGGCCGCGACCTCTCCGGCGTCCGCCCCGAGGACACACTGGTGCTGTCCGACAAGGTGCTGGGCCAGGGCAGCATAGACGGCATCACCGACATCATCTACGTCCCATCGGAGGGGTTCGACCGCTCCCTGAGCACCGAGGCCGCTGCGGACGTGGGCCGCCTCAACGCCCGTCTGCGCCGGGAGGGGAGGAAGAGCCTGCTCATCGGCCCCGGCCGCTGGGGAAGCGCCGACCCCTGGCTGGGCATCCCGGTACACTGGTCGCAGATCTCCACCGCCGCCTGCATAGTGGAGACCCACCTGCCGGGACTGGACGTGGAGCCCTCCCAGGGCACCCACTTCTTCCAGAACGTCACCTCGCTGGGCATAGGCTACTTCACCATGACCGCCGGCGACGGCCACCTGGACGAGGAGTGGCTGCAGGCCCGGAAGCCCCTGCAGACCGAGGGCCGCGCCCGCCTGATCCGCCTGAGCGCCCCCCTGCAGATCCACATCGACCGCCGCAGCGGCCGCGGCGCCATCCAGAGCGGTGCCTGACGTTAACTAGTTAACTATTTTCCCGGCCGGACAACTATAGCCCTGTCAACAAAATAGTTAACTAGTTAACGTCAGGCACCGCTCGAAAGAAGGGGCGGCGGAAGACCCGCCGCCCCTCTTCGCTGCATGTGGCTGTGGGCTAGACCACGCCCTGCGCCATCATGGCCTCGGCCACCTTCAGGAAGCCTGCGGCGTTGGCGCCCAGCACGTAGTTGCCGGGCTGGCCGTACTTCTCGGCCGTGGCCGCTGCGGTAGCGTGGATGTTGATCATGATCTGGTGCAGCCTCTGGTCCACTTCCTCCCGCGACCAGCTGCTGAAGGATGCGTTCTGGGCCATCTCCAGGCCGGAGGTGGCCACGCCGCCGGCGTTTGCCGCCTTGCCGGGGGCGTACAGGATCTTCTCCTGCAGGAAGAGGTCCACGCCCTCGGCCACCGTGGGCATGTTGGCGCCCTCGGAGACCACGTAGACGCCGTTGTTGATCAGGTTCTGGGCGTCCTTGGCGTTGATCTCGTTCTGGGTGGCGCTGGGGAAGGCGCAGTCGGCCTTGATGTCCCACTTGGGGTCGTAGTCGGTGGGCTTGTCGAAGGCGTTCCACTCGGTGTACTCCGCACTGGGGTACTTCTCGACGTACTCCTTGATCCTGCCCCGGCGGACGTTCTTGAGGTCCATGACGAAGGCCAGCTTCTCCTTGTCGATGCCCTCGGGGTCGTGGATGAAGCCCGATGAGTCGGAGAGGGTGATGACCTTGGCCCCCAGATCGTTGAGCTTCTCGGTGGTGAACTGGGCCACGTTGCCCGACCCGCTCACCAGGCAGGTCTTGCCCTCCAGGCTCTCGCCGCGGGTCTTCAGCATCTCCTCGGCCATGTAGACCGCGCCGTAGCCGGTGGCCTCGGGGCGGATCAGGCTGCCGCCGTAGGAGAGGCCCTTGCCGGTGAGGACTCCGGACCACTCGTTGGCCAGCTTCTTGTACATGCCGAACAGGTAGCCGATCTCCCGGCCGCCCACGCCGATGTCGCCGGCGGGAACGTCGGTGCTGGGCCCGATGTGGCGCCACAGCTCGCGCATGAAGGCCTGGCAGAAGCGCATGACCTCCAGGTCCGACTTGCCCTTGGGGTCGAAGTCGGATCCGCCCTTGCCGCCGCCCATGGGCAGGCCGGTGAGGCCGTTCTTGAAGACCTGCTCGAAGGCCAGGAACTTCAGTATGCCCAGGTTCACCGAGGGGTGGAACCGAAGGCCGCCCTTGTAGGGCCCGATGGCCCCGTTGAACTCGATCCGGAAGCCGCGGTTGACCATTACCTCGCCGTCGTCCGTAGTCCAGGGAACACGGAACATGATCACCCGCTCCGGCTCCACCAGCCTCTCCACGATCTTCTCGCTGCGGTACTCGGGATGCTTGTCCAGAACGACCTCGAGGGACTCGAGGACCTCCTTGACAGCCTGGTGGTACTCCGGCTGACCGGGATCACGCTTCAGTACGCCCTGGTAGATCTCTTCGAGCATTTGCCCGCGGCCTCCTCTCGTATGGTATGCCTCTGGGTTTACTACGGCACTCCGGCCGATGGCTTAGCCTATGCCCTGCACGGCCGTCCCGTCAAGACTTGTCGGACCGGCGGAGTCGGAAAAGTGCTTGACCCTTCCCGCGGGCTCCTGTATGCTGGCAAATCAGACCATGAACACCCCTGGCTCAAACCAGATGCGAGGAGAGGCACCCGGGCTTTGACCATGCTTCCCGCGGGCATCCGATGAGACCCGAAAGCTCCGCCTCGGTCCCCCTGAGGCTGGAGGGTGAGCACACCCGCCGGCTGAAGTCGCTGATGCCCTTTCGGGTGGGCAGCGTACTGCTGTTCTCCAGCGTCTACGACTACTTCGTCCTGGAGGCCGACGGCCGCCTCAACGACCTCCTGGGGGCCGCCTACAGCCGCCGCAACTACGGCTACATCCCCGAGCTGGACCACGCCGGAGACCTGGAGGAGGCGAAGGCCCTGTTCGGGGAGCGGGGCCACGACCTGGTGATCTGCATGCCGGGCCCCGGGGACGAGGACGCCCTGGAGCTGGCCATGGCCGTGAAGGAAGCGTCGCCGCAGACCCCGGTGGTGGCCCTGGTCCACGACCTGCCGGACAAAACCGGAGGGCCCTGGTCCGGCGCAAGCTGCCCCTTCGACAGGGTCTTCATCTGGCTGGGGGACGGGGAGACGCTGCTGGGTATAATCCAGCTGGCCGAGGACGCCCGCAACGCCGCCCACGACACCGAGAAGCTGGGGCTGCACGACCTGCTGCTGGTGGAGGGCGACGCCTCCTTCTACTCCCGCTACCTCCACCGGGGCATGGAGGTGATCCGCGAGCAGATGGGCGCAATCCTCCAGCGGGAGGAGTCCCTGGCCCGGCGCCGCCTTAAGGCCCGGCTGCGGCCCAAGGTGCTCATGGCCTGCAGCGCCGAGGAGGCCGGGGAGATACTGCAGACGCACGGAGACCACCTTCTGGGCCTCATCACCTCCCTGGGCTTTGCCAGGGAGGGCCGCTACGACCCGGACGCCGGCGCCGACATCGTACGCCTGGCCCGGGAGAGGAACCCGGGACTTCCGGTGCTGGTGCAGTCGGCCCGGCCCGACGCCGACGAGATAGCCAGGAAGCTGGACGCCGGCTTCATATCCAAGCACTCCAGCACGCTGATGGCCGACCTGGCCGGCCAGCTGCGGGAGCGGTTCGGCTTCGGCGGCTTCCGGTTCGCCCGGGAGGACGGCAGCACCGTCCGCCGGGTGGAGAACGTCCCCGCCGCCATGCTGGCCGCGGAGAAGCTCCCCGCCGACGTGGTGGCCCGGGCCCTGCGCAGCCGCGACCTCACCAGGTGGCTGCGGGTGCACACCGAGCTGGAGCTGGCCGGCCGTCTGGAGGAGGTGCTGGAGGAGCACGCCGACGATGACGACGTTGAGCTCCGCCGCCGGGCCTTCGCGGAGATGCAGCGCTGGCGGGAGGAGTCCCACCGCGGCGTGGTGGTCCCCTACTCCCGCAGCTTCTACGAGTCCTGGGCCCGTTTCAGCCGCATTGGCTCGGGGTCGGCGGGGGGCAAGGGCAGGGGGCTGGCCTTCATAGACCGGGTGCTGGCCAACAACCTCGACCCCGGCCGCTGGCGCCGGGTGAGCGTGACCATCCCCCGCACGCTGGTGCTCACCACCGACGTCTTTGACGAGTTCATCCGCCGCAACGACCTCCTGGACTACGCGCTGGGGGACAGGATGGACCTGCAGATCATCGGCCGCTTCCTCCGCGCCGACCTTCCCCCCACCATGCTGGGCGACCTCCGCGACTTCCTGCACGAGGTGCGCACCCCCCTGGCCGTCCGCTCCTCCAGCCTGCTGGAGGACGCCCTCTACGAGCCCTTCGCCGGAGTCTACTCCACCAAGATGCTGCCCAACGACGACCCCAGCTTCGACACCCGCTTCCACCACCTGGACAACGCCATCAAGCTGGTGATGGCCTCCACCTTCCTCCGGGACGCCCGCTCCTACATCGAGGCCACCAGCCACCGGGTGGAGGAGGAGAAGATGGCGGTGCTGATACAGGAGGTGGTGGGCCGCCGCCACGGAGACCTCTTCTACCCCCACTTCTCCGGGGTGGGCCGGTCCTACAACTTCTATCCCGTAGGCTCCGCCGGCCCCGAGGACGGGGTGGTGAACGTGGCCGTGGGCCTGGGCAAGACCATAGTGGACGGGGGCATGTCGCTGCGCTTCACCCCCCGCTACCCCCGGGTCCTTCCCCAGCTGGGCACGGTGAAGGACTCCCTGGACAACACCCAGCGCAGCTTCTGGGCCGTGGGGCTGAAGGGCAGCTCCTACGGCCCCCCCGAGCAGGAGGACCAGTTCATGGTCTCCGCCGACCTGCAGCGGGCCGAGGCCGACGGCACCCTCACCTACCTGGCCTCCACCTACGACGCCTACAACGACCGCCTCCGCGACGGCATACAGACCGCCGGGGCCCGGGTGGTGACCTTCGCCCACATCCTCAAGGCGAAGGTCTTCCCCCTGGCCGACATCGCCCAGACCCTGCTGGAGATGGGCCAGGAGGCCATGGGCTGCCCGGTGGAGATCGAGTTCGCCGTGGTGCTGGGGGAGGACCGGCCCCTGCCGGCGGACTTCTCGCTTCTGCAGATCAGGCCCATGGTGGCCCAGCGGGGGGCCGCCGAGGTGGACCTGGAGGAGATGGACATGGAGCGGGCCCTGGTCCGCAGCGGGCAGGTGCTGGGCAACGGCGTCCGCGAGGACATCCGGGACATCGTCTACACCAGGCCCGAGGCCTTCGACGCCGCCCACACCCCCAGAATGGCGGCGCAGGTGGAGAAGCTCAACGGGAAGCTGGCGGCCGAGGGCCGGCCCTACCTGCTGGCGGGCTTCGGCCGCTGGGGGTCCTCCGACCACTGGCTGGGTGTCCCGGTCCGCTGGGGCCAGATCAGCGGCGTGGGCGCCATCGTGGAGGCCACCAAGCAGGGCATGAACGTCGATGCCTCCCAGGGGAGCCACTTCTTCCAGAACATGACCTCCCTGGGGGTCTCCTACTTCACCGTCTCCCATGCCGATCCGGCCTCGGAGATCGACTGGGAGTGGCTGGATTCCCTACCGGCGGAGGAGGAAACCGATTACCTTCGGCAGGTGCGCCTGGAGTCCCCCCTCACCGTGGCCGTGGACGGAAGGAAGGGGGCCGGGGCCGTACTCAAGCCGAACTCCGCAGAATAGCGTGGGCCATGCCCGATGTTGCCAGGAGAGGAGCCACCGTATGCACACCATCACAGGCAAGGAGCAGCTGGGGCCCGACATCCACCGCTACGTCGTGGACGCCCCGCGCATAGCCCGAATGAGGAAACCGGGGCAGTTCGTCATAATACGCATATGCGAGGAGGGGGAGCGGATCCCCCTCACCATAGCCGACGCCGACCCCGAAGAGGGCACCATCACCCTGGTGGTGCAGGCGGTGGGGAAGACCACCCGCCAGATGGCCATGATGGAGGCCGGCGACCACATTCGCGACGTAACCGGCCCCCTGGGCAAGCCCACCCACATCGACAAGTTCGGCACCGTCCTGTGCGTGGGCGGCGGCATAGGCAACGCCCCCCTCTACCCGATCACCAAGGCGCTGCAGGAGAAGGGCAACCACATCGTATCCATACTGGGCGCGCGCACGAAGGACCTCTTCATACTGGAGGAGGAGATGGCCTCGGTGAGCGACCGGGTGGTGATAGCCACCGACGACGGCAGCTACGGCATGAAGGGCCTGGTCACCGACGCCATAGAGAAGGTGGTGAAGGAGGACGGCGTGGAGGCCGACCTCTGCGTGGCCATAGGCCCCCCCGTCATGATGAAGTTCGTCTGCCTGCTCACCCGGGAGCTGGGCATACCCACCATCGTCAGCCTAAACCCCATAATGGTGGACGGCACCGGCATGTGCGGCGGCTGCCGGGTCTCTGTTGACGGTAAGATAAAGTTCGCCTGCGTGGACGGCCCGGAGTTCGACGGCCACCAGGTGGACTTCGACGAGCTGATGGCCCGTCTGCGGACCTACGCCCCGCACGAGCAGGAGGCTATGGACAGACACGAAGAGGCCTGCAGGGCCCTGGCCGGCGAGGAGGAGTAGCCTATGCCCATAGACGCCAAGGAACGACTGGGAGTACCGCCTCACCCCATGCCCGAGCAGGACCCCAAGGAGCGGACCAAGAACGTCCTCGAGGTGCCCCTGGGCTACGACGCCGAGACCGCCATGGCCGAGGCCAGGCGCTGCCTGCAGTGCAAGACCCCCTTCTGCATGGAGGGCTGCCCGGTGGGGATAGACATACCCGCCTTCCTGCAGGCCGTGGAGGACGGCGACTTCCGGGAGGGGATCCGCATCATCAAGGAGAAGAACCTCCTCCCCGCCGTCTGCGGCCGGGTCTGCCCCCAGGAGACCCAGTGCCAGCTGGAGTGCACCGTGGGCAAGGTCCGCAAGGACCCCACCAAGGCGGTGATGATAGGAAAGCTGGAGCGCTTCCTGGCCGACTGGGAGCGGGAGCAGGGGGAGATGGACGTCCCCGAGCTGCCCGAGCCCACCGGCAAGTCCGCCGCCGTAGTGGGCGGCGGCCCCGCCGGCCTCACCGTGGCCGGAGACCTGATCAAGCGCGGCCATGCCGTCACCGTCTTCGAGGCCTTCCACAAGGCCGGTGGAGTCCTGGTCTACGGCATTCCCGAGTTCCGGCTTCCCAAGGAGATAGTCCGCAAGGAGGTGGAGTACCTCCAGAAGCTGGGCGTCGAGTTCAGGTACAACTACGTGGTGGGCAAGACCATCACCATAGAGGAGATACTGCAGGAGTACGACTCGGTCTTCGTGGGCACCGGAGCCGGCCTGCCCAAGTTCCTGCGCATCCCGGGCCAGAACCACCTGGGCGTCTACTCCGCCAACGAGTACCTCACCCGCGCGAACCTGATGAAGGCCTATGACTTCCCCGAGTCCGACACCCCGGTCATCCGCGGAAAGCGCGTGATGACCGTAGGCGGCGGCAACGTGGCCATGGACTGCGCCCGCACCGCCCTGCGGCTGGGGGCGGAGGAGTCCATAGTGGCCTACCGCCGCGCCGAGGAGCAGATGCCCGCCAGGGTGGAGGAGATTCACCACGCCCGGGAGGAGGGCGTCAACTTCCACCTGCTGAACAACCCCACCCGCATCATCGGCGACGACAAGGGCTGGGTGAAGGAGGTGGAGCTGATCTCCATGGAGCTGGGGGAGCCGGACTCCTCCGGCCGCCGCCGGCCCATCCCCATAGAGGGGTCGGAGCACACCATGGAGGTGGACGTGGTGATCATCGCCATCGGCAACAGCCCCAACCCCCTGGTCCCCGAGACCTACCACGACCTGGAGACCACCACGTGGGGAGGCATCATCGTGGACGAGACCACCGGCCAGACCTCCGTGCAGGGCGTCTTCGCCGGCGGCGACATCGTCCTGGGAGCGGCCACCGTCATACTGGCCATGGGCCACGGCCGCCGCGCCGCCAGGGCCATGGACATCTGGCTGAAGACGGGGAAGTGGGCCGATCTGCCCGAGCTCACCCGGGGCCAGATAGAGAAAGAGCGCGAGGAGCAGTAGCAAAGATGGCCGGCGCATTGACTTGCCGGGGCGCAGGGCTTAACATTCCCCCGCCTCGACCATCGGCCGGGCCCGCACCTCATCGCCACCGGGCCGGGAGCGCCGAAGGAGGGATCAGAGCCGGCTGCCGAGCCGACACAGCGGCATTTCCAGAAGGAGGACCTCAGTGAAGGGTCGAGTTCTCGTAATAGACGACGAGGCCGAGATCAGAAGAAACCTCACCGTCGGCCTCATGCAGGAGGACTACCAGGCCACCGCCTGCCCCGACGGCATCTCCGCCATCCACGAGCTCAACCGCGCCAGCAAGGAGGGCAAGGGCTACGACTACCTGGTCACCGACATATTCATGCCCGACATAGACGGCATGAAGATCCTCAAGGTGATCAAGAACCAGTTCCCCGACCTGCCGGTGCTGGTGATAACCGGCTTCGGCGACGAGAGGCTCAAGTACACGGCCCTCTCCGAGCACAACACCAACTACCTGGACAAGCCCTTCGAGATAGAGGACCTGGTGGGCGCCCTGGAGGAGCTCTCCCCGGGAGCCACCACCGCCGACCAGCCCGAGGAGGAGGCCGAGCCGGAGGCGGCGGAGTCCCACAGCGCCTACCTCACGGTGAAGATCACCGACCCCGACCGCAGCATGGACATATTCAACGACCTCTACGCCATGCCCAACGTGGCCAGCTGCGAGGCGGTGCGGGGCGAGGACATGGACATCATCCTCCTGGCCCAGGGAAGGAGCCAGGACGAGATAGACCAGGTCTTCGAGAAGGTCCGGGCCATGGACGACGTGGACGTGGTATCCATGTCCCCGGTGGAGCGGCCCAAGCTGGACCGCGACGTGGACGAGTTCATCGACACCTACCGCGACGCGGTGAAGAAGGGGGCCCAGGACAGCGCCCGCAAGGCGCCGGGGACCCAGAGCTACTTCATAGTGGACGTGGACCCCGACGAGCTGCAGAAGATATTCACCACCGTCTTCTTCATAGACGAGGTCCTCTTCTGCGACGTGATAGAGAACGGCACCAAGCTGGTGGGAATGGTCACCGGACAGGGCGCCGCCGGCCGCATGCCCCACATCGTGGAGAAGCTCAGCCAGATAGACGGCGTCCTCCGCGTCCGCGAGGCCAAGGTCATCAAGCTCATGGAGGACTAGAGACCGCGTAGAGACCCCCGCCCCGGCGGGACAGGCAACAGGCATTCGAGAAGAAGACACCGAAGAACGGAGACCGGGACAGGCGCCCGCCCCACCGCCACAGGGAGCGGGCGCCGCGCCCCTGCAGAGCGAAGGGAGAGGGAACAACGGCTCGCAAGCAACCCGATGAGAGCTTCACCTACCGGCTCTGGCGGTACGACGGTCAGCCCGGAGAGCTGATCCCGCTGCTTCAGTCGGCGCAGGAGCATTTCGGCTACATACCCCGCAGAGCGATAGAGTACATAGCAGGAGTAACCGGCATTCCGGAGTCCGAGGTCTACGGCGTCATCACCTTCTACAGCCAGTTCCGCCTCCAGCCCATGGGCAAGTACGTGGTCCGCGCCTGCGCGGGCACCGCCTGCCACGTCTCCGGGGCCAAGGAGATCCGCGACGCCATACAGGACGAGCTGGGCGTGGAGGTGGGGGGCACCACCGAGGACGGCCTCTTCACCCTCTTCACGGTGGCCTGCATAGGCTGCTGCTCCCTGGCGCCGGTGATCATGGTGAACGACAACACCCACGGCAGGCTCACCCCCGCCGCCGCCCGGAAGGTCATACGCGACTACCGGCGGTCGGCGAAGAAGGGCGAAGCCGCCACAAGCGCCAGTTAGGGGAGGGCGAGCATGGCTGACACCAAGGTAATAGTCGGCATGGGCACCTGCGGCCTCTCCGCCGGCGCCCAGGACACCTACGACCGCCTGGAGGAGCTCCTCGCCGAAAGCCCCGACGCCCACCTGGGCGGCACCGGCTGCATCGGCATGTGCTACCGCGAGCCGCTGGTGGAGGTCCGCCAGGGCGACACCCGCACCATCTACGGCGACGTGGACCCCGACCTGGCCGAGCGCATAGTCCGCGAGCACGTCCAGGGCGGGCAGGTCCTGGACGACCACGTGGCCTACAGCATGGGCCCCGAGGGGGAGCGCGGCGGCACCGAGAAGGACTTCCACATCCTCCAGAAGAGGATAGTCCTCCGCAACTGCGGCACGCTGGACCCCGAGAACATCACGGAGTACGAGCAGGCCGGGGGCTACCAGGCCCTCAAAAAGGCCCTCACCGAGATGGAGCCCGATGAGATCATCGGCACGGTGAAGGACTCCGGCCTCCGCGGCCGGGGGGGCGGAGGCTTTCCCACGGGCCTGAAGTGGTCCTTCGCCGCCGGCTACAAGGCAGACCGGAAGTACGTTATCTGCAACGCCGACGAGGGCGACCCCGGAGCCTTCATGGACCGCTCCATACTGGAGGGCGACCCCCACGCGGTGCTGGAGGGCATGATCATCTGCGGCCGGGCCATAGGGGCCAGCTTCGGCTACATCTACTGCCGCGCCGAGTACCCCCTGGCCATCCGCCGGCTGCAGCTGGCCATCGCCTCCGCCCGCGAGAAGGGCTACCTGGGCCAGGACATCTTCGGCTCCGGCTTCGACTTCGACCTGAAGATCAAGCAGGGCGCCGGCGCCTTCGTCTGCGGCGAGGAGACCGCCCTGATCGCCTCCATAGAGGGCCAGCGGGGCATGCCCCGCATCCGCCCGCCCTTCCCGGCGGAGGCCGGCCTCTGGGGCAAGCCCACCAACAACAACAACGTGGAGACCTACGCCAACGTCCCCTGGATAATCGCCAACGGGGCGGAGGCCTACACCGAGTACGGCACCGAGAAGTCCCCGGGCACCAAGGTCTTCGCCCTGGCGGGCAAGGTGAAGCACGGCGGCCTGGCCGAGGTCCCCATGGGCACCACCATCCGCGACCTGGTCTTCAAGATCGGCGGCGGCATCAAGGAGGACCGGGAGTTCAAGGCGGTGCAGATGGGCGGCCCCTCCGGAGGCTGCATCCCCGCCGAGCTGTCCGACACGCCGGTGGACTTCGAGTCCATCCCCGCCACCGGGGCCATCATGGGCTCGGGTGGAATGGTGGTGATGGACGACGCCACCTGCATGGTGGAGATAGCCAGGTTCTTCCTGGACTTCACCCAGGACGAGAGCTGCGGCAAGTGCACCTTCTGCCGCATAGGCACCCTCCGCATGCTGGAGGTACTCACCCGCATCACCCAGGGTGAGGGAGAAGAGGGAGACATAGAAAAGCTCGGCCGGCTGGGCGAGCAGATCAAGGAGGCCAGCCTCTGCGGCCTGGGCCAGACCGCGCCCAACCCGGTGCTGACCACCATCAGGTACTACAAGGATGAGTACGAGGCCCACATCGCCGACCACAGCTGCCCCGCCGGCAGCTGCGCGGCGCTGGTGGACTTCCACATAGACCCCGAGAAGTGCGTGGGCTGCACGCTCTGCGCGAAGAACTGCCCGGTGGACGCCATCACCGGGGAGCCCAAGAAGCCCCACGTCATCGACAACGACAAGTGCGTCAGATGCAGCAAGTGCATAACCAGCTGCAACTTCGGCGCCGTCTACAAGAGGTAGGGGGGCTGCTGTGAGCAAGAAGATAGAGCTGACCATAAACGACCAGAAGGTACAGGCCGACCCCGGCCAGACCATACTGGAGGTAGTCCACGGCCAGGAGCTGGACACCATCCCCACCCTCTGCCACTCCGAGGAGCTGGAGCCCTACGGCTCCTGCTTCGTCTGCGTGGTGGAGGTGGAGGGCAGGCCCAACCTGCTTCCCGCCTGCTCCACCCGGGTGGCCCCGGACATGGTGGTCAACACCCGCAGCGACCGGGTACTGGCCTCCCGCAAGACGGCGCTGGAGCTGCTGTGCTCCAACCACTACGCCGACTGCACCTCCCCCTGCATGGAGGGGTGCCCCGCCGGCGTGGACGCCCAGGGCTACCTGGCCCTGGCCGCCATGGGCGAGTACGGGAAGGCCGTGGACCTGATCCGCGAGACCAACCCGCTCCCCGCAGTCTGCGGCCGGGTCTGCGTCCGCAAGTGCGAGCTGGAGTGCCGCCGCCAGGACATAGAGTCCCCGGTGGGCATCAACTGGGTGAAGCGCTACCTCACCGACCTCCCCGGCGTCTACGACAAGGACCCCGAGCGCGAGTCGGACAGGGGCAAGTCCGTGGGCATAGTGGGCTCCGGCCCCGCCGGCCTCACCGCCGCGTGGTTCCTGGGCAAGAAGGGCTACAGCCCCGTCATCTACGAGGCCAACGAGAAGACCGGCGGCATGGTCCGCTACGGCATCCCCGAGTACCGCCTCCCCGACGACGTCCTGGACAAAGAGGTGGACTACATCCGCCGCGCCGGCGCCGAGATCCGCACCAACACCCGCGTAGGCGAGGACATCACCCTCGCCGAGCTCCGCGACAGGCACGACGCCGTCTTCCTGGGCCCCGGAGCCTGGGGCGGGAAGTCCATGCGCGTGGAGGGCGAGTGGGAGACCGAGGGCGTGGTGCAGGGGGCCGACTTCCTGCCGGAGATGGCCCGCAACCCCCGGAAGCTCGAGGGAACGATAGTGGTAGTCGGCGGCGGCAACACGGCCATGGACGTGGCCCGCACCGCCTGGCGCCTGGAGGCCGAGAAGGTCATCATCGCCTACCGCCGCACCAAGGCTCAGATGCCCGCCGACGAGATGGAGATCGAAGACGCCCTGGAAGAGGGCGTGGAGATCATGGAGCTCACCCAGCCGGTGGGCATCGTCACCGACGACGACAACCACATCACCGCCCTGAAGTGCATCCGCATGAAGCTGGGCGAGAAGGACGCCTCCGGCCGCAGAAGGCCGGTGCCCATAGAGGGGTCGGACTTCGAGCTGCCCTGCGACATGGCGGTGGCCGCCATCGGCCAGACCCCCATACTCGACGGCCTAGAGGACGACCTGGACGTCTCCCGCTGGAAGACCTACGACATAGACACCAGGACCATGAAGACCAACATGGAGGACGTCTTCGCCGGCGGCGACGCCGCCGATGACGGCCCCACCGTGGTCATAGACGCCATCCGCGACGGCCAGAGGGCGGCAAAGGCCATACACTCCTACCTGTCGGACGAAGACCTCGAGCCCGAGCCCTTCGCCATACACAAGGAGTTCTGGGCCAAGCCCGGCACACAGGAGCTGGGCGAGATAGAGGAGAGCCCGCGGCACGAGATCCACACCATACCGGTGGACGACCGCCGCAGCAGCTTCCGCGAGGTGGCAACGGGCTTCAGCCCCGAGGACACCGAGCACGAGACGGCAAGGTGCCTCTCCTGCGGCTGCGTCCGCTTCGACGACTGCGAGCTCCGTCTGCTGGCCGAGGAGTACGGCGTCGACATGGAGGTGTTCAAGGGCTACGCCCGCAAGCACAAGGTGGACGACCGCCACCCCTACATCTCCTACGACCCCAACAAGTGCATCCTGTGCTCCCGGTGCATCCGCACCTGCCAGAGGGTGCTGCCCATATCGGCCCTGGGCCTTGTGAACAGAGGCTTCTCCGCCGAGATGCGCCCCGCCATGAACGACCCGCTGGCCCGCACCAACTGCGTGGCCTGCGGCAACTGCGTGGACGCCTGCCCCACGGCGGCGCTCACCATCAAGTACCCGTTCCCCGGCAGGGCGGCCCTCGCCACCACCGACACCAGCACCCACTGCGCCTTCTGCTCCCTCTCATGCGAGCAGAAGGTCCGGAAGTTCGGCGAGAGCAGCTACTTCATAGACAGCAACGACGTCCCCGGCGACTACCTCTGCCGCTACGGCCGCTTCGGCGTGGAGCTCTTCGAGCAGAGCACCCGCATCACGGCCCCCGAGGTCCGCAGGGGCAGCTGCCGCGACGTGGTGGACCTGCCCACGGCAGCGGCCAAGATGGCCCAGAGACTCAAGCAGGCCGCAGACACCCACGGCCCCGAGAAGGTGGGCGTCTTCGTCTCCCCCGAGCTCACCACCGAGGAGATGTACCTGGCAGGCAGAATCGCCCGTGAGGGCCTGGGCACCTCCAACGTCGCCTCCCTCTCCATAATGGCCACCGGCCAGGAGTCCGGGGCGCTGGACGAGCCGCTGGGATTCACCGGCTCCACCGAGGACCGCAGCTGCATAGCACAAGCGGACCTCATCGTCTGCAACAACACCGCCCTGGAGAGCGACCACCTGATACTGGCGGTGGACGTCATCGAGGCCGTCCGCAACGGAGCCAAGCTCCTGGTCACCAACTCCACTCTGGACCCGGCCGACCAGTTCCTGGGCACCCTTGCCCTGGACCCCATCCGCGGCCGCTCCACCTGGCTCTACAGCGGCGTCACCGACCTGCTGA
>Ga0207797_1000977_pt1 | contig 21293 bp, 19 predicted proteins | sample PRCRCaboRojoPR_6_FD_187275 | JGI IMG/M metagenome (GOLD analysis project Ga0207797, IMG submission 187275) | Marine sediment microbial community from Cabo Rojo, Puerto Rico - PR CR 10% Liquid 1 (SPAdes) | ecosystem: Environmental > Aquatic > Marine > Coastal > Sediment | place: Cabo Rojo, Puerto...
CCTCGGAGAAGGAAAAGGGGGAGGCCGGAAGCCCCGGGCGACGGGCCAGGATGGCTCTTCGTCCCGCCCGGGGGGAGTCGGACGGCGGCATCCCCGACGTCCTCCTGGCCGTGGGCGCCGGGACGGCCCTGAACCGACTCCTGGCCCTGTGGCCCCGGAGCCGGCGTCCCGGCCTCCTCCGACTGGCCCGGGCCGGGGCCGCCGGGGCCGCCGCCTCCTTCCTGACCGAGCTCCTGCGTCCCGTCCTGGTGGGTCGGGCCCGGGACCGCTCCCTGGGGGACGTTCTCACCGACGTTCTCCTCTCCGGGGCGGGTCGGGGGCTCCTCTACGCCTCGGTGGTGGAGCCCAGGATCCCGGCCCCCGCCACCCTTCAGGGGTCGGCCTACGGCCTCCTGGAGTACGTCCTGTCCCCCTGGGGCGGGTTGGAGGAGGTGGCCGGCTCCGCTGCCCCCCACCGCAAGCTTCCGGCACTCTCCGTCCTCTTCCAGGGGCGCGAGGAGGAGGAGGACGCGGATCTCCTGGAGCACCTGGCCTTCGGGATCGCTCTGGCTCTCCTCTACGACGCCTGACGTCGGCTGCGACGCCGGGCGCTCACTGTGCCGGCGCCGGGCGCCTGCCCGTGGCCGCAGACATCCCACCATCGCTGCGGACGCCCCACGTCAGGCGGGACATCCGGCCCTGGCCGCCGGACGGCCCACCTCGGACAGCACATACGGCCCTTACCGCCGGACGCCCCAGACCAGGAGGGGGATGTCCCCCGGGGGCACGGACGGCAGATCCCGGGCCTCGGACAGGGTCATGGCCCCGGGGCATGGCTCCAGACGAACCTGCTCTCCCCTCCCCGCGCTCTCCCCCTCCCCGGGGAGAATCCCCAGGAGCTGGGTTCCCACCTCCCCCTGGGGAGCCACTCCCGTGACATGGCAGAAGACCCCGGGCCGGGACCGGATCACCGACCCCAGGTAGTGCCGGGACAGCCCGTCCCAGCGGTCCAGCGTCGCATACCGGCTCCCAAGGGTCCGGGCCGCCTCCAGGAAGGTCTCCGCCTCGGTGGTGAAGGGCAGGGACTGGGCCTTCACTCCGCCCAGCAGGAAGAAGATCCGGGGCTTGCGGGTGATGACGGAGACCCCCCCCGGGAGGTTCCGGCCGGCCCACCGGGCCAGGGCCGCGTATTCCTGGACCGTGCTCCCGTAGCAGGCGTAGGGGGCCTCCCGGGCCAGGGGGGCACACTGCCGGGCGCTCCGGACCTCCACGCTCCAGCTCTTCAGGGCCGGCAGGGCCAGGAGGAGGAAGGCGAAACCGGCCACGGCCGTCCGGAGGGCCCCCTTCCGGGGACCCAGGATCCAGAAGAGGGCCGTGGCGGCGTAGAAGAAGAGGAGGGGGAGGAGGGGCAGGGCGAACCGGTCTCCGGACCATACCACAGGCCAGAGGAGGAGAAGGCCGGAATAGAGGGGAAGGAAGAGCTCTGCGGGGCCCCGGTCCTTCCAGAGGGCCCGGAGCCAGCCCACCAGGGCCAGGAGGACCAGGCCGATTCCCAGGACGCCCAGGAGGGGTCCTTCCAGCCCCACCACGCCCTCGGGGATCAGCCGGGTCACGTAGGCCACGGCGTTCTCCCCCATGCGCCCCAGCATGTCTCCCACCCCCACCCGTCCCAGCTCGGGCTGGTAGGGATCCAGAAGGAGGAACTCCGACGCGTAGGCCCCCTCCCCGGGAATCCGTCCCCGCCACCACCACAGAGCCGCCAGAATGCCGAAGACCGCCAGGAACGCTCCCCCGGCCCGCCACTGGCGTTCCAGGGCCAGCCAGAGGAGAGCGGCCACTACCAGGGGGATTCCCGCCGAGCGGGTGAAGTAGGCCATCAGGACGAAGGCCAGGCCCAGGACGACCCATCCCTCCCGGGGCGCCGTGGGAGCCGCCGATCCCGTCCGTCTCCCCCGTGCCCGTTCCAGGGCCCAGAGCCCGGCCACGGTCAGGGCCAGGAAGGTGGGGTCGGAGAGGATCCACCGGCTGTAGTCCAGGACGCCGTCGGAGAGGGCCACCAGGAGAGCCACGCCCGCGGCCGGGGCCACCCCCTCCCGCTCACGGACCCAGAGGAAGGTGAAGACCCCGGCCAGGAGGGTGCACAGGACGGGAACCATCTTCAGGCCCACCCAGCCCTTCACCCCCAGGAGGAGGGGCAGCCCCAGGAGGAGGGGGAAGACCGGGGGATACTTGCTGTGGGGAGGCTCGCCGGCGGTCCAGAGCTCCCGGTAGGCTCCCTCCTCCGTCAGGGAATGGGCCAGGCTCACGTAGGCGGCGTTGTCCCCGCCGGTGTGGGGGGCCGGGGTGAACATGAGCGCCACCAGGACTGCCTGGCAGAGCACCACCGCCAGCAGGGCCAGAGCGACACCGCGGTTCATGGCGAAACCTCCCCGGTTTCCGATTCACCTCGAGTGGAGCCCCCCCCCTCCCACTGCATCCCCCGGTGGCGGCCGGGAGTCAGGCCCCATCGAGCCCCCGGCGTCCAGGATCCCAGGACCCGGGGGCCCCGGGAGCCCGTGGCCTCGGGGACGTTGGCAGGGATTCCCTCCAGGTGGCCCCATGCCAGGAGAGCGAAGGCCGCCGCCTCCCGGGCGTCCGGATCCATGCCCAGCTCCTGGCCGGAGCGGACCGGCAGGGGCTCCAGCTCCCGGCGGATGGCCTCCGCCAGGGCCGGATTCCGGGCGCCCCCTCCCAGGAGGAAGACCTCCTCCACCCCCCGGGGCAGAACCCAGCGTCGATAGGCGTCGCCGATGCTCCGGGCCGTGAGGGCCGTGAGGGTGGCCAGGAGGTTCGGCCATCCCCCGGGGCGCTCCTCGGGGCGGACGTCCTCCACCAGCTCCCGGACCATTCCGGATCCGAACACCTCCCGGCCCGTGGAGCGGGGGGGCTCCTGCCGGAAGAAGGGATGGGCCAGGAGGCGATCCAGGAGCTCCCGGGACACCTTCCCCCGCCGGGCCAGCTCTCCGTCCCTGTCGCAGCGTTCCCTGCCCCCGGTGGCCAGCCGGGCGGCCTCGTCCAGGAGAGCCACGCCCGGTCCCGTGTCGAAAGCCAGGAGGGCCTCCGGGGAGCCGGCCACGGGAAGCCAGGTGACGTTGGCCATCCCCCCCAGGTTCTGGAGGGCCCGGGAGCGGTGGGGAGAGGAGAAGAGGAGCCGGTCCGCCCAGGGCACCAGGGGGGCTCCGTGCCCCCCGGCGGCCAGGTCCCGGGCCCGGAAATCGCTCACCACCGGAAGCCCCGTCTCCTCGGCCAGGGTGGCCGGGCATCCGAGCTGGAAGGAGCTGCCCCGCACCCCTTCCCGGGGAGGCTCGTGCCAGACGGTCTGGCCGTGGGAGCCCACCACCGCCACCTCCCGGGGATCCACTCCCTCCTCCTCCAGGAGGCCCCGGGCGGCCCCGGCCAGCCAGCTGCCCAGACGGGTGTGGAGGAGGGCCAGCTCCCGGGCCCGCCCTTCTTCCAGCGTCCCGCGGATGGCCTCCCTCTCCTCCCGGCTGTAGGGACGGGTCCGGAAGGCCAGGAGACTCCACTGGACGCCAGGGAGCCCCGGTGCCACCCCACTCTCGGCCTTCTCCACGTCCGCCTTCTCCACCTCCAGGAGGGCGGCGTCGATACCGTCCAGGGACGTCCCGGACATGAGCCCCAGGACTTTCACGGAGGATCTCCCACCAGCCGGGACACCCGCCCCTGGGCCCGATCCAGCCTCCTCAGGGCCTCCTCCCGGTCCACACCCAGCTTCTCCATGACGATGGCCGTCTTCACGTGACCCCCGGACGCCTCCAGGAGCTCCCCGGCCCTCTCCCGGTCCACGCCCAGGATCTCCATGAGGATGCGCTCCCCCCGGTCCCGGAGCTTCCGGGACGTGACCCGGAGATCCACCATGAGGTTGCCGTAGACCTTGCCCAGGAGGATCATGGCGCCGGTGGAGATGGTGTTCAGCACGAGCTTCGTGGCCGTGCCCGCCTTCATCCGGGTGGACCCGGTGATGATCTCCGGACCCACCAGGGGGGCGATGACCACATCGTGGGTCTCCAGAAGATCAGGAGAGGGGCGGGTGCAGAGAAGGAAGCCCGTCCGGGCTCCCCGCTCCCGGGCCCGGGCCAGGGCCCCGTGAACGAAGGGGGTCGATCCGGACGTGGTGATGCCCAGAACGAAGTCCGCCTCTCCCACCCCCCTCTCGTCCACGGCGGCAGCCCCGTCCGCCTCCACGTCCTCGGCCCCCTCCTGGGCCCGGACCAGGGCCTGGTAGCCACCGGCGATGATCCCCTGGACCATCTCGGGATCGGTCCGGAACGTGGGGGGCATCTCCGAGGCATCCAGGACCCCCAGGCGTCCGGAGGTTCCAGCCCCCACATAGAGAAGGCGTCCCCCCCGCCGGAAGGAGTCCACCACCAGCTCCATGGCCCGGGCCATGGCTTCCCGCTCCCGCCCCACGGCCTCGGCCACCGTCCGGTCCTCGGCGTTGACGAGATCCGTGATCTCCAGGGGCGTGAGGAGATCCACCCTCCTGGATCGGGGGTTCCGCTGTTCCGTGAGTCGGGGGTCGCGCATGGAGCCCGGGGTCGAGGGGGACGGGGGAACACCTTCCTGTTCACCGAAGGCCGGGATGTCTATACTCTCCGGAGGATCCTCATCGAGAACCTATCAGCCCGAAAAACCCGACGGCAACGTTCTCCCGGCCGAACCACCGAGTCCCATGAGCCTTCTTCAGCGCGCCCATCGTATGGCGTCGGAGCTTTCGGAGCTGCGCCGCGACTTCCACCGACATCCGGAGCTGGCCTTCCAGGAGCACCGGACCGCCGACATCGTGGCCCGGAATCTGGAAGCGGCGGGATACTCGGTGAGAACCGGCGTGGGGCGAACCGGAGTGGTGGGGGAGCTGGCCAACGGACCCGGTCCCGTGGTAGCCCTCCGGGCGGACATGGACGCCCTTCCCATCCAGGAGGAGGGGACCCACGATTACCGATCCACCGTGCCGGGGGTCATGCACGCCTGCGGCCACGACGCCCACTCCGCCAGTCTTCTGGGAGCCGCCCGACTCCTGGCGGAGATGCACCGGGAGGGCCGGCTGCCCCCGGGCTCCCTCCGGCTTCTCTTCCAGCCCTCGGAAGAGAGCACGGACGAGGAGGGAAAGAGCGGCGCCACCCGCATGACCGAGGACGGCGCCATGGAGGGAGTGGACGCCATCGGGGGGCTCCACGTGGGGGCCCACCTCCCCTCGGGGAAGGTGTTCATCAAGGACGGTCCCCTCATGGCCGGAAGTGACGATCTTCGTATCGAGGTCCGGGGGCGGAGCTCCCACGCCGCCCTGCCCCACGAGGGAGTGGACGCCCTGGTCCTGGCGGCCCAGGGAATCCTGGGGGTGCAGTCCGTGGTCTCCCGGCACCTCTCCCCCATGGAGCACGGCGTCGTCACCCTGGGGACCGTGGAGGGGGGAGCGGCACCGAACGTGGTGCCGGAGCGGATCGTGCTGGAGGGAACCCTGCGCTACTTCAACGAGGAGGTCCGGGAGCGGCTCCTGGACGGCGTCCGCGGCGTCTTCCACGGCCTGGAGGCCCAGGGGGGGAGCTGCAGGGTGACGGTCAAGCCCGGCTACCCTCCCCTGACGAACCACCCGGAAGCCACGGAAGCGGCCCGGCGTGCCGCCCTCCGCCTGGTGACCGAAGACGAGCTGTGGGAGGCCGAGCCCATGATGGGGGCCGAGGACTTCGCCATCCTGGCCGGGGTGGCTCCGGGCGTCTTCCTGTGGCTGGGGGCCGCCCTGCCGGACCCCCGGGAGCACCACAACCCACACTTCGACATCGACGAGGAGGTCCTTCCCCTGGGAGCCGCCCTCCTGGCAGGCCTGGGAGAGGAGCTCCTGGCTCGGTTCGGGAAGCCCCCGGGGTCCTGAGGCAACCGAACCCTCTTCCGAACCCTCTTCCGGAGCCTCTTCCGGGACCTCTTCCGGAGCCTCTTCCGCCGGAGGACCCACGAAGCCGGAGCCCGCCTTCTCCAACGACTTGGTCCGGAGGCCAGGGAACTTTCCCGGCACCGGGCACCATTACCAGGGCGTTCACCCCCGGCCGCCACCGGGGAGGGTAGCGGGGCCCGAGGCGACCGCCGGGCACCCCGGGGGAGACAGGCAGGCCACCGGACACCACTCCACGAGCTCACGGGCACGACATGGGCGAGCTGAAGACCATCATCCCCTACCTGAGGCCCTACAGGCGGTCCATCGCCCTGGGCCTCCTCATGGTCTTCATCACGAATGTCTTCACCATCGCCAGCCCCTACCTCATGAAGATGGCCATCGACGGGCTGGGCGACCCGGACGTGACCTCGGCGCGAATCGCCCTGTTCGCCGGGGCCATCGTCCTGGCGGCCCTCCTGGGTGGGGCGGCGAAGTATGCCATGCGGGAGATCCTCAACGGTGCCAGTCGCCGGGTGGAGGCGGACCTGCGGGACGACTTCTTCCGTCACCTGCTCCGACTGGACGCCTCCTTCTTCCAGGGGATCCGCACCGGCGATCTCATGAGCCGGGCCACGAACGACACCCTGGCCGTGAGAATGGCCGCGGGGCCGGCCATCATGTACACGGTGAACACCACCGTGAGCTTCGCCTTCTCCCTGGCCCTCATGCTCTACATCAGTCCCCGCCTCACGGGAGTGGCCCTCATTCCCATGCTTCTCCTTCCCCCCATCGTCCTGGGGTTCGGGAAGGTCATCCACCGGCGCTTCGAGGAGATCCAGGAGCAGTTCTCCACCCTCTCCACCATGGTGCAGGAGAACCTCACCGGGCTTCGCATCGTCCGGGCCTACGTGCAGGAGGAGGAGCAGGAAGAGCGTTTCCACGAGCTGAACACGGAGTACCTGCAGCGGAACATGAAGCTGGTGAAGGCCTCGGGGCTCTTCCGCCCCCTCCTCATGCTCCTCTCCGGAATGGCCATGCTGGTCGTCCTCTGGTACGGAGGGCTCCAGGTGATGGCCGGGCGGATCTCCGTGGGAGACTTCGTGGCCTTCAACTTCTACCTGGCTCTCCTCACCTGGCCCATGATCGCCCTGGGGTGGGTGGTGAACCTCTTCCAACGGGGAGCCGCCAGCATGGGGAGGCTGAACCGGATCATGAGACGGGAGCCCCGGATCAAGGCTCCGGAGGATCCCACACCCCTGGGCTCGGTCCGGGGGGAGGTGGAGTTCCGGGACGTGAGCTTCCGCTACCCGGGGACGGAGCGGGACGTCCTCCGGGGCATCTCCTTTACCGCCCGGCCGGGGGAGACCGTGGCCGTGGTGGGGCCCACGGGCTCGGGGAAGAGCACCCTGGTGGACCTCATCCCCCGGACCTACGACCCCACGGAGGGAACCATCCTCCTGGACGGTGTGCCCCTGGAGGAGGTGGATCCCGGTGAGCTCAGGCAGCACATCGGGATGGTGCCCCAGGACGCCTTCCTCTTCTCCGAGACCCTCCGGGAGAACATCGGCCTGGGGGTGGACCTGGAGGAACTCCCGCTGCTGCCTCCGGAAACGGGAGAGAAGGCGCCAGGTACGGAGGATGCGGCGGGATCTGCCTTCCTGGAGGCGGGAAACCGGCAGGTGGAGGAGGCGAGCCGGGTGGCCCAGCTCCACGACGCGATTCTCACCTTCCCGGAGGGCTACTCCACCTACCTGGGAGAGCGGGGCATCAACCTCTCCGGCGGTCAGAAGCAGCGGGCCACCCTGGCCCGGGCCCTGGCCCGGAACCCGGCCATCCTGATCCTGGACGACGCTCTGAGCGCCGTGGACACCCAGACGGAGGCCCGGATCCTGGAGGACCTGCGGACGGTCCTGGGCGGGCGTACCTCCTTCATCATCAGCCACCGGGTCTCGGCGGTGATGAACGCCGACCAGATCCTGGTCCTGGACCGGGGCGAAGTGGTGGAGCGGGGGACCCACGCCCAACTCATGGCCCGTGGAGGGACCTACGCGAACCTCCTCCGGCGGCAGATGCTCGAGGAGGAGCTGGAGCTGGCGGAGGGGGCGGCGGCGTCCTGAAGCCCTCCCGGCAGCCCAGGAGGTATTCCCTCCGAAACGCCCTCAGGCCTCTCCTTCCCGTTCCTCCTCCTCCCTGCGGGCCCGCTGGGCCTGGATCACGGCCCGGACCCCCAGGATGATGCCGGCCCAGCCGGCCACCACGGCCACGAACCAGCCCACGAGCCAGGGGAAGAAGGCGGACACGGCGGCGATGACCAGGATCAGGCCTGCCGCCGTCCCCAGGACGGTCCGATCTTCCCGACCCAGAGTCCGGTGTCCGGCCAGAGCATCCCCCAGGACCGATCCCGCCCGGACGAAATCGGCGATCCGCCATCCCGTGGAGCCCCGGGGGCCTTCCCGGAGCTTCCGGATCCGCTCCTGAATGGTCCGGCCGGGATCCAGGCTGGTCCGGGCCCGGGCCGCTTCCGGGTCGGGTCCCTCGTCCCCGGCCGAAGGTCCGGCCTCGGGTACGACGGCGGAGGATCGGGGCAGGACGATCTCCACCGAGGAGGTCAGGTCCGCCAGAAAGAGGCCCTCCATCTGAGCCGCCAGGTCCTCGTCCAGGACTCCCACGTCGATCTCCCAGTTCCCCAGGAGACTGGCGAAATTCATGTTGCTGGATCCGATCCGGGACCAGAGGCCGTCGGCCACGGTGGTCTTGGCGTGGATCATGGGCCCCTGCCACTCGAAGATCCTCACCCCGGCCTCCAGCAGCCCACGGTATCCGCCGCGGGACAGGGTACCCACCCAGGGCCAGTTGTTGTGGGCGGGAAGGAGGATCCGCACCTCCACCCCGTCCCGGGCCGCCGCGGTGAGGGCCTCACCCACGGGAAAGGGGGCCACGAAGTAGGGATCGGTGATCCAGATCCGCTCCCTGGCGCTGGCGGCGATGAGCTGGGTCTCCCGGTAGACCCGGGATCGCCAGGGCTCTCCCTCGATGATCCACACCGGTGTGTCCCCCACCGGCTCCACGTCCTGGGGGCGGCTCCGGGCTTCCCGGGCCACCGGCTCCCCGATCTGCTCCCAGATGCGCTCGAAGGCCCGGGCACAGACGGCGGCAGCGGGTCCCCGCATCTCGATCCCCGTGTCCCGCCAGGGGGCGTGTCCTCCCTTTCCCGCCCACTCCTCCCCCACGCAGAACCCCCCGACGAAGGCCACGTCCCCGTCCACGCAGACCACCTTCCGGTGGTCCCTCTGGAGGATCCCGAAGGGGTTGCGCACCGAGGGGGGATTGAAGGCCCGAACCTCCACCCCGGCCTCCCGGAACGGCTTCCAGTACCGGCGATTCGTGGCCCAGGAACCCACCCAGTCGTAGAGGACCCGGACCTGGACTCCCTGGGCGGCCTTGCGGATGAGGGCATCCCGGAACACCCGGCCCACCCGGTCGTTGCGGAGGATGTAGTTCTCGAAGTGGATATAGGTCTCGGCCCGGTCGATGGCCTCGATCCAGGCGTCGAAGGTGTCCGGGCCGTCGAACTGGAGCCGGATGGCGTTTCCGTCCACCCGCTCCGCACCGGTGGCCCGCATCAACGCCCAGTCCTGGAGGCGACTGGAGAGCCCCGGGGAGATCTCTTCCGTCTCCGGAACGTTCTCTGGCTTGTCCACGTCTCTCACAGATCGGACTCGAAACGGTATCCCAGGAGCTTGTAGACCAGCTTCGCCACCAGGAAGTCCGGCGCCGTCAAGCCGGGCACCGGGGCCAGCTCCACCACGTCCGCCGCCAGGACCGTCCGTTCCCGGAAGACTCTTCTCAAGAAGCGCAGGGTTCGGTACCAGTCCCCGCCGCCGGGCTCCGGCGTTCCGGTGGACGGAACCAGGGAAGGATCGAAGTAGTCCACATCGAAGGTGAGGTAGACGGGATCGCCCAGGGCCTCCAGGGCCCGGTCCATCCAGTCCTCCTCCTCCCACATCTCGTCGCCCCACACCAGGGTCACGCCGGGGGTCTCACGGGCCACCTGCACCTCCTCCCGACTGACGCCCCGGACCCCCACGCTGACCAGGTCGGCCACGTCCAGAACCCGTCGCATGGCGGAGGCATGGGAGTGGGGGGTGCCCTCGTAGCTGGCTCGGAGATCCGCATGGGCGTCCATCTGGAGAACGTGGAGGCGCTCCGGGAGCCGTGAGGCCACGGCCCGGATGGCCGGGGCCGAGAGGGAGTGCTCGCCGCCCAGCATGACCAGGAACCGCTCCCCCACCCGGTCCAGAAGCCGTCGGTAGGCTCGTTCCAGCTCCTCTGCCGCCTCGCCGGGGCCTCCCCGGCTGAGCTCCAGGGCCGGGAGGGTGTGCACGCCCAGCCGGGAGGGATCCCCCTCCAGCTCCTGGTCCCAGAGCTCGATGTAGCGGGACGACGTCAGAATGGCCCCGGGGCCGGCCCGGGTCCCTCCCCCGAAGCTGGTGGTGGCTTCATAGGGGACGGGGAGGATCACGGCCCGGGACCGGGCCAGGGCCGAGGCCTCCTCGTCCAGACCCAGGAAGGTGTGGGGGAGCTCCCAGGGCAGGTCGTCGGATCCCGTATGCCCGGGGCTCTCCCAGGCGCCGGGGGGAGAGGCTCCCCGCCCGGGGACGTCGTCGGATCTGCGATTGGGCATGCTCAGCACTCCATTCCGGAAATCCGATGGTACTCGAGGGCCGCTACATCTCCGTGGGCAGCGCTGCGCTTCCTCGAAGATCTTCCGCCTACGGTCAACCGCCCGACCGGATCGCTACACGGTTTCGATGGGGCAGGTCAGGCCCTCCTCCGGCAGCTCGGCCCCGGCCTTGATGCACTCCTTGCAGAGGCCGTAGATCTCCAGCTTGTGCCGGACGGGTCGGAAGCCGTGCCGGGCCGTCACCTTGCTCTTCACCTCCTCCACCTTCCAGCTCTGGAACTCGATGACCTTCCCGCATTCCAGGCAGATGAGGTGCTCGTGGACCGGCTCCATGGTGAGGCGGTGCTCGTACCGCTTGAAGCCCTCACCGAAGTCGTGCTCGGTCACGAGACGGCTTCGGACCAGGAGGTCAAGGGTGCGGTAGATGGTGGCTTTGCCCATCCGCTCGCCCCGCTCCCGGAGCCGGTCCTCGATCTCCTCCACGGAAAGGTGGCCCGGCGTCGTGAAGACCACGGCTGCGATGGCCTCCCGCTGGTGGGTCACCGGCAGTCCCTGGTCCTTGAGGTATCTCCGAAACAGTCGAACAGAAGGGTTGATCTCGCTCACGCCGCGCTCCCCACAGGCCTCATGAGGATGTTCCCGGCCCCCGAGGGCCCGTTTCCTGCACTTCGTATTCCTTCAGGAGCGCCCGGAAACGCCCCGCATCTCCTGCCACCTCATACTCCCGGGGCTCCTCCAGAGGAAGATCACTCCTTCGCACCACGCCGTCCATAACCCGGGGCAGACGATCCGCCGGAGCCGTACCCTCCTCGGCGAAACGGGATTCGAACTCCATCCCTCCTCCGGTGAGCTGGGCCGCGTAGCGGGCGCTCATGAGAGTCCGGCCACCGGCATCGACGGTGAACAGGCTCAGCGTCACCAGGCCCCACTCCTTCCTCCCCTTCACCAGAGGAGGGAAGATCCAGAGCCGGTCCATCCGCTCCGGGCCCACTCGCTCCCGGGCCTCCGCCAGGATCCGGGGAAGGGCCTCGGGAACCGGCGAATCCACGAAGGCCCCCTCACGATCCGTCACGACTCCCCCCTTCCCTGCTCCCCTCCCTGCGCCTCTCCCGGCTCGGCTACCCGTCCCTCTCCCCGGCGCTCTCCTTCCCCGGCCAGGGCTTCCCGGGTGGCCGCCAGAACCTCCTCCCGGGCCCGGTCCAGGGGCCGGTCCAGGACCGCTCCCGCCGCCTTCCTGTGGCCTCCGCCCCCGAACCGGCGGGCCAGTCCGTTCACGTCCACCTCTCCGTTGGACCGGAAGGACACCTTGCTTTCTCCCCGGGCCGTCTCCCGAAACAACAGCCCCACCCTCACACCGTCCACCATCCGGGGATAATCCACAAGCCCCTCCACGTCGTCGCTGGTGGCGGACAGCTCGTTGTAGGCCGAGGTGGGGACGGTCATCCAGGCCAGGCCACAAGTCGGATCCACGTCCAGGGTCTCCAGGGAAGCCCTGAGGAGACGGAGCTTCCGGAGGGGGACCTGTCCGTAGACCACCCGGTGGGTCCTCTCCGGGTCCACACCCCGTTCCAGGAGCTCCGCCACCACCCGGTGGGCCCGGGGGGAGGCGTTGCTGAACCGGAAGGAGCCCGTGTCGGTGAGAATGGCCACGTACAGCCCAAGAGCCGTCGCCGGGGGCCAGGCTCTGTCCGGTTCGGCCCGGTGGAGAAGATCGAAGAGGAGCTCGCCGGTGGCCGAGGCCTCCGGGTCCTGGAGACTGAAGCCCTCCACGGGATCGGGTCCCGGGGGGTGGTGGTCCACCACCACCCGGGGAAGGTCCTTGATGAGGGGATTCAGCCGACCGATCCGGGACTTCTCCGCCGTGTCCAGGACCACGGCCAGGTCCGCCGCCCGGGACAGCTCCCCGGCCCGGTTGCTGCCGGCATCCACGCTCCAGTCCGGATCCGGGAGAAGGAACCCGAAGGAGTCGGGGAAGGGAGTGGGATTGACGATCCACGCCTCCTTGTCCCGGGACCGGAGCCAGGCGGCCAGGGCCACCTCGGACCCGGCTCCGTCCCCGTCGGCGTTCAGGTGGGTGGTGAGAAGGATCCGGCTGGAGCGATCCAGGGCCTTCAGGATCCCGTCCAGGGCCTCCAGGCGATGCGGCGGCGGCTGATAGCTCATGGCAGCTTCTTTCGGAGCTTCGCCCAGGTGGAGGCCAGGTGAACCAGCCAGGATGTGGTCCGACCATGGACCCTGGCCTCCTCCAGGGCTTTCAGGAGGGCGCCGGCCTCGTTCTCGTGGTCCGGCACCTCCACCCAGGCCCCCCCTGCCTCCCCGGGGGTATGGGCGTCGGATCCGGCTCCCGCCAGCTTCCCCTCGCTGGCGGCCAGCTTCCGGGCCGGCTCGTTCAGACGCCCGGGGTGCAGGCGGGCATTGAAGACCTCCACCACGTCCACCAGGGGGGCCAGGGCCCTGGCATGCCGGCCCGATCCCCCCTTGCCCCTGGCGAAGGGGTGGGGAAGGTAGACGATGCCACCGTCCTCCCGGATCCGGCGAGCCGCCTCCCGGGCCGGCGTCCCCCGGGGAATCTCCCGGGTCAGGTAGAGGCCGATGAGGTCGATGCCTTCCGCCGTCTTCACCTCCTCCCCGGGGATCACCCGGTCCGGATAGCGCCGGTGCATGTCAAGAGCCACCTCCAGGCGGTCATGATCCGTGATGGCGATTCGCTGGATCCCACGGCCCCGGGCGCGCTCCAGAACCTCCTCAGGATCGGAGAGACAGTCGAAGGACCCCCGGGTGTGGAGGTGCAGATCCAGACGGATGGTGCCCGGAGGGGAGAGCGGCGACGACGCCGGGTTCGTCACGACGTCCTCCGGGAGCCCTCCGGCCGGCCCAGGCGGGCCCGGAGAAGATCCAGGAGGGCCAGGGCCCGGTCCCGGAGATCGTCCAGGGTCCCGGCGTTGTCCAGCACGAAGTCGGCCCGCTGCCGCTTCCGGGAGGCGGGCATCTGGGCGTCCATGATCCGGAGAGCCTCGTTCCGGGGGAGGTTCCGGTCCTCACGGAGTCTCCGGATCCGCTCCTCTGCAGGGGCGTCCACCATCACCACGGCGTCGAACTCCTCCTCCAGGCCGGCCTCGTAGAGGAGGGGGATCTCAGCCACTGCCAGGGGGACGCCCTCCCGGGCCCGGGCCTCCATCCACTCGGCCCGAAGCCGGGCGATGCGAGGGTGAAGAAGCTCCTCCAGCGTCCGCCGGGCCTCCGGATCCCGGAAGACCCGCTGCCGGAGGGCGTCCCGGTCCAGGGAGCCGTCTTCCAGGAGAAGCCCCTCTCCAAAGGTCTCCACCACAGCTTCCAGCCCCGGGGTCCCCGGCTCCACCACGGCCCGGGCCAGCTCATCGGCCCGAACCACCGGCACTCCGGCCTCGGACCAGATATCCGCCACCGAGCTCTTGCCGGAAGCCACGTTCCCGGTGAGACCCACCGTCTTCACGACGGACCCTCCCGGATCTCCAGTCCCGGGTACTGCCCCGGGTGCATGCACGTCCCGACGCCGGACTTCTCCCTCATGACTCCATTCGCGAGATTGTCCACATTCCGTAATCTTCGAGGATCCTGCCCCACCGCCTCCAACCAGACAAGCTCGCTACACGAGGCCGACTCGCCAAGACGCAGCCCCATGCCCCAGGAAGCTCCCCGGTTCCGAACCAAGACCTTCATCGCCTGGCTCACGGTGGTGGGCACCGTGCTGACCCTCTACCTGGTCTACCGGGACCGGATCGACCTGGAGGTCCTTCGAACTCTGGCTCTGGAGCACCATCACCTCGTCATTCCGGCCTATCTCCTCCTCCTCTCCCTCCTGGGACTCACCTTCATTCCCTCCACTCCCTTTGCCGTGGCCGGCGTCTTCCTCTTCCATCCGGGCCTGGCCTACCTGCTGAACCTGGTGGGGATCGTCACCTCATCCACCATCGTCTACCACTTCGCCCGGTTCATCGGATTCCACCGGCTCCTGGAGGCCCGGTATCCGGAGAAGGCCCGGAAGGTTCGGGAGGCCCTGAGCCGCAAGGAGCTTCCCATCATCGCCGCCTGGAGCTTCTTTCCCGCCGTTCCCACGGATTTCATGATCTACGTGGCCAGCACCCTGCGGATCCGCCTCTGGAAGTGCATCCTGGGCGTGCTTGTGGGGGAAGGCCTCCTGAACGCCTTCTACATCTTCTCTGTGGATCTGGCTCTCTGAGGACGTGCCGAAGGCAAGGTCAAGGTGTGGAAGGGGAGGAGGGTCCGAGCGTCGGATGTTCCCCGGAGTCCTGTTGGAGCCCGGCTTCAGCGGCGGTTTCGCCCCGGGCGCTCAAGGGATTGGCTGATGAAGAGATCGTCGGAGGTATCCAGCTCCTGGTCCGGGCCCTTGGAGACGATGCCCAGGGAGTCGGGCCAGGCCCGGAGAATGTAGGAGTTGCCCCAGCCATCCTGGCTGCTGCCCCCCTGGAAGGTCCGACCCACCCAGTACTGGAACCCGTCCCCCGGCGCCGGGAGGTCCTCCCCTCTCCGGTGCATGCCTCCCAGCTCCCTGGCAATCCGGTTCATCTCGTTCCGGGTCTGCCAGCGCAGGGCGGGATTCACCACCGGCCGCAGAATCGGCTCCAGCGTGTTCACGATGGCGGGCCGTGTCTGGGGGAAGTACAGGGCCGCCCCGAACAAGAAGAGGAGTATGAGGATAATTTTGCCCAACGCTGCTTCCTCCTGACGGGGGGTGGACTGCCGCCCCCTCCTTCATCAGCCGTGGATCTCGTCAGCTGTCCATCTCATCAGCCGTGGATCTCGTCAGCCGTCTATCTCAAAGGTAGACAGGGCACTGGAGAGGGACAACGCTTGCGCCGCCCCCTGCCCTTGACCACACTCCCTCCGTTCTTCACGGGGACGGTGGCCATCCACCGGGAAAGGGTGTGACATCCTGTTCTCGGCGAACTCCTCGTGTTTGCTCCCTGATGTGGGTCTGAAGGGCCACCATGGGCTCTCGGGCGGAAAGGACGAGTGAATGGCGTCCGTGTCGGATCTCTCCCTGGGAGAGCGGATCTGGTATCACAGCTATCGGTTTCGATCGGTGGACCCCTTGCCATGGCAGCCCCCCCGGGTCCCCCTGGAGGAGGCCCGGGTGGGGGTGGTGACCACGGCCGGAGTCCACCTTCCCGGGGAAACCCCCTTCGAAAAGGTGAAGGGCGGAGACTTCTCCTATCGGATCATCCCCGGTGATACGGACCCGGAGGAGCTGGTGACCACCCACCCCAGCGACGCCTGGGATCGATCCGGTGTGGAGGAGGATGGGAACACGGCCATGCCCCTGGACCGGCTTCGAGGGATGGCGTCCCGGGAGATCATCGGAGAGGTGGCCCCGAGAAACCTCTCCTTCCAGGGTTCCATTACCGCACCCATGCGTCTCCTGAAGCGGACGGCCCCGGAGGCCGCCGGGCTCATGGCCGACGACGGCGTGCACGTCGTAGTCCTCACCCCGGTCTGACCGACCTGTCATCAGTCCGTGGGACTGATCGCCGGCGTTCTCGAGGACCGGGGAATCCAGACCGTATGCCTCTCCACCTTCGAGCCCATCATGAAGAAGGTCCGTCCGCCCCGGTGGCTGGACCTGCCCTACCCCCTGGGCTTTCCCCTGGGCCCCCCCGGAGACCCGGGGCTCCAGGGCCGGATCCTCCGGAGGGCCTTTCGCCTCCTGGAGGCGCCGGGGCCGGGGCCCGTGCAGGAGAGCTTCTACCCGGAGGAGGAAGAGGAGTGATTCTCCTCCCCCCGTCCGGCGCCTCTGCCGGGGAGCCAACGGGCAGCCGCCTCCGTTGCGTCCCTCCCCCTTTCCTGCGAGCTTGCCGGACCGCTATCCTGGGAGCCGGAAGCACCGGACATACGAACCGAGAAACCAAGGGCTGAGCGGATACGATGAGAGCCTTTCTCTATCCCGAGGGAACCCGGGTCAAGATCAAGCGAGGATCGTTTCCCATGAGCGGGGACCTCCTGGGGAAGACGGGAGTAGTCGTTGAATTGAACGACTATCGTCCCGGTCGTTACGGCGTGGTCCTGGACGGCGAGAGCCAGGTCCGGGACTTCGCCGAAGACGAGCTGGAGCCGATTCAGGAGACCTGACGGGACTCTTACGGGCCCCCGGACGAGCCGGGGGCTCCGACATCCGGGTCTTCGGCGGCTCCTCTTCCCCCACGTCCAGGAGTCGCCGTGCCGAACCGACTGGCCACCGAGACCAGCCCCTACCTTCTGCAGCATGCCCACAATCCCGTAGACTGGTACCCCTGGGGGCCTGAGGCCCTGGACCGGGCCCGGGAGGAGGACAAGCCCATCCTCCTGTCCATCGGCTACTCCGCCTGTCACTGGTGCCACGTCATGGAGCGGGAGTCCTTCGAGGACGAGGCCACCGCCGCCCTCATGAACGAGCACTTCGTGAACATCAAGGTGGACCGGGAAGAGCGCCCGGACCTGGACTCGGTGTACATGAGGGCGGTCCAGGCCATCACGGGCCGGGGGGGCTGGCCCCTCACGGCCTTCCTCACTCCCGACGGCCGGGCCTTCTACGGCGGGACCTACTTCCCCCCGGAGCCCCGTTACGGCATGCCCTCCTTCCCGCAGGTGCTCCAGGCCACCGCCAACGCCTTCCACAACCGGAGGGACGAAGTGGAGAGGAGCTCGGACCAGCTCCTGGACATGATGGAAGGAACCCGGGCCGGCATGGGAGAGGGTGGAGGAGAGGGAGAGGAAGCCTATCGGGAGGCGGACGCCACGATCCTGGACCACGCCTTCCGTTTCCTGAACGGCCGGTTCGATCCAGCTCTCGGGGGGTTCGGTCAGGCCCCGAAGTTCCCTCAGCCCGTGGTCCTGGAGTTCCTCCTGAAGCACCACCACGACACGGGCCGGCAGGAAGCCCTGGACATGGCCATCGGGACACTGGAAGCCATGGCCCGGGGGGGGATCCGGGATCACCTGGGTGGGGGGTTCCACCGCTACTCCGTGGACGCCCGCTGGCTGGTCCCCCACTTCGAGAAGATGCTCTATGACAACGGGCTCCTGGCCCGGGTCTACCTCCAGGCCTACCTGGTTGCCGGAGGGGAGGAGCTCAGGGAAGCCGCCACCAGCACCCTGGACTACATCCTGGCCGATCTCACCTCGCCGGAGGGTGGCTTCTACTCCGCTCGGGACGCCGATTCCGAAGGGGAGGAAGGGCTCTTCTATCTCTGGACCCCGGAGGAGGTGGACGGGTTGCTGGGGGAGGAAGAGGGAGCCCTCTTCCGGGAGGTCTACGACGTCACCGCCCAGGGGAACTTCGAGGGGAGAAGCATCCTGCACCTTCCCGGGGATCCTGACCAGGTGGCCCGTGAGCGTGGGATGGATCCCCGGGAGCTCCGGCAGCGCCTGGCCAGAAGCCGCGAAAAGCTCGAGGAAGCCCGCAGGAGCCGGGAACACCCTCTTCGGGACGAGAAGATCCTGGTGGCCTGGAACAGCATGGTCCTCCGGGCCCTGGCGGAAGCCGGCGCCGCCCTGGGGCGGGAGGACTACCGGCAGGCCGCTGGGAGGAACGCCGCTTTCCTCCTTGACAACCTCCGGGTGGACGGACGTCTTCGCCGGTCCTTCAAGGACGGGGAGGCCCGGATCCCGGCCTTTCTGGAGGACCACGCCGGCCTGGGCAACGCCCTCCTGACCCTCTACGAGACCACCCTGGAGGCCCGGTGGCTGGAGGAGGCCCGACTCCTGGCCTCGGAGATCCTGGAGCACTTCTGGGACGAGGAGGAGGAGATCTTCTTCGACTCGGCCCGGGACGGGGAGGCCCTGGTGGTCCGGCCCAGGGACATCATGGACAACGCCACTCCCTCCGGGAACTCCCTGGCCCTGGAGCTCCTCCTCCGGCTGGCCCGCCTCACGGGGGAGACGGAGACGTGGAGCCGGGTGGAGGGCGCCCTGGACCGGGAGACGGAGGGAATGAAGCGCTTCCCCACGGCCTTCGGTCGGCTGCTCAGCGTTCTGGCCCACCGGCAGGCGCCTCCCCTGGAGGTCACGGTGCTGGGGGACCCGGAGGACGACCTCATCCGACAGTTCGTGGCGGAAGCCCACGGCCGCTACCAGCCCCATCGGGTGATGGCCGGTGGCGACCCGGAGGCCCTCCCGCCCCTTCCGGTCCTGGAGGGTCGCGAGCCCCGGGACGGAAAGCCCACGGCCTACGTGTGCCGCGACTTCACCTGCAGCGCTCCCATCCACGACCTGGAGACCCTGGCACGGGAGCTGGAGGAAGAGGGAGAGGGGGCCAGGTAGACCGTCCCTCCGGGGCGAATTAGAATTCTCTGCTCATCCGACACGAAGCCAGGAGAGGACAGTGGAGGACGGAACGCTGCCCGAGGGGCTCCACGACGAGGCCCTCCTCGAACACTACCGGACCATGCTCACGGCCCGGCGACTGGATGACCGGGAGATCAGCCTCAAGCGTCAGAACAAGATCTTCTTCCAGATCTCCGGAGCGGGCCACGAGGCCATCCAGGTGGCCCTGGCAGCCCACCTGAAGCCCGGCCACGACTGGTTCTATCCCTACTACCGGGACCGGGCTCTGAGCGTAGCCCTGGGCCTGGGGCCGGTGGACCAGCTCCTCCAGGCCGTGGGCGCCGCCTCCTGTCCCCAGACCGGGGGGCGCCAGATGCCCAGCCACTTCTCCAGCGTTCCCCTTCAGATCACCAACACCTCCTCCCCCACGGGGACCCAGTTCCTCCAGGCCGTGGGCACGGCGGAGGCCGGCTACCGGGCCACCCTGGAGGAGAGCCTCCGGAATCACGTGAGGAATGTCCAGGAGGACGAGGTGGTGGTAGCCTGCGCCGGAGACGGAACCACCTCCGAGGGGGAGTTCTGGGAGGCCCTGAATACGGCGTGCAACCTGAAGCTTCCGGTCCTCTTCCTGGTGGAGGACAACGGCTACGCCATCTCCGTCCCGGTGGAGGTCCAGACCGCCGGAGGCAGCATCTCCCGGTTGGTGTCGGGCTTTCCGGATCTGTTGGTCCGGGAATGCGACGGGACGGACCTGGTGGAGAGCTGGGAGGTGGCCGGTGAGGTGGTGGCCCACTGCCGCCGCCGGGAGGGACCGGCCCTCCTCCACGCCCACACCATCCGTCCCTACTCCCACTCCATGTCCGACGACGAGCGGATGTACCGCCCGGACGAGGAGCGAGAGGCCGACGCCCGCCGGGATCCCCTGGTCCGGACCCGGGCCCTCCTGCTGGAGAGGGGCCTGGCCACGGAGGAGGAGCTCAACGCCCTGGAAGAGGAAGTGAACCAGGAGGTGGCCGACGCGGCCCAGGAGGCTCTCCGACACCCTCAGCCGGAGCCGGAGACGGCCCTCCGCCACATCTACTCCGAAGAGGTGGATCCCACGGGACCGGACTTCGACACGGAAGACTCGCCCCAATACCCGGAAGAAGACCGGCTCCTGACCATGGTGGACCTCCTGAACGTCTGCCTCATGGACGAGATGGCCCGGGACCCGGCCATCGTGGTCTTCGGCGAGGACGTGGCGGACGCTTCCCGGGAGGTGGCCCTGGGACAGGTGAAGGGGAAGGGTGGGGTCTTCAAGGTGACCCACGGCCTCCAGGGCCGGTTCGGCAGCGTCCGGGTCTTCAACAGCCCCCTGGCGGAAGCGAACATCGTGGGCCGGGCCATCGGCATGGCCGTCCGGGGGCTGAAGCCCGTGGTGGAGATCCAGTTCTTCGACTACATCTGGCCTGCCTTCATGCAGCTCCGGGACGAGCTGGCCATGATGCGCTACCGCTCCAACGGGACCTTCTCCGCCCCCGTGGTGGTCCGGGTCACCTACGGAGGGTATCTCAAGGGAGGTGGGCCGTATCACTCCCAGACGGGGGAAACCCTCTTCACCCACACCCCGGGCCTCCGGGTCGTCCTCCCCTCCACCGCCGAAGACGCCAACGGCCTCCTCCGGACCGCCATCCGCTGCCAGGACCCGGTCCTCTTTCTGGAGCACAAGCACCTCTACCGCCAGGTGTACAACAAGGGCCGCAACCCCGGTCCCGACTACATGATTCCCTTCGGCAAGGCGAGGGTGGTACGGGAGGGTAGCGACCTGACGGTGGTCACGGCCGGGGCCCTGGTGAAGCGTTCCATGGACGCGGCGAAGATCGCATGGGAGGAGCACGGGGTCGAGGTGGAGGTCATCGACCTCCGGACCCTCTCTCCCCTGGACATGGAGACCATCGGTGCCTCGGTGAAGAAGACGAACAAGGTCCTCATCGCCCACGAGGACTCCCTGTCCTGGGGTCTGGGTTCGGAGATCGCCGCCCGCATCGCCGACCAGCTCTTCCCCTGGCTGGACGGGCCCGTGCGTCGGGTGGCCTCCCTGGACACCTGGGTGGCCTACGCCCCCCGGCTGGAGAACGCCATCCTGCCCCAGGCCGCCGACGTCCTGGAAGGGATCCTGGAGCTGGCGGAGTTCTGAGCGGTCCACGACCTGTTCCGCCATTCGCCGGCTCCCGCAACGCTCCCGGGTGGCCCATTCCATGGGGAGAGAACCCGATCCCCGGACCCCATTGGACCTGTGCGTCGGACAGGGGCGGCTGAAAGCCGGAGAGAACGCCGAAAGCGAGTCAATACCGGGGCAGGGACGGATCCACCTCGTCGGCCCAGGCCAGGTAGCCACCCCGGAGGTTGGCCACGTCCCGAAAGCCC
>Ga0207797_1000978_pt1 | contig 21272 bp, 19 predicted proteins | sample PRCRCaboRojoPR_6_FD_187275 | JGI IMG/M metagenome (GOLD analysis project Ga0207797, IMG submission 187275) | Marine sediment microbial community from Cabo Rojo, Puerto Rico - PR CR 10% Liquid 1 (SPAdes) | ecosystem: Environmental > Aquatic > Marine > Coastal > Sediment | place: Cabo Rojo, Puerto...
TACGACCGTCTCGACGTCGCTCAACCGGACGAGTCCGTCGAGGCGGTGACCCGGCGTGCCTGCGTGCCGGCGGGAACCGTCGCCCGTGCCGCCCCCGTCGATCCCCGCGTCGCGGCCGTCGTCGCGGAACAGCAGCGCGACGGCGGGGAGGGCCGCGCCGACGACGGCGATCGGGAGCCGCGCGACGAGGTCGGAGGGACCGAACAGGGCGAACAGGGGGCGGACGACGTGCTGGACGAGGGGGCCGTGGATGATGTACCGGTAGTGGACCTCGCCGGTGAGGTGGTAGTTCCAGACCCAGTAGGCGACCCGCGCCTCGTCGAAGTGGGCGGGGCGGGCGCCGAGTCCGACCAGGCGGGCGACGAGCCCTGCGAGGACCAGTGCGGCGACGGCGAGGACGACCCGATCGCGGCCGGTGGCGGCGACCGAGCCGCTCCCGGCACCGGCAGTGCCGTCCGGCCCGGGTTCGACCTCGGGGGCGCCCCCGGTGGCCGACCCGGTGTCCGGGTCGTCCTCGGCCGCGGAGCCGGGGCCTGCGTCGTCGCCGCCGGCGGGGGTGGAGGGTGGCGACATGTCCTGAAGGCGGGGGACCCACCCTCGAAACTCTTGTTCTTTCGTGCGGGCGTCCGGCGTCCGATCCGATCCGATCGTTGCCGACCCCGGAGCGGGACGGCGCGTCGCGTCGCGTCGACGTCGGCCACTGTCCCGTCGATGTCTCATCGTGTGACACGATTCCGGCGCGAGACGCCGGTTCGCGCCCGTTCGGCGCCCGAGGAGGTCGGTACGTTTAATATCGGGACGGGAGGCGATACGGACATGAGTGGTCGACCGCTGGACGTACTCGAGGCCTCGCTCGGCGAGGACGTCGTCGTGCGGCTGAAGGACGGACAGGCGTTCTTCGGGTCGCTCGCCGGGTACGACCAGCACATGAACGTCGTCCTCGAGGAGAGTCCGGACGACGAGGACGTCGCCGTCGACGTCGAGGCGGTCCGAGACACAACGATTATACGCGGCGACAACGTCGTCACGATAACGACATGACCGGCGCAGGGACCCCCAGCCAGGGCAAGAAGAACAAGACGACGCACGTCAAGTGTCGACGCTGCGGCGAGAAGTCCTATCACGTCAAGAAGAAAGTCTGTTCCTCGTGCGGCTTCGGCAAGTCCGCCAAGCGTCGCGAGTACGCCTGGCAGTCGAAGGCCGGCGAGTAAGACCCGGACGACCCGTTCTCTCCCGTTTCGCCGTGGACGCGACGTCCCAGCCGCGGCTCCGCCGACGGGCGACAGCTCCGGGAGCGACCGACCGCCGTCTCCCGGTGGACGCTCGGACCGCCGGCGAGACGTAGTGTGTCCACGAACGTGCATACCTCGGCGGCGCCTTACGGGTCGGCGCCCCACGATGACGAGGTTTTTAGGGGGTGGCACCCGGATACTCGCACATGGTAGCCGGGCCCGGAGTCGGGGACGGACCGACCGAGAAGTGTGGCGTCGTCGGCGTCGCGCTCGAGGAACGGGAGGCCGCGCGGCCGCTCTACTACGCGCTCTACGCGCTCCAGCACCGGGGCCAGGAGTCGGCGGGGATCGTCACCCACGACGGGTTCCAGCAGCACAGCCACGTCGGCATGGGGCTGGTGGGCGACGCGTTCGGCGCCGACGACCTCGCGAGCCTCCGCGGCTCGGCGGGCATCGGTCACGTGCGCTACCCGACCTCGGGCGGTGTCAACGACGCCTGCGCGCAGCCCTTCTCGGTCTCGTTCAAGTCCGGCTCGCTGGGGCTCTCGCACAACGGGAACCTGGTGAACGCCGACGAGGTGCGGGCGGAACTGGCCGGGCTGGGCCACGCGTTCACCTCGGCGGGCGACACGGAGGTGATCGCGCACGACCTCGCGCGGAACCTCCTGGAGGCCGACCTCGTGCGCGCGGTCAAGCGGACGATGGGTCGCATCCACGGCTCGTACTCGCTGACCGTGATGCACGACGACACCGTCCTCGGCGTCAGGGACCCCGAGGGGAACCGGCCGCTCTGTATCGGCCGGCTGGAGGACGGCTACGCCCTGGCCTCGGAGTCGGCCGCGATCGACACGCTCGGCGGCGAGCTGGTTCGGGACGTCAGACCCGGGGAGCTCGTGGTGCTGGAACCCGACGGCTTCGACACCTACCAGCTCGTCGAGCGCGAGCGGACGGCCCACTGCTTCTTCGAGCACGTCTACTTCGCCCGGCCGGACTCGGTGATCGACGACCGGCTGGTCTACGAGGCGCGACGGGGGCTCGGGCGCGCGCTCTGGGAGGAGTCGGGGGTCGAGACCGACGTGGCGATGCCCGTCCCGGACTCCGGCCGGGCGTTCGCCGCGGGCTACGTCGAGGCCGCCAGCGACGACGGCGCCGACATGGAGTTCGCCGAGGGACTGATGAAGAACCGGTACGTCGGCCGGACGTTCATCATGCCGACCCAGGACGAGCGCGAGCGAGCCGTGCGCCTGAAGCTCAACCCGATCCGGAGCACGATCGAGGACCGCACGGTGACGATCGTCGACGACAGCATCGTCCGGGGGACGACCTCGACGCAGCTGGTGGACCTGCTCCGGGAAGCGGGCGCCGCGGAGGTGCACGTCCGCATCGGCGCCCCGCCGATCGTCGCCCCCTGCTACATGGGGATCGACATGGCCTCCCGCGAGGAGCTGATCGCCGCCGACGGCGACGTCGAGCGCGTCCGCGACGTGATCGGCGCCGACTCGCTGGGCTACCTCTCGGTCGACGCCGTCGCCGAGGTCCTCGAGCGCGAGCGCGGCGACCTCTGTCTGGGCTGTGTCACCGGCGAGTACCCCTACGACATCGACGGCGAGGCGACCGACCGCGACGTCGAGCGACCCGTCGTCGGTGACAGCTCCGTCGTGGCCGACGACTGACCTTTCGCGGACCACGACCCACCGGAGTCGGCGACCGACCGGTCAGGGGGAAACTACATGCCCCGGCCCGTTCGTCGGTAGCTGTGCCAGCTCTCCCACCCGCCGTCGAGGCGACGATCGACGACCGGTTCGACGACTACCAGGCGGCGCTGTTCGACCTGCTCCGGCGCCCGACGATCAGTTCGACGGGCGAGGGACTCACGGAGGGGGCGGCGGCCACCGGTCGGTTCCTCGCCGCACACGGCCTCGAGTCGTGGACGACGATCGAGACCGACCACGAGCCGCTCGTCTACGCCGAGCGACCGGGCGGCGACGGCGCCCCGACGGTCGTCTTCTACGGCCACTACGACGTCCAGCCCGCCGGCGACGACGCCGCCTGGGCGTCGCCGCCGTTCGAGCCGACGGTCCGCGAGGGGAGCATCTACGCCCGCGGGGCCGGCGACAACAAGGGTCAGTTCGGCGCGCACGCCTTCGCCGTGGACGCGCTCCTCGCCGCCGACGCGTTCCCGGACGTGACCGTGAAGCTCCTCGTCGAGGGCGGCGAGGAGAGCGGGAGTCGCGGACTGCGCGAGTACCTCGCCTCGGGCGCGGCCGAGATCGTCGACGCGGACCTCGTCTACATCGCCGACGGGCCGATGCACCGCTCCCGGCGGCCGACCCTCGTCTACGGCCACCGGGGCGTCCTCTCGGTCCGGCTCTCGCTCCGGACGGCGGACGCGGACCTCCACTCGGGCAACTTCGGCGGGCCGGTGCCGAACGCCGCGAACGAGCTGATCGCGGTGATCGACTCGATGCAGGTCGACGCGGGCGCGTCGGTCGCCGTGGACGGCTTCTACGACGGCGTCGCCGTGACCGACCGTGACCGCGAGCTGGTCGAGCGGATCCCGTGCGACGGGGCGGCGATCCGGGAGGAGCTCGGGCTCACCAGGTTCGCCACGGAGACGCCCTACTACGAGCGCCTGCTGCTCGAACCGACGCTCAACGTCAACGGCATCGCCGGCGGGTACACGGGGCCCGGGGCGAAGACGATCGTCGCCCACGAGGCGACCGCGACGATCGACTGCCGGCTCGTCCCGGACCAGGATCCCGACGCCGTCTTCGACCGGATCCGGGAGCACGTGGCGGGACGCAACCCGGACGTCGAGGTCGAACACCTGAACGCGTTCCCGCCGATGAAGACGCCCGTCGACACCCCCGTCGCTGCCGACGTGACCGACGCGCTCTCGACGGTCTGGGGGGAACCGGTCGTCGAACTCCCGGTGCTCGGCGGGAGCCTCCCGGGGGCGTGGTTCCGGACCGTCGACGCGCTCGCCGACGTCCCGGTGCTGGTCGTCCCGTACGCCAACCCCGACCAGGGGAACCACGGGCCGAACGAACACCTCGACCTCGACTGCTTCGAGAACGGGATCCGGACGACCGCGGCCTTCCTCCGCCGGTTCGCCGGGTCGACGTCGACGGGTTCGTCGGCGACGGGTTCCGTCGACCCCTGATCGGTCGTCGACTCGTGGGGCCGATTCGTCGGCGACGGGTTCGGCCGACCCTATGATCGGTCGTCGACTCGCGGGGCCGATCCGTCGGCGGGCCGGGGGTTCGATTCCCGGGACCCGAACGGGTTCGCGGCGTTCCCAGACGGCGGGAACCGCCGTGATCGTCTTTTGGGTCGAAGCCCCCAGTATCGACCGTCATGACTCTCGTGAAGCGTCGCGACGTGTTGCGGGCCGGTGCGGGACTGGCGGGCGCAGCCGCGCTCGCGCCCGCCGCCGCGGCACAGTCCGCCGGGCTGGAGAGCTGGTTCTCGGACGTCTCTAACTTCGACGGCGTCGTCGACAGGACCGGACAGTCGGAGGTGACGGTGACCGTCGGCTCGGAGGCGAACGGCGGGAACTACGGCTTCGGACCGGCGGCGATCCGCGTCGACCCCGGGACCACGGTGGTCTGGGAGTGGAACGGGAAAGGCGGCGCGCACAACGTCGTCGACCAGGACGGGGGACTCGAGTCCGAACTGACCGCCGAGGCGGGCTTCACCTTCTCCCACACGTTCGAGTCGGCGGGCGTGACGAAGTACTACTGCGTACCCCACGAGGCGCTCGGGATGAAGGGCGCCGTCGTCGTCGGCGACGTCGAGGTCGGCGTCCCGGCGGCGTCGGGCGGGGGCGGATCGGGCTCCGGCTCCGGTGGCGGCGGTGGCGCCTCCGGTGGTGGTGACGGCGGCTCGGGCGGGGACGGATCGGGTCCCGGCGGCGGCCCGATGGACGGCCCCGGCGCGGGGAGCCCCGGCGACGGGAGCGGGATGCTGTTGATCGCCGGCGGGATCGTCGGCGCGTTCCTCTCGCCGCTCCTGCTGGCGCTGGTGCTCCTGTTCAGGCGCGAAGGCGGCTCCGGCGAGGACGCCGAGGTCGAGACGCCGCTCCCCGAGCGCGCCGACTGATCGGCTCGTCCGCGTCGGCCGGTCGGGTCGTCCGCGTCGGCCGGTCGGGTCGTCCGCGTCGGCTGACCGGTTCGCGCCCGGCCCGAACCCGTTCGGCAGTGGACGGACGGGGCTGGGCGACCGGGGGACGGACGTGAACCCGTTCGGCTCGATCATCGGTCGACGGCTCGACGGGCCCCGACGGGTCGAGGGGACGAACCGGTGCGGTGGGGTGCGACGGACCGGAGACGGCGGACGGCGACGCGTCGGGGACACCGGAGGTCGACGGGCCGGAGACGACGGGGCCGGATCCGGCCGTCGGAGCCGACGGCGTCGAACTCCGGCTCGAGTTCACCCCGACGACCCCGTTCTGTCCGCAGGGCGAGTCGCTCGCGCGGGGCGCGTTCGCGGCGCTGAACGGGCTCGACGACCGGCACGACTACGCCGTCGTGCGCGTCCGACTCCGGAACCATCAGGCGGCCGACCCGGTGAACGACGACCTCCGGGAGCGAGCGGGTCGGTACCTCGAGACCGGCACCACCTCGGGAGACGGTGGCGACGCAGAAGAACCGTGATCGCACGACGCGCGTGAACACGGCCGGACGCGCCCGGGGCGGCCGGACGCGTCCGGGAGTCCGAGCGACCGGACCGTCGCTACGACCCTTCCACGATGCCGGTCAGGTCCGTGACCGTGATGCGGGCGATCGTGAACTCGAGGTTCTCGACGGGGCGATCGTGGACGTCGAAGTACGGGATGTCGAGGTGCTCGACGCTCTCGACGACGATCGAGTCGAGGCTGTTCTTCGAGAGTTCGTCGAGGTGTCCCCGGGCGACGACGCTCTTCCAGCCCTCGTCCGTCTCGTCGTAGACCACGAACGAGACGGCGCCCCCCGTCTCGAGGAACGCACGCTTCCGGCTGTCGGGCCCGTAGCCGAGCCGGAGGTAGATGTACGGCCCGTCGTCGACGTACGTGTACGAGACGGGCACGGCGTAGCCGTCGTCGTCCTTCGCCAGCGAGAGCACGCCGGTGGCCCGGCTCTCGAGGAACTCGGCGATCTCCAGCGCGTCCATGTCTACAGCTGGCATGTGTCAATATTGCCTCGACCGAGTACTTATAAATACGTATCCGTCGGCGAACTGTCCGGTCGACCGCAGTCACCGGGTCGTTGGGTGGTCCGGTCGGTCGGCGACACTGGGCGCCGTCAGATCGGCTCGTCGACGAACTCCCGGATCACGCGCCCCTCGGCCCGGTGGAGCGTCTCGGAGACCGTCGACTTGGCCATCCCGAGCTGGTCGGCCAGCTCCGTCAGTGTACACGCCCGTGGCGTCTCGTAGTAGCCCGCCTCGACGGCCGCCGTCAGCAGCTCGCGCTGTCGTTGGGTGAGCAGGTCGCTCGACTCGGCGGTGGTGTAGACGTACTCGAGCGTCGACTCCATGCCGAACGCGCGGAGCTGCTCGTCGAGCGTCGAGAGCCGCTGCCGGGTGGCGGTCACCTCGAAGGTGGCGCGGCCGTCGCTGATGTCGACGGGCGGCTCGAGGGCGATGCCCGACTCCCGGCCCGCCAGCAGGAGGAACGGTTCGGTCGTCTCGAACTGCACGACCGCCTCCCCTTCGGAGGCCTGCACCGGCTCGACGGTCGTCACCGTCTCGTAGTCGACCATCTCGGCGACGATCCCCTCCAGGTCCTCCGCTTCGACCTCCAGAAGCCCGACGCCGGTCTCGCCGTGCGGCATCGCCGCGAGCACGCGGAACGCGGCGTCGGGGTTGTCCCGGGAGAGCGACCGGATCCACGTCCCCTCCGGCAGCGTCACCGTCAACTTCGCCTGGGGCATACGCCCGTGTCGTCTCGCCGGGGACGGATACGTGTTGCCGAACGTGTTCGGGACAAGAGTCGGGGGGTCGGCGCCCCGAGGGGGTCCCATGAGGACGACCGTCGACCTCCTCGCGGAGACCGACGCGCCGGACGACCGACCGACGGAGACGATCGACGTACGCCGGGCCGGCCCGCCGGCGCCGCTCGTCGAGACGCTGGAGACCCTCGCCGACCTCGACGACGCGACGGTGCTCGTCCAGCGGAACGACCGCGTCCCCCGACACCTGTTCCCGAAGCTCGACGGACGGGGATACGCCTCCGACACCGTCGAGGCGGACGACGAGGCGATCACCGTCGTCTGGCGGCGCGATCCGGTCGAGGGGCCGTGACCCGGCCGCCCACCGGCCGCCCCGAGACGAACGGGGGCCGGCCGACGGGACGCGCGAGGGGGGCGGGGATCCCGGCAGCCCCGGCGATGCCGAACACGGTCGCGTGGACGGGAGCTTCAACCGGCGGGACGCCGGTGCGGCCGGCCCGGACGGCACGGTCGCCCCCGACCGGACCGACGAGGCCGCCGACCGGCTCCGTCGCCGTGTGGCAGCGATCCGCGACGAGCAGCTCGAGCGAGTCGCCGACCGGACCGCCCGCCATCGACCGAACACGTTCGCCAGAGTGTCGTCGGTGCCCCGGGTCCTACGGGGACGCATGAGCGCGATCCCCGACGCGGTCGGCGTCGGTACCGACGCCGGCGTCGACACCGCCCGCGGTCCGCCGGTCGCGAGCCCCCTGTGGCACGTCCTCGTCGGGCTGACCTTCCTGGCGGCGGGCGTGACGACCGCCCTCGTCCGCAGCGCCGGGCTCGCACCCGGGACCTGGCGGCTCGCGACCGTCCACCTCCTGCTGGCCGGCTGGGTCTGCTGTACGATCCTCGGCGCGGCGACCCAGTTCGTCCCGGTCCGGTCGGGCGTCCGGCTCGCCTCCAGCCGGCTCGCGGTCGTCCAGCTCCCGCTCGCGGCCACCGGCGTCGCGGGACTCGCGGCCGGGTTCACTCCGGGAGGGTCGCCCGGGCGGATCTCGCGCTGACGACGACCGGCGTGACCGCAACGACGGCCGCCGGCGCCGCTCCCGTGTCGGGATCAGTCCGACTCGCCGGGGCGGTCGCGCTCGGTGCCGGCCTCCTCGCCGCCAGCGGCAACCTCGTCCGCGTCGTCCTGGTCCACGCGCCCGGGTCCCCGCGAGCGTTCCTGCTCGGGCGGACCGGGACCGAGTAGGCCCCCGCTACTCCGGGCCGACGAGCACGTCGCCGACTACTCCAGGACCACCAGCACGTCGCCCATGTCGACGCTCTGGCCGGTTTCGATGGGGACCTGGGTCACCGTCCCGCCGCGCTCGGCGACGACGTCGTTCTCCATCTTCATCGCCTCCAGCACGCACACCACGTCGCCCGGCTCGACGACGTCGCCCTCGGCGACCTCGACCGAGAGGATCGTCCCCTGCATCTCGGCGTCGATCGTCTCGCCGTCGCCCGCGACGACCGTCTCCCCGTCGTCGCCCGACGCCCGGCCGCCGGAGCGCTCGTCGGCCGATCCCTCGGCACCCCCCGTCCCGTCAGATCCGGCTGCTCCGGCCGATCCGGCCGACCCGGGGCCGCTCCCGCGGGACCTGCCGGCGCCGCCAGCCCCCGTGTCCGGGCCGCCGGTCGCGTCGGGGATCGGCACCGCCGGCGCCCCTCGCTCCTCCAGTTCGACCTCGAACCGCTTCCCGTTCACCTCGACGGTGAACTCGCGGCGGGTGACCGACTCCTCGCCGTCGCCGTCGCCGTCCCCCTCGTCGTCGGCCTCACCGGGCCCGTACCGCTCGACCGCACGCTCGATCCGCTCGGGATCGAGCTCCTCGTCCAGGTAGTTCGTCGTGTGGGCGCCCGCCCGGAACGTCTCGTCCGTCACCATCAGCCGGTGGAACGGGACGACGGTGTGGAACCCCTCGATCGCGAACTCCCCGAGCGCCCGCTCGGCGCGGGCGAGACACTCCTCGCGGTCCGACGCGGAGACGATCAGTTTCGCGATCATCGAGTCGTAGTCGCCGCCGATCTCGTCACCCTGGCGGATCGCGTCGTCGATCCGGACGCCGATCCCCCCGGGCGGGTCGTACGTCCGCAGCGTCCCCGTCGCCGGGGCGAAGTTCCGCGCCGGGTTCTCGGCGTTGATCCGGAACTCCATCGCGTGCCCGTCGATCTCGACGTCCTCCTGTGCGAAGTCGAGTTCCTCGCCCGCCGCGACCCGGAGCTGCCACTTGACGACGTCCAGGCCGGTCACCTCCTCGGTGACCGTGTGCTCGACCTGGATCCGGGTGTTCACCTCCATGAAGTAGAACCGGGCGTCCGTCCCGTCGGCGCCGTCCTCGACCAGGAACTCCACCGTCCCGGCGTTCGTGTAGCCCGCCTCGCGGACGCCCCGGCGGGCCGCCTCGCCGATCCGCTCGCGCATGTCGTCGTCGAGCGCCGGGGAGGGCGCCTCCTCGATCACCTTCTGGTGGCGCCGCTGGAGCGAGCAGTCCCGCTCGCCCAGGTGGCGGACGGCGCCGTGCTCGTCGGCGAGGATCTGGACCTCGACGTGACGGGGCGACTCCAGGTACTTCTCGACGTAGACGCTCGCGTTCCCGAAGTACGCCTCCCCCTCGCGTCTCGCGGCGTCGAACTGGTCGTCGACCTCGTCGGGGCCGTGGACGACCTTCAGCCCCCGGCCGCCGCCGCCGCCCTCCGCCTTGATCGCGACCGGGTAGCCGTACTCCTCGCCCAGCTCGCGCACCTCGTCGGCGGAGTCGACCGGCTCCGTCGTCCCCGGGACGACCGGGACGTCCGCGGCCTGCATCAGCGCCCGGGCTTTCGTCTTCTCCCCGAGCCGCTCCATCGCGTCGGCCGGCGGGCCCACCCAGACGAACTCGGACTCCTCGACGCGGCGGGCGAACGTCGCGTTCTCGGCGAGGAAGCCGTAGCCCGGGTGGATCGCGTCGGCGTCGGCCTTGCGGGCGGCCTCCAGCACCGCCGCCTGGTCGAGGTAGGAGTCGGCCGCCCGGGCCGGGCCGACGTTGTACGCCTCGTCGGCGTACCGGACGTGCCCCGCGTGGCGGTCCGCGTCGCTGTAGACCGCGACGGTCCGCACGCCGAGCTCCTCGCAGGCCCGCATCACGCGGACCGCGATCTCGCCCCGGTTCGCGACGAGAACCTTGCTGAACATTTGCCCGGGTCTACAGCGATGCGGTACGTCACTCTGTCGGTCGCCGCCGGCGCCGGGTCTCGTGGCTCTGTCGGTCGCCGCCGGCGCCGGGTCGTCCCGACGCTCGACGGGCGTCGGTCGGCTGCGGTGCCGCCACGGGTCGCTCCGGGGCTGACGATGCGGGCGTGGGGGTGACGACTCCCCGGGTAGGGTAGACGAAGCGGGCGGGGAGGGGTGACGACTCCCCGGTAGTTTAGACGACCCGACCCGGGAGGTCGTCGTCGTGCTCCCGCAGGAGGCGGACGAGCGGCGCCACCTCGTCGAACCGTCGGCCACGGGCGACCGTGCCGGCGTCCCGGTTCCAGTCCACCAGGCCCGCGGCGTGGAGCTTCGGGAGGTGGACGTGCCGGAGTTCGGTCCAGACGTGGTCCTCGTCGGTCCGGCCCGTCCGGCTCGTGTCGACGCCGCTCCCGACGCCGGCGGCGTCGCCGTTCGCCATCACCGACGCCGAGCCGCGGACTCCGGCGACGGGGTCGACGCCGTCCCCGGCAGGCCGGTCGAGTAACGCGACCAGGACGCGACGCCGCTGGACGTCGGCGAGGAGCTGGAGGTGGTCGTCGAGCGGATCCGTCATTGTTCCGGGTACAGTTCCGTACAGACGACAGTTAAGATTGACTGCCACCGTCAAGTCGACCGGACAGTAGTCGGATGCGGAACGTCGAGCTCACCCCACGTCGGCGGGTCCGGGCCGGGCTCCGTCGGTGATGCAGCCCCGCGTCGAGCGGCCCCGGGTCGGGCCGCCCGCGCCGGACGGTCCGCGCCAGGAGGTTCGTCGGGATCGTCGAGGGGTCCGCGTTCGGCGTCCCCCCGGCTGGCACGGCGCGAATCCGAAGCGTCTTGTGGACGCCTGACGCAGCCTCGATACCATGAGCACGCGAGTCGGCATCCTGGGCGCGACGGGAGCAGTCGGGCAGCGGTTCATCCAGCTCCTGGACGATCACCCGGAGTTCGAGATCGGGGCACTGACCGCCAGCGACGCGAGCGCGGGGAGCACCTACCGCGAGGCGGCCAAGTGGCGCGTCGACGCGCCGATCCCCGCGGACGTCGCCGGGACGACCGTCGTCCGGACCGATCCCGACGCCGTGCCGGACGACGTCGACCTGCTGTTCTCCTCGCTGCCGTCGTCGGTCGCCGCCGAGGTCGAGCCGGCGTTCCTGGAGGCCGGCTACGTCCTCTCGTCGAACTCGTCGAACGACCGGCTGGCCGAGGACGTCCCGCTCACCATCCCCGAGGTGAACCCCGACCACCTGGAGCTCCTGGAGGTCCAGCGCGACGAGCGCGGCTGGGACGGCGCGCTCGTCAAGAACCCCAACTGCTCGACGATCACGATGGTCCCGACGCTGGCGGCGCTGCGCTCGTTCGGGCTGGAGCGCGTCCACGTCGCGACCCTCCAGGCGGTCTCCGGCGCGGGCTACTCCGGCGTGACCTCGATGGAGATCATCGACAACGCCATCCCGCACATCGGCGGCGAGGAGGAGAAGATGGAGTCCGAGAGCCGGAAGTTGCTCGGCGAGTTCGACGGCGCGGAGGTCCGCTGGCACGGCGCCGAGGTGACCGCCTCCTGTAACCGCATCCCGACGCTCGACGGCCACCTCGAGAACGTCTTCGCCGACCTCGCCCAGGAGCCGACGGTCGAGGAGGTCGAGGACGCGATGCGGGCGATGGCGGGTGCACCCCTCCGCTCGTCGCCCGAGCGACTGATCCGCGTCTTCGACGAGCCCGAGCGACCCCAGCCCCGACTCGACCGCAACATCGACGGCGGGATGGCCGTCGCCGTCGGCGGCGTGCAGTCGACCGCCCGCGGCGTGAAGTACAACTGCCTCGCGCACAACACCCTCCGCGGCGCGGCCGGCGCGGCGCTGCTCAACGCCGAACTCCTCGTCGAAGAGGGCTGGGTCTGACGGGCGCCTCGACGCCAGGCCACGCCACGCCACGCGACGCGTCGCCACGCTACAGTCGGCTCGCCGGACGGATCGGTCCCTCGGACCGGTCGATGATCGAGCCGACCGGCCGCTCTCCTGACAGCTCCGACGTCTCCCTCGAGTGACGTTCTCCGCCGGAGGAATCTTCTTCCAGGAGGTCGTTCCCGCGACCGATGGACTCGAACCTGGGGCGGAGTTCCGACGGGGGCGGAGACGAGGAGGGGGACGACGAGGCCGCGTGGCGGGAGTGGTTCGGCGGCCGACGGGACGGCGGGACGGCCGACGCCGACGTCGAGACGGCGACTACCGACGCCGAGGCCGGCACCACCGACGCCGAGGCCGCGACCGACGCCGGCGACGCCACAGACGACGGGCGTGGATCGGGGCTGTTCGGCCGGTTCGGAGGGCGATCGGAGGGGTCGACGGAATCGGCGGCCGACGGCCCGGCGACAGGCGGGTCGACGACGGGGAGATCCACGTCGTCGGACGGGTCGGCGTCCGGGACCAACGGGGACGGGTTCGCGGCGGGCCTCTCGGCCCGGGTCGACACCGTCCGGCAGCGGATCGACCCCCGGGAGACCGCCGAGACGGCCGCGAGAGGGGCCGTTCGCCTGGTACTCCGGATCGTCGGCGCGGTCCTGATCGCGTACGGCGTCTGGGTGCTCGTCGCCGTCGATGGCTGGACGCGACTCGGCGCGGCTGCCGTCGGCGTCGGGTTCCTGCCGGCGTTCGCGCCGGGGCTCGTGATCGGGCTCGTCGGCCTCCTCTGGAAGCTCTTCAGCCTGGCGTGAGCGGGCCTACTACGCCACGCCGTGTCCCGCCAGGGTTTTGACAGCCGGTATCCTCAGGTGTTCTCGATGGCTCCCCACGACCTCGGCTCCCGGCTCGACCCGGATCGGGTCGAGACGCTCTCGACAGCGGTCCGCACGGCGTTCCTCGTCGGCGTCCGGGGACTGGGACTCCTCCTCCTCGGTGCCGGCGTCGCCCTCCTCGCGGGCACCGGGAGCGACCCGACCGGGGCCCTGCTGGCGACCGGCGGGTTCACCTCGGCGATCCGCCCCCGGTGGACCCTCTGGCTCGCGGAACTCGGCCGGTCGGTCGCTACGGGCGTAGCCGGCGGGGTCGCCTGACCGCCCGATCGCTCGCCCCGACTCCCCCTGTCGATCGCTCGACTACGGGCTGGTCTCGCCGCCGTCGGCTGCCCGGTGTCGACCCGGAGTGGGCCCTCGTGCCCGTCAGGCGAGCGCCTGGGCGAGCTTCTCGACGGGGTGGGGCGGTCGACGGCCACCGTCGCGGTCCTCGAGCTGCGACCGGCAGGAGGAACCGGGGGCGACGACCGTCGACGCGGGGCTCCCGTCGGCGGCGTCGTACAGGAGGCGCGCGATGGCTCGCGAGAGGTCGAGGTGCTCGGCCTCGTAGCCGAACGAGCCGGCCATCCCACAGCAGGTGGTGTCGAGGGGGTCGACGTCGTAGCCCGCGCGCCGGAGCACGCCGACCGCGTGGTGGTCGCGCCCGAGGGCCTGCTGGTTACAGTGGCCGTGGTACGCCAGCGTCCCGCGCCCCCCGTCCCAGTCGATCCGCTCGTCGAGGCGATGGACGTCGAGGTACTCGCAGACGCCGTACGCCGCCGCAGAGACCGACTCGACGTCGTCGCCGGCGAGCAGGTCACGGTACTCGTCCTGGAAGACGGCGGCGTCGGACGGCTCGACGAAGACGACCGACCAGCCCTCCCGGACCGCCGGGAGGAGCGCGTCCACGTTGGTCCGGGCGCGCTCGCGCGCCAGGTCGAGGAACCCCCCGGAGACGGCCGCCCGCCCGCTCGGGGCGAGGTCGGTGGGAACGCGCACGAAGACGTCGGCGGCCTCGAGCACCCTGACCGCCGCCTTCCCCGCCGCGGGCGACGAGTAGTTCGTGAACGTGTCGGGGAACAGGAACACCTGGTCGGTCGCCTCGGCGGGGGCGAGCTTGCACCGCCCGCGCGCCTCGAACCAGTCGACGAACGTCTCCCGGCGGAACGTCGGCAGGTCGCGGTCGGCGGCGATCCCGATCACCCGCTCCATCGCCTCGCGGAGCGGGCCGACGCGGTTCGCCCAGTTCGACAGCGGCGCCAGCGCGCTCCCGATCCGCGCGACGGTGTCGACGTTGGCGAACAGCCGGCTCCGGAGGCTCGCCCCCTCGCGCTCGTGGTACTCGTGTTTCACCTCCGACTTGAGCTTCGCGAGGTCGACGCCCGTCGGACAGTCGCTCTTGCAGCCCTTGCAGCCGACACAGAGGTCGAGCACCTCCGACTGGAACCGCTCGGTGTAGAGCTCCCCGTCGTCGAGGTCGCCCGAGATGGCCGCCCGGAGGAGGTTCGCCCGCCCGCGGGTCGTCTGGATCTCCTCGCGCGAGGCCCGGTAGGTCGGACACATCACCTCCGAGCCGGTCTGCCGGCAGGTGCCACAGCCGTTACACAGCTCCACGAGGTGCGAGAAGCCGCCCTCCTCGGAGAAGTCCAGCGTCGTCGCCGGCTCCAGCGAGGCGTACTCGGGCCCGTACCGCAGGTGCTCGCGCATGTCGGTCGGCCCCGCCTCCGGGGGGCCGCCGGCCGCCTCGTTCTCCTCGCGGCTCCGGTAGACGACCTTTCCTGGGTTCATGAGCCAGTCGGGGTCGAACGCCGACTTCACCTCCTCGAACGCCGCCCACAGCTCCGGTCCGTACATCTTCGGGTTGAACTCGGTGCGCGCGAGGCCGTCGCCGTGCTCGCCGGAGAAGGCGCCGTGGTGCTCGAGCACCAGGTCGGTGACGTCGTCGGCGATCGCGTGCATCGTCTCGACGCCGTCGGTCGTCTTGAGGTTCAACACGGGCCGGATGTGGAGCGTTCCCGCGCCGGCGTGCGCGAAGTAGGCCGCCGACGTGCCGTGTCGTTCCAGGACGTCCTCGAACTGGGCCACGTAGTCGGCTAACTCCTCGGGCGGGACCGAGGCGTCCTCGATGAACGGGTACGGCTTCGGGTCGCCCTCCATGCTCATCAGCAGGGGGATGGCCGCCTTCCGGAGCTTCCAGAGGCGCGCCTGCTCGTCCGGCTCGTACGCCTCGAGCACGTCGAAGGCCGTCGCGGTTCCGTCGCCGCCGTCGTCCCGTTCGCCGTCGCCGGCCTGCCCGCCGCCGGCGTCCGTACCGCCGTCGCCGCCCCCGACGAACCGCCCGGTCGCCCGGGCGACCGCCGCCTCGAGGTCGTCGTGGACCTCCGAGTCGAACTCCAGCATGAGCGCCGCGGCCGTCCCGTCGGGGATCGGTTCGGCGTACTCGGCGTACTGCGACGAGCCGGCGGCCAGCCGGAACACCTCGTCGTCCATCAGCTCGACGGCGCTGGCGTCACAGTCGAGCGCCGCCGGGACGGCCCGCATGGCGTCCCCGAGGTCCGAGAAGCAGTAGAGCGCCAGCGCCGTCTCCGGCGGGCGGGTCACCAGCGAGAGGGTCGCCTCCACCACCACCCCGAGTGTCCCCTCGGCGCCGACGAGGAGCTTCGAGAGGTTGATCACCCGCTCGCCGTCGTCGGTCTCCCGGATCACCTTGTGGAGGTTGTAGCCCGAGACGCACCGCTTGAGCGTCGGGTACCGCTCGGCGATCTCCGCCTCGTTGTCCTCGACGACCGACAGGACCGTCCCGTAGATCCGCGCCTCCAGGCCGTCGCCGCCGACGAGCTCGTCCCACTCGTCGGAGCCGACGACCACGTCGCGGGTGTGGATCAGCGAGCCGTCCGCCAGCACCACCCGGAGCTCCTCCGTATAGGCGTCCGTGATGCCGTACCGAACCGAGTGGGCGCCCGTGGAGTTGTTGCCGATGCCGCCGCCGATCGTCGCGCGGTTCGAGGAGGCGGGGTCGGGCGCGAACTTCAGCCCGTCCTCGGCGAGGTGGTCGTCGAGGTCGTCCTGGACGACGCCCGGTTGCACCCGGGCCCGCCGGTCGGCCGGGTCGACCTCGAGGATCGCGTCCATGTGCCGCGAGAGGTCCAGCACCAGACAGCCCGGGCCGACCGCCTGGCCCGCGAGCGACGATCCCGCGCCCCGGGGGAGGACCGGGACGCCCTGCTCCGTCGCCGTCCGGACGGCCGCCCGGACGTCGTCGACGTCGGTCGGGTAGACGACGCCGGCTGGTTCGGCCCCGTAGATGCTGCCGTCGGTGGCGTAGAGCACGCGCGCGTACTCGTCGAAGTCGACCCGTCCGTCGACGCGCTCGCGGAGCGCCGCCGCGAGCCGGGCGTGTCCACCGTCCTCGTCGGCGCTCGCGGGCGATCCGCTCGACCGAGCGCCGGTCGTCCCCGCCGGCTCACCGCCCGTCTGGTCGGTCGACGCACCCGCCGCCTCGCTCGCGTCCTCGAGGGACATCCTACCCGTGCCTGCGCGTCGTTCACGATAAATCCTGGGAGTAGTCGTCCGGCGGGACGACGGCGGTCCGGGATCGACGGTCCGTGGCCGGGGGACCGACCGCCGGCGGGCCGGGATCCACACCACGGACGGCCCGGCGACCGGACGTCCGTGGCCGTTCGACCGGTCGGATCCGACCTCAGTCGAGCACGCCCGCCGCCTTCGCCTTCGCCACGACGTCCTGTGCCATCTTGTTGGTCGCCTCGTCGACCATCTGGCCGTCCACCGAGACGGCGCCCTTCCCCGCCTCCATCGCGTCGGCGTAGGCTTCGACGATCCGCTGGGCGCGCTCGGCGACCTCGGGATCGGGCGCGAACACCTCGTTGGCGATCGTGACCTGGCTCGGGTGGATCGCCCACTTGCCGTCACAGCCCAGGAGAGAGGCGTTCCCCGCCGAGGTGCGGAACCCCTCCTCGTCGTCGATGTCGGCGTACGGCCCGTCGATACAGGGCAGGCCCGCGGACTTGGCGGCGGCGTTGATCCGCGAGAGGGCGTAGTGCCAGTAGTGGCCCGGGTAGTCGGGGAACTGCCCGATGTCGAGCCCGGGCGTCCCCATCGCCGCCGAGTAGTCGCCCGGCCCGAAGATCACCGAGTCGAGCCGGTCGGACGCGTGGGCGATCTCGTGGACGTTGTGCATTCCCTCGCCGTCCTCGATCTGCGGCTCGAGCCCGACGCTCCCGACCTCGAGCCCGGCGTTGACCTCGACCTGCTCCAGCAGCCGCTCGACGGCGTGGATGTCCGCCGCCGAGGCGACCTTCGGGACGACGATGTCGTCGATCTCCTCGCCGACGGCGCCGATCACCTCGATCACGTCGTCGTACCACCACCTCGTGTCGAGGCCGTTGATCCGGTACGCGAGGATGACGTCCGACCAGTCCTCCTCGCGGACCGCCCGGATCAGTGGTTCGCGCGAGGCCTCCTTCTCGGCCGGCGCGACGGAGTCCTCCAGGTCGAGGAAGACCTCGTCGGCGTCGCTGTCTGCCGCGTTGTGCATCATCCGCTCGTCGCTCGCCGGCGTGGCGAGCTGCGTCCGCCGCAGTGTTACGTCGGTCATCGCAGTCGTCGGGTCCGCCGCGTAGATCATAAACGTATGTGATGAATATCGGTTCGGACGCGTAGACGGATGTGATCGGGCCCACCGGACGTGCGTTCCGTCGGGCGGGCCGCGTGTACGGGCAGCGGTGACCGATCCGGTCGGAGACCTACGACGGCTGGCGGCTGGGCCACGACGTCGATCGGCGTCCGATGGACGAGGGTGCCGATGGACGAGCGGTCCCCTGCGTTCGACACCGGGACCGGCCGGATCGTCCTCGGGACCGAGCCGAAGCGGTCGCCGTACGCCGACACGGACGTTGCGACGGTACTGGCCGCCGACCGCCCCTCTCCGGGACTGGGTGCCGGCAGGTCGGGACGTTCCGCCAGGACAACTCCCTCGGATGAGACGCCCCGTCCCCGTCCGATACCGGAGGCGCCTCCCGACTCCCGACGATCTGCCGGTCCACCGATCCGACGGGCCGCGATCCGGTGTCGCGTCCGGCGTTCACACCACCTGGTTCCGGAGCCCCTCGAACCCCCCCTCCGTGGCCCGCTCGACGTTCTCGGCGAGGATCTCCGCGACCCGGTCGTAGTAGTGGGGCGTGTTCCCGGCGTTGTGAGGGGTGATCTCGACCGCGTCGAGCGTCCAGAGGACGTGGTCGGGCGGCAGCGGCTCGGGGTCGGTAACGTCCAGCAGCGCGCCGGCGATCTGCTCCGTCTGGACGGCCCGGACGAGCGCGTCGGTGTCGACGACCGGTCCGCGGGCGACGTTCACGAGGACGGTCCCCGGGGAGAGCGTCCGGAACGCCTCCTCGTCGATCACGCCCCGGGTCTCCTCGGTCAGCGGGCAGGCACAGACGAGGTGGTCGGCCCGGCCCAGCGCCTCGTGGACGTCGCCGTAGCCGTAGACGGCGTCGGCGGGGCCGCCCTTCCCGGGCGTGTGGCGGACGGCGACCGTCTCGACGTCGAACGCCGCGAGTCGCTCGACGACCGCCGTCCCGATGGCGCCCTGGCCGACGACCGCGACGGTCGAGCCGGTCAGCTCCCGGACCGGGTACTTCCGCCACTCGCCGCGGTCGCCCTGGCGCCAGGCGCGGCGGAACTGGCGGAGGTGGCCGATCAGTCCGCCGACGACGTACTCCGAGATGTTGGGCGCGTGGACGCCCGACGCGTTCGTCACCGCGACCCCGTGCTCCCGGAAGGCGTCGAGGTCGAGGTGCCCGACGCCGGCGTAGAGGCAGGCGAACAGCTGCAGGTTCGGCGCGCCGGCGAGCTGCTCGGGCGACAGCGAGAGGCCGGTGGCGATCGGTGCCGACCCGAGGAGATCGGCCTCCTCGGCCGGCGTCCGGGCCAGGACGACCTCCCTGTCGGGGAGCCGTTCGGCGACCCGGTCGCGGTAGTCGGCGGCCGGCTGGCCGTGGACCGTCTGCCGGAGGACGACGACGTCCGGATCGGCGCCGTCGGCGCGGTCGCCGCCCCTGCGATCGCCGTCGGTCCTCGAGGCTGTCTCGGTCATGGCTGGCGGTGTGCGGCGACGGGGCAAGAGACTACTGGAGGCGGCGGGCGACGGGGCGGGTGCTCGACGGCCGTCCGCCTCCGGCGCGAGGGCCCCGGCGCCCGAGAGAGACGTCGGCCGCCGGGAACTTCCGGGGGGTTAAAGTCGAACCACCGCACCGGTGAAAGGTATGGAGCGAGTGGACGTGGCCGTCGTCGGGGGCGGGCCGGCCGGGTCGGCGGCGGGGTACGCCGCCGCCTCGCACGGTGCCTCGACGGTCGTCCTGGAGAAAGGGGTGCCCCGGGCCGACCGCGAGGGGCTGGGGCCCGACTCGACGGACGCGGCCGGCATCCTCGACTACTGGGTCGACATCATGGGCATCCACCCCGACGAGTTCCCCGAGGGGGTCCTCCAGCGGACCCTGGAACGCGCGGAGTTCGTCGGGCCGACGGAGTCGTGTACGCTCTACTCGACGGGCATCGAGTCGTCGTACGATCACTTCGGCTATACGATGCACCGCGCCCGGTTCGACGACTTCCTCCGCGGGCGCGCCGAGGCGGCGGGCGCGGACTACCGCGTCGGGGTGAGCGTCCGAGACGTCGAGACGGACCTGCGGGCACGGCGGGCGGGCGACCCCCGCCACGTCGTCCGGCTGGCCGACGGCGAGGACGTCGCCGCCGACTTCCTCGTCCTGGCGGACGGTCCCCAGCGGACGGTGACGAACCGGGTGCTCGACCGCCACCTCTCGTTCGACGTTACCGACCGCCTCGGATCGACCGGAGCGAACCACATCGCCTACCAGGAGTACCGTCGCTTCCCCGAGGACGCGTTCGCCGAGGTCGACGACGCGATCGTCTTCTGGTGGGGCTACATGCCCGGGCACACCGCCTACCCGTGGGTGTTCCCGAACGACGACCGGGTCTGCCGGGTCGGGCTGACGATGCCGATCGGGCTGGACCTCGCGGACGTTCGGGACCGCGAGGCCTACCGCCTGCTCCGCCCCGGGGACGAGCGGGTCCCGCAGGGACGCGAGTACGTCCGCCGGCTGCTCGAACAGGAGTACGGCGACGACTACGACGTCGAGGCCGACTTCCCGCTGGTCGAGGACGCCGGCAAGCGCGGCGGCACGGAGACGTACCCCATCTCCTCGACGCGACCGATCGACTCGCCAGTCGACGCGGGCATCGCCGTCGCCGGCGGCGCGATGGGGACGACCTCGGCGTTCCACGAGGGGGGCGACCACGTCGCCGTCCGGACGGGCCACCTCGCGGGCAAACTGGCGGCCCAGGGCCAGCTCTGGCGCTACAACGCCGCCTGGAAGGACGCCATCGGCGACGAGATCCTGCGCAACGTCACGATGGCCGACATGGCCCACGACTACGGCCCCGACGACTGGGACCGGATCTTCCGGACCGCGCGGAAGATGCTCGCCGACGCCGAGGGCTACCAGATGTTCGAACAGGGGTACACCGCGGGGCTCGACGCCGCGAAGCTCCTCGCGCGCTACAACTGGACGAAGTTCGGCTTCCGGAACGGCCGGTACGTCCAGATCGAGGAGCGCGAGTACGTCCGTTGAACTCGCGAGCACGTCCGTCGAGCTCGCGGACCGTCGTCGCCGGGTCCGCTGACCGGTCACTCGCGGAGCGTCGATTCGAGAACCGACAGCGTCTCGGTCCACGCCCGGGAGCGAGCGCGGGCGTTCGCCGCCGGGCTCCCCCCGTAGACGTTCCACCGGTCCCTGCTCGTCCCCGCCGTCGGGAGGAACGGGAGCCCGAGGAAATGGCCGGCCCCTTCGAAACTGTCGTGCCGGTAGCCGTGCGGGTACTCGTGTTCCGCCAGGCGGTCGACGACGCGCGCCGACAGCGCCGTCGACGGCCAGCGCCTGTCGTCCGTCGCCGACGCCAGGTAGATCGGTGCGTCCGCCTCCTCGACCGGGACGGCCGCCGCGGCGAGGTCGTCGGCGCCCGCGCGCTCGAGTGCCGGCTCGTAGAACGGGAGCGCCGGCGTCGGT
>Ga0207797_1000979_pt1 | contig 21251 bp, 14 predicted proteins | sample PRCRCaboRojoPR_6_FD_187275 | JGI IMG/M metagenome (GOLD analysis project Ga0207797, IMG submission 187275) | Marine sediment microbial community from Cabo Rojo, Puerto Rico - PR CR 10% Liquid 1 (SPAdes) | ecosystem: Environmental > Aquatic > Marine > Coastal > Sediment | place: Cabo Rojo, Puerto...
CCCGGCGTCGTCGATGTCACGGAGTTGCCCTGCCAGAGCGCCGCCTCCTGTCCGAAGCGGTACATGTCGGCCAGGCGCCGTCCCTGCAGGAAGAGGTTGGCCTTCCGCGAGTACTCGAGCATCTCCATCGGGGTGACGGAGTGCGTGTCCGGGTCGTAGGGCGTGAGCCCGTCCAGGCCCCGGACCTCGTTCAGGTGAGTCACGAACGTCGCCGTGTCGGCGCCGGCCAGGGCGTCCTCGGCGACGATCAGGTGCATCTCCCGGGCGGACACCGCAGTGATCGGCTCGTACTGCGGCTCGGTGGAGTAGCCGGTCACCCTCTCCTCGACCATCGTCGGCACTACGCCGGTATCGATGGGGTCCGTGAAAGTGATGGAGTCCACGTTGGTGAGCCCGTCGTCCAGGTCGACGATCCCGGGATCGCCCTCCTGGGAGATGTTCAGGTAGTTGTTGCTGATCCACCCGCCGAGTCCGTTGCCCACGGTGGAGGCCGTGTACTCGAGGTCCCAGCGCCAGTCGCCGTCCACGCGGCTCAGCACCGTCTGCGCCGCGCTGACGGCCTCCGGGCTGCTCACCAGCGGATCCTGCGGGGTGTCTCCCGGGGGGTTGAGCTTGTTCCAGACGCCCATGGCGAAGTGGATGCGGGCCTGCAGCGCCGTCATCCGGGTCACCAGGCTGGAGGCGCCCTCGGCCTGGGCCACGCCCATTCCCGTGGAGAGATAGTTCAGGGCGGTCTCGTACACCGTGTTCATGTTCGACGTCCCGATGGGCGGCGCGTCCTCGCTGCCCGGCTCCGTGATGACGAAGTCGTCGAACATGTCCCCGATCGTCGTATAGATCAGGGCGCCGAAGAGGTACGACCGGGCCAGGTCCACGCGGTCCGGGATCGTCCCCTCCTCGTCGAACTTCTCCGCCAGGCGGATGGCCTTGTCCGCCATGTACCGGGCCTCGGTCACCGACGGGAAGGCGCCGTCGGTGAACTCGTTGGTCTCGTTGGCCACGTTGCCGTAGTCCAGCTGCAGCCACGCGTCCCGGGAGCCGATGTTCTGCACCTGGTCCGTGGCCACGGCGTAGGGCGCCAGCATGTCTCCCACGGCGTTCGTGGTGGTGGACAGGGCGCCGTTCACCGCCGACTCCAGGCCCTGCGGGTTGTTGAGGTCCCCGGCGACCAGGTTGTTGGGGTTCTCGACGTCCAGCGGGTTGCTGCAGCCCGCCGCCCCGACCACGAGGGCCAGGACGAGGGCGACCACCGACGGCAGCGCCCCGCCGCGGCCCCGGCTCTGTCCGGGCCCCGCGGTGTCGCGTCGCCGGGTGTCCGTGTCGTCCGAATTCTTCATCTGCATCCTGCTCCTGGTGACTTCGTGTGAGGCTTCCGTTGCGCGCCGGGATCCTTCCGTACTGTGGAGCGTCATCAGAATCCGAGCTCCACGGTGAACGTGAAGCGGCGCGGGATCGGGATCTTGAAGGCCTCGGTGCCCTGGAGGAAGTTGCAGCTCGTTCCGCCGCCGCTGCAGCGCGCCGTGGCGTTCAGCTCGGGGTCGAGGCCCGTGTAGGCGCCGTTCACCCAGAGCCACACGTTCCTGGCCGCCAGGCTCAGGCGCATGGTCCGGAACGAGAACGTGCTGGCCACGGACTGCGGGGCGCTCCACGAGAGCGAGGCCTCCCGCCAGCGCAGGTAGTCGGCCGGGTGGATCATGTTCATGCCGCTCATAGGCGACAGCGCCCGGAGCTCGTTGGCCCACGTCAGAGCGGCGTCGAGACGGTCCTCGCTGGAGCTCGCCGGGTTCAGGAGCGTGGACTCCACCATGGCGGCCGTCTCGGTGTTCCGGCCGATGGTGGAGTTGGCCTGCCGGAACGCGCCCGAGAGATCAGACCTGTAGAAGTTCCCGGCCTTGTACTGGAAGAGCGAGCGGAAGGAGAAGTTCTCCAGGAAGCTCACGTCCACGCCGGCGGATCCCGACCAGTCCGGCTGCGGCTTCCCCTTGTAGGTGGTGGCCAGGTAGTCGCCCTCGCAGTTCTTCGGGATGACCTCGAAGTCGTCCGGGCTCCGCGCCTGCGAGAAGTAGGTGAGGAGCTCCTGCCGGGTGGGCTGCGAGCAGCCCTGCCCGATGTTCAGCGGATACTGCATGTCCGCCGTGGCGGCCCCGAAGAAGGCGCCGGGCGAGAAACCCTCCTTCACGAAGTTCCGGTAGCGGGGATAGCTGCCTCCGGCCTTGATGGGAGGCGCGCCGCCCAGGTCCTGTACCTCCTGCTGCAGGTACGAGGCGTTTCCGAAGACGTTGATGGTCACCTGGTCGTTCTGCACGACGTCGCCGCTGGCGCTGATGTCCAGCCCCTGACCGGTGAGCTGCCCGATGTTCACGAGCTGCTGGGACGTGAAGCCGCCGGAGACCGGGAACTGACGGGACACCAGGGCGTCCTCGACCGTCCGGTCCCAGTAGGTGACGCTGGCCGAAGCCCGGCCGCCGAAGAATCCGGCCTCGGCGCCCAGCTCCCACTCCGTGGAGACCTCGGGCTGGAGCTCCGGGTTGCCCAGGTTGCCCGGCGCCACGCCCGCTCCCTCCACGCTGGGATAGGAGGTGAAGGTGCGGAACTTGTCGAAGGCGCCCGGCTGGGTTCCGGACTGCCCGATGGCGCCGCGGACCCGGAAGCTGGAGACGGTCGTGCTGTTCCAGCCGTCCAGGTCGCTCGGAACCAGCGAGAAGCTGGCCTTCGGGTACCAGACGCCGCTGAAGTCCTCGCCGAAGGCGCTGTTGACGTCGTAGCGGGTCCCGAGCGTCAGGTAGGCGAAGTCGCGGAACCCGATCTGCTCCTGGGCGAAGGCTCCGACGTTGACGTTTCGGACCCAGCTCTCGAAGACGCTCTGGTTGGACGCGCTCCCCGCGACCTCGATGCCCGGGCCCGGGAAGGTCTGGCCGTAGCCGCTGCGGTTGACCTCCTCGGTCAGGAAGCCCTGCGTGCCGAAGGTGAGGGAGCTGGAGAAGTCCTCGCCGAGATCCGTGTCCCAGCCGCTCCGGAGCTCAGCGGTGAACTGCGTGTGGTTGTGGACGCCGATGTCACGGGCCCCGTCGGGGGTGGCACCGGCGAAGTTGTTGACGTTCCAGCCGAAGGGGACCATGTGCTCCGAGCGGTTGCTGGTCACGTCGATCCCGAACGTCCCGTTCAGCGTGACCTCCTGGCTCGGGTTCACGTTCAGCTGGACGCTACCGCCGTAGTGGTCCACCTCCTGGCTGGTGGTCTGCTGCATGATCTCCTCGACCGTGGCGAAGGCCGGCGCGCCGAACTCGTTGTCCTCGTTCGCCAGGCGGAGCTGGCCGAAGCTGATCATCGGCCACAGTCCGTAGATGAAGTTCGAGTTGTTGGGCGCCGACTGGTCGGTGAAGGCGTAGTTGGTGCGCAGCTGCACGCGGATCTCGTCCGACGGATACACGTTCACGTTCGCGGTGCTGCTCACGCGGGTGTTCTCGTCCGTGGCGGGGCCCATCTCGCTCAGGCCGACGATGCCGTTCTTCTTGCTCCACCGGCCGGAGAGGAAGTACGTGATGCCCTCGCCTCCGCCGTTCACCGAGAGCGTCGCCTCGCCGCTCCTGCCCACCTCGTCGAAGCGGTTCTTCTGGTTGTTGACCGTGAAGACCTGGTACGGCTCGAGCTGCATCCCGTAGTAGTCGCTCAGGCGGTCGGCCTGGGCGGCGTCCCGGGGGAAGTCGGCCAGGGGCTTGAGCCGGTTCGTCGGCATGAACTCGGCGCCTCCCTGCACCGACAGGTTCCAGCGGCTGGAGCCCTCCCGTCCGGACTTGGTGAAGATCTGGATGACGCCGTTGGACGCCTCCGTGCCGTAGAGCGTGGCGGCCGCGGCCCCCTTCAGGACCTCGACCCGCTCGATGGACTGAGGGTTGATGTCGTCCAGGCGCGAGCTGGCGCCGGTGCCCTGGTCGCCGGCGCTCGTCCCGGCGAACTCGCCGCCGGTGTTGACCCGCACGCCGTCCACGTAGACGATGGGCTCGTTGGACTGGGTCAGGCTGGCCGAGCCCCGGATCTTGATCTGCGATCCCTCTCCGGCCAGACCGCTGGAGGAGAGGACGTTTACGCCGGGCTCACGGCCGGAGAGCACCTCCGACATGTTGCCCGTGGCACCGGTGGTGACCTCCTCGGCGTCGATGGTCCCGATGGTGTTGCCCAGCTTCTTCTGCTGGACACCGCCGGTCCCGGTCCCGGTCACCACGATCTGCTCCATCTCGACGGCGCTCTGCGAGAGCCGGAAGTTGGCCGTGGCGGCCTGGCCGGACTGGACCGTGACGGTCCGGGTCGAGGTGGAATAGCCCACCAGCTGGACGCGCACCTGCTGCTCGCCCGCCGGGACGCCGGTGATGCGGTAGTTGCCCTCGGCGTCGGTGATCGTCCCGAGGCCCGTACCCACCACCACTACCTGCGCCGCGTCCAGCGGCTCCTGGTTGGCGGAGCGGGTCACCGTGCCGGTCACCGCGCCCTGCTGGGCGAGTGCGGGCGCCCCTGAGAAGACGCCGAGAGCGAGAAGGGCGGCCGTGGCCACTGCCACGCGCCGAATCGGTCGAAGACTCATCGAGGACCCTCCTGGAGCCCGAATACAATGGGATCGCTTCAACTGAAAACACGCGGACAGACGGGGTCGGCGACCCGTCGCCCGCGCGTGATTGTGAACGTGAATCTGGAGAATTCCGTTCCGTGCACATGTCGTGACACGTGCACAGACCCAGATCCACGACGGCGAACCTTTCGGGCTGTCAGGAGAGTCGCAAGAGGTCTTGCGGAAGCGGCAGGAGGCCGGCACCGCCCGGTGTGAATCGAGGGGTCCGTGGTAAAACGATGTTTACAGGGGAGCGGACGGGACGGCCGTCGGCTCCGGGGCGGGAGCGCCGCCCCGGGAGCAGGGGTTCAGGGAATGGAGATGGGGATCGAGATGCTGAGGGGATTCGTGCCGCCGCCGCCCCCATCGACGCTTCCCCCGCCGCCGGTGCTGCTCAGGACCGCGGCGCCGAGCAGCACGGCGCCGGCGGTGATGCCACCGAACAGGGCCGCGGTCTTGCCGGTCTCCATCTGCTTCAGCTCCACGCTCTCGATACCGGAGCGGGGCACGCCGACGGTGTCCTGCGTCCGTCCGCCGGCGACGAACTGGCGACGGGCCGGGCGCGACACGAGCATCCGGAGTTGCGTGCCGCTCTGCTCGACGATCCGTCCCTCCACGATCGTGCGCTCCGACAGGAACGTCTGCTCCGCCACCCGATCGGCGCCCCCGTCGTTGAGCCGCAGCCTCACCTCGGAGCCGGTGTCGGGTTCTCCCCCCTGCTCCACCGGCGAGTAGGAGTAGCAGGCCGGCAGGGCCAGGAAGAGGAGGCACGTGAGAGCGGCCACGGGCCGTCGGAGACGCCGGGTGGTCAGGCTGCGGATCATGTGTCGCTGTCCTTCTGTTGTTCGGGTCGGATCACTTGAAAAACTAGCTCCTGTCCGGTGCTGTTCCGTAGCCCCCGCGGGAACGGACCCGGCCGTCAGTCCCGACGCGCCCGCAGCCAGAGAACCAGTGCCCCGCACGCCGCGCGACGCCTGTCGAACTCCATGGGCGTCTCGGACGGGCCGCGGTAGAGCTCGATGGCGGCGATGTCCTCCGGAAGGTACGTGTCCACGCCGGCGGCCAGCGTCACGGCCTGGCCGTCGATGAAGTGCTGGACGGGACACGCCCGTCCCCCCGAGGTGATCGAACGGGGGGCGCGGCGCATCACCACCCTGCCGTTCCGGAGGCGGACGCCGGACAGCCCCCGGAAGACTTCGCTCAGGCGCGAGTGGCCCTCGTCCAGGATCTCCTCGCGCGTGAAGAAGATGCCGACGTTCCGGCTCCGCCGTCGGTAGAAGCCCGTGCGCTCGAGCCAGATGGGACGCGTCTCGTCCACCGTGACCACCAGGGGCTCCATGGCGAGGGCCCGGGGAGCGACTCCCAGTGCCAGCTCCACCGCCGTGCCGCTGCGGACGGAGACGGAATCGCGGCGGAGGCCGTACGCCAGGTGCTCGACCTCGATCACGTAATCGCCAGCCGGGAGGTCCGGGAGTCGGAACTCGCCGTCGTCTCCCGTTACCGTCTCGACGCTCATGCCGGCGACGCGGACCGCGGCGCCGGAGACGGTCTCGTCGCTCTCCCGATCCCGGACCCGTCCCAGGAGGGCACCGGGCTCACCGAGATAGACCTCGAGATCCCGCTCCACCGGGGCGTCCGACGGGATCCGTATCGACGCCGTCGGCCCCAGCAACCCCCGATGCTCGGCGCGGAGCGTGACGGTCCATCCCACCGGAAGACGACAGAGACGGTATCGACCCCGCCCGTCGGTCCGGAAGGTGACGGCCCCCGCCAGTCCCTCTCCGTGGCCGGGGCCCGAGAGCAGGAGCCGGCTGTCCGGCAGGGGCAGCCCTGTCCTCTCGTCGTGGACGGTTCCCTGGATGGAGCCCCTGGCCTCGGGGGCGGCCGGGGGGGGTGGCGGACACGATCGCTCCGGCGAGGCCACGGGAGCACGGTCGCGCTCCGTGTCCTGGGCGGACAGCACTGACGGGAGCACCAGGGCGCAGGCCGCGGCCGCGAAGAGGGCGAGGGCGCGCTGCCGGACCGCCGCGGTCGCCTGGCTCATCGCTCCCCGCTGATCTACCTACTGGTTCGTGAACGACTGGAAGACCACCTGTACGCTGCTCTCACGCAGGTCGCCGCTGGCCTCCGACTCCTCGTCGCCGTCCACGAAGAGGAGGACCGACGTATCGATGGGACCCGTCCCCGCCACGGAGTCGGTCTCCGGGGCCATCGACACCCGGACCAGGTAGCGGCGGGTCTCCTCGATGTTCGCCGAGACCTCGAAGGGGAACTCGCGGAAGGCCGTGTCGGCGGCGAAGAACTGCACTGCGGTCGAGTCCGGCGTGGTCCCGGTGGTGTTCTGCGAGAAGGCGAACCGGGTCGAGGTGATCACTCTCACGGGTACGCCGTCGGGTCCGGACACCTCGGCCCGGGCCGTCTCCCGCGGTCCCGGATCGCTGATGCAGGCTCCGAGGAGCGTCGTCAGGGAGACTGCCAGGGCGACGAAGGGAGGACGGAGATCGAAAGGCACTCGTGGGGTCACGTGTCTCGCTCGACTGGGGTCCAGGGTTCGTCCGGCTGGCTCGACGTATCGGTCCTACCCCACCCTGCCGCCGAAGTGCTCCGCCGTTCAGGCGACGTCCGACGATGGCGGGGAACGACCGACGGCCCGCACCGGCGAGGCCGGCGCGGGCCGCTGCCGGCCCCGGAACCAGATGGTCCGAGGCCTCGTCCGCACGGTCGTCTGCCCGTCGCCGGGTCAGCCGCCCACGTTCGGGTTGGACCGGATCTCGGTGATGGCGATCGGGAAGAAGGTCCCCGGCTCGGTCATGGCCCTGGACTGCTGCAGCCAGTCGCTGGACGTCTCACCGAATCGGTACATGTCGGAGAGACGCCGGACCTGCAGGAGCAGGTTCACCTGCCGCTCGTGCTCCAGCAGGCTCGTGGCGTCCACCTGGCCGCTGTAGTCGGTCAGGTTGTCCATGGAGCGCACGTGATTCACGTGCGTGGTGAAGCCCGACGTGTCCGCCTGGGCCAGCGCCGACTCGGCCAGGATGAGGTGCATCTCCCGAGCCGACGTCACTGTGTGCGACGCGTACTCGTCCGCCCCGATGAAGGAGTTGATCGTGGCGCTGGCCACCGGATCCACCACCTCGTCGATGGGATCCTCGATGACGATGGCCTCGATGTCCGTCAGGTCCTCGGGGTTCGCCTGCACCAGCGCCGGGCCGAACTGCAGCTCGCCCCGCTGGTTGATCTGGAAGGCGACGTTCGAGGAGACCGTCGAGGAGCTGAACGTCAGCTCGTACTTCCAGTCGGCGCTGGTCCCCACCTCGCCCAGCACCGCCTGCGCGTCGGCGTCGGCCTCGCTGCTGCTGACGAGCGGATCGCCGGGGGTGCTGCCCGCCGGGTTCAGCTTGTTCCACATGCCCAGGGCGTGGTAGGCCCGGGCGCGCATGGCCAGCATCCGGGTCTCCAGCTCCGTGTTCCCGATGTCACGGGCCACCGACACGCCGGTGTCCAGAAAGCCGATGGCATCCTGATACAGCTGGGACATGTTGTCGGCACCTACCGGGGGTACCGCCTCCGTGGCGCTCTCGGGCATCACGAAGTCGTCGTAGGAGTCCGCGATCGTCACGTACGTGATCGCCGCGTAGAGGTACGCCCGCGCCAGGTGCACGCGGTCACCGAGCTCGCCCTCCGAGTCGTACTGCTCGGCGAGGCGGACGGCCCGGTCCACCATGTACCGTGCCGTGCCCACGGTGGGGAAGGTGGCGTCCGAGAACTCGTTGGTCGGATCGTCCAGATTGCCCTGACTCAGGGAGTGCCAGGCGTCCCGGGAGCCGATCCAGCGCACCTCGTCCGAGGCGGTGGCGTAGATCGCGTTCACCTCGCCGATCATATCCGTGGTGGTGGCCAGGGCGCCGTTCACGGTGGCCGGGACCGCCGTCGGCGTCGCGACGTCCTCCTCCACCAGGTTGTTGGGGTTTTCCACGTCCAGCGGATCCTCGCAGGCACCGACCGTCAGGACCACCGCCAGGGCGGCGACCGCCCCGAGCCAGGCCCGGGGCGAGCGACGCCCGCCGGTGCTGCTTCTCGTGTCGAGCGAGCTCATGTAAGTCTCCCGGGTCTCGTATTCACATTCGGCCGTCCGGCGCGCGCCGCGGGCCTCTCCGTGGGGTCCAGTCGTCGTCATCGTGACCGCCCCCTCAGAATCCGGCCCGGACGGCGAGCAGGAGCCGTCGCGGGATCGGCAGTCGCCACGCCTCCTGGCCGAGGAGGAAGTTGCAGTCCACGTCGCCCGTGCCGCACCGGGCGTTGTTGTTCAGCTCCGGATCCAGGCCGCGGTACTCGTCCGTGACCCAGAAGGCCAGGTTCCTGGCCCGGAGCGACAGGGCCAGCGAGCGCATGCCGAAGTTGCCGGCGAAGTCGGACGGCGCGTCGTAGGTGAGCGCCACCTCGCGGAGCTTGATGTAGTCCGCGTCCCAGATCTGGTTCAGGCCGCTCATGGGCGACAGGCCCCGGTACTGGCGGGCCCACTCGACGGCGGCGTCCAGCCGCTCTTCCGCCGAGCTCGCCGGATTGAGCATCGTCGACGCGATCCGCGCCGTCTCGGGCGTGTTGCGGCCGATCAGGGCGTTGGACTGCCGGAAGGCCCCGGACAGGTCCTGTCGCTGGAGGCCGAACTTGTACTCGCCCATGGCCCGGAACTGGAAATTGCCGAAGGAGATGTCGGTGCCGAGGGCGCCCGACCAGTCGGGGGTCGGCTTGCCCAGGAACTGCTGCAGGACCGTGGCCTGGCCGCAGTCCACCGGCAGGACCTCGAAGTCGCTGAGGTTCCGCGGCTGCGAGAAGTACGTCAGGGCCTCCTGTCGCGAGGACGCCGTGCACGTGTTCGAGAGGTCCAGTGGGATCTCGGCGTCGGCGAGCCTGGCGCCCAGGAACGCTCCGGGTGCGTAGCCCTCGATGATGAAGTTCCGGTTCCTCGGGTAGGAGCCCCCGGTCTTGATCGGAGGTGCCCCGCCCATGTCCGTCACTTCCTCCTTTATGTAGGCGGCGTTGGCGAAGAGGTTGACCCGGAAGTCCTCGCCGCGGATCGCCGTGCCGTTGGCGCTGATGTCGAAGCCGTAGGCCTCCATCTCACCGATGTTGGTGAGCTGCAGCGCCTCGAATCCGCCGGAGACCGGGAACTGCTTGTTGACCAGCACGTCGTCGACGGTGCGGTCCCAGTAGGTGAACTCGACGGCCGCCCGGTCGTTGAACAGTCCCAGCTCGAGTCCACCCTCGATCTCGGTGGACACCTCGGGGCGGATGTCCGGGTTGCCCAGGTTGCCCGGCTCGTAGCCCGGCCCGGTGGCGCTCGCCAGGCCGGCGTAGGTCCGGAACTGATCGAAGGCGCCGGGCTGCAGTCCGGACTGCCCCCACGCGCCCCGGAACCGGAGCGTGGAGAGCGTGCTGTTGTCCCATCCCGAGAGGTCGGAGGGGATGACGGAGGCGCTGAGCTTGGGATAGAACTCGCCGCCGGAGGTCTCGCCGAAGGCGCTGTTCACGTCGTATCGGCCGCCCACCGTCAGAAAGGCGAAGTTGCGGTATCCCACCTGCTCCTGGGCGAAGAGGCCCAGGTTGACGTTGGTGATCCACGACTCGTCCACCGTCTGGTTGGCAGCGGCGGAGACCACCTCGAGGCCGGGACCAGCGAAGTTCTGACCGTTTCCGCCCCGGAGCAGCGTCTCCGTGAGGAAGCCCTGTCCGCCGGCGGTGAAGGTGCTCGAGAAGTCCTCTCCGAGCTGGGTGTCCCAGCCGCTCCTGAGCTCCGCGGTGACCTCCATGTGGTCCTGGGAGCCCACGTCGCGGATGCCCTGCACGTTGGACGTACCGAAGTTGTCCACGTTCCAGCCGAAGGGGGTGTGCTCCTCGGAGTTGTTGCTCACGTAGTCCACGCCGAAGGTCCCCGTGAGGCTGACGCCCTCCCCGGGCTGGTAGCTGGTCTGCAGGCTACCGCCGAAGTGGTCCACGTCCTGGGAAACCTCCTGCTGCATGGCCTCCTCCGGCGTCACGAAGACCGGGGTTCCGTAGTAGTTGCACGCCTGGGAGTGATCGCTGCAGTTGGCGAAGCGCAGCTGGGAGTGAAACATCATCGGCCACACGCCATAGATGTTGTTCGCCGTGGACGGCGCCGTCTGGTTCGTGCGGGAGTAGTTGGTCCGGAGCTTCAGCCGCAGCTTGTCCACGGGGAAGACGTTCAGGTTGGCCGTGGCCTGGTAGCGCTCGCTGTGGTCCCGCGCGGGCCCCAGGCTCTCGAAGCCCATGATCCCGTCCAGGTTCTGGTAGCGGCCCGAGGCGAAGTAGGTGATGCCCTCGCCGCCGCCGTTCACGTAGCCGGAGAGCGTCGTGGACCGACCCGTCTCGTCCACGTCGTCCAGGATGTTACGCTCGATGACCTGGTACGGCTCCACGGACTGGCCCCACCGCTCCGTCATCCGCTGCGCCTGCGTGGCGTCGCGGGGGAAGTCGGCGTGGGGGATGAGGCGGTTCGTGGGCATCAGCTCGACGCCGTTCTCCACCTCGAAGGTCCAACGGGTGTCCCCTTCCCGGCCGGACTTGGTGAAGATCTGGATGACGCCGTTCGACGCCTCCGTGCCGTAGAGCGTGGCCGCCGCCGCGCCCTTCAGGACCTCGACGCGGGCGATGGCGTTGGGGTCCAGGTCGTCGAGACGCGAGCTCGCCCCCGCTCCCGTGGCACCGGCGTCGACGTCGCCGGCGAAGCCGCCTCCGCCGCTTACCCGTACGCCGTCGATGTAGACCAGGGGCTCGTTGGACTGGGAGAGGCTGGCCGAGCCGCGGATGCGGATCGCCTGTCCCTCGCCGGCCAGGCCGCTGGAGGGGAGGACGCTCACGCCGGCCTCCTTGCCCTGTACCAGCTCCGTGAGACCGGAGGCCGGTGCGTTCTGGAGCTGCTCCGTATTGATGGAGGCGATCGTGTTGCCGAGCTTCTTCCGCTGCACGCCCTCCGTGCCCGTCCCGGTCACGACGATCTCGCTGAGCTGGATGGCGCTCTGCTCGAGGGCGAACTCGACTCGAGCGACCTGTCCCGCGGTGACGTCGACCTGCTGACTGGTCGTGCCGTAGCCCACCAGCTGCACGCGCACGCTCTGCGTGCCCGCCGGGACTTCGGTTATGCGAAAGTTGCCTTCAGCGTCCGTGAGGGTGCCGAGCCCCGTGCCGACGACCAGGACCTGGGCGGCGTCCAGCGGCTGCTGGTTGCTCGCCCGGACCACGGTGCCGGCCACGGCGCCCGTCTGCTGGGCCGCCGCGGGTCGGGGAAGGAGAAGGGCGGCGCCCGCCAACACTGCGAGCGCCCACCCGTGGAGACTCCGGACCTTCATGGGGATCCTCCCTGGAATGGAGACGTGTACTCGGGCCGACCGGTGCTCGCCCCATCACCCGGAAGCGAGCTCGGGCATCGGCCCGTGCGGAAAGAGAGAAGTGAGAGAAGAGGGAACGACGATGAGCTCCGGGCCGCCTTCCGGAGCGAGGGCCCCTGAAATCGCTGATGGCGCTGATGGACGGGAGAAGCACCCGTTGGGCCCCGCTGTGGAAAAAGGGTGGATCGCGCTTCGAAACTGACCTTTACACTCTGAACGAAAGACTGTATTCAGATGTTCCATCACGCAAGTGCACGTCAGCACGAAACATACTCGTGCACTTCAGGCGGCGTGGCCCGGACGGGCCGGGCTGGGAAGGGGAGAGAGTCGGGGAGAGCTGGCTAGATCCCTAGAAGCGCGGCCTGCCGAGCTCCTCCAGGTAGAGCACCTCGTCCTCCTCCACGGCGCCGGCCTCCCGCTCCTCGTCGACGGCCTCGGAGGAAAAGTAGTCGCGGGCGTCCTGCAGGTCTTCCCATGCCAGGAAGACCACGACCTGGTCGCGGTCGTCGGAGCTCCGGAAGAGGTGACCGCCGTTGGAGCCGGCCTCCTCGCGGGCGTCGGAGTTGTCGTCGAAGGCGCGCCGCCACTTGGGGAAGTCGCCGACGCGCGCTCGCATGATGGAATACGGCATTGCTTCTCCGGTCGTCGCTGAATGTGCGGCAGTTCCGTCGGTCCGTTCGGGGCACGCCGGGCAGCGATGAACGGCCGGCTCCGATTCGCCCCGGGAGCAACACAGTCAGCAAACGCCGCGCCGCCGGTGTCGTGCGCTTGCCGGCCTCGTCCGAGCCGGTACCTTTATCGCCCGATATCGTCCGAACGCCCGGTACGGCTGCACGCTTCGGACGATCGTGCGCGGCGACGTTCGCCGCTCCCTCGCCCATCACGGAGATCCACAGATACATGCGTCCCGATCCACGAGTGGCCCGACACGGCCCGATCCTCGCCGCCCTGCTCCTCGCGCCTCTCCTGCTCACGCTTCCGGCGACGGCCGGCGCGCAGACGGTGGACGGCGAGTCGGTGACGGAGCGGCTGCAGATCCTGGCCGAGGACAACGCGAAGAGGTACCTGCACCCGGTGGCCTCCGGCCTGGGGGCCGGCCTGAACGCCGGCTTCTTCGAGACGGCCGGCAGCGACGACGGGATCCGAGTCCGGGGCGGCGTGCAGGTCTCGGGGAGCCTGATCCCGGAGTCCGGCGACACCTTCCGGCCGATCCTGCCGGAGACCTTCACCTACCGGGACCGCACCTTCGAGGACCCGTACGTCGTCCAGGGGGGAGCCACGACGAGTCCGACGGCCGCCGGCGAGGGCGACGGCGTGCTGCTGGTGCCGTCCGACGAGCTCGAGCAGGCCATCCGGGACGCCGGGGAGAACCCGTCCGACTTCGAGATCGCCTTTCCCGGCGGCTTCGAGATCCCCGCCGTTCCCCTGGTCATGGGCGAGGCGTCGCTGCAGCTGCCCACCGGGACCGGGGCGATGGTGCGCTTCCTCCCCGAGATCGACCTGAGCGACGAGGTCGGTCCGATCTCCTCCTACGGCTTCGGGCTCCGGCAGTCCGTGACCACCTTCCTCCCGCGGTCGCCGGTGGACGTGGCCGTGGCCGCCGGCTACCAGAAGCTGAGCCTCGGGGACATCGTCGACGCCTCCGGCACCTCGGTGGACCTGACCGTGAGCAAGAACCTCGACGTGATCACCGTCTTCGCCTCCGGCGGCTTCGAGGACACGAGCGTCGACGTGACGTATACCTTCGACAATCCCACGAACATCCCCGGGCAGCCCGCCGACGGGGAGACGATCAGCTTCGAGGACGACGGCGAGAACTCGAGCCGCTTCACCGGGGGTGTGCAGGTGAACCTCTTCGTGGCGCGACTCTCGGTCTCTTACACCACCTCCGCCTACGACGTCCTCCAGGCCCGGCTCTCGTTCGGGAACTGATTCGGAAGCGGTCGAGGGGCGCTCCGGGAGGTACGGGACGACGACGATGAAGGCCTTCGTCCTGCGGGAGGCCGCTCCGATCCAGGAGCACCCGCTGGAGCTCACGGAGGTGCCGCGGCCGGATCCCGGTCCGGAAGAGCTGCTCCTCCGGGTCCGGGCCTGCGGCATCTGCCGGACGGACCTGCACGTGATCGAAGGCGACCTGCCGCCGGCGCGCCGTCCCATCGTGCCGGGGCACCAGATCGCGGGCACCGTGGAGGAGGTCGGCGAGGACGTCCGGGGGTGGGAGCCCGGCGACCGGGCCGGCGTGGCGTGGCTGCGGGGCACGTGCGGCGACTGCGAGTTCTGCCGGACCGGCCGGGAGAACCTGTGCGGGGACTCCCGCTACACCGGCTATCACGAGCACGGCGGCTTCGCCGAGTACACCGTGGCGCCTGCCGACTGGACCTACCGCCTCCCCGGGGCCTTCGACGACGCCGGGGCGACGCCGCTCCTCTGCGCCGGCATCATCGGCTATCGGGCCCTGCAGCGGGCACGGGTGCCGGAGGGCGGGCGGCTGGGCCTGTACGGCTTCGGCTCGTCGGCCCACATCGTCATCCAGATCGCCCGTCACCGTGGCCACGAGGTCGTGGTGGCCACCCGCAGCGAGAGCCACCGGGAGCTGGCCCGTGAGATGGGGGCGAGCTGGGTCGGCGGTGCGTACGAGGAGCTGCCGGAGCCGGCGCACGGCTCCATCATCTTCGCCCCGGCGGGTCCGCTGGTGCCCGTGGCGCTGAAGTCCCTGAAGAAGGGCGGCACGCTCTCCCTGGCCGGGATCCACATGAGCCCGATCCCGGAGATGGAATACGAGCCGTGCCTCTTTCACGAGAAGGAGGTGCGGAGCGTCGAGGCGAACACCCGGGAGGACGGCCAGGGGCTCCTGGACGAGGCGGCGGAGATCCCCATCCGGCCCCGGGTGACGACCATGCCCTGGACCCGGGCCAACGAGGGGCTCCAGCGCCTCGAGGAGGACGGCTTCGACGGCACCGGCGTGCTGGTGATGGAGGGGATGGAGGAGGCGTGAGCGGAGAGCGAGACGACACGGAGGCGGACTCCCCGGAGGGAGCGCCGGTTCCGGCGCCGGACCTGACCGACCTGAGCCGGGTCCGCCTGGGGGCGCTCATCGTCCTGGGCCTCGCCGGCGTCTACACGCTGGGGCGCCTGCTCTGGCCCTTCCTCCCGGCGCTCATGATCAGCGCCGTGGCCGCCGCCCTGGTGTATCCGGCCTACCGGCGCTTCGAGGCGTGGATCGGCCAGCGCGACGTGGCGGCCTTCCTGGGCACGACGGCCGTCTTCTTCCTGGTGCTCCTCCCCGTGGTGGGACTCTCGCTCCTCCTGGTGGACCAGGTGCTCCTGGGCATCGACTGGGCGACCAAGACCAGCAGCGAGCTCCTGCAGCCCGGCGGCCTGGTGCAGGGATGGCTGGACACGCTGAGCGGGTACGCCGGGGCCCTGGGCATCGAGCCCTCGAGCCTGTCGCGGCAGGTCACCCAGCAGATGCAGGGGCTGGCCAGCACGCTGGCCGGCCGGACCTTCTCCTTCCTCTCCGGCCTCGGGGGCTGGCTCCTGCAGGGCGGCGTGGCGCTCTTCACGCTGTTCTACATGCTGCGGGACGCCGAGGTGATCACGGCCGGGATCAAGTGGCTCATCCCGCTGGACGACAGCCGTACCGAGCACCTCTTTCGCCGCGCCCGGGACGTGACCTACGCCACCATGTTCGGCACCGTGGCCGTGGCGCTGGTCCAGGGCACGCTGGGCGGTGTCACCTTCTGGATCCTGGACCTCCCGGCGGCGGCGCTGTGGGGCACCGTCATGGGCGTGGTGGCGCTGGTGCCCGGGCTGGGACCGCCCCTGGTGTGGATCCCCGCGGCCGCCATCCTCTTCGCCACGGGCGATGTGGCCCGGGGGCTGGCCCTGGTGGCCATCGGGGGACTCATCGTGGGCACCGTGGACAACGTGCTGCGCGCCGTCCTCGTGGCGGGCCGGGCGCAGCTCCACTCCCTGGCCGTGCTGCTCAGCGTCCTGGGCGGCCTCTTCCTCTTCGGCGGGCTGGGCATCTTCGTCGGCCCCGTCCTCTTCGTCGTGGCCCTCTCCCTGATCGAGATGGCACGACTGGCCCTCGAGCCCGGCGGCGATATGCTGCCCGCCGAGGACGAGGGGCTGCTCCTCAGCCGTATCCCCGGCCGCGAGGAAGAGGAGGAGCCGGGGGCGTAGGGGAACAAGAAAAGGGGCGCCCGGTCCGGGCGCCCCCTCTCCTGCGGACTTCTTTCTGTCAGACGGTCAGAGCCCGGGAACTACATCTCCCGCAGGCCGGCCTCACCCTCGGCGGAGACGGTGAAGTGGATCCACATGCCGGCCGTGGCGTGGCCCGGCAGGTAGCAGACCATGGCGTAGTCGCCGGCCTCGGAGGCGGTGAACGAGAAGCTCTCGGACTGCCCCGGCTGGGTGGCGTCGGCCATGCTCGTGGCGCCGGAGCTCACGGCTCCGTCGAACACCGGCTCGACCTCCTGGAAGGTGGGCGGATAGTCCCCGACCTGCGCGTCGATGCCGACGCTGTGCGGGCTGAGGTCGTCCTGGTTCTCGAAGTTGATCGTGACCTCGTAGCCCTGGGGCACGACGACCCGGGCGTTGTTCCCGCCGGCGTGGTAGCCGTTGAAGTTCCAGTTGTTGTTGGCGGAGGTGGAGCCCGCGATCAGGTCGATGGTCACGGTCTCGTTCTGCTCGTCGACGGAGATCCAGTCGGGCATGGTGAGCTCGCCCGCCTGCTGGCCGCCGCTCTCACCGCCGGACTGTCCGCCCTGCTGCTGGGCCGCGGCCTGCTGGCCGGACTCCTGGGCGGACTGCTGCGAGCTGGCCTGGTCGCCGCCACCGCCGCAGGCGGCGACGCCGAAGAAGGCGAGGGCGAGGACGGCTGCAAGTGTCTTTCTCATCGTATCGGTTCCTCGTTTTCGGTCGTCGGGGAATTCGTGCTCGATCGATCGGTGCCACGGATGGGCCTCGGAAGCCCCAATGACTTCAAGATGTGTACCGACGCCGGTGGCCGGGTCCGGCTCAGCGCGTCGGTCCGCGCTCCCCGGTCCACGTCTCGTAGAAGCCGGCCCCGTCGGCGTCGATGCGGCGGCCCAGGACCCTGCCGCCGAGCTCCACGGGGCCCTCCATCTGCAGGAACCGGAGGTCGGCGCCTTCCGACGACGGATCCGCCCGGGAGGAGCGCAGGTGACGGACCCGGGCCTCGAGCCGGAGCGTGTCGCCGGGACGGGAGGCCAGGAGGCGGACGGCCGCGGGGCGGCCGCCGGCCGTGTCCGCGCCGGGATAGGCGAGGCTGTCGATGCTGAACGCACCGAGCCAGCCCAGGCTGTCCGTCAGGAACGCGAAGCCCGCCGGGGCCGCGTCGTCCCCGTCCCCTGCCTCGGGGCCGATGACCCGGCCGTAGACGATCGAGTACGGGCCGGCCTGCGCCTGCCCCCAGTCCCAGCTCACGCCGCGCCACGTGCCCCAGTTGTGGTCGTGGTAGGCCGTGGCCTCCCCGAAGCGGCGGCAGCGCCCGGACTCACAGAGGCGCCCCGACGCCGACCCCCGGAGGATCGGCACGGCATAGCCGGACGGAAAGGCGCCGGGCGAGGCGTCCACCGGCGGCAGGTACCGTCCCGGGGCGGGCCGCACGGTGGCCTCCAGGGTGAGCGGGGCGCCGGCGGGCTCCCCCTCGGGTGGAATTCGGGCCCGGAGACGATAGAGCCCGTCGCCGGTGAGTCGGACCGTGGCGTCTCCCACCGTCAGGTCGGGGGTCTCGGTGGAGAGCTCCACGGCCCGGGCCGGGACGTCGACGCTGTAGACGCGGGCCGGCTCCGGCGGGTCGACGCGGGTCGCCAGCAGGCGGCCTCCCCACCGTCCGTCCGGGACCTGGCCCGCCACCATGTACGTCAGGTAGAGCCAGCCCCGATCGCCGGGGAGCCGCAGGTTGAAGTAATGCCACTCGGCCCACGTGGAGTCGGCGGCGGCTTCGGGCGGCGGGAGGTGGAAGCGGTCGATCTCGGCGTACAGGGTCGAGTCGTCCGGCGCGGTCCACCGCCGGTCGGCGGCCACGTCGGACCAGGAGCCGCTGAGCAGGTCCGGGCGTGCCCCCAGCGCCTCGCTCCGACCGGGGATCCGTCCCCCGGCGGAGACGGGGCGGACGTCGCCGCCGGCGCCTGTCCGCAGGTAGAGGAGCTCGTCCTCGATCCAGGGCGCCGCGGCCCGGATCTCGTCCTCCAGCCGGGGGCCGGCCAGCACCTGGCGGTAGAGGAAGGGCGCCTGGGTGACGCGAAAATAGAGGGAGCTGGTGCCCCCGGTCTTGAGCGTCTCGAGGTCCAGGCCGCGGGGGATCACCACGAGGTCGCCCCCGCCCACCAGGCGGCGGTCCCGGGACTGCTCCACGAGGGCGTCGCCGATGGAGAGCAGCGTCACCGTCACCGCCACGCCCAGGGCGTAGCCCGCCAGCAGGAGCAGGCTGCGGCCGGGCTGCCGGCTCAGGGATCGGCGCACCAGGCGGAGGATCACGTCGCCAGCCTCCCGTCCACCAGACGCAGTCCTCGGCCGGCCCCCTCGGCCAGCTCCGCGTCGTGGGTGCCCACGACCAGCGTCGTCTCCCCCGACCGCGTCAGGTCCAGGAACAGCTCGAGGATGTCGCGGGAGGTGTCGCGGTCCAGCTCACCGGTGGGCTCGTCGGCCAGCAGGAGCGCGGGTCGGTTCGCCAGCGCCCGTGCGATGGCCACTCGTTGCCGCTGGCCGCCGGAGAGCTGCGGGGGACGGTGCTCCGTCCGGTCGCCGAGGCCGACGCGAGCCAGGAGCTCCCCGGCCCGCTCATGTCGCTCCTTCCGATCGCTGCCCGCCTCGGCCATGGGCAGCTCCACGTTCTCCCGCGCCGTGAGCGCCGGCAGGAGATAGAAGCGCTGGAAGACGAGCCCCACCCGGCGGAGCCGCAGCTTCTCCCGCTGCCGCTCGTTCATCCGACCCAGGTCACGGCCGCCCAGGAGAACGCGTCCCTCCGTGGGCGTGTCCACCCCGCCCAGGAGGTGGAGGAGGGTGGACTTGCCGGACCCGCTCGGGCCGGTGACGGCCAGGAACTCGCCCCGGCGAACCTCCATGGAGACCCGGTCCACGGCGCGGACCGTGGCGCTCCCCACCCGGTACTCGCGGCTCACCCGGTCGGCCCGCACCACCGGCCCGACGTCCCTCGACTCGTCCGTTACGGCGTCCGTCGTCTCCGCGGCGTCCACGGTCAGAGCTCCTCCTCGTGCAGGGTCGGGGCGATCTCCAGTCCGGCGGCGCGCCAGGCCGGCACCTGCGCCGCGGCCAGCCCGCCGAGGACCGTGCCGCCCAGCGCCAGCGCCGCCGTGCCGGGGTCGAAGACGAAGAACCGGACGGCCCGGGGAATTCCGGGGAAGTCCGCCAGGATCGTCCCCAGGTACTCGGCGGTGGCCAGGCCCAGACCCAGCCCCACCGCGGCCCCGGCGGTGCACAGCACCAGCGTCTCCACGCCGAGGCCGAGCAGCACCGTGCGGCGGGAGATGCCCATGGCCCGGAGGGCCGCGATGGTGCCGTACCGATCGTTGATGGAGACGGCCATGACGGTGCCCACGAGCAGCAGCGTGACGATGACGCTCACCGTGCCCAGGATGTACGCCAGCTGGCGGAAGTAGGAGAGGCGCTCGCGGGCCTGCTCCAGGAGCTCGCCGACGGAGGCCAGGCCCACGCCCGGGAAGCGCTCCCTCAGCGCCGCCACGGCGGAGTCCGCGTCGAGGCCCTCGCGCAGACTGACCATGAGGAACGAGGCCCGGTCGCGGCGTCCCGTGAGCGTCCCCAGCGCGTCGATCCGGAGCGCCACGGGGCGCTCCCCGGCCGAGGCGTACAGGAAGTCCGCCCGCCCGACGACGCGAAACGTCCGGGCCGAGGCGCCGTCGCCCCCGGTTCCGCCCAGGAACGCCCCGGTCCGCAGGCGGAGGGAGTCGCCGACCTCCACGGCCAGCTGCGAGCGGACGTCGTCGCCGATCAGGAGCTCGTCCGGGGCCGCCGGCTCTCGCCCCTCCAGCAGACGGTAGATGCCCTGCCGGTCGGGGTCGACGCCCAGGGCGAAGACGCGCACGGAATCGCCGGCCGCCAGGAGGTTGGACCCCAGCACGGGGCCCACGCCGGTGACCTCGCTCGTCTCCAGCAGCCGGCGCCGCAGCTCGTCCACCCCGTCGATGGTGGCGCCCGTCTGGAAGGGGAGGGTGCCTGCCGGCGTCACCCGCACCGAGTAGTCGCTGGTGGAGAAGAGGTCGCGGAAGCTCTCCTGGATGCCGTCGCTCAGCATGAGCATGTCCAGGAGCATGGCCGTGGAGACCGCCACGCCGGCCAGGGCCAGCAGCGTGCGGCCGGGGTGGCGCCGCAGCTCCCGCCACGCGTGCTCGAACAGCATCAGCCTCCCACCTCCTCCAGGGGATCCAGCCACAGGAGGCGCCCCGCCGCGAAGGCCCCCGCCAGAAGGCCGAGTCCCACGGCCAGGGCCAGGCCGATGCCCACCGTCTCCGGGGTGAGGGTGGAGAAGGCCACCGAGGTGTCGTAGACGTCCCGGTAGTGGTCGTTGATGATCCAGGAGGTGACCCGTCCCAGGCCGATGCCCAGGGCGCCGCCGACGACCGCCACCAGGGCCGCCTCGGCGAGGATCCACCCCAGGAGCGTCCGGCGGGAGATCCCGATCAGCCGCAGGGCCGCCACCTCCTGACGCCGCTCCTGCACCTTGAGCACCATGATGCAGGCCAGGAAGACGCCGCCGGCGGCGATGGTGATGACGCCGATGGCCCGGTGGAAGCGCTTCACCACCCGGAAGGTGGTGGAGGTGCGGGCCGTGACCTCAGCTGTCTCCAGCACCCGGGTCCCGGGGAGCAGGGCCTCCAGCGCCGGGATCACGCTGTCCGGCGACGTCCCGTCCCGAAGGGCCACCGAGAATCGGTCCACCTGGTCCGTCCGCCCCGTGAGAGCCGTCAGGTGGGGGAGGTGGAGGAGCACGCGGGGGCGATCCTTCGTCAGGCGGTACGGGTCGGGCGGCAGCTCGTAGACGCCGGCCACGCTGGCCCGACATCCGGCGGAGTCCGGCGAGGCGGAGAGCCGGAGGGGGTCGCCCGCCCCGAGCCCGGCGTCGCTGGCGAAGGGCCGGGAGACCAGCACCGGGAGGGAATCGGGGCAGCTCCCCTGCGGCACCGGCGTGCCGGAGGCCACGGCGGGCCTCAGCAGGAGCGCGAGGATCAGGGCAG
>Ga0207797_1000980_pt1 | contig 21235 bp, 10 predicted proteins | sample PRCRCaboRojoPR_6_FD_187275 | JGI IMG/M metagenome (GOLD analysis project Ga0207797, IMG submission 187275) | Marine sediment microbial community from Cabo Rojo, Puerto Rico - PR CR 10% Liquid 1 (SPAdes) | ecosystem: Environmental > Aquatic > Marine > Coastal > Sediment | place: Cabo Rojo, Puerto...
CGAAGATCGAGGACACCTCCTGGATCGAGCCGATGACCTACATCGGCATCTGGTGGGGCATGCACCTCGACGTGTACTCGTGGGGCTACGAGGGCGGGAATCACGGCGCCACCACCGAGCGCACCAAAGACTACCTGGACTTCGCGGCCGACCACGGCATCGACGCGGTGCTCGTCGAGGGCTGGAACACCGGCTGGGAAGGCTGGGGCACGGCCGACAACTTCGACTTTACGGAGTCCTACCCCGACTTCGACCTGGGCGAGGTCACGGCCTACGCCGACGGACGCGGCGTGCAGCTGATGGGCCACCACGAAACGGGCGGCGACATTCCCAGCTACGAGCGGCAAATGGAGGATGCCTTCGCGCTGTACGACAAGCACGGCGTCCGCTCCGTCAAGACCGGGTACGCCGGGTCCATTCGGCCGGACGGCTACCATCATCACGGCCAGTGGATGGTGAACCACTACCGCGACGTCGTACGGCTCGCCGCCGAGCACAACGTGATGATCAACGCCCACGAGCCGATCAAGGGCACGGGCATCTCGCGCACGTGGCCCAACATGATGACGCGCGAGGGCGTCCGCGGCATGGAGTGGAACGCCTCGACCGACTTCCCCGGCAACCCGCCCGCGCACACCGTCACGCTGCCCTTTACGCGCGGCCTCGCCGGACCCATCGACTACACGCCCGGCGTCTTCGACCTGACGTATCCGGAGCTCCGCCCGAACAACCGCGTGCGCACGACGCTCTCGAAGCAACTTGCCAACGAGGTCGTGCTCTACAGCCCGCTGCAGATGGCGTCGGACATGATTCCGAACTACCGGGGCCACGACGCCTTCGAGTTCATCGAGCGCGTGCCCGCCGACTGGAGCGCGAGCCACGTTCTCAACGCGCAGATTGGCGACTACGTCACCATCGCACGGCGCGAGGCGGGCAGCGCCCGCTGGTTCGTCGGCTCCACCACCAACGAGACGGCGCGCGCCCTCGACGTGCCCCTGTCGTTCCTGCCGGACGGGCAGACGTACATCGCCCACGTGTTCGAGGACGTGCCCGACCAGGACTACGAGACGAATCCGCACGACTACCGCATCCGCCGCGTGCTCGTCTCCAGCGACGACACGCTCACCGCCGACCTCGGACGCAGCGGCGGCCAGGCCGTCGCCCTCGTCCCCGCCACGGACGAGGACCGGCAGCAGTACGAGGCGCTGGAGGAGTAGCACGTTTCCGCTCTGGAGGCATGGATGCTCTGGACGCTCTGGACGAAAGGACGAAAGGATGAGTGGAATTACAGCACTCCTGCGTTCATCATCCACCCGTCCATCCCTCCATTCGTCCACTTCTCGACAGCCTCCAGAGCCTCCAAAGCGTCCCCAACCCACAACGCCCAACCCACAACGCCCAACCCACAACGCCCAACCCACAACGCCCAACCCGAAACGCCCAACGCACACCCCACAACCCGAAACGCAAATCCTATGACCCTGCGCGCAACGTTGTTCTCCCTCCTGTTGCTGTTCATCATTCATCCCGTCGCGGCGCAGCCCGCGGACGTCGGGGAACGTGTCGACGCCCTCCTCGACGACATGACCGTGGAGCAAAAGGTCGGCGAGATGACGCAGCTCACGCTGCAGGCGGTGTCGGCGCAGGAGGGCACGGCCACGCAGGAGCACGAGCTGGACATGGAGCGGCTCCGCGAGGTGCTCACCGAGGACCACGTGGGCTCCATCCTGAACAATTACAACGTCGCGTTCCCGCCCGAGCGCTGGGCCGAGATCGTCACGACGATCCAAGACATCGCCACGGAGCGGGAGCCCAGCATTCCCGTGCTGTACGGCATCGACGCCGTGCACGGACACAACTACATGGTGGGTGCGACGCTTTTCCCGCAGAACCTGGGGATGGGGGCGACGTGGAACCGTGACCTCGTGCGGCGCGCGCAGGAAATCACCGCCATGGAGACGCGCGCAACGGGCATCCCCTGGAACTTCGCGCCCGTGCTCGACGTGGCGCGGCAGCCGCTCTGGTCGCGCACCTTCGAGGCGTTCAGCGAGGACCCGTATCTGGCAACGGTGCTCGGCGAGGCGGCCGTCGAGGGCCTGCAGGGCGACGACGTCTCGGCCCCGGATCGCGTGGCGGCCACGGGCAAGCACTTCCTCGGGTACAGCATGCCGCGCTCGGGCAAAGACCGCACGCCCGCACTCATCCCGGAGCGGACGCTGCGCGAGATCTTCCTGCCGCCGTTCCGCGCCGCCATCGACGCGGGGATGAAGACGATCATGGTGAACTCCAGCGAGATCAATGGCGTGCCGGTCCACAGCAGCAAGCGCATCCTGACGGACCTCCTGCGCGACGAACTCGGCTTCGAGGGCGTGGTGGTCACGGACTGGCAGGACGTGCAAAAGCTGCAGTACGAACACCAGGTCGCCGCCACGCACAAAGAGGCCGTGCGCATGGCCGTGGAGGCCGGCATCGACATGGCGATGACGCCGTACTCCACCGACTTCCACGATCTGCTGGTGGAACTCGTTGAAGAGGGCACCATCTCCGAAGCCCGCATCGACGAGAGCGCCCGCCGCATCCTGCGCCTCAAGATGGAGCTCGGCCTGTTCGAGGATCCGTATCCGAAGATCGACCGGCTGACGGATGCCGCGATGCAGGAGCACGATCGGGTGAGCCGGCAGGCCGCCGAGCAGTCCATCACGCTGCTGCAGAACGACGGCACCCTGCCGCTTGCCGACACCGCGAACGTGCTCGTGACCGGGCCGGGTGCCCAGAACGTGCCGGCGCTGCACGGCGGATGGACGTACACGTGGCAGGGCACCAACGAAGCGATGTATCCCGACGACGTGCCGACAATTCTGGAGGCCGTGCGCACCGAGCTGGGCACCGACCGCGTCTCGTACCACAGCGGCGATCCGATGCAGGAGGCCTTCAACCTGGAGGGGGCGGCCCAGCAGGCCGACGCCGTCGTGCTGTGCCTCGCCGAGCGGCCGTCCACCGAGATGCCGGGCGACATCCACGACCTGATGCTGCCCGCGCAGCAACTGGAGCTGGCGCGGACGATGCAGGCCACGGGCACCCCCGTCATCCTCGTGCTCGTCGAGAACCGTCCGCGCATCATCCGCCCAGTGGCCACCGGCATGAGCGCCATCGTGCAGGCGTTCCAGCCCGGTCCGCACGGCGGCCCGGCGATTGCGCGCGTGCTCAGTGGATCGGTCAACCCGAGCGGGCACCTGCCGATCACCTATCCGCGCCACACCGGCAACCTGATGACGTACGACCACAAGACGAACGAGGCCGACCGCTACCACCCGCAGTTTGAGTTTGGTCACGGCCTCAGCTACACGACGTTTGCCTACCGCGACCTGACGGTGAGCGACACGACGCTGGCCGACGACGAGACGGTCACGGTGGAGGTAACGGTGGAGAACACCGGCGACCGCGCCGGGCGCGACGTGGTGCAGCTCTACACGCACGACCGCGTGGCCAGCGTGACGCCGAAGGTTCGGGAACTGCGCGGGTTCACGACGGTGGACCTGAATCCAGGCGAGACGCAGACCGTTTCCTTCGACGTCACACACGCGGATTTTGCTTTCATCGGTCGCACCCACCAGCCGACGGTGGAACCAGGGCGCGTCGACCTTCGGATCGGCGATTTGATGCAAACGATCCGTCTGCCGTAGACTGGAAAAGGTGCGTGCTGGCCCCTATCTTCACCGCGTCCTCGCTTTCCCACCGACGAGTCTTTACCGAGCATGATGTGGAACCGCTTTCTCGCTGTCGTCTGCCTGATTGGAGGCATGAGTCTTCTCACCATTGGCTGCGGGCAGGCCGATGAGTCGAGCTCGTCTGCGACGTCCGCGGCCGAGCCCGCCACCGCGACCGATTCCGTCAACACCCTGACGCAGGCCGAGCGCGACGACGGGTGGAGGCTCCTCTTCGATGGCCAGTCCATGGACCAGTGGCGCATCTACGGCGCCGATTCGATGGCCGACGACTGGGTCGTCGAAGACGGCACCATGCACTTCACGGGCGCAGAGGACGACGCGCCGGATGACATCATCACGACGGCCGAGTTCGAGGACTTCGAGTTCCGCTTCGAGTGGAAGATCTCGGAGGGCGGCAACAGCGGCGTGATGTTTCACGTCTCCGAAGAGCACCAGTGGCCGTGGCAGTCGGGGCCGGAGTATCAGATCCTCGACAACGAAGGCCATCCCAACGGCGAGGATCCGCTGACGTCCGCCGGGGCCAACTACGCGCTGCATCCGCCCGCAGAGGACGTGACGAAGCCCGCCGGCGCGTGGAACGAGAGCCGCATTGTCGTCAACGACGGACACGTGGAGCACTACCTGAACGGCACCAAGCTGCTGGAGTACGACCGGGGCAGCGACGCGTGGACGCAGAAGGTGAACGCGACGAAGTTCGGCGACATGCCGGGCTACGGACAGTACGAAACCGGGCACATCTGCCTGCAGGATCACACCGATCCGGTGTGGTTCCGCGACCTCAAGATCCGCCGCCTCGACGCGTCGGACCGTGCGTAAGGCCCCGATCATCACGAGGCCCGATCCCTCTTGTGTCGATGCCGCAGGCGCACTTTAACGACCTGTTGTTTTCTTTCTCCCGATTCGTTGAAGCCCTATGAGCACATCCGAAGGAATGACCCGGCGGCAGGCGCTTCGCCGCACGGCCGGACTTCTGGGCGGCGTCATCTCGATGCCGGTTTGGAGCGGCGTCCTGAGCGGATGCACCGCCGGCGGTGGCGACGACTGGTCGCCCGTGATTCTGTCGCCCGAGCAAAATGAGATGGTGACGCTGCTGGCCGAGCGCATCATCCCGGCCACCGACACGCCCGGGGCCAAGGCCGCCAACGTGAACCGGTTCATCGACAAAATGGTAGGCGAAAGCTTCCCGCCGGAAGACCGCGACCGGTTCATGGAAGGACTCACGGCGTTCAGCACGCGCTGCCAGGACGTGCTCGGCACGGCTTTCGTCGACGCCACGGAAGAGCAGCAGGTGGCGCTCATCGCGGAGGTGGACGACGAAACGTTCGGCGACGATGCCCCGGCGCCGGATCCGGAGAATCCCTCCTTCTTCCGCATGATGAAGGAGCTGGTCGTCGTGGGCTACTACACGTCCGAGATCGGCGCCTCGCAGGAGCTCAAGATCAACCTTATTCCGGGCTACTACGATGGCGACGTGCCGTACGAAGACATCGGCCGCACATGGGCGGCGTGATGCGCTGGAACGGTGAAGATTGAACGTTGGAACGGTGGCGGTCTGGAGCTCACCGAGCGCTGACCCTCAAGCGCGCAACTTCACGTGCAGAAGCCAGGACTCGGGAGCCCGAACTCGAAACGCGAAACTCTACACATCGCACGAAGCAGCAGTCTTATGGAGAAGTCAGTCAACGTAGCCCCGCAGCAGGAGCGGTACGACGCCATCGTCGTCGGCTCCGGCGTCACGGGCGGATGGGCCGCGAAGGAACTCACCGAGCGCGGGCTCCAGACGCTCGTGCTGGAGCGGGGGCGCGACGTGAAGCACGGCGAGGACTACAACACGGAGCACACCCCGCCGTGGGAGATGGAGTACAATGGCCGGGGCAACGAGCAGGAGATGAAGGAGACGCAGCCGCGCCAGTCGATGGCGGGACCGGTGAACCCGTACAACCGCCACTTCTTCGTCGACGACACGAAGCATCCCTACACCTACGACGACGACAAGCCCTTCCTGTGGGTGCGTGGCTACCACAAAGGCGGCCGGTCGCTCACGTGGGGACGCCAGTCGTACCGCTGGAGCCCGATGGACTTCGAAGCCAACGCCCGCGAGGGCGTCGCCGTCGATTGGCCGATTCGCTACGAGGACATCGCGCCGTGGTACAGCTACGTCGAGAAGCACGCCGGCATCAGCGGGGCCGAAGAGGGACTGCGCCAGCTGCCCGACAGCGAGTTCTTCCCGCCGATGGAGATGAACGTGGTGGAGAAGCACGTGCGAGAAGGCATGGCGTCGAACTTTGACGACCGGTCGATGACGATCGGGCGCACGGCCGTGCTTACGAAGCCACACAAGAACCGGCAGGCCTGCCACTACTGCGGTCCGTGCTCGCGTGGATGCTCCGTCGGCGCCTACTTCTCCAGCCAGAGCTCCACGCTTCCGGCCGCGCGCGCCACCGGCAACATGACGATGCAGTGCAACAGCATCGTCACCGAGGTGCTGTACGACGCCGACAGCGGCAGGGCTTCCGGCGTCCGCGTCATCGACGCCGAGACGAACGAGGAGCGCACGTACGAGGCCGACCTCGTCTTCTTAAATGCCTCGGCGCTGGGCTCCGTCAAGATTTTGCTCAACTCCACCTCGCCCGAGTTTCCGAACGGGCTGGCCAACTCCAGCGGCACGCTCGGCCACTACATCATGGACCACCATTTCAAGGTGGGGGCCGTGGCGCAGATGGACGGATTCAACGACAGGTACTACTACGGAAGCCGCCCGAACGGCATCTACATTCCGCGCTTCCGCAACCTGCCGTGGCAGCCGAGCACCGAGACCGACTTTCTGCGCGGTTACGGCTACCAGGGCGGCGCCTCGCGCCAGGGCTGGGGCCGGGGCACGAGCAAGGCCGGCTTCGGGGCCGACTTCAAGCACGACCTGCGCGACCCGGGGCCCTGGCAGATGTACCTCCTCGGGTTTGGCGAAATGCTGCCGCGAGAAGAGAACTACGTGACGCTCAACGAGGACGTCACCGACGAGTGGGGCATGCCGGCGCTGCACGCCAACGTGACGCTGAGCGACAACGCAAAACGAATGCGCGAGGACATGAAGGCGCAGGCCGCGGAAATCCTGGAAGCGGTGGGCGGCACCGACGTAACGGAGTTCGAGAGCCGCTACTGGCCGGGCGAGGGCATCCACGAGATGGGCGGCGCGCGCATGGGCCGCGATCCCGAGACGTCGGTGCTCAACGGCTACAACCAGGCGCACGACGTGCCGAACCTCTTCGTGACCGACGGCGCGTGCATGACCAGCGCCGCGTGCCAGAACCCGTCGCTCACCTACATGGCCCTCACCGCCCGCGCCGTGGATTACGCCGTGAAGGAAATGAAGAAGGGCAACATCTGAGTTCGGAGCTCCGGGTTCAGCGCTCGGAGTTCCGTGTTCGGCGTTTGGTCGACTACGTGTTCTCGGAACCCTGCACACCGAACTCGGAACGCGCGCCGCGCAGCGCCGCAAGCGCGGAGCCCACGGCGAGGTTGACGACGGTGCCAATGAGCGTGTACCACGGCCAGCCGATGGAGCGCAGGTCCTGCGCAGCAATCACATCGGCCGGCGGCTGGAAGTGAAACAGCCAGCCCTGCGCGGGGTGGTGCCACACCCCGAAGATGACGAGCACCATCACCACGATGGAGGCGATGAAGGCCACGATGGCTTCGGTCTGACGGGTGCCCCGGTGCCACAGTCCGAGGAAGAAGGCGCCCAGGAGCCCGCCGTACGTAAAGGAGGCGATCGACAGGCCGAGCTCCACGACGGGGTTGTTGCTGCTCTGGAAGAGGCTGGCGAAGCCAATAAAGACGGCGCCCCAGAAAAGCGTGAACCCGCGCGACAGGCGCAGCCCTTGCGCGTCGGAGAGCGTGCGCGACGAGAAGCGGTCGAAGAGGTCGTTCTTCGTCGAGGACGCGAGCGCATTCAGCGACGACGACAGCGAGCTCATGGCAGCCGCTGCGATGCCGGCGATCAGGAGGCCCGAGATGCCGGGCGACAGGCCCTCGATAATGTAGCGCGGAAAGATCTCGTCCGTCCGACGCAGGCCCAGCGTCTCCATCGATGCGCCCTCGTAGTGGCTCCACAGCAGCAGGCCCACGGCCAGGAAGAGCGCAAACTGCAGCATGACCACCAGGGCACTGCCGACGAGGGCCTTCTGGCCTTCGGATTGGGTGCGGCACGCCAGCAGGCGCTGCACGATGAGCTGGTCGGTGCCGTGCGAGGCCATCGAAAACACGGCGCCGCCCACGACGGCCGTCACCAGTGTGTAGGGCTCTGCCAGCCACCGCCCGATCGATCCCGACGGCCCGAAGTCGAGGATCTGCGTCTTGCCCGCCGCCACGGCCTCCTGCCACCACCCCGGCGACACCGTACCGAGAAGCGAGTGGATGGCCCACGCCGCCCCGCCGATGTACAGGATCATCTGCACGACGTCCATCCACACGACCGCGCGGATGCCGCCGACGAGCGTGTAGATCGTCGTGATGACACCGATGATGAGGATGATTTCGAAGTAGCTGATCGAGATGCCGGCCGCGTCGGCGATGACCTTGAACGGAATCGCCGTGGCGAAAAGACGAACGCCGTCGGCCAGGAGGCGCGTGCCTAGGAACGTGACGGAGGCGGTGGCCTGCATGCCGCTGCCGTAGCGCGTGCCGAGGAACGCGTAGGCTGTGTGCAGCGAGCCCTCGTAGTAGCGCGGCAGCAGGTAGAGGCTCACCAGAATGCGCCCCACCAGATAGCCGAACGTGATCTGCAGAAACGTGAGCGTGCTGCCGTAGGCCACCGCCGGGATGCCGATGATCGTGAGCGTGCTCGTCTCCGTCGCCACGACCGAGAAGCACACCGCCCACCACGGCAGGGTGCGGTCGCCCAGGAAGTAGTCGTCGGTCGATGTCTGGTCGCCCCCCGCCCAGATGCCAAAGGCCGCCACGCCCACGAGGTACACGACGATGACGATGAGGTCGAGCGTCGTCAGCATGGGCGACAGCGTTTGGAGAGAAAGGAGGTGCGCATCAAATCGGGACACAACGCCTTCGACGTACGGGATCTCGACAGAAAAACGTGACCACGTTCAATGTTGGGACGGTTGCACGTTTCTGTAAGGCGAAACGATGAGTGCATTTTCAACCGAGAATGGGAAGACCCGGTTGCCAGTCCGAAACGCCTCAGTCCAGGCGGCGCAGCCAGATGTTGCGGAAGCGAACGGGGGCACCGTGGTCTTGGAGGCGGAGCGGGAGCGCACGGGCGTGGGCCTCGTACGGCGGACGGTCCTGGTGCGCTGTCGGTCCGGTCAGCGTCGTATGGTCGTGCACGAGAACGCCGTTGTGGTACACGGTCATGCGGGCGGGTTTCACGAGGGAGCCGTCTGCGCCGAAGTGCGGGCGGTGAAAAATGATATCGTACGTCTGCCATTCGCCGGGCGGACGCGTGGCGTTGACGAGCGGCGGATACTGGCCGTAGATGGCGGCGGCTTGCCCGTCGGCGTAGGTTTCGTTCTGGTACGAATCGAGCACCTGCACCTCGTAGGCACCCATGAGGAAGACGCCACTGTTGCCCCGGTTCTGACCGTCGCCCTCGACCTCCGCCGGGGCGGCCCATTCCACGTGAAGCTGCACACTGCCGAAGTCCTCTTTCGTCTGGATGGAGCCTGCGCCTGGCTCGACCACCATCGCGCCGTCCTGCACCGACCACCCGGCGGGCGACCCGTCGGGGTGCTCCCAGGCACTCAGGTCGGTGCCGTCGAACAGCACCACGGCATCCTCCGGCACCGGGGCGGGCGCAGAGGGTGCCGGGCCCGGATTCACCACCGGCGGAGTGGGGCGATCGGGGGCGTGCACGTCCCAGTAGACAGGGGCGCGCTCGTTTTGGGCGGCAACGGGAGAGGTCATGGGGAGGAGGCCCAGGGCAAGCAGGGCAAGGAAAAACAGGCGGACGGACGTCATAAGAACATGGTGTGGGTCGAGGAAGGACCAAAACGTTGGAACGTTCTACGTTGAACGTTTTCACGTTTCGCCTCAGGGATGCCATTTCGCGGAGCGCATACAGATCGGTTCTGGGGCCGAAACGCGAGTTATGGTTTCGGTACGCTCCACGGATCGCGGTACGCCGGCCAAATATGCGCATCCGCGTCGGGATCGTCAACAAACTGCTGGGATTCGGCGTCCCACGCGACGCGCCGCCCCACCTGGTGCGCAATGTTCCCGAGATGGGCGACGATGGCCGTGTTGGCAGCCACGTCGACCGGGCAGTTGGGCGTGGCGTCGCCGCGGATCGAATCGACGAAATTTTTTGCGTGGGCGTCGAGTCCGCCCTCCCCGTCGCGCGGCGGAATCGCGTCGAGCTTGTAGGTGCCGTCGTCGGCCTCGGGCCGCACCTCCCAGCCGCCACGATCCACGACGAGCGTGCCGTTGTTGCCGATGAAGGCCACGCCGTGGTCGCGGCCGTACGGGCCGCCGTCGATGCCGGTGGCGTGCTCCCAGATCAGCGTAAAGTCGTCGAACGTGTAGAGGGCCTGCTGCGTGTCGGGCGTCTCGGAGGCGTCAGTGGAGGGCGGGTAGCCGAACGGTCCGCCCATGGACGCCACGGCGGTGGGCGTGTCGACGTCCATGCCGTACAGCGCATAGTCGATGAGGTGCACGCCCCAGTCGGTCATGAGCCCGCCGGCGTAGTCCCAGAACCAGCGGAAGTCGAAATGAAAGCGGTTGGGGTTGAAGGGCCGTTTCGGCGCGGGCCCGAGCCAGAAATCGTAATCGACGCCGTCGGGCGGCTCCTGATTGGGTGCCGGCTCGATGGGCTCCATCCAGCCCTGGTACGCCCACGCCTTCACCGTGCGGATCGTCCCGAGGGGGCCAGATTGAACGTACTCCACGGCTTGCTCCCAGTGCGGTGCGCTCCGCTGCCACTGGCCGACCTGCACGACACGACCCGTCTGCGCCGCGGCCTGCTGCATGACGAGGCACTCGCCGATGGTGCGGCCCAGCGGTTTCTCGACGTACACGTCCTTCCCGGCCTGGCAGGCCTCGACCATCGGCAGGCAGTGCCAGTGGTCGGGCGTGGCGATGACGACGAAGTCCACGTCCTCCTCCAGAAGCCGCCGGTAGTCGTCGTAGAGCGCCGGCTGCCGGCCGATCTGCTCCTCCAGTTCGCCGGCGCGCGTCTCCAAAACGTTCCGGTCCACATCGCAGAGCGCCACGCACTCGACCCCCGGCAGCTGTTGATGGGCGTTCAGGTTGGCCCAGCCCATGCCCTTGCAGCCGATCACGCCGAAGCGGAGCTGATCGCTGGGCGGCACGCCGTCGGGGCGCGATTGCACGTGGGGACCTAGGCTGGCACCGAGCGTCGCGGCAGAGGTCGTTTCGAGGAACTCACGTCGGGTGTACTCGGCCATGGCGTCAGCAGGAAGCACGGAAAGACCAGCGAAGGGAGGACCGGCGGGGGGGCTCGCCCGACCGGCAGCAGACGGACAGCAGTCCAAAAATCGGGAGGAGGCAGGCCCTCTGCAACCTGGAAACGGTTCCAAAAAAAGGGAAGCGGATCAGAGAGACGACACGAATCCGCGCAAACAGAACACCGGAATGCGTACTGGAACCGGTTCCAAAATTCGGATTTTTCTTGAGATCTGATGCTGCAGAGATTATCCTCTCTTCACATAACGGCCAAGACGGGCGACGAAAGCCCGTCAGCGGCGCGTCGTGCGCGTCCCCACGGACGATGAAAGATTCCGCTGGCTTGGCTCAACTGGTGGCTTTCGTATTCGTGCCTTGAGGGCTCGAAGCGCTACGAGGGCGGCCAGGCCCCCTCACTGGAGACGATGTGAAACCGTTGTACGTCATGATGCAAATTTACAGATCTCGGTGTACCTCCAGCGTCTCCTTGCCTGCGATCCTCTGCCTGGTCGCGGGCGCTTTTCTAATGCTGGCCTCTGCGACAGACGCCGTTGCCCAGGACTTCACCGTTTCGGGAACGGTCACGGATGCGGAGAGCGGGGAGACGCTGCCGGGCGTGAACGTTCGGGTCATTGGCACCCAAATCGGAACGGCTACGAATGCGCAGGGCGAGTACGAGGTCGCGGCTCCGAGCCCGACCGATTCGCTCCTCTTCACATTTGTCGGATACACGCCGCAGCGGGTCGCGATTCAGGAGCGCTCGACGATCAACATCGGGCTGGAGACAACGACCCTGACGGGGGGCGAGATCGTCGTGACCGGCTACAGCACCCAGCAGCGGCAGGACTTGACCGGGTCGGTGGAGGTGGTGAACACCGCCGACATGCAAGAAATCCCGGAGGCCCAAATCACCGACCAGTTGCAGGGGATGGCCTCGGGAGTCAACGTGATTTCTTCCGGCCAGCCCGGGCAGGACCCGCAGATCCGGATTCGGGGCATTAACACCTTTGGCAACAACACGCCGCTCTTCGTGGTGGACGGCGTGCCGACACAGTCCATCGGCAACCTCGACCCCAACGACGTGGAGTCGATCCAGGTCTTGAAAGACGCCAGCGCGGCCTCCATCTACGGGTCCCGCGCCTCCAACGGGGTGGTCATCCTTGAAACCAAGAAGGGGCGGGGAGACATCAGCGTGCAGGTGAATTCGTACGCCGGCATATCGCAGCAGCCGGATGAGTCCAATCCGTGGGACATGCTCGACCCGCAGGGCCGCGCCGAGTTGGAGTGGCTGGCCTTCCGCAACTCGGGCCTCGATCCGTCCGATCCGCAGTATGGATCGGGCGAAGAGCCGCGTCTGCCCGACTTCATTCTGCCGTCCGGAGCCATGGAAGGAGACCCCGGCACGGATCCCTCCAGCTACTTCTTGGTGCCGTTCTACACGGATGCGGCGCAGCTGCAGAACTTCACCCAGATCGTCCGCGCCAACAAGCAGGGCACCGACTGGTTCGACCAGATCATGGAAACGGCGCCCATGTCGAAGACGGACCTCACCGTGAGCGGCGGCGGCGAGCGCGGCAGCTACCTCTTCTCGGCGGGCTATCTGAACCAGCAGGGGACCCTCCGCGAGACCATGCTGGAGCGCTTCTCTTTCCGCGCCAACACGTCGTTCCAGGTGAACGACCACATCACCATCGGGGAGAACCTGTCGTACACCGTCGAGGAAAACATGCTGGCGGATGAGCTTGTGGAGGGCGGGGCCATTGGCATGGCGATGCGAGCGCGTCCCATCGTGCCGGTGCGCGACATCATGGGCAACTGGGCCGGATCGGCCGGGTCGGGCCTCGGAAATCCGGAAAACCCGGTGGCCATCCGCGAGCGCACCCGCAACGACCAGACGCTCGACAAACGCCTCTTCGGCAACGCCTTCGTCGAGATCAACTTCCTCCAGGACTTCCGCTTCAAGACCCTTTTCGGCGGGTCGATCAACTCTGGGTTCTTCGAGGACTTCACGTTCCCAACCTATGAGAACTCAGAGAACACGACCACCAACTCGCTCGGCGAAAGCGCTTGGAACAACCACGACTGGACCTTCACCAACACGCTGAACTACCAAAGCACGTTCGCGCAGGACCACAACGTGACCGTGTTGGCCGGGGCCGAGTGGATCAAGGAGAACACGCGCTTCGAATTCGCGAGTGTGCAGGACTTCTTCTCCTTTAATCCCGACTTCGTGAATCTGGCCAACGGATCGGGCACCAAGACGGTCGACAGCCAGACCCGCGTCAACACGCTCGTCTCGCAGTTTGGAAAGGTCGACTACAACTACAAAGGCCGGTACTTTGTGAGCGGGACGCTTCGCCGCGACGGCTCGTCCAAGTTCCTGAACGATCGCTACGGGCTGTTTCCCGCGGTCTCGGGCGGATGGCGCATCTCCGAAGAGCCCTTTCTCCCCGAGATCGGATGGCTGACGAACCTCAAGCTGCGTGTGGGATGGGGCGTGATGGGCAACCAGCTGAATGTAACGCCGAACAACGCGTTCAGCCTTTTTGGCAACACGCGGGAAAGCTCCTTCTACGACATCACGGGGAGCAACTCGAACGTCCAGCTCGGCTTCTTCCGGTCGCAGATCGGGGCCCCCGGCGCGCAGTGGGAGAAGGACAAAAACCTGAACATCGGGCTGAATCTGGCCGTGTTCGACGGGCAGTTGGAAGCCACGGTCGACTACTACAAGAAGGACATCGAGGACCTGCTGTTCAATCCCGAGGTGCCGGCCACGGCCGGTCAGGCGGATCCGCCATTCATCAACGTTGCGAGCATGGAGAACACGGGGATCGACGCCTCGGTGCGCGGGCAGACGGAGGTCCGGGGAGTGGAGATCCGCGGCAACATCAATTTCACCTCCTACAACAACGAGATCACGGGCATCGCCGAGGGCTTCGACAGCTTCTCGCAGGAGTCGCGTCGGTTCCAGGGCCGGAATATCGTGCGCAACGAGGTCGGACAGGAAATGTCCTCGTACTACGGCTTCAAGGTCATCGGCTTTTGGCAGAGCGAAGAGGAAATCGAGCAGGCCAACAGCCAGGCGCCCGACGGCGTCTTTCAGCCGGAAGCCGCGCCGGGGCGCTTCCGCTACAAAGACGTAAACGGCGACGGGCAGATCACGCCCGACGACCGGACGTTCCTGGGCAGTCCCAACCCAGACTTCACCTACGGCATCAACCTAAACCTGAACTACAGCAACTGGGATCTGAGCCTGTCGCTGTTCGGCTCGCAGGGGGCGGAGGTGTGGAACCAGGTGAAGTGGTGGACGGACTTTTTCCCCTCCTTCAATGGAGCAAAGGCGCGGGTTGCGCTCGAAGACTCGTGGACGCCGAACAACCGCGATGCCGAAGCCCCCATTCAGGAGGTGGGCCGCACCTTCAGTACGAACGCGGTGCCGAACTCGTACTTCGTGGAGGATGCATCGTACCTGCGCATCCAGAACCTGCAGCTGGGCTACACGCTGCCCGATCGCTGGATTCAGCGTCTGGGCGCGCAAAGCCTCCGTGTCTATGTACAGGCCTCCAATCTCTACACATTCACCGGATACAGCAATCCGGAACCCGAGATTGGCGGCAGCGACCCGACGGACGTGACCAGCTTCGGCATCGATGAGGGTTCGTTTCCTACACCGCGGCAGTTCCTGGGCGGAGTGAACCTCACATTCTAGCCGCGCGTCGCTGCGCCTCCGCCGCCCCTCCCTCCACGCATTTTTGACACACAGAGACTCCATCATGGAGCTCCGTCGAACGATGAAAATGAAAGAGACTCTCCACTACACCACCGCAGGGGCCGTCCTCGTCGTTCTCGTCTCCGGGCTTCTTTTCACGGCCTGTGACATGTTCAACGGCGACTTCCTGGACCGATCAGCACGCGGCGCGGTCAGCGAGGACGTGCTCGCCGGTAAGGAAGGCGGCATCGATGCCCTCCTAACCGGCGCCTACGCCGCCTTGGACGGGGTGGACGACCGGCCCTTCACGCCGTCTGCGCTCGGCGGGGGGCTCCCATGGGCCTCTTCGCCCGACAACTGGATCTACGGGACGGTCGCTGGCGGAATGGCACACAAGGGCAGCACGCAGGGCGATCAGGCGCCCATCTTGACCATCGCGCAGATGCAGCACGAGCCCACCCTCGGCTTCTTCGACGAGAAGTGGAAGGCCGGATTTGAGGGAATCACGCGGACCAACTCCGTGCTGAGTCTTCTGCCCCAGGTCGAGGACTTGAGCGAGCAGGAGCGGGCGCGCATTGAGGCCGAAGCCCGCTTTCTGCGCGGGCACTTTTACTTCGATCTGAAGAAGAACTTCGGCAACGTGCCCTGGGTCGCCGATACCACGCAAACCTTCAAACAGCCCAACACGCAGGACATCTGGCCCAACATCGAGGCCGACTTCGAGTTTGCCATGAACAACCTGCCCGAGGAGCAGGCTGACATCGGGCGGGCCAACCGGTGGGCGGCGATGGCCTACCTCGCCAAGACGCACCTGTACCAGGAAGATTGGCAGCAGGCTCGCGATCTGTTCGCACAGGTCATTGATCAGGGCGTCACCTCCGACGGCCAGCCCTACGCGCTTACGCCGAAGTATCAGGACAACTTCAACCCGGCCACCGAGAACAACTCCGGGACGGTCTTCTCCATTCAGCAGACCGGCCCCGACGGGTCGGGCGGCATCGGAAACTCGCGCGGGGGCAACATCCTGAACTATCCGCACTCGCCCAGCCCCTTCCGCTGCTGCGGCTTCTACCAGCCCACACTGTGGCTCGTGAACGCCTTCCGCACCGGGCCGGACGGCCTGCCGACGCTGGATCCCGCGCAAGGCGAAAATGTGAAGCACGACCAGGGCGTTGCCTCCAACGAGTCGTTCTCGCTCGGCGACCAGGTGCTGGATCCGCGCCTGGAATGGACCGTGGGGCGGCGCGGGGTGCCTTTCCACGACTGGGGCCCGCACCCGGGACAGCTGTGGATTCGTGAGCAGGCCACCGGCGGCCCCTTCTCCCCAAAGAAGCACATCTATCGACGCAGTGAGCGCAACACGTTTGGGAACTCGAACGCCTGGGCCCCGGGATCGGCGGTCAACTACCCCGTGATTCGCTTCGCCGACGTGCTGCTGATGGCCGCCGAGGCCGAAGCGGAGCTTGGCAATCTGGAGCCGGCGCGCCAGTACGTGAACCGTGTGCGGGAGCGGGCGGCCAACCCCGACGGCCGGGTGACCAACGCGATGAACCGGGAGTTCGCCCTCGCCGTTGTGGACAACGAAGCCGATATGCTCGCCACCGATGCCTCGGTCGGCGACTGGGTGGTGCGCACCGACCGCAACTCCACGTTCGTTCTCATCAAGGGCGAGCCCGGCACTATCGACAACTGGAATGAGTATCAGCTGCCGGAGTACAGCGTCGATCCCTATCCGTCATCGGCCTTCTCGAGTCAGCAGGCCGCGCTCGATCGGATTCGGTTCGAGCGCAAGCTGGAACTGGCCATGGAGGGGCACCGCTTCTACGACCTGGTGCGCTGGGGCATCGCCGACCAGCGTCTCGACGCCTACTATTCGTTCGAGACCAACAACCTCACCACGGACGTGCGCGGCGGCGACTTTACGCCCAACCGGAACGAGTACTATCCGATTCCGCAGCGTCAGATCGACCTCAGCACGTCCGGCGGCGAGGCCACGCTCCAGCAAAATCCGGGCTACTAGGGCTACTAACAGCATCTGGAGGGCCCGTCCTCCTTTCGAGCGGGGCATGTAATGGCCCCTTCGCAGCCCTCTTCGGACCGGTTCCGCAACCGGGTCGGAGGGGGCTGCGGTATTCCGGTCTCCGATTCTCGCACCGACGCGATGCCAGCGCATCATGCCAGAAGCCCCTTTTCGTATCGCCCCCCTTCGTCCGTGGTGGGCAGCCCTGCTCCTGGGCGCAGCCCTTGCAGCAGGACTTGCGGCCTGCAGCCCGTCCTCGCCGGACAAAACGCTGTTTGCCCAGCTTCCACCCGACTCGACCGGTATCACCTTCGTCAACAAGGTCGAGGATCAGCCGGAGCGCCACCTGCTTACGTACGAATACTTCTACAATGGGGGCGGCGTGGCGGCCGGCGACGTGAACGGCGACGGCCGGCCGGATCTCTACTTCACGGCCAACATGGGGCCGAATGCACTCTATCTGAACCGCGGGGACATGCAGTTCCAGGAGGTGACCCGGGCTGCAGGCGTTCGGCAGGCGAACGGATGGGCGACAGGGATTACCATGGCGGACGTCAACGGCGACGGCGCCCTGGATCTCTACGTATGCCGCGCCGGGCCACCGGGGACCGAGAATCGGCGCAACAAGCTGTACATCAATCAGGGGACGGGGGCGGACGGCGTCCCGCACTTTGAGGAACGGGCGGCGGCCTACGGGCTTGACGATCCGGCCTACTCGACGCACGCCACCTTCTTCGACTACGACCGGGACGGGGATCTCGACTTGTACCTGCTCAACCATCCCCCTGTCCGGGATGCCCGGATGGGCGCGCAGGGAAGTTGGAAGACACGCGTGGCGGGCGACAAGCTCTACCGCAACGACCTCGGCACGTCGGAGAGCGGTGGCGTTCCGTTTGTCGACGTCACCGAGAAAGCCGGCCTCCGCACTCCCACCCTCGGCTACGGACTGAGCGCGACCGTCAGTGACGTCAACCAGGACGGCTGGATGGACCTGTACGTGGCCAACGACTATGCGGTGGAGGATCGCCTCTACATCAACCAGCAAGACGGCACCTTCCGCGATGCCATCCACGATTGGGTGGGCCACATGCCGGCCTCGTCGATGGGAGCCGACATCGCCGACTACAACAACGACCGCCGCCCCGACATTTTCGTCGCCGACATGCTGGCGGCCGACAATCGCCGACAGAAGCTGCTCCGCATCACGCAAACGCCGGGGTACCGGAAAACCGTGCAGTACATGCGCAACATGCTGCAGCTTCACAACGGCAACGGCACGTTCAGCGAGATCGGACAACTCGCGGGCGTGTCGAACACGGACTGGAGTTGGGCCGCGCTCTTCGCCGACTACGACCTGGACGGATTCAAGGACCTGTACGTGACGAACGGCTTCCGGCGCGACTATACAAACAAGGACTTTCTGTTCTCGACCTACCTGCCTGCCCTGCGCAACCAGCAGCGGTCGGACGGCGACAGCGTTGACCTCTACGCGCTCGCGCAGCAGATTCCGTCGACGCCGCTTGCTAACTACGCGTTCCGCAATGCCCACGACCTGACCTTCGAAACGAAGACGGAAGCGTGGGGCCTCGGCCAGAAAGGGTTTTCAAACGGTGCGGCATACGCCGACCTCGACACGGACGGCGACCTGGATCTCATTGTCAACAACATTAACGAGCCTGCATGGGTCTACCGGAATAACGCGCGTGAGCAAACCGAGCACGGCTACCTGCGAGTAACCCTCGACGGAGCGAAACGCAATCCGTTCGGCGTAGGCGCAAGTGTGACGCTGACGACGCCGGACGGGCAGACCTTCTTTCAGGAGATGATACCCGCCCGCGGCTTTCAGTCGTCCGTCGAGCCGGCGCTGACCTTTGGCCTCGGCGACGCCACGCAGGTCGAGTTGGTCGTCACCTGGCCCGACGCGCGCCGCCAGCGGATCGCCGACGTGCAGGCGAACCAGACCATCACGCTCCGCCAGGAGGAGGCGACGACGCAGACGCCCCCCGAAGAGCCGGCGCCGGCGCTGCGCTTCACGGAGACTGCGCCCCAGGCCCGTGGCCTTGCCTTTTCGCACCGGGAGAACCAGTTCCGCGACTATCGGCACGAGCCGCTTCTTCCGCACATGCTCTCACGCCTCGGTCCCGCCCTGGCGCGGGGCGACGCGAACGGCGACGGGCGCGCCGATGTGTTTGTCGGCGGAGCCCGCGGGCAGGCGGCGACCCTGTTTCTGCAGCAGAAAGACGGTACGTTCGCGGCCGCCGCGGTCGATGCGTTCGCGCCCGACGCGGCCTTCGAAGACGTGGACGCAACGTTTGCCGATGTCGACGGCGACGGCGACGCGGACCTGTACGTCGTCAGCGGAGGGACCTCCGAGGTCCGCGCCGATGCCTACCAAGATCGCCTCTATTTGAACAACGGCACCGGGTCGTTCGAGCGGGCCGCCGACGCTCTCCCGCCCATCCGAAGCAGCGGCGGCACGGTGGCGGCTCACGACTACGACCGCGACGGCGACGTCGATCTCTTCGTCGGCGGGCGGGTGCGTCCCAACGCTTATCCGCAGGCCCCGCGCAGCTACCTGCTGGAAAACACGGGCGAGGGCTTTCAGGATGCCACCCCGGACGCGCTTCAGCGGCCCGGCATGGTGGCGGATGCCCGGTGGCGCGACCTGACCGGGGACGGCGCCGAAGAACTGGTCGTGGCCGGCGAATGGATGCCTGTTCGGGTGTATCAGCCGCAGGACGACGGCACGTTCACGGAGCGTACGAAAACGCTCCGGCTTGACGGAACCGGGGGCTGGTGGAATCGTCTCGCCCTTGCCGACCTTGATGGGGACGGCGACCTCGACATCGTGGCCGGCAACCGCGGGCGGAACGCGCAGGTGCAGGCCCGGCCCGACGAGCCGGCCTCCATCTACGCGGGGGACTTCGACCAGGACGGCAGCGTGGAGCCCATCATGAGCCACTTTGTCGACGGCACCGAATATCCCGTGCCCCGGCGCGACCTGCTCGTGGACGAACTGAACCTGTTCGTGTCGCGCTTCCCAACGTACGCCTCCTATGCCGAGGCGACGATGGACGAGGTGCTCACTGACGCACAACGGGATCGGGCCTCACGGCTCCAGGCGCACACGTTTGCAACCAGCGTGTTTGTGCAGCAGGACGACGGCACCTTCGTGCGGCAGGACCTGCCCGTCGAAGCGCAGTTTTCGCCGACGCGCGGCATCGTCGTGCGCGACGTGAACGGCGACGACCGCCCGGATCTGCTGCTGGCGGGCAACGACCTCACCGTGCGTCCGCCGTGGGGGCCGTCGGACGCCGGGCAGGGCGTACTGCTGCTCAACCGGGGCAACCTTGCCTTCGATGCGCAACGGGCCGCTCACAGTGGGTTCTACGCCCCCGGCGACGTGCGCGACCTCCTGCTCGTCCCCACGGCAGACGCCCCGCTTGTGCTTGTCGGCACCAACGACGCGTCGCTCGATCTTTTCGAGCTCCAGCGTCCGCCGGAGGAGGTCGCCACGCGGTGAGGAGCGAGATCGTCGGCGAGAGGGTCGCAAAGGCACGCTCGGTAGAAAAAGCGCACGTGCGGATGCCGCAATAAGCGACGGACCACGAGTTCCCTCTCCCGAAGATCAGGGAGAGGGACAGAGGGAAGGTTTGATCCTAGATCTTGCGGTTCTGAGGGTCGCGTTCCCCCTCTCTCTAACTCTCTCCCGCCGCCTCGACACACGGACTTCACGGGTCCCGAGAATTCGGCAACCACGTAGTCGCACGCATTTCGTCGCTGCGAAGATGGTACGTGTTGGCCACAATAGTTTTTTTCGAACATGCAACTATTGTGAAAATATTAAGTCCAGAACAAGTTAAATAGGAAGGAATGTATATGACAAACAATTACGTCTACTTTTGGCTGGGAATTGGCTTGTGCCTCGGCGTCTTGGGACTGTTCGGGACGGCCCTCGCGCAATCGTCCAGCGAATCGGGCGCACGCCATCCCGCGGCGGAGGACCTGCACGTTCGCTGGGAGGTGCTCACAAACAACGTGGACGCGGGCAACCGCTTTCGCTCGGAGATCGAGCTCACGAACCGTGGCGACGTGCCGCTGCGGGGCGAGGGATGGACGCTCTACTTCAACTTCCTGCGCCCGATCGACCCGGCGAGCGTGCCGCCGTCCGCCGAGATCACGCGCATCAACGGCGACTTCTTTAAGCTGGAACCGGGAGAGGATTTTGCCCCCGTGGGTCCGGGCGAGACGCGGGCGATTCCGTTCGTGGCGGGCTGGTCGGCCATCAAGGAGATCGACGCGCCGGATGGGTACTACGTCGTCTTCGACGGGGACCCCCCGGCCCCGATCGGCACGGCGACGGTC
>Ga0207797_1000981_pt1 | contig 21208 bp, 20 predicted proteins | sample PRCRCaboRojoPR_6_FD_187275 | JGI IMG/M metagenome (GOLD analysis project Ga0207797, IMG submission 187275) | Marine sediment microbial community from Cabo Rojo, Puerto Rico - PR CR 10% Liquid 1 (SPAdes) | ecosystem: Environmental > Aquatic > Marine > Coastal > Sediment | place: Cabo Rojo, Puerto...
GCCCATGTCGGGTCCGGCCCCTTCGGCCTCGCCGGCCTGGGCCTGGTACATCTCCTGTCCGGCGGCGCTGAAGGCCTGCATGAGTTCGTCCCGGGCCTGGTTGATGGCCCCGGTGTCGTCGCCCTTCAGGGCTTCCTTGGCCTTCTCCACCGCCTGGTTCAGGCGCTCCCGGGTGGGCTCGGCCACCTTGTCGCCCCACTCCTCGGAGTCCTTCTCCACCTGGTAGACCAGGGAGTCGAGCTGGTTGCGGGCCTCCACCTTCTCCCGGCGCTCCTCGTCTTCCGAGGCGTGGGCCTCGGCGTCCTTCACCATCTTGTCGATCTCCTGCTCCGACAGACCGCTGGACGCCTCGATGCGAATCTTCTGCTCCTTGCCCGTGGCCCGGTCCTTGGCCGAGACGTGGAGGATCCCGTTGGCGTCGATGTCGAAGGTGACCTCGATCTGGGGCATGCCCCGGGGCGCCGGGGGAATGCCGGTGAGCTGGAACTTGCCGATGGTCTTGTTGTCCACCGCCATCTTCCGCTCACCCTGCAAGACGTGGATCTCCACGGTGGTCTGGTTGTCCTCCGCCGTGGAGAAGGTCTCCGTCTTCTTCGTGGGGATCGTGGTGTTCCGCTCGATGAGGGTGGTCATGACCCCGCCCAGGGTCTCGATGCCCAGGGAGAGGGGGGTCACGTCCAGGAGGAGAACGTCCTTGACGTCTCCCGCCAGCACACCGCCCTGGATGGCGGCGCCCACGGCCACGACCTCATCCGGGTTCACGCCCTTGTGGGGATCCTTCTCGAAGAAGTCCTTGACGATCTCCTGGACCTTGGGGATCCGGGTGGATCCGCCCACCAGGATCACCTCGTCCACGTCGGAAGCGGAAAGACCCGCATCCTGGAGCGCCTTCTCCATGGGGGACTTCAGCCGGTTCAGCTCTTCTTCCACCAGCTGCTCGAACTTGGAACGGCTCAGGCTGTAGTTCAGGTGCTTGGGCCCTTCCTGGGTGGCGGTGATGAAGGGAAGGTTGATGTCCGTCTGCATGGTGCTGGACAGCTCCATCTTCGCCTTCTCCGCCGCCTCCTTCAGCCGCTGGAGCGCCATGGCGTCCTTGGAGAGGTCGATCCCCTGGTCCTTCTTGAACTCCGTCACCAGCCAGTCGATGATCCGCTGGTCCAGGTCGTCTCCGCCCAGGTGGGTGTCTCCGTTCGTGCTCTTGACCTCGAAGACCCCTTCACCGAGCTCCAGGATGGAGATGTCGTAGGTACCGCCACCGAAGTCGAAGACGGCGACCTTCTGGTCTTCCTTCTTCTCCAGCCCGTAGGCCAGGGAAGCGGCGGTGGGCTCGTTGATGATCCGGAGGACCTCCAGCCCGGAGATCTTGCCGGCGTCCTTCGTGGCCTGACGCTGGGAGTCGTTGAAGTAGGCCGGCACGGTGATGACGGCCTGGGTCACCTCCTGGCCCAGGTAGTCCTCCGCCGTCTGCTTCATCTTCTGCAGGATCATGGCGGAGATCTCCGGGGGGCTGTAGTCCTTGCCCGCGTTGGGAAGGTTGACCTGCACCCGGTCCTGGGCATCCGAGGTGACTTCGTAGGGGACGAGCTCCTTCTCGTGGGCCACCTCCGAGGCCTTGCGGCCCATGAACCGCTTGATGGAGAAGACCGTGTTGTTGGGGTTGGTGATGGCCTGCCTACGGGCCACCTGACCCACCAGACGCTCGTTGTCCTTGGTGAAGGCCACCACCGAAGGCGTGGTCCGGCCCCCTTCCGAGTTGGGGATGACCACCGGCTCCCCACCTTCCATGACGGCCACCACCGAATTCGTGGTACCCAGGTCGATCCCGATAACCTTACCCATGTCTGCTCCTCGCCTGCTGTCCGATGTATGTTCGGGGGTGGCGTCGTCGGGCACCCCACCTGTCCGTTCTCAGGGGAAGGAGCAACCTCCATGCCGGGCAAGGACGCCGGTTTCTCCGGTTTTTCCGCCAAAATGGCGGGAGGATTCTGCCGATTCCGCCGCTCTGGCAGGACCGTGGCCCTTGTCCCACCTTCTTTCCGGGGCTGGCACGCTGAAAGTGGAAGAAGGCCGCCGTCCCGTTTTCGGGAGATCCGCTCCTCCGCGTTTCACCTTCCCTCGACAACGCTCCGGGCCGTTGCATGTTCCCACTCTACGATGACAACCCCACGGAGATCTTCCCCATCATCACCCTCCTTCTCATGGGGGCGTGCGTGGGGGCCTGGATCTACCTGCAGGGCGCGGGCCTCAGCCAGGAGGCCCTCATGGGATCGGTCTGCGGCCTGGGGACCATCCCCGCCGAGATCACCGGCACGTGGACCGGGGAGCTCCCCGCCCGGGGCGAGAGCCCCTGTCGCCTGGGAGGGCTCACCTGGCAGACCCTCTTCACCTCCATGTTCCTCCATGGGGGATGGATGCACCTCATCGGGAACCTGTGGTTTCTGTGGATCTTCGGGAACAACATCGAGGATTCCATGGGCCATCTCCGGTTCCTGGCCTTCTACCTCCTCACGGGACTGGTGGCCACCGGAAGCCATATTGCCGCCGAGCCCTCCTCCGCCCTGCCCATGGTGGGGGCCTCCGGGGCCATCAGCGCCATCATGGGGGCCTACCTGGTCCTCTATCCCCGGACCCGGGTCTACACCCTCTTCATCATCATCATCATCATCCGGGTCTTTCCCATTCCGGCCTGGTTCTTCCTGGGCTACTGGTTCTTCCTCCAGGTGGCGTCCTCCTCCATCCAGGCGGGAGCCGGGGGCGGGGGTGTGGCGTTCTGGGCCCACATCGGGGGGTTCGTGGCCGGTCTGGCCCTGGTGAAGGTGTTCCAGAACCGGATCCTGGTGGACGCGAAGCGCTCCGGGGTCCGCCTGGAGCGGGGCCAGATCCGGCACGGTGGGTGGTGGTAGGACTCCGGACGATGCCAGGGCTCCGGGTCGTAGCGGACCGCTGGGTGCTGGCGGAACCCCGGGTGGTGGCGGACCCCGCCCCCGGGCATATTGGGGCGGCATGAAACGCCCCTCCCCCCCGGTCCTGGTCCTGTGGGCCCTCACGGCCCTCCTCCTGGGTGGCGGGATTCTGGGGGGCACCCTGAAATCCCCCGGCTCCTCTCCGGGTCGGGTGGTGAAGGCGGCCGGGGCGGCGTCCGTTCCCTCGCCGTCGCCGGGCCCGACGACCCAGACCCGCCTCCAGGACCAGGCCGGGGAGGGCCTGGACACGCCCCTCCTCCCCCGACTCCGGTCCCTGCTGGGGATGCTCGTCCTGGGTCTCCTGGCCTGGCTGTTCAGCGTGGACCGGAGCCGGGTGGCCTGGCGGGTGATCCTCTGGGGCGTGGCTCTCCAGCTCCTCTTCGCCCTCTTCATCCTGAAGACTCCCCTGGGAGAGCAGATCTTCGACGGGCTGAACACGGTGGTGGTGGCCCTACTGGGCTTCACCGTGGAGGGGGCCCGGTTCATCTTCGGGGACCTGGTCTACGACAACGTTCCGGTGGGCCTGGGCGAGGCGGGGAGCAACGCCCCGGTGGAGGAGGTGCCCGGGCGGGTGGCCCGGACCGGGGCCTCCTTCGCCTTCAACGTGCTGCCCACCATCATCTTCTTCTCCTCCTTCATGACGGTCCTCTACCACCTGGGGATCATGCAGTGGGTGGTCCGGGGCGCAGCCTGGGTGATGCAGAAGACCCTGGGAACCTCCGGGGCCGAGACCCTGTCGGCGGCGGGCAACATCTTCGTGGGCCAGACCGAGGCCCCCCTCATGATCAAGCCCTTCATCCAGTCCATGACCATGTCCGAGCTCCATGCCGTCATGACGGCGGGCTTCGCAACGGTGGCCGGAGGGGTCCTGGCGGCCTACGTGGGCATGCTCATGGCCTACTTCCCGGACATCGCCGGGCACCTCATGGCCGCCTCGGTGATGTCGGCTCCGGCAGCCCTGGTCATGGCCAAGCTCATGGTCCCGGAGGACGGAGAGCCGGCCACACGGGGCAGCTTGAAGACGGAGCTGGAGCAGCCGGACGTGAACGTCATCGACGCCGCCTCCCGGGGGGCGGCGGAGGGCCTGCGACTGGCCCTGAACGTGGGCGCCATGCTCCTGTCATTCATCGCCCTCATCGCCCTCCTCAACGCCCTCATCGGCTGGGCCGGGGGATGGGTGGGGCTGGAGGATCTCACCCTGGAAGGCATTCTGGGAGCCGCGTTGGCCCCCCTGACCTGGCTCATGGGGGTTCCCTGGTCCGACGCCGCCACGGTGGGCTCCCTCCTGGGCATCAAGACGGTGTTGAACGAGTTCGTGGCCTTCTTCCAGCTCTCCTCCCTCCTGACCCAGGAGGGGGCCCTGGAGCCCCGGTCCGTGGTCATCACCATCTACGCCCTCTCGGGCTTCGCCAACTTCTCCTCCATCGCCATCCAGATCGGGGGCATCGGCGGCATCGCTCCTTCCCGGCGCCACGACCTCTCCCGCCTGGGGCTCCGGGCCATGGTGGCCGGCTCCCTGGCAGCTTTCATGACGGCCACGGTGGCCGGCATGCTCCTGTGATGCCCGCCTCCTTCCCCCTGGAAAACGCCCGGGAGGCCCTGAAGGCCAGGCTCCCCGGCAGACCGGAGGTGTTCCTGGTCCTGGGCTCGGGTCTGGGGGGCCTGACCCGGGGACTCTCCGGAGCCCTCGCCATCCCCTTCGACCAGGTCCCGGGCTTTCCCGGCGCCGGAGTGGCAGGCCACGAGGGGCGACTGTTGTGGGGAGAGCTGGAGGGTCGTCGGGTCCTGGTGCAGTCCGGCCGGTTCCATCTCTATGAGGGACACACCCGGGAGCTGGTCACGGCGCCGGTGCGCCTGAGCGCCGGACTCGGCGCCCGGGCGGTGATCCTGACCAACGCCGCCGGGGGGATCGCCACGGGGCTGGAGCCCGGCGCCGTCCTTCTCATCCGGGACCACCTGGACCTCATGGGCCCCCGGGACTCCGGGAGGAACGGGGTGGAAGGGACCCGGTGGCCCTACCATCCAGAGCTCCTGGCTCTGGCCCGGAAGGCAGCCCGGGAGGAGGGGGTCCCTCTGGAGGGGGGGACCTACGCCGCCGTTCTGGGGCCCAGCTACGAGACGCCGGCGGAGGTCCGGGCCCTCCGGCGGATGGGGGCCGACGCCGTGGGGATGTCCACGGTCCCGGAGGTCCTGGCCGGGGCTGCCCTGGGCCTTCCGGTGCTGGCCCTGTCCCTCATCACGAACCGGGCGGCGGGGGCCGGAGGCCGCGGGGCCTTGAGTCACGAGGAAGTGCTGGAGACCGGGCGGAGAGCCGGACACCGGCTCCAGGGCCTGATCCGCCGCATCCTCCGCCGCCTGCCTGCCGACTCCTCCTGATCCGCGGTCGCACCCCACCTTGTTCTGCGTTCTGCGGCTTCTTACAGCCCCCGGAGATAGGGTGTCCCGGCGAAGTGATTCACCGGGCCGTGCCCCGATCCCAGCCCCGGGGCCGTCCGGATGGCCCGGGCCACGAAGTCCAGGGCTTCGTCCACGGCCCGCACCAGCGGCAGACCCCGGGCCAGACCTGCGGCGGCGGCGGAGGAGAGGGTGCAGCCTGTCCCGTGGGTATGTCGGGTCTCCAACCGGGGCCGACGCCAGACCTGCTCATCCTCACCGTCCCACAGCAGGTCCGTGGCTTCGGCTTCCTGAAGGTGCCCGCCCTTGACCAGGGCCGCTCCGGCGCCCATCTCCACCAGGCGTTCGGCGGCCCGGCGCATGTCGTCCAGGGTGTCCACGGGCAAGCCGGAGAGGATCCGGGCCTCCTGGAGGTTCGGGGTCACCAGGGTGGCCAGGGGGAGGAGTCGGGTGGTAAGGGCCTCCTCGGCGTCCTCGTCCAGGAGGCGGTCACCGCTGGTGGCCACCATCACCGGATCCATCACATAATTCTCCAGGCCGTGATCCTGGATGGCCCGGGCCACGGTGTTCGCCAGATCAGAGGTAGCCAGCATCCCCGTCTTCATGGCTCGGGGAGGGAGGTCCAGGGCGATGGCGTCGATCTGGGCCCGGACCACGTCCAGGGGGATGGCGTGGATGGCCTGCACCCCCAGGGTGTTCTGGGCGGTGATGGCCGTCAGGGCCGACGTTCCGTAGACGCCGAAGGCGTGGAAGGTCTTGAGGTCGGCCTGGATTCCGGCACCCCCGCCTGAATCGGAACCGGCGACGGTGAGGGCGATGGGAAGGTCGTGGGAAGCCATGGCGGTGTTCCAGGACGAGAGGATCGAATGTTCCGCACCTGAGGGTTGCGCACCTCAGTGTTGTGCACCGAAGCATTACGGACCTGAATCGTGCGTACCGAAGCGCTGCGCACCTGAATGTCACGAGGAACCATGGCCTTGAGCAAGGCGAAGACCCGACTCCTGGAGCGCCTCCAGCACCCACGGTTCCGGAGCCGGGAGGGGGCGTTCCTGGTGGAGGGGATCCGAGGAGTGGAGGAGGCCCTGGAGGCCCGCCTGCCCCACGGTCTTCCCCTCGTGCTGGTCTCGCCCCGTCTCCGGGAGAGCCCGCGAGGGCGGAGGCTGGAGGATCGCCTGCGCCTCCAGGCGGGGCCGGTGCGGGTGGTGGAGGAGGTGGAGGACGACGAGCTGGCCCGGCTCTCGGCCACGGAGCACCCTCAGGGTGTGCTCCTGGTGGCGGAGGAGCCGAGGGTGGAGCCCCGGAACGTGGTGGAGGGGCCGGGGCCGGGCCTCCTCCTCCTGGACGGAGTCCAGGATCCGGGGAACGTGGGAACCCTCCTGCGGGGAGCGTGGGCCTTCGGTCTCCGAGGGGGCCTGGTCCTGGAGGGGACGGCGGACCCCTGGAATCCCAAAGCGGTCCGGGCTGCCGCCGGCGCCCTCTTCCACCTTCCGGTGGCCCGTGCCGCCTGGCGGGAGGTGGACGCACTTCTGGCGGAGCAGGGCATGGCCCTCCTGGTGGCCGACACCGCCGGGGAGCCCGTGACCCGGATGAGGGCACCGGAAGCCTGGGCCCTGGCCGTGGGCAACGAAGGGGCTGGGGTCCGGGAGGCCGTTCGGCAGGCCGGCGGGCGGATGGTCTCGGTGAGAATGGCCCCCGGGGCCGAGTCCCTGAACGCCGGGGTGGCCGGGTCCATCCTCCTCTTCGCCCTGACCAACGACGGCGAGCTCTCCGGGAAACCTGCCGGGGAGGCTTCCGAGGCCGCCGACGAAGCAGCGCCTGAGGCCGCCGACGAAGCAGAGGCCGAGGCCGCCGACGAACAGGCTCCCGAGGCCCCGGCCGAGGAGGTTTCCGTGGAATCTGACGAAAGGCCCGGTGGATGAGCGACGTCCTGGAGACGGGGTGGGCCCTGGCGATCCTGGCAGGAATCCTGGGTCTGGTTCTGGGGTCCTTCCTGAACGTGTGCACTCTTCGCTGGCCCACGGACGAGTCCGTGGTCCGGCCTCCGTCCCGGTGCCCGGGCTGCGGATCGTCCATCCGGTGGTTCGACAACGTTCCGGTTCTGAGCTACCTCGTCCTCCGAGGGCGCTGCCGGAGCTGCGGCCTGTCCATCTCTCCCCAGTATCCCCTGGTGGAGCTGGCGACGGGGCTGATCTGGGCCGGGGCCTTCCTCCAGTACGGCCTCACCTTCGAGGCCCTGCGGGGGGCCCTCTTTCTGACCCTCCTCCTGGGCATCGCCATCACGGACGCCCGCTTCTACATCATCCCGGACCAGTTCTCCCTGGGGGGAGCGGTCCTGGGCCTGGCCCTGTCGCCCCTCCCCGGGGGCCTCGCCTTCCTGGATTCCCTTCTGGGTGCCCTGGTAGGCTTCGGGCTCCTGTGGCTCGTGGCCCGGCTGGGGGGATGGCTTCTGAAGAAGGATGCCATGGGGGGCGGCGACCTGAAGATGATGGCCATGGTGGGGGCCTTCCTGGGAATCCCCGGGGTCCTGCTCACCCTCTTCCTGGGGGCGCTCCTGGGATCCGTCGTCTTCGGGCCCATCGCCTGGAAGACCGGCAAGCTGGTACCCTTCGGGATCTTCCTGGCCGCGGGAGCGGCCGTGACCTGGGGGTGGGGAGCGGACCTCATCCGGTGGTACACCGACACGTTCCTGTTGTACTGAGTGTACTGAGTGCACTGAGTGTACTGAGTACTCCACTCCGGAAATGGGATGGGTCGGATGGTAGGGAGCTGCGCACGGCCGCACCCCCCTTGTTCAACAGCCCTCCAGGTAGCGCCGGGAGAGCTCCACGTAGTGGGCCGCGCTTCGCTCCACCCACCGGGCTGCGGGTCCCTCCAGCGTCCTCCGGACCCGCCCCGGCACCCCCGCCACCAGGCTTCCCGGAGGAATCTCCTGGCCTTCCAGGACCACAGCCTGGGCCGCCACCAGGGACCCCTCCCCCACCCGGGCCTCCTGGAGGATGACGGCGTTCATCCCGATGACGCAGCGGTCTTCGATGGTGCAGCTTTCGAAGGCGGCCCCGTGTCCCACGGTGACCCCGCGACCCACGATGGTGGGTTGCCAGTCGCCCACGTGGATCACGCAGTTGTCCTGGACGTTGCTCTCCGGCCCCACCACGATGCCGTGCTCCGGGTGGTCGCCACGTAGCACGGCCCCGAACCAGACGGAGGCCCGGGGACCCACCTCCACGTCCCCCACCAGGACGGCGTTGGGAGCCAGGAAGGCGTCCGGAGCCACCCGGGGATGCTGTCCCCGGAAGGGCAGGAGGAGGGCCATCTCAGGAGACCTGCGCCGGGGCAGGGAAGGGGAGGGGCAGAGCCGCCGGGGGAAGGCCTGTGGCGCCGGAGCCGGGCGCCATCATGCCTCCTCCTCCTGCAGGCTGGGTTGGGACACCTTCCGGACCCGTGCCCTGAGCACCTGGGTCTCGGTGGCGTCCATGACGTCGATGCGCACGCCCTGGTGCTCCAGGGACTCTCCCTTCTCCGGCACGTAGCCCAACTCCTCGATGATGAATCCGTTCAGGGAGCGGTGCTCCAGCTGGGGCAGGGAGACGTTGAAGGCGTAGTTGATCTCCCGGAGGTCCAGGGTCCCGTCGGCCACGATCTCCGTTTTGGAGATCCGGATGAGAGGCTCCTCCGGGAGATCCGTTTCGTCCACGATGTCCCCCACCAGCTCCTCCAGGAGATCCTCCAGGGTCACCAGCCCGTCCGTGCCACCGAACTCGTCGGCCACGATCCCCATGTGAATCCTCCGGGCCTGGAAGTCCTTCAGCAGGCTCGTCAGAGGAAGGGAGCCCGGGATGAAGAAGGGATCCCGGGCCAGGGCCTTCAGGGCCGTCCGGCCCCGCTGGGCGATGAGGCTCTGGTAGGCCTCCCGGACATAGAGGACGCCCGTGATGTCGTCGATGCTCTCCCCGTAGACCGGGACCCGGGAGTAGGGCACCCTCTCCAGCTCGTCCTGGATCTCCTCCAGGGTGAGGGAGTCCCTCCAGGCGAAGATGGCCACCCGGGGCGTCATGACCTCCCGGACGGTGAGCTCGTCCAGCCGGAAGGCCCGCTCCACCAACTCGTGCTCCTCCATCTCCACCACGCCCTCCTCCTGCCCCAGGGAGGTGATCTCCCGGACTTCCCGCTCCTCCCGGGTCGCTCCCTCCTCCCCGGTGGTCCGGGCCAGGAAGCCCTCCAGGCGGAGAAAGGGGGTCAGGAGGGGACCCGGGAAGCGCTCCAGGGCCTTCACCGCCGGGGCCGTGGCCAGAGCCACCCGGATGGAACGCCGGACGGTGAGGGCCCGGGGGAGGATCTCCCCGATGAGGAGAACCGCCAGAAGAGAGGCGGCGAGACCCACCAGCAGACCCACCATGGACCAGCGCAGGGCCGCCCAGCCCGTGGCCAGGCCCACGGCCCCGAGGTTCGCCGCGGCGTTCAGGAGGAGGAGTCGGCCGTGGAGGTTTCCCGACCGGGCCCGGATCTCCGACAAGACCCCGGCGCCCTTGAATCCCTCCTCCAGCAGGGTCCGGAGACGGGATCCCCCCACGGAGAAAATGGCCGTGGCGGAGGCGGAGAAGAAAGCGGAGAGGAGGACCAGGACGACCGCTGCCGGGATCAGGAGTCCCATGGCCGTCCCCGGGTACTCGGTGGTCTCTCGCCGGTGTCGTTGGTGTTGTCTGCGTCCATTCCTGGGCGTCTTGGGGAAGGATCGAGGGGCCACTCCCCGCACCCGGTCCCGGAGGGACCACGGTCCGGAAGAGCCGACCGAGATCGGTCCTCGCCTCAAAGATGGCGAATCAGGTGTCGTTCGGCCAAGTCCCTGTTCCCCGGAGCCCCTCCCCGGGGGAGGCGGGGCCGGGGCCGGGAGGGGCGAGTCGGAGCCGGCGAAGGGTGCCACAGGGCCCCGGAAAGCCGGCCCACAACGAGCCCTGACTCCCGGCTCCGTCGAGGGCCGGAAAACCCCCCTGTCGGCAGTTGCGAAAAATTTCACGATCCCCTAACTTGCGGCCGCTTTTTTGAGATGGCCCCAAGGATTGCGCGGGATGGCGGAGCACCCTCGGAAGGAGACGCCGCAACCCACCGTTTGGCAGGCTGCGGGGCAGTATGCGGGATATGGCCTCACGTGGGCCCTCTCGACTCTGCTCTTCCTTCTGGGTGGCTGGTGGGTGGACGGGAAGCTGGGCACGACGCCCCTCCTCACGATCCTGGGGGCTTTTGTCGGAGCGGGAGCCGGGTTCTACAGCCTCTATCAGCATCTGGTGGTGGAATCCCGGGAACGACGGGAAGGAGAGGACGGCGAGGGAGAGCCGTGAGCCAGGTCATGCGGTACGGAGCAACGGGCCTCCTGGCTCTCTCGCTGGTTGTCGTCGGTCTCTGGCCGTGGCTCTCCTGGCCGGCCAGACGAGGGATCCTGGTGGCGGCTGCCGTGGCCTTTCCGGTCCAGGTGCTGGCCTTCGGCCTTCTGGTCCGGTACCGGCAGGAGGCGAAGCGTTTCCTGCTGGTGTGGATGGGGGGGACCGTGGTTCGCATGGCGGTGATCCTGGCGGCGGCTCTTGCCATCGTCCGGACAGGGGAACTCCCGCCGGCTCCCACGCTGCTGGCGTTGGCGGGTTTTTTCTTTGGACTCCTCCTGCTGGAGCCTCTTTTCCTGAGGCCCCGGGGGACTGAGAGAACAGAGACGACAGGATGAGCTTGATGACCTTCTTCAGGGTCCTGCAGGAAGGGGCCGGACACGGCGAGCAGGCCGCGGCCCACGGGGCGGAGCAGGCAGCCCACGCCGCCGAGGGTGGTGGGCCGGACGTGGGGGGGATGCTCATGCATCACCTGGTGGATGCCCACTACCTGGAGCTGCCCATCGTCGGTGAAGTCCACCTCCCCCAGTGGGACCCCGTCCACGTGGCCGGGCTCACCATCGACCTCTCCCCCACGAAGCACGTGGTGTTCCTGGTTCTGGCCGGGATCCTCTGCACCCTGCTCTTCCTCGCCGTGGGCCGGGCCATCGCCGGGAAGTACCGGGATCGGGCCCCCAGCGGGCTGGCCAACGCCATGGAAGCCATCATCCTCTACTTCCGGGACGAGATCGTCCGGCGCAACATCGGCCACGGGGCGGACAAGTTCACCCCCTTCATCCTGACCCTGTTCTTCTTCATCCTGACCATGAACCTCCTGGGGCTCGTTCCCTGGGGAGCCACGGCCACCGGGAATCTCTCGGTGACGGCGGGTCTCGCCGTGGTGAGTCTCATCGTCATCGAGGTCAGCGGATTCCTGGCCCTGGGTCCCGGCGGATACATGAAGACGATCTTCTATGCGCCGAAGGGGATGGGCCCCGTGGGAAGCGCACTCATGCTGGTGATCATGACCCCGGTGGAGCTCGTGGGGAAGGTGGCCAAGCCCTTTGCTCTGGCCATCCGACTCTTCGCGAACATGACCGGGGGGCACACGGTCATCCTGGCCCTCCTGGGCCTCATCTTCGTCTTCGGGCACCTGACCCTGGGACGCTGGGGGGTCGCTGCAGGGTCCGTGGGTATGTCCATCGCCATGATGATTCTGGAGATCTTCGTGGCGTTCCTTCAGGCCTACATCTTTGCCATGCTCACCTCGGTGTTCATCGGCCTGATCCGACATGCTCACTGAGGATCGGGACCTTCGAGAGCCGGAGAGAACGTCGTTTCGCGTAGCGCAGGCAGTTTTCACGAACCCTTCATAGACGAGACGGAGAAACCATGCTGCACGCTTTCCTCACCGCCGTTCAGGACATGGGCGCCACCATGGATGCGGAGACGGCCAAGAACTATCTAAGCCTCCTGGGCGCCGGTCTGGGCGTCGGCCTCACGGTCATCGGGGCCGCCATCGGAATCGGCCGCATCGGCGAGAACGTCACCCAGGGCATCGCCCGTCAGCCCGAGGCTGCCGGCGCCATCCAGACCGCCGGAATCATCCTGGCCGCCCTCATCGAGGGAGTGGCGCTCTTCGGGCTGGTGATCGGCTTGCTCTTCAAGCTTCTCTAACCGTTCCGGAGCTTCGGCCCCGGAGAGGAGCGGGGGCCCCGGTCAGGGGCCTGCCCGCGGCCGTCGGTGCCCGGGCGGGGTCCCGAATCCGGGACGACCTGCCGTATCGACGGATCTTTGGGGCGTACCCGATGGTCCCGGGAATGAGAACCATGAGACTTCGATTCAGCACGCTTCTGCCCGCGGCTCTTCTCGTCCTGACTCCCGTGGCCCTGGCGGCCCAGGAGCATGGGGGGGAAGGGGGTGGTGGGCTCTTCAGCATCAACGTCGGTCTCAGCATCTGGACCGTCGTGGTCTTCCTGATCCTCCTCGTCGTTCTGGGGAAGTTCGCCTGGGGTCCCATTCTCTCGGCCGTGGAGGCCAGGGAAGAAGGCATCCAGGGCGCCCTGGACGAGGCCAGAAGCCGGCAGGTCGAGGCGGAGAAGCTCCTGGAAGAGCACAAGAAGCAGCTCGCCGACGCCCGCCGTCAGGCCCAGGAGATCGTCGCCGAAGGCCGGGAGGCGGGAGACCGCCTCCGCAAGGAGCTGGAGACCCGGGCCCGGGAGGAAGGGGAGGCCATCCTCACCCGGGCTCGCTCGGAGATCGAGCGGGAGAAGGAAGCCGCCCTGGACGCCGTCCGCCGGGAGGCGGTGGAGTTGGCCCTGGCCGCTGCCTCCAAGCTTCTCCGGGAGAAGCTGGACGGGGAGCAGGACCGGAAGCTCGTCATGGGCTACCTGGACGACCTGGCGGCCCGGAAACCCGGAGCTGAGGCGTGACCAACGACACCATCGCCCGGAACTACGCCGCCACTCTCTTCGAGTTGGCCCGACGACACGAGGGTCTGGAGACCTTCGCCGAGGCCCTGGACACGGTGGTGGAGCTGGAGGACAGGAACCCCAGCTTCCGCGTGTTCCTGGAGACACCCCGGATCGCCGACGCCCAGAAGAAGGCCCTCCTGAAGAAGGTGTTCGGCCAGGTGGTTCCCCGTCCCTTCCTGAACTTCCTCCTGGTCATGGTGGACAAACGCCGCCAGCGCCTGTTGGGCGCCGTGGCGGAGGGTTTTCACCGCCTGCTGGACGAGCACCTGGGCCGGACCCACGTCACGGTGACCGTGGCCCGGGACCTGGGCCCGGGAGCCCAGGAGGAGCTGGCCCGGAGGCTATCGGAGCTCCTGGGTCAGGAGGCGATTCCCCACCTGCGGGTGCGGCCGGCCATCCTGGGAGGCGTGCACCTGAAGACCGGCGATACGGTGTACGACGGCACCCTGCGCCGGCGAATGAAGCAGCTCAGACGACAGATGGTCAACGCCGAGCTGCCCGAGATGGACTTCACCGTCTCTTCGGAGAGCGGTGAGGCCTCTGACGACCAGTCCGATACCCCTTCATGAGGACCGAATAGGAAATGGCCAACGAGTCCCAACTTCGACCCAGCGAGATCAAGGACGTCCTCCTTTCGGAGATCGAGAACTACGAGGAGGAGCTCCACGCCGAAGAGGTGGGGGAGGTTCTGGAGGTCAAGGACGGGATCGCCCGGATCTATGGCCTCACCAAGGCCATGTCCAGCGAGATGCTGGAGATCACCTCCACCTCCACCGGGGACACGGAAACGGCCCTGACCCTGAACCTGGAAGAGGACAACATCGGGGCCGTGATCCTCGGGGAATGGACCCACCTGGAGGAGGGTGACCAGGTCCGGCGAACCGGGAAGGTCCTGGAGGTTCCCGTGGGGGACGGCTACCGGGGCAGGGTGGTGGATCCCCTGGGTGAGCCCCTGGACGGCCAGGGGCCCATCGAGCCCATCGAGGGAAGCCGGCAGATCGACGTGGTGGCCCCGGGCATCGTCCTGCGCCAGCCGGTGAAGGAGCCCCTTCAGACGGGACTCAAGCCCATCGACTCCATGATTCCCATCGGTCGGGGTCAGCGGGAGCTCATCATCGGGGACCGGGGCACCGGAAAGACGGCCATCGCCATCGACACCATCATCAATCAGCGGGACACGGACGTCATCTGCGTGTACTGCGCCGTCGGCCAGCGGGCGGGGAAGGTGGCCAGCGTGGTGGAGACCTTCCGGGAGCACGGGGCCATGGACTACACCATCGTGGTGGCGGCCAACGCCTCGGATCCGGCCCCCATGCAGTACATCGCCCCCTACGCCGCCTGCGCCATGGCGGAGCACTTCATGTGGCAGGGCAAGCACACGCTGGTGATCTACGACGACCTCACGAAGCAGGCCCAGGCCTACCGACAGCTCTCCCTGGTCCTGCGGCGTCCTCCGGGCCGGGAGGCCTATCCCGGAGACGTCTTCTACCTCCACTCCCGGCTCCTGGAGCGGGCGGCGAAGCTCTCCGACGAACAGGGGGGCGGCTCCCTGACGGCCCTGCCCGTCATCGAGACCCAGGGTGGCGACGTCTCGGCCTACATCCCCACGAACGTCATCTCCATCACCGACGGCCAGATCTTCCTGGAGCCGGACCTCTTCTACTCCGGTGTCCGGCCGGCGGTGAACGTGGGGATCAGCGTGTCCAGGGTGGGGGGGAATGCCCAGATCAAGGCCATGAAGCAGGTGGCGGGCCGCCTGCGCCTGGACCTGGCCCAGTACCGGGAGCTGGAGGCCTTCGCCCAGTTCGCCTCGGACCTGGACCCGGCCACCCAGCGGCAGCTGGCCCGGGGGGAGCGGACCGTGGAGCTGTTGAACCAGGGCCAGTACCAGCCCATGCCCGTGGAGCACCAGGTGGCGGCCATCTTCGCCGTCTCCAACGGCTACCTGGACCACCTTCCGGTGGCCAAGATCAAGAAGTGGGAGCACGGGTTCCACCAGTACCTGGACGAGCAGCAGACGGAATTCCTGGCGGACCTGAAGAAGGAAAAGACCCTGACGGACGAGATCAAGGAGCGTCTGGTGAAGGCCATCGAGGCCTACAACGAGGACTTCGCCGCCCAGGAAGGTGCGGAGGAGCCGGCGGCGGCCACGGCCTGAGGCCCCGGATCCGGCCCCATTTCGGAGACCGGGGTCGGGGTCCTGGAGACGACCAGGGGACAGCGGACAGTCGAGAAGGGGATAGCCGACAGTGCAGAAGGCCAAAGAGGTCAAGAGACGGATCCGATCCGTCGAGAACACCCGGCAGATCACCCGGACCATGGAGATGGTGGCCACCTCCAAGCTGAAGAAGGCCACGGACCGGGTCCGGGCCGCCGAGCCCTACAGCGATGCTCTGGCCGGCATCGTCCGGAGCCTCTACGCCCCGGAGTTCGCCGAGGAGTTCCCCCTTCTGCGCCAGCCGGAGGAGATCCGGAACGTGGCCATCCTCTTCCTCACGGCGAACCGGGGGCTGTGCGGGGGGTTCAACGCGAACCTCATCCGGGAGACCCGGCTCCTCCGGGAGGATCTCATGGAGAAGGGGTTGGACCCGGAGCTCCACGGCGTGGGAAAAAAGGGAATCGCCTACTTCCGCTTCCGGGAGATCCCCCTGGCTCTCACGAACACGGACGTGAGCGACAGGCCCTCGGTGGAGGACGCCCAGGGCATCGTGGAGCCCTTCCGCCGGCGCTTCGAGGCCGGGGAGCTGGACCAGCTCCTCATGGTCAGCGCCGAGTTCCGCTCGGCCCTCTCCACCCCCCCCCGGGTCACGGAGGTGCTGCCCATCCGGCCGCCCAGCGGGGCGCCGTCGGCGGACGCCTACATACTCTCTCCGGGCTCCAGGATCATCCTGGACCGGCTCCTGCCTTCGTACCTGAGGAATACGGTGTACAAGGCCCTGGTGGAGAACGCCGCCGCCGAGCAGGGGGCCCGGATGACGGCCATGAAGAACGCAACGGACAATGCCGGGGACATGCTGGAGACCCTGACCCGGAACTACAACCGGGCCCGGCAGGCTCAGATCACTCAGGAGATTTCCGAGATCGTTGGAGGTGCCGAGGGTCTGTCCTGACGCTTCCCCGCCGGGGGAGACGGCCGGACCCGGGCACTCGTCGACCGGAGAAGGAAGAACATGCCAGAGAAGAACGTCGGTAGGGTGGTGCAGGTCATCGGTCCCGTCCTGGACGTGGAGTTCGATCCGGAACAGCTCCCGGACATCTACAACGCCCTGCGTCTGGAAACGACCACGGACACGGGTACGGAGATCAGCCTGGTGGCCGAGGTGCAGCAGCACATCGGTCGGGGCCAGGTCCGGGCCGTCGCCATGTCCTCCACGGACGGCGTGGTTCGGGGCATGGAGATCACCGACACCGGGGACTACATCACGGTGCCCGTTGGCGAGCCGGCCCTGGGTCGCATCCTGAACGTCATCGGCGACCCCGTGGACGAGGGAGGGCCGGTGACGGCGCAGGACGGGGGAGAGGTGGAGCGGTGGCCCATCCACCGGCAATCGCCGACCTTCACCGAGCTGGAGCCCAAGACCGAGATCTTCGAGACGGGGATCAAGGTGGTGGACCTCCTGGCCCCCTACGTGAAGGGCGGCAAGACCGGGCTCTTCGGCGGGGCCGGGGTGGGGAAGACCGTGATCATCATGGAGCTCATCAACAACATCGCCATGGAGCACGGGGGACGCTCGGTGTTCAGTGGCGTAGGTGAGCGGACCCGGGAGGGCAACGATCTCTGGCTGGAGATGACGGAGAGCGGGGTCATCGACTCCACGGCTCTGGTCTACGGGCAGATGAACGAGCCCCCGGGGGCCCGACTCCGGGTGGGTCTTTCGGGCCTGACGGTGGCGGAGTACTTCCGGGACGTGGAGAAGCAGGACGTCCTCTACTTCATCGACAACATCTTCCGGTTCTCCCAGGCCGGCTCGGAGGTTTCGGCCCTCCTGGGGCGGATGCCCTCCGCCGTGGGTTACCAGCCCACCCTGGCCACGGAGATGGGTGACCTCCAGGAGCGGATCACATCCACTCGCGACGGCTCCATCACGTCGGTGCAGGCCATCTACGTCCCCGCCGACGACCTCACGGACCCGGCTCCCGCTGCTGCATTCGCCCACCTGGACGCCACGACCGTGCTCTCCCGGGCCATCGTGGAGCTGGGCATCTATCCGGCGGTGGATCCCCTGGACTCCACGTCCCGGATCATGGATCCCCAGTTCCTGGGGGAACGGCACTACCGGGTGGCCACCCAGGTCCAGGAGATCCTCCAGCGCTACAAGGACCTCCAGGACATCATCGCCATCCTGGGTATGGACGAGCTCTCGGAGGAGGACAAGGTCATCGTGGGCCGGGCCCGGCGGCTGCAGCGCTTCCTCTCCCAGCCCTTCCACGTGGCGGAGCAGTTCACCGGCACCGCCGGCCGCTACGTGGAGCTGGAGACCACCATCGAGTCCTTCGAGCGGGTGGCGGAAGGGGAGCTCGATCACCTGCCGGAGCAGGCCTTCTACATGAAGGGCGGCATCGACGAGGTCATCGAGGCCGCCAAGGAAATGGAAGGGTAGGGCGCCATGGCCTCCACCCTCACGGTCCGGCTGGTCTCCCCCGAGAAGGAGGTCTTCAAGGGGGAAGCGGCGAGCCTGGTGGCCCCGGCCTGGGACGGCCTGGTGGGCATCCTCCCGGGCCACGCCGCCTACATCACCCTCCTGGGGCACGGGTCCCTGACCGTGGACCTGCCCGGCGGGGGGAGCAACACCCTCTACGTGGCCGGAGGGGTGATGAAGGTGGAGGGGAACCAGGCCACCATTCTGGTGGAGTACGCCGGAGAAGGCCCACCGGAGGTTCTGCCGGTGGAGGCGGACTTTCACCCGGACGACCTCCTGAAGGTGGCTACGGAGGCGGCCACTCCGGCGGATCCCCTGGTCTGACGTCTTCCGGCGCCGCCACCCCCCGGTGGGGTGGGCCCCAGGCGCCGGATGCCGACCCATGCGACTCGACCTCCACATCCACTCCACGGCATCGGACGGGACCCTCTCTCCCCGGGCCGTGGTGGAGGTGGCCAGGAAGGCCCGCCTGGACGTCATCGCCCTGGCCGATCACGACACCTGCGCCGGGACCCGGAGACTGCAGGAGGTCCAGGACCCCGGCACCATCCAGATTCTTCCCGCCCTGGAGGTGAGCAGCACCCTGGAGGGACGGGAGCTCCACGTCCTGGGCTACTTCGTGGATCCCCGGGCCCGGGGCATCCTGGCTCACGAGGAGCGGGCCGTCCGGCTCCGGGAGAAACGGATGCGGGGCATGATCCGCCGCCTGCAGGCGCAGGGTGTGGAGGTGAGCTTCCAGGATGTCCAGAAGGTGGTGGGCCCGGAGGGAGGGGCCGTGAGCCGTCCCCATCTGGCCCAGGCCATGGTGGACGCCGGCTACGTGAGCACGGTTCCCGAGGCCTTCGATCGGTTCATCGGCGACGAGCACCCGGCCTTCATTCCCACCTCCCTCCTCTCTCCGGAAGAGGCCGTAGGCCTGATCCTGGAGGCCGGGGGCACTCCGGTCTGGGCCCATCCCCCCATGGACCAGGTGGAAGGCCTTCTCCCTCGGCTGGTGCAGGCGGGACTGCGGGGTTTGGAGGTCTACCGTCCCCGGCACTCCGCCCGCTACACTCTGCAGCTGGAAGCCCTGTGCCGGGCCTGGAAGCTTCTCCGGAGCGGTGGCTCGGACTGGCACGGCCCGGACCGGGGCCTGGAGATGGGGGAGTTCTACGTGACGGCGGAGGAGGTGGCGGGGCTCCTGGAGGAGGGGGGCATCTGAGGGGGCCCGGCCGCCTCCGGAATCCTCACCCGCCCCGTCGCGTCCAGATGCCGATGGCGCACATGGTGCCCGGGTCGTTGAACTCCGGAGGCAGGCTCGCCGGGCCCTTGTAGACCTCGATGACCTCCACGTCGAAGGTGGACATGGAGAGGAACTCCGAGAGGGCCGCGTTGTCGTCGGGGAGGGCCACCCGCATCCCGTCCAGGTAGACCGTGGGCTTGCACCCCTTATCGCCGAACCGGCCGGCCCGGCCCATGTGCACCGTCCACCAGTGCCCGCTGTTCCGGACCCGCACCGCCGGAAGCCCCCGAAGCATCTGGCCGATAGGGGGAATGCCCCGGGTCTGGAAGTCCCTTTTCGTGAGGAAGTTGGCCGCCGTTCCCATGCCCATCCTCTGGTACACGGGCTCCAGGCGGCGAGCCACGAACCGGGACCGGGTGGTGACCTCGATGCCCGCCAGCTCCAGGGGATCCGGATCCAGGCGCACCCGCACTTCATAGGCCATGCCCGGCTGCACCTCCACGGTGGTCTGCCGGGGGGCGTAGGAGAGGTGCTGGAACCGGAGACGTACCCGTCCCGGCGGCACGGCCCGGATGGCGAAGCGCCCGTCGCCGTTCGTGATGGTCCCACCCGCCTCGCCGTCCACCTGCACGTCGGCGTTCACGATGGGCTGGCCCCCGTCGTTGTCCAGCACCTGGCCGTAGAGGTAGCCGGTGCGGGCACCCTCTGCGGCTCTCCGGGCCGTGACCTCCTGGACCTCGGCCGTAGCCGCGGAGTCGGCCCTGGTGACGGACCTACGGAGGGCCAGCATCACGGTGACCTCCTCCCCCGGCCCCAGCCAGACCTGCTCCGGCGCGCTGGCGGCGTACCCGGACCTGGAGGCGCTGACCACGTAGTAGCCCGTGTCCGGCAGGGCCAGTCCGAACCGGCCCGTTGCGTCCGTCACCACCCGGCCCACGGCCTGGAGCCGGGCATCCAGGGCGTTGACCGAGGCCCCCTGGACCGGGGCGCCGGTGGCCTCGTCGAAGACGACGCCCCCGATCTGCTGGGCGGTGAGGGGGACGGCACCCATTCCCGGCACCCGGGACGTCAGGAGCAGGAGGAGAGGGAGAAAGCGGAGGAGAGCCCGGAAGAGAAATCCGGCACACCCGGAAGACGGTGACGATCCCGAGGGCGGCCGACAGCAGGGAGAGGGTTTCATGGCGCGAGCCTCAGCCGGGGTAGTCCCGGCCCCGTCGGGTCCACACGATGACGGCCCCGCACTGGGCCGAGGAGTCCAGGAACTCGCCGGGCACCTCCGCCGGCCCGCGGTACACCTCCACCACGTCCAGCTCGATGCCCAGGATGTTGGTGAAGAGATCGTTGGAGTAGCGCCACTTCACCCCGTCGATCCAGATGGCCGGAGGGCAGGGTTGGCCGGCCATGTTCTGGGCGTTGCGCATCTGGACCAGGAACTGCCCGGAGATGGAGCTGCCCCTCTGCTCCACCTCCACCCCCGGGATGTCCCGGAGAACGTCCGCCAGGTGCTGGGGCTGTTTGTCCTCGATCTCGGACCGGGTCATGATGTAGCCCAGGCCCAGGTTGATCCGGTGTTCCAGCTCCTGCATCTCCCGGTACCAGGAGCGAGGCTTCACCCGGACCAGGATGGGAGGCATCTCCACGGGCTTGGGCGTGAGGTAGACCCTGAGGTCGTGGGCCCGGCCTCCCACCACCCGGACGGACTGGGTCTGCTCCCCGTAGAAGGGGTGTTGCAGGACCAGGGTATGGGTCCCCCAGGGCACGTCCGGAATTTGGAACACACCGCGCCCGTTGGTGACGCTCCTGGCGTCCAGCCCCTCCACCTCCACCTCCACGCCGGCCACGGGATCGCCGCTGTCCTGGTCCACCACGTGGCCCACGATGTCCCCGGGCTGGTCCGGATCGTAGAGGGGGATGGTCAGATCCACCCTGCGCATGGTGCCGGATTTCACCCGTGCCACCACCTCCTCCCCGGCCGTGCCCTCGGCACGGGCCCGGAGGGTGAGGTCCTGGCCCGCCGGGGCCTTGCAGACCAGGAAGATCCCGGAGTTGTCCGAGCGGGCCTGGAGCCGGGTACCGAAGGGCGACAGGGTGGAGCGCCGTCCCCCCTCCACCGAGATGTCGGCGCCGGGGATGACCGTGTTGGTGGCCTCGTCTCGGACGG
>Ga0207797_1000982_pt1 | contig 21180 bp, 16 predicted proteins | sample PRCRCaboRojoPR_6_FD_187275 | JGI IMG/M metagenome (GOLD analysis project Ga0207797, IMG submission 187275) | Marine sediment microbial community from Cabo Rojo, Puerto Rico - PR CR 10% Liquid 1 (SPAdes) | ecosystem: Environmental > Aquatic > Marine > Coastal > Sediment | place: Cabo Rojo, Puerto...
CAATGATTCGGGCGCTGGGCAGCCGACTCGCCAAGGCCAAGGTCGAAGCGCCCGTGCCGCAGCCGATGTCAGCAACCTGAAGTCCCGCAGCCCGATCAAGCCGCGTCAGCTCGAGCGCGCGCAGGGTCTCTTCTTCGCTCCCTGGTCCTTGACGTGCCCCGTCACGGTGCAAGTCCACCATGAGGGTGAACAAGGTTTGATCGTCCATTGCATGTCCTTTCCTTAGAACGTGGTTGATCCATCCGAATCCGCCTTGCTGATAGGGATTCTGCTGAGGTCAAGAGGGTGCATATGCCCCGGGTACACGAGCCGCAAGGTCTTGCCCGTCATGACCGCCGCCATGGTGATCATCAGCATCGTCGTGGTGATCGTGGTCACGGCGGTTTGTGCTTGTCGTCATGGTTTCCTCTCCCGGCCTGATGCCGGGAGGATGAGCCATGTGAGCCCCTGATGGGCCACATCCGGTTCTGTGTTCGGGTGAGCCGTTCGAGCCGTTCTTGTGCCCAATCCCAGGGAGTCGGTGGCTGAACATTCTGTCAATCAAAAAGACGGGTTTCCGTAAAAAAAGTGGTCCTGCCCCGGGAAATGGCATAGGGGAGGCATGAAGAGCACCCTGGCGCCTATGTTACAGCTCGGTCTGGGAAATATTGTTGCATGCTGATTCCTGTAAAATGGCTCATACTTCATCATCCTTGAGTTTTGGAATGTTTTGGTGTATTGAAAAGGGCAAAAAAGAATTGACAATCAGGAAGGAGGAGGAACGATGGGCGTCACGGTACGCATCGGTGCAATCATCTTCCTCTGCGCCTACAGCCGAACCAATGCCTCGAAAAACTCCACCTCGAAGCCCTCAAGAAAACCCCCGGGACGCACTCCCGCAACGGCTTCAAGAGCCTTGGAGGCTCGCAGAGGAGCTTTGGTCCGGGTTTCATGATGCATGATCGTATGAAGGCGGCATTCAAGTCGTGCAGGCTCTGTCCCAGGACGTGCGAGGTGGACCGCACGCGGGTGTCGGCCGGCGGTCGGGCCGGCGTGTGCGGGGAGGGGGACCGCATGCGGGTCGCCTGGGCAGGCCCCCATTTCGGGGAGGAGCCGCCCATCACCGGGAGGAACGGCTCGGGGACGGTCTTTTTCACGGGCTGCCCCTTGCGGTGCGTGTTCTGCCAGAACTACCAGATCTCTCACGAGGGCGTCGGGGCGTTTGCGTCCGTGGACGAGCTCGTCGAGCGGGTGGTTCGAATGATCGAGGAGAACCACGTTCACAATGTGAACTTCGTGACGCCGGATCCCTTCTTTCCCCACGTTTTTTCCACGGTGGATCGGCTTCGGGAGCAGGGCGTCGATCTTCCCGCGGTCTACAACCTGTCAGGGTACCAATCGGTGGAGATGCTCCGGCAGGCCGAGGATCGAGCGGACATCTACCTGCCCGACCACAAGTACAGCGACTCCCGCCTGGCCGCCCGGTACGCCTCCTGCCCGGATTATCCCGGCCGGGCCCTGGATGCCATCGGGGAGATGCTCCGCCAGAAAGGGCCGCTCGACGTGTTTGAGACCGGGGAGACCCTGGCGAAAAAGGGCGTGCTGGTGCGCCACCTCATCCTGCCCGGGCACGTGGAAAACTCCCTGGATGCCCTCTCCTCCCTGTTCCTGGAGTTCGGCGCCCACCTGCCCGTCAGCCTCATGAGCCAGTACCGCCCCCGGACGGACCGGCTGCCCGCCTCGTTGACGCGGCGGCTTCGGCGGGAGGAGTTCGACCGGGTGTATGCCCACGTTCAGGAGCTGGGGTTTCAAAACCTGTTCGTGCAGTTCCCCCCCGAAGGCGGGGATGAGGCGGAGGCGCCGTTCTTTCCGGACTTTCGGGAGGAGCGGCCGTTTCGGGGCGGGCCGGAGCGGTGAGCTCCGGGGGTGTCTTTGACGGCGGGGTGCAGAATCCCGCCCTGCGGGAACCCGGGAAAGGGCGTTTCAAGACAGGCCCAGCTTCTGCTTTCGCTTCTTGCTGAGCCGCTGGCGGACCTCGAAGAACCCGGACCAGGGATCTCCGGGGTAGGCGGAGGGGTTCTCCACGGTGAAGCCGTTCGGAGAGAGGTCCGGGGAGAGGTCCTTCCAGGGGACGGGGACGGAGACCGGCGCCCCGGCCCGGGCCCGGGTGGAGTAAGGGGCCACGGCCGTCGCGCCCCGGGCGTTCCTCAGGTAGTCCACGAAGATCCTGTTGCGGCGTTTGGCCTTCTCCATCCTCGAGACCAGGAGGTCGGGGTTCCTGCCCACCATCCGCTCGGCCACCCTTCTCGCGAAGGCCCTGACCTCGTCCCAGCCGGCGCGGCGCTCCAGGGGGACCACCACGTGGAACCCCTTGCCCCCGGTGGTCTTGAGAAAGCTTTCCAGGTCGAGGTCGTCCAGCAGGGCGTGGAGGAGGTTCAGGGCCTCCACCAGGTCTTCGCGGTGAATCCCCGGGCCCGGGTCCAGGTCGAGGATCATGCGGTCGGGCCGCTCCAGCTTGTCCCGCCGGGCGCCCCAGGGGTGAACCTCCAGCACGCCGAGCTGGACCAGGGAGATCAGACCGGGGAGGTCCTGGACGGCCGTGTATCTCCGCTCCTCTTTCTTCTCCCGGACGGGCACCTCCAGCAGGGTGTCGGGGATCTGCTCGTCCAGGTGCTTCTGGTAGAAGCAGTCCTCCGTGTGGCCCTCGGGGCATCGGACCAGGGTGAGGGGCCGGTCCTCCAGGTGGGGAAGGATCCGGTCGGCGATCCTTTCGTAGTACCGGGCCAGGTCCAGCTTGGTGAGGCCCTGCGCCGGGTAGAGGATCCGGTCCGCGTTGGTGAGGGCCACGCCGGCCACGCGGTGCCTGCCGCGGGCGGGGGCTCGGCCGGGCTCCGGGGACTCCAGGGTCACCTCCCGGGCCGGCTTGTCCGGCCTCAGCCCCTTGAAGGAGGCCTGGCGGAGGATCCGGTCGTCGGTCCAGCCGGCGAACGCCACCTCGGCCGTCAGGGTGGGCCGGACCCAGTGGACCCGGGCGGCCTCGCGGCCCGTCGGGGGGTTGTCGAAGGGGGCGGTCTTGCGCTCCAGGGAGGTCAGCTTCTCGTGGAGGCCCTGAAGGGTCGTCTCCTTGAACCCGGTCCCCACCCTGCCCGCGTAGATCAACCGCTTCCGGGCGTCGTGGTAGCCCAGGAGGAGCGCCCCGAAGCCGCTTCGGGCGCCCGAGGGCTCGGTGAAGCCGCCGATCACGAACTCCTGGCGTTTCACGCACTTCACCTTGACCCAGGTGCGGGCGCGCCGGGGCTCGTAGGGGCTGTCGGCCCGCTTGGAGACGATCCCCTCGAACCCCATGCGGCAGGCCTGGTCGTACACCCGGTCGCCGTTTCCTCGAATGGCGTCGCCGTAGACCAGGGGCGGGGAGACGCCCTTCAGGAGGCTCTCGAGGAGGCCCTTTCGCTCCTCCAGGGGTACCGGGGTCAGGTCCCGTCCTTCGCCATAGAGGATGTCGAAGATGTAGTACCCGGCCCGCTCGGGGGTCCGGCCCTTGAGGGCGTTCTGGAGGGCCTGGAAGTCCGGGGTGCCGTCCGGACGGAGCACCACCATCTCGCCGTCCAGAACGAAGGCGTCCGGCCGCAGGGCCGCTGCGGCCCGGGCCACGTGGGGGAACCTGTCGCACCAGTCCTTCCGGTTCCGGGTGATCAGGCGAACCCCGCCCCGGTCCTTGACGCAGAGGATGCGGTAGCCGTCGTACTTGATCTCGTGGAGCCAGTCGTCCCCCCGGGGAGGCTTCTTCGCCGGGACCGCCAGCTGGGGGCGGGGCGGGTCGGGCACGGGCGCCTTGCGGGAGCCCCGGAGGTCGAAGGGCCCGCCCGGGTTGGGTTTCGGGGGGTCCCCGCCCGAGGCGATCTCCTCCAGGGTGCGGCCGGTGAGAACGCTCCGGTCGTCCAGGTCCGAGGCGTGGTTCGGGGCCTCCCTGCGGGCCTCTGCGTCCTTCTTCTTGATGAGGAGCCAGCTCTTCTTCTCCGGGTCCGGGGACCCTTCCATGCGGACCAGGTTCCAGCCCCCCAGGAGCTTCTCCCCCTGGAGGCGAAACGCCAGGTGACCCTTTTTCAGGCCCTCCTCCGGGTCCCCCTCGGGCTCCCAGGTGCCCCGGTCCCAGACCATGACCGTTCCGCCGCCGTACTCGTCCTCGGGGATCGTCCCTTCGAAGCCGGCGTAATCCACCGGGTGGTCCTCCACCTGCACGGCCAACCGCTTCCGGGAGGGGTCCAGGCTGGGCCCCTTGGGCACGGCCCAGCTCTTGAGGACTCCGTCCAGCTCCAGACGGAGGTCGTAGTGGAGGCGGCTTGCGTCGTGCTTCTGGATCACGTAGGTCCGGCCCGGGCCGCCCCTGGGGCCGCCGGGGCCGGGCTCGGGGGTTCGGTCGAGATTGCGTTTCTGTTGGTAGCTGCGGAGGATCATGGGCAGAGGCCTTCACGGCGGGGTGTCAAACCCCGCCCTGCGAAAACCGGGGGCACGGACCACCTGGCTTGGCGGGGTGTAAGACCCCGCCCTGGGAAAACCGGAGGCGGCCCGGATCGCCCCGTTGAAGGCGGGCTCAGCCGCGCTCCTGAATCGCCCGCACCAGCTCGTCCTTGTCCATGTCGCTGCGGCCGGGGATGTCCAGCCTCCTGGCCTGCTCGTAGAGCTCCTTCTTGGTCCTGCTCGAGAGGTCCGGCTTCCTCCCGGCTTTCCCGCCGGCGGATTCGGCGGAGGATCCCTCCTCCTCCATGCTCCGCTTCAGCACCTCCATGAGGTCGATGACCTTGCCGGTCTCTTCCTCCTCCTCTTCGGCGGACTCGGGGAGGGGGATGACGTCCCGGCCGGACTGCATCTTTTTCTCCACCAGGGCGAGGATGCGGTCGGCGTCTGCGTCCGCGAGGTCTTTCTCGTCGATCTCCCGGACGGTCGCCTCCTGAATCGCCTCTTCCATGGCGGAGAGGTCGGCGTCGGACACCGCCTCGGTCTCGGGGAGTCCGGCTTCATCGGGGCTTCGGATCTCCTCCCGGAAGCGCAGGGTGACGGCCCGGAGGATGCCTTCCTCGGCCAGGATGGCCACCAGGTACTCCCTCGAGCGCATGACAAAGGTGGCCACGCCGGCGCGGCCCGTCCTCTCCATGGTCTCGGCCAGGAGACGGTAGGGCTTGCGGGTGTCGCCGGTCGGCACCAGGAGGTAGGAGCGGTCGAAGAAGAAGGGGGAGATCTGCTCTCTGGGCACGAAGCGCTGAAGGTCGATCTCCCGGCTCCTCTCCGGGGCCAGGGACTCGAGCTCCTCGTCCGAGACCACCACGAAGCTCCCTTTCTCCACCTCGTACCCGCGGACGATCTCCTCGCGGCTCACGAAGCGGTCCTCGGCCGGGCAGACGTAGCGCCGCTCCAGGGGGGTCCCGTCCGGGGCGAGCATCTGCAGGGACACCTTCCGGGCCCGGTTCCCGGGCAGGAGGGCCACGGGCACGCTCACCAGCCCGAAGGTCACGGTCCCGGACCAGAAGGCCCGGCGGCGGAGGAGGTCTTCGTGCTTCTCAGGCAACCCTCTTCTCCTTCTTCCCTTTCTCGGCCTGTTGAATGCTCTGCTTCAGCGCGTCGGAGAGGGGGATGACCTCCGCCTTCCTCTCCTCGGGCTTCTTCAGGCGCACCCGGCCGCCCCGGGCCTTGGTCCGAATCAGCTCCAGGACCCGCTCCCGGTACTCGTCCCGGTAGGCCTCCGGGTCGAAGTCCCCGGCCAGGGTCCCCACCAGCTGCCGGGCCATGTCACGCTCCTGCCGGCTCAGTTCCCGGCCCTCGGGCCGGGGGAGACGGCTTGCGTCGATCACCTCGGCGGCAAAGCGCAGGGTGATCATCTCGAGGAGGCCGTTCTCGGCCCGGAGCGCGCCGATGTAGGTCTTCCTGCGCATGGTCCAGCGGCAGAAGCCCTCCTTGCCGCTCTTCTCCAGGGCCTCGGCCAGGGCCCTGTAGGCGCGGGCGTTCCCGTCGGGCCCCAGGTAGTAGGGGCGGTCGTACCAGGCGGGACCGATCCGGCCCGCGTCCAGAAACCCCCGGACGCTCACCTCCCGGCCGGCATTCGGCTCCAGGTCCTCGAGCTCCCGCTCGTCCAGGAGAACCACGGTCCCCCTTTCCTCGTCCACGTATCCCCGGCGCATCACCTCCCGGGGGACGGGCTCCCCGGTGCCCGGATGGACCATCTGCCGGGCCACGGGCGCCCTGTCCTTCTCGTGGAGCAGCCGGAAGTGGACCGTCCGGTCCTCCACGGCCGCATAGAACTTCACCGGCACGGACACGGAGCCGAAGGTGAGGTTGCCTTTCCAGATCGCGCGGGCCGCCATGGTCAGTCGTCTCCCTCCGGGCGGGAGACGCAGTCGGGGCAGGCGGTCTCCGGGGCATCGGCGTCACGGCACCAGGGGCAGACCGGAGCGTCGCAGAGGACGCATCGGGACTCCATCTCGTAGGCGTAGGCCTGACCGCAGAAGGGGCAGGTCTCCTCACCCCCGGCGATCCACCAGGGGAGGCGGGCTTTCCGGTCGCTGCTCATAGAATGATCCTATCACACCCCGCCGGGCCGGACATCGGGTCAATCCTGTATTTTGAGGAAAAACACCGGGCTATCAACACTGGATCGCAAGTGCCGGGATGGAACGCGCGGCCTGCGGATTCCGGAGCGTTCCCCCCTCCCCGAGGGGAACAGGCCCTGGAATCGGCCCCCGAGGGTCCGGTTGACACCCGGCAGGCCTTCCAGTATACGTGCATCATGAAGACGGCCTACCTGGACTGCTTCTCCGGTATCAGCGGGGACATGCTCGTGGGCGCGCTCCTGGACGCGGGGCTCGAGCTGCGCCTGCTCGAGGAGGCCCTGGAGGGTCTGGGGCTCTCGGGGGTCCGCCTGGAGGCCCGGAGGGAGGGCCGCAGCCACATCCACGGAACCCGGTTCCTGGTGGCCGTGGACGAGGGGGAGCAGCCCGAGAGGAGCTTTCGGGACATTCGGGGGATCATCGAAGGGAGCGGCCTTCACCGGCGGGTCCGGGACCGCAGCCTGGCCGTGTTCCAGGCCCTGGCCGAGGTGGAGGCGCACATCCACGACTGTGCGCCGGCCGAGGTCCACTTTCACGAGGTGGGCGCGGCCGACTCCATCGTGGACATCGTGGGGGCGGTCCTGGGAATGGAGGCCCTGGGCATCGAGCGGCTGGTCTGCTCCCCTCTGCCCCTGGGATCGGGGTTCGTCCGGAGCCGCCACGGAATCATCCCGGTGCCCGCCCCGGCCACCCTGGCGCTCTTGAAGGGGGTGCCGGTGGCGGACGCGGGTCTGGAGAGCGAGACGGTCACGCCCACGGGCGCGGCCCTGGCCCGGGTGCTCTCGGACGGGTTCGGCCCCCTGCCCCCCATGGCGCCGGAGGGCGTGGGGTACGGCGTGGGGAGCCGGGACCTGCCCGACCGGCCCAACCTGCTCCGCATCGTCCTTGGCGAGGCGACCACCGAGGCCCGGTCCGACTCCGTGGTCCTCCTGGAGGCCAACCTGGACGACAGCCCGCCCGAGTGGACCGGATACCTCATGGAGCGGCTGTTCGAGGCCGGCGCCCTGGACGTCTGGCTCGTGCCCGTGCAGATGAAGAAGAACCGGCCCGGCGTGCTGGTCCAGACCGTGGCGCGGCCCTCGGACCGGGAGCGGCTGGCCGACCTGATCCTCCGGGAGAGCACCACCCTGGGGGTGCGGTTCCAGCCCATGGAGCGGCGCATTCTGGAGCGGGGGTCCGTCGAGCTGGAGAGCCCCTGGGGGCCCCTGGCCGTGAAGCGGGCCCGGGACCCGGACGGGGTGTGGCGGGCGCTTCCCGAGTACGAGGCGTGCCGGCGCGTGGCCCGGGAGCACGGGGTGGCGCTGCGGGAGGTGTATGCATGGGTGTACGGGCAAGAGGGACGAGAAAAGGGGTAAGAGGTCACTGACACACCTTCCGGAGGCGCTTGAACTCCACATCCCCATCTGATAGGTTGCCGTTCGGAAAGGCGTTTCGGGAAGCGGGCCCCAAGGGCCGCCTGGCGCTCCTCCTCTCCTGCTGGTTCGGCGCCGGGCTCGTGCCCCGGGCGCCCGGCACGGCCGGGACCGCGGCCGCGCTGCCAGCGGTCCTGCTGGTCCACGCGGCCGGGCCCGCGGCCGGGCTGGCGATCACGGCGGGGTTTGCAGCGCTGGCGATCTGGGGGGCGGGAGTGTCCGCGCGGGTCCTGGGAACCGAGGACCCGGGCGAGGTGGTGTCGGACGAGGTGGCCGGGTTCATGGTCGCCCTGTATCTCCTGCCCTTCACCTGGACCTTCCTGGCGGGCGGCTTCGTCCTGTTCCGGCTGCTCGACATCCTCAAGCCCTTTCCCATCCGCCGGCTCGAACGGCTGCCCGGCGGGACGGGCGTGGTCCTGGACGACGTGGCGGCCGGCATCCTGGCCAACTTGATCCTGCGGGGCCTCCGGGCCCTGCTGGGTGCACCCTGAGCGGCATATGCACGGCGAGATCATCACCATCGGCAACGAGCTCGTCAACGGACGGACGCTCGACCTGAACGCCTGGTACGCGGCCGGACGGCTGGCGGCCTGCGGCCTCACGGTCACCCGGATCACCACGGTGGGCGACCACCCGGAGCGGGCCGTGGCCCTGCTCCGGGAGGCCCTGGCCCACTCCCGGTTCGTGATCGTGACGGGCGGGCTGGGCTCCACCGAGGACGACGTGACCAGCGAGATCGTGGCCGAGGCCCTGGACCGGCCCTTGTGCCGGGACGAGGAGATGTTCGAGCGGATTCGGGGCTACGTGACCCGGCGGGGCCGGGAGATGACCGCCTCCCTCGAGAAGATGGCCTGGGTACCCGAGGGCTCCCGCATGATCAACCCCCGCGGCACGGCCTGCGGCTTCTCCATGGTCGAGGACGAGGTCCTGCTCTACTTCCTGCCCGGCGTGCCGGACCAGATGCGATACCTCATGGACCGCTTCGTCCTGCCGGAGATCCTGCAGCGGGAGGAGACGCTCCCGGTGATGCGCCAGCGCCTGCTCAAGCTCTACGGCCCCAGCGAGCCCGAGCTGGCCGAGCTCCTGAAGGGGCTCTCCTCCTGCGAGGCCGAAGGGGCCCTGCTCGGCTTCTACCCCCACTTCCCGGAGAACCACATCACCATCGCCGTGCGGGGCCGGGACGAGCCGGGGGTCATGGCGGTGCTGGAGCGCACCGAGGAGAAGATCCGGCGGCTCATGGGGACCTGCGTGTTCGCCGCGGGGAACGACCGCATGGAGGACGTGGTGGGCCGGGCGCTGGGCGAGAAGCACCTCAGCCTGGCCACGGCCGAGTCCTGCACCGGCGGCCGCATCGGCGACCGGATCACGGACGTCGCCGGGAGCTCGGGCTACTTCCTGGGCGGGGTGGTGGCCTACAGCAACGAGGCCAAGGAGGCCTTCCTGGGTGTGAGCGGGACGACCTTACGGGATCACGGCGCGGTGAGCGATGAAACGGCCGAAGAGATGGCCCGGGGTGTGAGGGAGCGATTCGGTGCCGGGATCGGGCTCTCGGTCACGGGGATCGCCGGGCCGGGCGGGGGAAGCCGCCGGAAGCCCGTGGGCACGGTCCACATCGGGCTGGCCTCCGACGAGGGCACCCGGTCCGGGAGGTACCGCTTCTGGGGAGGCCGGGAGCAGGTCAAGGCGCAGACCGCCATGATGGCCCTGGACTGGGTGCGAAGGATGCTGTATGGGTATTCGTTCCTTCCTGGCGTTTGACCTGCCGGCCGAGATCCGGGTCGTGGTGGAGCAGGTCCACGACGGGATCAAAGACGCCTCCCGGGACGTGAAGTGGGTGCGGCCGACGAGCGTCCATCTGACCCTGGTCTTCCTGGGGAGCGTGGACGAGGAGGCGATCCCCCCGCTCTCCGAGGCGGTGCGGGGGGTGTGCGAGGGCTTCGGACCCTTCCGCCTGGCGGTCCGGGGGACCGGGTTCTTTCCCAACCCGAGGCGGCCCCGGGTGATCTGGCTCGGGCTCGAGGGGGACGTGGAGCGCATGGGCGGCCTGCGGGACGCGCTCCAGGACGTGCTCGAGCCCTTCGGCATCGAGCGGGAGCGGCGCCCCTTCCGGCCGCACCTCACCCTGGGGCGCTTCCGCAAGGGCGGGATCATGGACGACCGCCTGGCCGCGGCCATGGACGGGTGGGCCGAGGTGGAGAGCCCGACCTGCACACTGGACGCCCTGGTACTGTTCAAGAGCGACCTGCGGCGCGGGGGGGCGGTCTACACCGCCCTGGACCGGTTTCCGCTTGCCGGGGAGAGGTGAACCGAAGCGGCGTCTGAACGCAAGCGAGCCGCAGCAACGCGGCAACCACAACACCCGAACACCCAAACACCGGCCATTGAGGAGGTAAGCCCATGGCGGATCAACGTGCGGACAAGGAGCGGGCGGTCGAGCAGGCCATCACGCAGATCGAGCGGCAGTTCGGCCGGGGCTCCATCATGAAGATGAGCGACGACCGGGCCCTGGACATCCCGGCCATCTCCACCGGGTCCCTCTCCCTGGACCTGGCCCTGGGCGTGGGCGGCGTGCCCCGGGGGCGGGTGGTGGAAATCTACGGACCGGAGTCGAGCGGCAAGACCACACTGGCCCTCCACGTCGCGGCCGAGGCCCAGGCCGCGGGCGGCATGGTGGCCTTCATCGACGCGGAGCACGCGCTGGACCCCACCTACGCGAGGAAGCTCGGCGTGGACGTGGACAGCCTCCTGGTCTCCCAGCCCGACACCGGGGAGCAGGCCCTGGACATCGCGGAGATCCTGGTGCGGAGCGGCGCCGTGGACGTGCTCATCATCGACTCGGTGGCCGCCCTGGTCCCGCGGGCCGAGATCGAGGGGGAGATGGGCGACCAGCACGTGGGGCTCCAGGCCCGGCTCATGAGCCAGGCCCTCCGAAAGCTCACCGCCACCATCAGCAAGTCCCACACCTGCGTGGTCTTCATCAACCAGATCCGTATGAAGATCGGGGTCATGTTCGGGAGCCCGGAGACCACCACGGGCGGCAACGCCCTCAAGTTCTACGCCACCCAGCGGCTGGACATCCGCCGCATCGGGGCCATCAAGGAGGGGGACCAGCACGTCGGCAACCGCACCAAGGTGAAGGTGGTCAAGAACAAGATCGCCCCGCCCTTCAAGATCGCCGAGTTCGACATCATCTACGGCCATGGCATCTCCAAGGAGGGGGACATATTGGACCTGGGCGTCTCCCTGGACGTGGTGGAGAAGAGCGGCGCCTGGTACTCCTTCGACGGCGAGCGGCTCGGGCAGGGACGGGAGAACGTGAAGAAGTTCCTGGCCGAGAACACGGACATCCGGGACAGGATCGCCGGCCTGGTCAAGGAGAAGACCGGCCTCAAGAAGATCGAGGAGGAGATCGCCGAGGCGGAGGGGGAAGGGAAGGAATAGACGAAACATGGGAAGCATGGATTTTCGATCGATACGGCAGAAGTTCCTGGACTTTTTCAACGAGCGCGGCCACGAGATCGTGACGAGCGCCCCGCTGGTCCCGCGGGACGACCCCACCCTGCTCTTCACCAACGCGGGCATGGTGCAGTTCAAGAGCGTCTTCCTGGGCGAGGAGAAGCGCGGCTACAACCGGGCCGTCACCAGCCAGAAGTGCGTGCGGGCCGGCGGCAAGCACAACGACCTGGAGAACGTGGGCTACACGGCCCGGCACCACACCTTCTTCGAGATGCTCGGGAACTTCTCCTTCGGCGACTACTTCAAGCAGAAGGCCGTGGCCTGGTCCTGGGAGCTCCTGACCGAGGGCTACGGGCTGCCCGCGGACAAGCTCTACGCCTCGGTCTACCACGACGACGACGAGGCCTACGGGATCTGGGAGAAGGAGATCGGCCTGCCGCCCGATCGAATCGTGCGGCTGGGCGAGGAGGACAACTTCTGGGCCATGGGCGACACCGGCCCCTGCGGGCCCTGCTCCGAGATCCTGATCGACCAGGGCGAGGAGCTGGGCTGCGACCGGCCCGACTGCGCGCCGGGCTGCGACTGCGACCGCTACCTGGAGATCTGGAACCTGGTCTTCATGCAGTTCGACCGGGACGCGCAGGGGACCCTCACGCCCCTTCCCAGCCAGAACATCGACACGGGCATGGGGCTCGAGCGGATCGCCGCCGTGGTCCAGGGGGTGAAGAGCAACTTCGACACGGACCTGTTCCGGGACCTGATCGGGTTCATCGAGGAGCTCGCCGGCGTCCGCTACGGCGAGGCACGGAAGCAGGACGTCTCCTTCCGGGTGATCTCGGACCACGCCCGGGCCGCCGCCTTTTTGATCGGCGACGGGGTCATGCCCGCCAACGAGGGACGCGGGTACGTGCTCCGGCGGATCATCCGGAGGGCCATCCGCTTCGGCCAGCTCCTGGGGCTCGAGGACGCCTTCATGAACCGGGTGGTGGGGAAGGTGATCGACGTCATGGGACAGGACTACGCCGATCTCGTCACCTCCAGGAGCTTCATCGAGGGCGTGGTCACCAACGAGGAGAAGCGGTTCGCCGACACCCTCCACCACGGCATGAAGGTGCTGCGGGAGAACCTGGAGGAGATCCGCGAACAGGGCGGCGACACCATCCCCGGCGACACGACCTTCAAGCTCTACGACACCTACGGGCTTTCGCCCGACATCGTCCAGGACGTGGCCCGGGAGGAAGGGCTGGCCGTGGACCTGGAGGGTTACGACCGGGCCATGCAGCGGCAGCGGAGCCAGAGCCAGCAGGCCTGGAGGGGGAGCGGCGAGGAGGAGATCCCCGAGGCCTTCCGCAAACTCACCTCCGAAGGCGTCTCCTGCCGGTTTTTCGGGTACGAGGGCCTGGAGCACCCGGCCCGGGTGAAGGGGATCGTCCGGGGCGGCGAGGCCGCCTCCTCGGCCACGGCCGGCCAGCACGTGGAGGTGGTGCTGGACGAGACCCCCTTCTACGGCGAGGCCGGCGGCCAGGTGGGCGACCAGGGTTGGCTCCGGGCGGAAGGCACCGCGGTCCGGATCACGGACACGGTCCGGTTCGGGCACGGCCTCATCGTGCACCGGGGCGTGGTGGAGGAAGGGACCCTCCGCGAGGGGGACGAGGTCGCGGCCCGGGTGGACGAGGCGCGCAGAAAGGCCACGGCCCGCAACCACACCGCCACCCACCTCCTCCACAAGGCCCTCCGGGAGACCCTGGGCGATCACGTGAAGCAGGCCGGCTCCCTGGTGGCGCCGGAGCGGCTCCGGTTCGACTTCACCCACTTCGCCCAGGTCGGCGCGGACAAGCTCCGCGCCGTGGAGGCATACGTGAACCGGCGGGTCCGGGAGAACCGCCCCCTCTCCACCCGGGAGATGCCCCGGGACGAGGCCGTGCAGAGCGGGGCCACGGCCATCTTCGAGGAGCGCTACGGCGAGACGGTCCGGGTGGTGAGCGTGGAGGGCGTGAGCCGGGAGCTCTGCGGCGGGACCCACACGGAGCGAACCGGGGACATCGGCCTCTTCAAGATCGTGACCGAAGGCGCGGTGGGGGCCAACCTGCGCCGCATCGAGGCCCTGACGGGCGAGGGCGCCGTGCAGCACGTCCAGAGACAGGAGCAGGAGATCAAGGCCCTGGCCGCCCGTCTCAAGACCGGGCCGGACCAGCTCGGGGAGAGGCTGGAGCGGCTCTTCAAGGAGCTGAAGGAGCGGGAGCGCGAGGTGGAGAGCCTCAAGGCCAAGCTCCGGGCCGGGAGCACCACGGACCTCCTGGACGGCGCCCGCGATGTGGCGGGCGTCCGCCTCCTGGCGCGCGAGGTGGAGGCCGACTCCCCCAAGGCCTTGCGGGAGTACGCCGACCAGGTGAAGGAGCGGCTCTCCTCCGGTGTGGCCGTGCTGGGGGGCCGGGGCGACGGGAAGGCCATGCTCGTCTGCGTGGTGTCGCCCGACCTCACCGACCGGATCAAGGCGGGCGAGATCATCAAGCGGCTCTCCCCCCTGGTGGGGGGCAAGGGCGGCGGACGGCCGGACATGGCCCAGGGCGGGGGAAGCGAGCCGGACAAGCTCCCGGACGCGCTCGGGACCGTGCCGGGGCTGCTGGAGGAGCTGCTCGGAACCGCCTGATGGACGGGTTCGCAAAAGGGAGCTCACCCGCCGCTGAAAACGCCGTGTCCTGCTGGGATTCCAGGGGCGGTTCTCGGAGCTCCGGGATTCCCGCGCCCCCTGATTCGGTTTCCGGTGCCTCAAAGACGAACGCTCCCCGGGGAGAACCCCGGGGAGCGTACTTGTTTCGCGGCGATACCCGGCGAGAAGGGCGTCAGGAGCCGCCTTCGGCGGCCTTCTCCGCCTTTTCCGCCTCCTCCACGGCCCTGGCGGCGGCCCTGGCGGCCTCCTCCTCCGCCTTTTCCCGCTCCGCCTCCTCGATCTCCTCCCGCCGCTCGGCCTGCTCCTCGGCCAGCTTCTCCCGGCAGACGCGGATGTACTCCAGGGCCTCGTGGTACTGGCCCATGTCGGGGTAGTTCTCGATGATGTACTCGTAGCGCCCCTTGGCGGCCCGGAAGTTGCCCTTGCCGAAGTAGAAGTGCCCCACGTACAGCTCGTACTCGGCCAGGTAGATCAGGCACTTGCGGATCTTCTTCCGGGCGACCTTGGCGTAACGGTCGTTGGGGAAGCGCTTGACCAGCCGCTCGAACTCGTCCTTGGCCGCGTGCGTGTGGGACTGATCCCGGTCGATGGTGGAGACCTGCTCCAGGTGGCACTCGCCCTTGCGGAAGATCACGTAGGGGATGTCCGGGTTTCTGGGGTGCAGCCGCTCGAACTCGTCGTAGAGCTCATAGGCGGTGTTGTACTCCTCCCGGAGGAACATGGCGTCGGCCAGCAGGAGCTCGGCCTTGAGCGCGTACCTGCTGTATGGGTATCGGTCCTTGATCTGCTGAAAAGCTTCGCTGGCGGCGAGGTAGCGTCCCTCGTCCAGGTACTCCTGGCCCTGGAGCATCAGCTCGGGGGGGGTCCGCTCCTCCACGTCCCCGAACAGGCGGTTGAACGTCCCGGTCAGGGAGTCGATCACCACACAGCCGTTCGAGAGCACCAGAAGCAGCGCCAGGACCGTTCCGAGCCGAAGCATGGAGCCGTGCCCCCGCCGGGAGGGTTTGGCCGGTTTCGCTCGTGTCTCCTTCATACGCCCTGCAGGTCCTCCACGTACTTCTCGGCCCCGTGAGCAGCGGCGGCCCCTTCGCCCACCGCGGTGGAGATCTGCCGGAAGCTCTTGGAGCGCATGTCGCCGGCGGCGAAGACGCCCGGGATCGAGGTCTCCATCTGGTCGTCCGTGATCACGAACCCGGCGTCGTCCAGCGCCACCAGCCCCTGCAACAGCTCGGTGTTCGGGATCGTGCCGATGAAGATGAAGACGCCCTGGACATCTCTCTGGGTGGTCTCGCCCGTCTTGACGTTTCTGAGCTCGATGGCCTCGACCCCGTCCGCCCCCAGGATGCGGGTCGGGACCGTGTCCCAGACGAACTCGATCTTCTCCTCGGCCATGGCGCGTTCCTGGAGGAGCTTGACCGCCCGGAGCTCGTCCCGGCGGTGGACGTGGTAGATCCGGCTGGCGAACCGGGTCAGGAAGAGCGACTCCTCCACGGCCGTGTCCCCGCCGCCGATGACGGCCACGGGCTGATCCCGGTAGAACGGACCGTCGCAGGTGGCGCAGTAGCTCACGCCGCGTCCCGTGAGGAGGCGTTCGCCCTCCACGTCCAGCTTCTTCCAGGAGGCCCCGCAGGACAGGATCAGGGCGCGCGTCTCGTAGGTCTCCTTGCTCGTGACCACGAGCTTCCGGTCCTCCCGGAGCTCGATCCGGACCACCTCCTCGGAGCGGATCTCCAGCCCGAACTTCTCGGCCTGGCCCTTCATCCGGTCCATGAGCTCGAACCCGCTGACGCCGTCCGGGAAGCCCGGGTAGTTTTCCACCCAGTCCGTGGTGAGCACCTGGCCGCCCGGGGCCAGCCTCTCCAGCAGCACCACGTTCATGCGGGCCCGGGCATTATAAAGCCCCGCGGTGAGGCCCGCGGGGCCTCCACCGATGATGATGATGTCGTACATGGCTACAGGAGCTTCTTGATTTCTTCTTCGATGGCACTCTTGGGCTGGGCCCCGATGATCGTGTTGGCCACCTCGCCCCCCTTGAAAAAGATCAACGTGGGGATGTTCCGGATCCCGAACTGGGCCGGCGTCTGACGGTTCTGATCCACGTCCATCTTGGCCACCTTGATCTTGCCCTCGTACTCCTTGGCCAGCTCCTCGACCACCGGCCCCACCATTTTGCAGGGACCGCACCAGGCCGCCCAGAAGTCCACCACGGCCGGAAGGTCGCTCTTGACGATCTCGTTTTCGAATGTATCGTCCGTCACCTGGAGAATGTCTGCCATGAAACGCTCCTTTCCAGGAAAATAGAGAGTCTAGAAAATCCGATTAACACGGCGCCCGTGCTTTGTCAACAGCGGGCATAGGGCGCAACGCCCCGGTTTCCCCTACAGAGACACCCGCGTGGAATGGGTTTCGGGCCGCCGCCGCGGCCGCCTGCGCACCGGGACGGCCGGCTGGAGGAAGCCATTGACGAGCGGGGGCGAATGGGGAACAATGGCACAACGAAAACACCCGAAAAGGAGGCCGCGTGAAGAAGCAGGATCGCGTCGTCTACGTCTGCCAGGCGTGCGGTTACCAGACCCCCAAGTGGATGGGTCGCTGCCCGGACTGCAGTGAGTGGGACGCCCTCGTGGAGGAGCGCACCGCAACCGTCCCCGGACGGGGGGGAGGGCCGGCCACGGGAGTGGGCATGCACCCGGTGACCCTGGGCGACATCTCCCTCGACCGCGAGCTCCGGTGGAGGTGCGGGATCGACGAGTTCGACCGGACCCTCGGAGGGGGCCTGGTGCCGGGCTCCATGGTCCTCGTGGGCGGGGAGCCCGGCATCGGCAAGTCCACCATGCTCCTCCAGGCGGCCGGCCGTCTCGCGGACCAGGGCATCCGGGGCTTCTACCTCTCGGGCGAGGAGTCCAGCCAGCAGATCCGTCTCCGGGCGGACCGGCTGTCCATCCGGTCGGACGCTCTCTACGTGGCCACGGGCACCCGGCTCGAGGACCTCCTGAAGACCCTGGACGAGCTCGAGCCCGATCTCCTCGTGGTGGACTCCATCCAGACCCTCCACACGGACCTTCTCCCCTCGGCCCCGGGGAGCGTGGGCCAGGTGCGGGAGGTGGCTGCCCGTCTCATGGCCTGGGCCAAGTCGTCCGGGACCCCCACCTTCCTGGTGGGCCACGTCACCAAGGAAGGTGCCATTGCCGGGCCCAAGGTGCTCGAGCACATGGTGGACACGGTCCTCTACTTCGAGGGCGACCGAAGCCACGCCTTCCGCATCCTGCGCTCGGTGAAGAACCGATACGGCCCCACCAACGAGATCGGGGTGTTCGAGATGACCGAGGCCGGCCTCACCGAGGTGGGCAACCCGTCCCGCATCTTCCTGGAGGAGCGGCCCGAAGGGGCGTCGGGCTCCGTGGTCATTCCCTGTCTCGAGGGCACCCGCCCGGTCCTGGTGGAGGTTCAGGCCCTGGTGGGGCCCAGCCCCCTGGGGGTGCCCCGGCGCACCGCCATCGGGGTGGACCCGAACCGGATCTCGCTTCTCGTGGCCGTGATCGGCAAGCACATGGGCATGGAGATGGGCGGGCAGGACATCTTTGTCAACGTGGCCGGGGGCCTCCGGGTGGACGAGCCGGCGGCGGACCTGGGCATCGTGGCGGCCCTGATCTCCAGCCACCTGGACACGCCGGTCCCGCTGGACATGGTGGCCTTCGGCGAGGTGGGGCTGGCCGGCGAGGTCCGGGGCGTGAGCCAGCCCGAGGTACGGATCAAGGAGGCCCTGAAGCTGGGCTTTGCCCGGTGCCTGCTCTCCCGGGGCAACATGTCGGGGGTGGGGGCGCCGGAGGGCATGGAGGTGCAGGGGATCGAGTCGGTGGCGCAGCTGACAGACCTCCTCTGGACCGGCAGGGCGTGAAAAAGGGGCCTTTTTTCTCACCGCAAGGGCCGCGTCTCGAACGGCAGGCCAAGCTCCTCCGCCGTCTGCCGGAGCGACGTCTCCAGGTTCACCCGGGTGCCGTCCTCCTGCACCACCCGGGTCGAACGGTCCCCCACCACGACGATCTGCAGGCTGGACGGATCCAGGTAGGTCAAGGCCCGCCTTCGAAGGTCCTGGCGCGAGGCCTCCATGAAGGCCTTCTGAATCTGCCGGAGGGTGTCGAGGGGCTCCCCCCGCAGCCGGTACCGGGCGTAGACGCCGGTGAGAGCGGCCGGGGTGTCCACGTTGAAGACGAAGCTGTTCAGGGCGTCGAGCCGCTTCTGCTCCAGCTCGTCCTCCGGCACCCCTTCCCGCAGCTCCTCCATGAGGCCCACGGCCTGCAGAATGGCCTCGGCGGTCCGGTCGCCCTTGCACCCCATGAAGCCCGTGATCCAGCCGGCCTTCCACTTGTACCTCTGGTGGAAGTAGGCCGAGTAGACCAGCCCCAGGTCGTCCCGGAGACGGCGGTACACCATGGAGTCCCTGCCCCCGAAGATGTCCACCAGGAGGTTGGTCTCCCAGTATCCCGGCTCGGTGCGCCTGGGTCCGGGGAGCGCCACGGCCACCTGGCTCTGGACCTGGCCCGGCTTGTGAATGAAGGCCAGGACCGGCGGCGTGGGTTCGGGGACGGCCAGCTCCCGCTCCGGCGCGGCCGATTCCCCGAGGCCGCCGAGGACCTTCTCCAGGCCTGCCACGGCCTCGTCCTTGCTCAGGTCGCCGGACACCGCCACGGTCATGTTCGAGGGGACCAGGTAGTCCGACAGGAAGGCGCGCAGGTCCCCCGGCGCGATTTCGGGGATGGTGTCGAGCCCCTTCAAGGGGTCCCGGCCGTACGGGTGGCCCCCGAAGTGCTGGATCTCCAGCTCCCGGCGGCTGACCCGCCCGGCGTCGCCGGCCTGGCGGCTCAGCCCGATGAGGAGCCGATTCCTGGAGGCCTCCAGCACCCCGGCGTCGAACCGGGGACGGGCCAGGATCTCCCGCAGGAGCCTCACGGCGGTCTCCCAGTCCTCCCGCATCACGGAGAGGTCGACCTGCATGACCTCCTCCTGCACCCCCACGTCCACCTGGATGGCGTGTGCGTCCAGGAGGGTGGCCAGCTCCTCGGGGCCGTGGGTCTCCGTCCCTCCCTGGACCAGGGTCTGCTCGAGGAGATCGGCCAGGCCGATCTTGCCCGAGGGGACGTCCACCCGGCCGGCCTTGACGAGCAGGGTGATGTCCACGAGGGGAAGCTCGCGGCCCGGGAGGTAGAACAGCTCGGCCCCTTTCACCGTGGCGGTCTCGGCATCGGGATAGGTGATCAGGGAGGGATCCCGGTGAAAGGAGAGGGGGTGCCGCCAACCGGCCGGCGTACGGTACCTGGAGTGGTTGGTGAGGTCGTCCGGCTGCTTCACCTCCTTGGCCGTGGAGGCGCTGAATGAGCGGACCTCCTCATAGGGCTCGGACGGTTGGTCCTTCTCCCCGCCGGGAATCACGTAGCAGGTGGTTCGGTCCTCCTCCCGGACGAACTTCCCGGCCACGCGCATGACGTCCTCGGGGGTGACCCGGTCGATCTTCTCCAGATAGCTCTCCAGGTAGTCCCACCCCACCTGGACCTCCAGGGTGGCCAGGGTCGCGGCCAGATCCTCGTTGCTCCGAAGGCGGCTCAGGAAACCGTAGCGGGCGAGCTTCTTGACGCGGTCCAGCTCCTCGCGGGTCACGGGCTCCCGCTGGAGCCGCTCCACCTGCTCGAGGAGCAGGCCTTCCAGCTCGCGGCAGGCCTCGGTGTAGGCCTTGCGCCTGGCTGCGTCGTCCAGGCCCTCCCGCTCGAGGGCGTCCGGATCGTTGGGCGTCCCCCCCAGGATGACCGTGCCGCCGTAACGGTTGTCCGGGTTGTAGGCCCAGGCGCTCACCGCCCGTCCCTTGCGGACGATGCTGCGGGTCATGCGCGCGCCGCGGCCGTGGCTGAGCACCATGGTCAACGCATCCAGGGCGTAGAAGTCGTCCGTGCCCATGGCCGCCCCGTGGTGGCCGATGAGGACCAGGGGCGTGCGCGCCCCCTCGAGGAGACGCTCGACCCGCCGCGGGCCCTTCTGAGGCGGGTCCCGGGTCACCATCTCCCTGGCGCGGTTTCCGGCCGGATAGCGCTCGAAATAGATCCCGGCCAGCCGCTTCACCTCCTCCAGGTTCACGTCCCCCACGAGCACGGCCACCGCGTTGGAGGGGTTGTAGTAGGCCCGGTGATAGGCCTCGGCGTCCCGGGTGCTGAATCGCTCCATATCCGACTTCCAGCCGATGGTGGGGTTCCGGTAGGGGTGTGCGGAGTGAAGCGTGGCGTCGAGGGCCAGCCAGCCAGCCCCCGAAGGGCTGTTCACGTAGCGGTAGGCCCACTCCCGCTGCACCACCTCCTTTTCCACGTAAAACTCCCGGAAGGCCGGCTCGAAGATCTGCTCGCTCACCATGGAGAACCAGAGCTCCATCATGTCCGAAGGCACGGACATGAGGTACTGGGTCTGGTCCTTGCTCGTGAAGGCGTTGATGCCCACGGCGCCGTTCCTCCCCAGGTGGGAGGAGAAGGCCTGGGGCACGTAGATCTCCTGGACCTTCCTGCGGAGCCGGGCCATCTCCTCGAGCTTCTCTTGAATGAGCGACTCGTCGGGATTGCGCTTCTGTCGCTCGGCCAGGACCACCTGGTAGGCCTTCTCGATCTTCTCCTGGAGCTCTCGGTCCCGCTCCGGATCCAGGGTGCCGAAGTTCTTGGTTCCTTTGAACATCATGTGCTCGAGCATGTGGGCGATGCCGGTCCGGCCCCGCTCCTCCAGGGCCGCCCCGGCGCGGAGCGCCACCCGGCACGCCACCTGGGGCGTGGTGTGGCGTTCCACGACCAGGAACAGCATGCCGTTGTTCAAGGTAAAGGACCGGACCTCAACGCCGAGACCCGGAACGGGCTTCTTCCCCGATCCGGCCCCGGCGGGCGCGGCCGTGACAAAGAGAACCAGGGCCAGCAGCAGGACGTTCCACACAACCTTCCGGTTCATGGGGGCTTTCTCCTTCCGAAGAGTCTGAGATCATCGGCGGCGGTTTCGCGATCAGAGAATCGGCTCGCCTGTTTCGGTCGTTCCCTATACG
>Ga0207797_1000983_pt1 | contig 21177 bp, 16 predicted proteins | sample PRCRCaboRojoPR_6_FD_187275 | JGI IMG/M metagenome (GOLD analysis project Ga0207797, IMG submission 187275) | Marine sediment microbial community from Cabo Rojo, Puerto Rico - PR CR 10% Liquid 1 (SPAdes) | ecosystem: Environmental > Aquatic > Marine > Coastal > Sediment | place: Cabo Rojo, Puerto...
GGGGAAGCACGAAGGGAGCCATCGAGGAGGCGGTGGAGAGGGCCCGGGAGGAGGGCCTGGAGGTGTCCAACGTGCACCTGACCTTCCTCTCGCCCCTGGAGCCGGGCCTGAAGGAGATCTTCAGTCGGTTCAAGAAGGTCATGACGGTGGAGATCAACTACAGCGACGAGCTCGACCAGCCCTACATCACGGAAGAGAACCGTCGCTACGGGCAGTTGGCCTGGATCCTTCGGGCCAACACCCTCATGGATATCGATTGCTGGACGCGGGTCCTGGGTGAGCCCCTGAAGCCGGGGGACATCCACGAGGCGATCCGCCAGAAGATGCCCAAAGGAGGTGCTTCGTGAGCACTGCTTGTTCCCTTCTCCACCTGGCGGAGGAAGAGGATCGTGTCTATTCCATGGCCGACTACGAGGCCGCCGTGGCCCGGTGGTGTCCGGGGTGCGGGGACCACTCGATCCTCACGGCCGTGCAGCGTCTCCTCACCGAAGAGCAGCTCGCCCCGGAGGACACGGTCTTCGTGTCGGGGATCGGCTGCTCCAGCCGGTTTCCCCACTACATGAAGACGTACGGGTTTCACGGCATCCACGGCCGGGCCCTTCCCATCTCCACGGGCATCAAGCTGCACCGGCCGGATCTGAACGTCTTCACCGTCATGGGGGACGGGGACTGCGTGTCCATCGGGGCGGGCCACTGGATCCATTCCATCCGCTACAACGTGGACATCACGGCCTTCCTCTTCGACAACAACATCTACGGTCTGACCAAGATGCAGACCTCCCCCACGACGCCCCAGGGTGTGAAGAGCAACACCCAGCCCCAGGGGAGCTGGCTCCCGGCCATGAACCCCCTGTCCGCCACCCTGGGGGTGACGAACGCCTCCTTTGTGGCCCAGACGGCGGAGTGGGTGCCCTCCCATCTTTTCACGACCCTCAAGCGGGCCTACCACCACAAGGGCTTTTCCTTCGTCCGCATCCTCCAGCGTTGTCCGGCGTATCTGCCGAAGCTCTTCGAGGAGGCGGTGACGGACCCGGAGCGGGTCGAGCTCCTGGTGCACCCGGACGGCATCGAGGCAAAGGACCTGGAGGGGGTCTACGACAAGCGGACCTATCACAACCCCGGAGACCTGGATGCCGCCCGGCGCTTCGCCGAGGACCAGTCGAAAGTCCGTATCGGGATCTTTTTCGAAGACGAGAGCCGGCCCCGCTACGAGGAGACCCGGCACCTTCCCACGCTCACGGCGGAAGAGAAGCTCGAGGCACTGGAGAAGGAGTTCGACCGCTATGCCGTCTGAGGATCGTATTGAACAGGCCCTGTCGGCCCTGGCCGGTGCCAGGGAGACCTTCCTGTCTTCCGTGGCCCTCTCCGCCGAGGAGGTCCGGGGGCATCTGGAACGAGAGACGGACTCCCAGGACAAGCCCGGGGAGCGCCTGGCCCACGAGCTGGGACCCATGGGTGCGGCCCGGATCGACCTGGCGCGTCTGGCTCCTTTCGTCTCAGGCGACCGGCGGTTGGACCCGGAGAAGCGGACCAGGGCCGAGGAAGCTCTGGAGGTCCTCCGGAGCATCAGGAAGGCCGGAGACGAGACCTTCAAGGCCCGGTGCGAGCTGGACGGCTACCTTCGGGGCAGCATCATCGAGGGCCTGGGTCGGGCCGGTCGGGCCTTCGGGGCCGCCCGGACCGTGGAGGCCATCTTCACCGGCATCCCCCAGCCCGAGGTGGTGAAGAACCCCCTTGAGTCCTTTCCTCCCCAGCACTGGAACCGGGGAGAGAAGGGCTGCGCGCCTCCCCTGGTGGTGGAGGTGGAAGGACAGGACCTCCGGGCCGCCTCCCTGGGCGAGCTCCTGGAAGGCACCCAGAAGATCGTCCTGGTGGTGAATGGGCCGGCGGCACCGGCTCCCCTCATCCGTCTCCTCACGCCGGGGGTCACCGTCATCCAGACCGATGATCCGGACGACCTGGCGGCCCTGGCGGCCACCCCGGGTCCGGGGATTGCCGCCCTCATGCCCGAGGGTGCGGCCACGTTCGTCCACGTGGGTGGTGCGGGAAAGACCCTGGATCAGCGCCTGGACGTGAAGAGCGTCCCGGAAAAGGACCCGAAGCGGCCCCTGGGGGCCATCTCCGTCTTCCAGCAGACCGAGGAGCTGCATCAGCTCCGGTCCCTGGCCCGGAGCATCGAGCCCGCGGCCGTGGAGAGGGAAGAGGGTGTGGAAGAAGAGGCACCGGCCATGGACGACGCCGGTCAGTTGGCTGCCTGGCTCATCCAGCAGGCCAACCTGTCGGAGAGCTAGGGGGGCGAGTCGAATCATGGATTGGACACTGATCCTGACCTCTGTGGCGATCCTGGGTGGGGTGGGTCTCACCTTCGGGACCCTCATCGCCCTGGCCAACGCCAAGCTGAAGGTCTGGGAAGATCCCCGCATCGACGTGGTGGAGGAGACCCTCCCCGGGGCCAACTGCGGAGCCTGCGGCTTCGCCGGCTGCCGGGCCTTCGCCGAGGCGGCGGTGAAGGGGGAGGTGGCCCCTGCCGGCTGCACGGTCATGGGAGAGGCGGAGCGGGAAGACGTGGCGGCGGTGCTGGGGGTGTCGGCCGGGGAGGCCAACAAGAAGGTGGCCCGCTTGCTGTGCGCCGGAGGCACCGACGTGGCCACCCGGAAGGCCGAATACCACGGGGTGGAGAGTTGTGCCGCCGCCGTGGCGGTGACGGGTGGGGGAAAAGGATGCGCCTGGGGGTGCGTGGGGCTGTCGGATTGCGCCGTGGCCTGCGATTTCGACGCCATCGAGATGGACCCCCATGGCCTCCCGGTGGTGGATCCGGAGAAATGCACGGCCTGCGGCGACTGCGTGGACGCGTGTCCGCTGGATCTGTTCACCATCATGCCCATGGACCACAAGCTCATCGTCCAGTGCAAGAGCCTCTTGCAGGGCGATGAAGCGGAAGAGGTCTGTGCGGTAGCGTGCACGGCCTGCGAGCGCTGCGTTCAGGACGCGCCAGAGGGCCTCATCGAGATGAAGGACGGATTGGCTGTGGTGAACTACGACAGGATCGAGGAAGCCAATCCGGAAGTGGTGGCCCGGTGTCCTACCGGGGCCATCGTGTGGGTGGAGGGGGCGCAAGAGTTCGTCCCGGCACAAGAACTTGCAGGGAGTGAAGCAGGATGATTAGCCCGAAGAGCAACAAGGGACAGCAGTCCTTCAAATACCCCGGAACTCCGGATGCCATGGACGGCAGTACCGCTGTCGTCTGGGTGGAGACGAACGCCAGCGAGGCCGCCGGCGCCTATCCCATCACGCCATCGTCCCAGATGGGGGAGGGATGGGCCCAGGCCGTGGCGTCGGGGTACACGAACGCCAACGGTCGGCGCCTCCTCTTCTTCGAGCCCGAAGGCGAGCATGCTGCCGCCGGCGTGACGGCGGGGATGAGCATGGTGGGTCTCCGGTCCGCGAATTTCTCCAGCGGACAGGGAATCGCCTACATGCACGAGTCCCTCTACGCCGCGGCGGGCAAGAGGCTCACCTACGTGCTGAACGTGGCGGCCCGGGCCATGACGAAGCAGGCCCTGAACATCCACGCCGGACACGACGACTACCACGCCGTAGACGATACGGGGTTCTTCCAGCTCTTCGGCAAGAACGTCCAGGAGGTGGCTGACCTGAACCTCATCGCCCACCGGGCGGCGGAGCTCTCACTGAATCCGGGGCTGGTTGCCCAGGACGGCTTCCTCACGAGCCACGTCATCGAGTCCGTCAAGCTCCCGGAGCGGGAGCTCATCAAGGAGTACCTGGGGGATCCCTCGGACATCATCGAGTCCCCGACCCCGGCCCAGCGTCTGGTCTTCGGAGAGAAGCGGCGCCGGATCCCGGAGATCTACGACCTGGACTATCCCGCCATGATCGGGACCGTCCAGAACCAGGACTCCTACGCCCAGGGCGTGGCGGCCCAGCGGCCCTTCTACTTCGATCACGTGGCCGACCTGACCGAGCAGGCCATGGAGGAGTTCTACCAGCTCACCGGCCGCCGGTACCAGCGGGCCATGGGGTACCGCCTGGAGGACGCCGAGTACGTCCTGCTGGGCCAGGGCTCCATCGTACCGAACTGCGAGGCCGTGGTGGACTACCTCCGGGACGAGAAGGGCCTGAAGGTGGGGGTGCTGAATCTCATCATGTTCCGGCCCTTCCCCACGGACCTGGTGGCGGAGATGCTGAAGGGCAAGAAGGGCGTGGCCGTGCTGGAGCGCCTGGATCAGCCTCTGGCCGTGGACGGCCCCCTTCTCCGGGAGATCCGGTCCGCCCTGGGCAAGGGTGTGGAGAACTTCCGGGCCTCCGGAACCACCCCGTATGCGAAGGTGCCCGAGGTCCGGCCCGACGAGGTCCCGGACTTCTACTCCGGCTCCTTCGGCATGGGCAGCCGGGACCTGCAGCCCGGGGACCTGATTGCCACCGTGAACAACATGCTTCCCGACGGGAAGCAGCAGCGGCTGTTCTACCTGGGCCTGGACTTCGTCCGGAAGGATACCCGGTATCCCAAGCTCCAGATCTGGCAGGAGGAGCTCCTGGAGGAGTATCCCCACCTGGCGGATCTGACCCTGGAGCCCGTGGGCGACCTGGACCTCATGCCCGAGGGCACCATCTCCCTGCGTATCCACTCCATCGGTGGATGGGGCGCCATCACCACAGGGAAGAACCTGGCCCTCACCGCCTTCGAGCTGGCGGGACTGCAGGTGCAGGCCAATCCCAAGTACGGCTCGGAGAAGAAGGGGCAGCCCACGAGCTTCTACGCCACCCTGTCCCGGGGCGAGATCAAGCTGAACGGGGAGCTCCGGCACGTGGACGTGGTCCTCTCGCCGGACCCCAACGTCTGGCGGAGCACGAATCCCCTGGCCGGCCTCAAGGAGGGGGGCATTCTCATCATCCAGAGCGACATGGAGCCGGAGGCGCTCTGGGAGTCCTTCCCGCCGGAGGGACAGGAGACCATCCGGCAGAAGAACATCAAGGTCTACGCGCTGGACGGGTTCAAGATCGCTCAGGAAGAGGCCGGCAAGCCCGAGCTCCGCTACCGGATGCAGGGGGCGGCCTTCATGGGAGCCTTCTTCAAGGCCTCCCGTCTCCGGGAGCAGGAGAACCTCTCCGAGGAGGAGCTCTTCGAAGGAATCCTGGAGCAGTTGAACAAGAAGTTCGGGAAGCTGGGACAGGCCGTGGTGGAGGACAACCTCCGTGTGATCCGCCGGGGCTACGAGGAGCTCTACCAGGTTCCGGTGCAAGAGGAAGCCAGGGAAGTCGTGGGCGCCGAAGGCGGCGTGGGCGAGATGCCTTCCCTACTGCACGCCGAGAACCAGGAATGGGGCATCGCGAACCAGGGTCGCTTCTGGGAGCAGGTCTGTTCCTACTGCGCCACTACCGGGGAGGACCCCATCGCGGATCCCTTCGCGGCCATCAGCGCCATCCCGGCCTCCACCAGCGTGGTCCGGGACATGACGAACATCCGGTTCGAGGTGCCAGACTTCATCGCCGAGCGGTGCACCGGGTGTGCCCAGTGCTGGATGCAGTGCCCCGACGCCGCTGTCCCCGGCGTGGTGAACTCGGTGGAAGAGGTGCTGGACGCGGCGATTCTCACGGCCATGAAGGACGGGGAGTCTCTGGACACCTTCATGTCCATCTCCAAGAACGTGGCCCGGGAGGCCCACAAGCTTCTGAAGGGCGTTCCCTTCCACAACTTTGCCGACATCCTCTCCCAGGCCTACAAGAACGTCTCGGAGAAGCTGGGCTTCGATGCCGAGCGGCAGGAGGCCATGGACAAGGAGTTCGCCGCCGTCTACTCCCGGCTGGCGGACTTCCCCCTGGCCAAGACCACGCCCTTCTTCGACGTGCCGGAGAACCAGGAGAAGGGTACCGGGGGCCTGCTGTCCATCACCGTGAACCCGGAAGCCTGCAAGGGTTGCAACATCTGCGTGGACGTCTGCCCTGAGAACGCCCTGGTCACGGTGCACCAGGACGAGGAGATGGTGGACAAGCTCCGCCGGAACTGGGAGGTCTGGGAGAACCTGCCGGACACCCACGACCGGTACGTGAACATCACCGACCTGGACGAGGGTATCGGGATCCTCCCCACCCTCCTGCTGAAGAAGGCCAATTACCGGACCATGGCCGGCGGCGACGGCGCCTGCATGGGCTGCGGCGAGAAGACCGCCGTCCACATCCTCATCTCCACCATCGAAGGGGTCATGCAGCCCCGGGTGGAGAAGTTCGTGAACAAGCTGGACACCCTCATCGAAGGGCTGGACGAGAAGATCCGGGACCTGTTGTCCGCCGACGCGGACCTGGACCTGGACGAGCTGGTGGAGGGAGGAAAGGCCGAGCTCCCGGTGGACGAGGAGAAGGAGGACCTCATCCGTCAGTACCACAAGTCCATGAAGGAGCTGAAGGAGCTCCGCTGGCGCTACACCGAGGGGCCCAGCGGCCGTGGCCGGTCCCACATGGCCATGACGAACAGCACCGGCTGCTCCTCGGTGTGGGGGAGCACCTATCCCTTCAACCCCTATCCCTTCCCCTGGGTGAACCACCTCTTCCAGGACGCCCCCTCCATCGCCATCGGGATCTTCGAGGGGCACATGCGGAAGATGGGGGACAACTTCATCTCCGTGCGCCGGGCCGAGCTGCTCATGAACGACGAGTACGACGCCGAGGCGCACGAAGAGGAGTTCGTGGCCTTCGACTGGCGGCAGTTCACCGACGAGGAGTTCAACCTCTGCCCGCCCATTCTGGCCATGGGAGGGGACGGCGCCATGCTGGACATCGGCTTCCAGAACGTGTCCCGTCTCCTGGCCTCCGGGAAGCCCATCCGGGTCATCGTCCTGGACACCCAGGTCTACTCCAACACGGGCGGTCAGGCCTGCACCTCCGGGTTCACCGGTCAGGTGGCGGACATGTCGGCCTACGGAAAGGCCCAGCACGGCAAGGAGGAGACCCGGAAGGAGATGGCACTGGTGGCCCTGGCTCACCGGGGAGCCTACGTCCTGCAGAGCTCCCAGGCCTCCCCGGCCCACATGATCGAGGGGATCATCAAGGGGCTGAACTTCCGTGGCCCCGCGGTCTTCAACCTCTACACCCCTTGCCCCGTGGAGCACGGGCTGTCCGACGAGATGGCTCCCCACGCCGCCCGTCTGGCCCTGGAGAGCCGGGCCTTCCCCTTCCTGGTCTACGATCCGTCGGCCGGGGAGAGCTGGGCCAGGTCCGTGGACATCAACGGGAATCCGGAGATCGAGGAGGACTGGCCCAGCTACGAGCTGACCTACACCGACGAGGAGGGGGAGGAGCAGACCCTGGAGCTTCCCCTCACCGTGGCCGACTGGGCCGCCACGGAGAACCGCTTCAAGAAGCAGTTCAGGAAGATCAAGCGGGACGACTGGGGCGACGATCAGGTCCCCTTCCACGAGTTCGTGGAGCTGAGCCCGGAGGACCGGGTGGGCAAGACGCCCTACATCAACCTTCTGGGCAAGGACGGAAAGCTGGACCGGATGGCCGCCTCCATGGAGATGGTGACCCTGGCGGAGGATCGACTCCTCTTCTGGGACCAGCTCCGGGAGCTGGCCGGCCACAAGGTGGCTCCTTCCGTCCGGGACCGGATCGCCTACGAGATGGAGGACGAGTTCGACAAGGAGGCCGAGAAGATCCGCCAGGAGTACGAGTCCAAGCTGGCGGAGCTGAAGGCCACCTACCCCCAGATCATCGCCCGGCGGATGGCCGAGGGGCTCATCAGCTCCTCCCGGGGTGGAGAGGACACGGTGGGGGACGTCCTGAAGCGGGCGTCGTCCACGCCGGGTCTCTCCCCGGTGCAGCTCACCCCGGAGGCCATGGCCCTGGTGGGTGGTGACGGAGGCGGAAACGGGGGAGGTGCCGCCACGGCGGCGCCCCCGGCGGAGGCTCCTCCGGCGGAAGGAGAAGCGCCGGCGGAAGCCCCTCCGGCCGAGGAGGAAGAGGAGGAAGAGGAGGGGCTGGTCATCGAGCCCTACATCGAGACCGCCCGGTGCACCAGCTGCAACGAGTGCATCAACATCAACAAGAAGATGTTCGCCTACAACGAGAACAAGCAGGCGTACATCAAGGATCCGGAGGCCGGCACCTTCGCCGAGATCGTGCAGGCGGCGGAGCGCTGCACCGCGAAGATCATCCACCCCGGGACGCCCCTGAACCCCAGGGAGCCGGACCTGGAGAAGTGGATCGAGCGGGCCAAGCCCTTCAACCCCTAGTGGAATGTGGGATAAGCTGACGTTCAGTCACGGCGTTCATCCGCCGGAGCATAAGGATCAGACCAGCGGCGTCCCCATCCGGCGATTGCCCTTTCCGGAGGAGATCGTCCTCCCCCTTCGGCAGCATGCCGGCAAGCCGGCACGCCTCATGGTGGAGGTGGGGGACCGGGTGGAGCGGGGAGACAAGGTGGCGGAAGCCGATGGTTTCGTGTCCGTCCCCATCCACTCTTCCGCCGCCGGCAGGGTGGTGGAGATCGACTGGTGGCCCCATCCGGACGGAAGCATGGCGCGGGCGGTGCGGATCGAGGTGGAGAAGTACTCGCCTCAGATTCCCCGCCCCCGGGTGATTCCCAAGTGGGAGGGGCTGGATCCCCAGGAGGTGGTGGCGGCGGTGCAGAAGGGAGGCGTGGTGGGTCTGGGAGGCGCCGCCTTCCCCACCCACGTGAAGCTCCTTCCGCCGGACGATGTGGACATCGACATCCTCCTGGTGAACGGGGCCGAGTGCGAGCCCTACCTCACCACGGATCACCGGACCATGGTGGAGTACCCGGACCGGGTCCTCTTCGGCGTCCGGATCATGATGAAGGCTCTGGGCGTGGACCGGGCCGTCATCGGCGTCGAGAAGAACAAGCCCGATGCCATCGAGACCCTCTCGGCGGCGATCCCCGAGGACCTGAACATCGAGGTCATCGGCCTCACCGTGAAGTATCCCCAGGGGGCGGAGAAGATGCTCATCAAGGCGGTGACGGGTCGTGAGGTGCCCTCGGGCAAGCTCCCCATGCACGTGGGAGCCGTGGTCCAGAACGTGGGCACCATCTCCTGCATCGCCGAGATCTTCGAGACGGGATTGCCCCTCATCGAACGGGTGGTCACCGTCACCGGCCCCGGCGTGAACAAGCCCTCGAACCTCCTGGTCCCCGTGGGAACGAGGGTCCGGGACATCCTCACGTTCTGCGGGGGCCTGAAGGACAACGTCACCGAGGTGGTCTTCGGCGGGCCCATGATGGGGGCGGCCCAGCCGGACCTGGATGCCCCCGTCATCAAGGGCACCACCGGGATCGTGGTCCTCACGGAGAAGGAGTCCCGGCCCCGGACCGTGCTTCCCTGTATCAAGTGCGGACACTGTCTGGACGCCTGCCCCATGTTCCTCAACCCCTCCCTCCTGGGACAACTGGCCCAGACGGCCCGCTACCAGGAGATGGTGGAGGAGGCTCACCTCTGGGATTGCATGCTCTGTGGAGCGTGCTCCTACGTGTGTCCCTCCAACATCCCCCTCTCCCAGATGTTCGGACTGGCCAAGTACCAACTGGGCCGACTCCGGAAAAAGGAGGAGGCGGCATGAAGGATCGCGAGCAGAGCCCTTCCGAGGTGGAGAGGCGTCTCCTTCTTACGGCTTCCCCCCACCTCAAGGCGCCGGACTCCACACCCAAGATCATGTGGAACGTGGTGGGGAGCCTGGTGCCGGTGGTTCTCGCGGCCGTCTACTACTTCGGCCCCAGCGCCATCATGGTCATGGCCGCCGCCACCCTGGGGGCCATGGGGACGGAGTGGGTGTTCGGTCCGAAGAAGAGCCTCTGGGACGGTTCTGCCGCCATCACCGGCATCCTCCTGGGTCTGTGTCTCCCGGCGGGGATGCCCGTCTGGATGGCCTTCGTGGGCGGTGCCTTCGGCGTGGCCTTCGGCAAGCTGGTCTTCGGGGGGCTGGGGCAGAACCCCTTCAACCCGGCCCTGGTGGGGCGGGCCTTCCTCCAGGCTGCTTTTCCCACGGCCATCACCACCTGGCCCTCCACGGAGATGGAGTGGGGAGCCTGGCGGGGGGCGAATTTCGCCCTTCCGCTTCAGAGTGGGGAGGGGGCCGACGTGGTGACCCAGGCCACCCCCCTGGGCCTGTGGAAGTTCGAGGGCGAGATCACGGACTTCTTCAGCCTCATGATCGGGAACACCGGGGGCTCCCTGGGGGAGACGGCGGGCGTCCTGATCCTCATCTGCGGCGGATACCTGGCCCTGAGGAACTACCTGAACTGGCGGATTCCTGCCGGGATCTTCCTCACGGTGTTCCTCTTCAGCGAGATCCTCTACCTCATCAACGGGGAGGTCTATCCCCCGCCCTTCTTCATGCTCTTCTCCGGTGGACTCATGCTGGGGGCCATGTACATGGCCACCGACATGGTGACCTCGCCGGTGACGAACCTGGGGGCCTGGATCTTCGCCGTGGGCGTCGGTGTCCTCGTGGTCCTCATCCGTGTCTGGGGAGGGCTGCCCGAGGGGGTCATGTACGCCATTCTCTTCATGAACGCCTTCGTGCCCTTCATCAACCGGGCTACGCAGCCTCGTGTCTTCGGACACCTGAAGGAGAAGCGGGCCCAGGAGGCGAAGGCATGAGTGAGGAGAGACGTGAAGACCCGGGCAGGAAAGAGGCGGACAATGGGCCGGAGGAGAACGCTCCGGGAGAAGGGAAGGAGAAGGAGGCCGATTCGGTGAGCCGGAAGGAGAAGGGGAAGAAGGCGAGCCGGGAGGATTCCCAGCCCAGAGACCACGAGCTCTACACTCCCCAGGGAGGTGGAGGTGGCACGGGCGGTGGTTCCATCCGGGACGTTCCCGTCACGGAAGGCTCGCCGAAGACCGGGCCCCGGGAGGACCTCCGGGAAGACGTGGACCGACCGGGGGAGCTTACCCTGCCTCAGGTGGCGGACCGTGTGGTGGAAGCCGAGGGAGAGGAGGAAGGAGAGGCGGGAGCGCCCCCGGAGGCCATCCCCGAGAAGGAGGAGGTGTCCTCCTTCCGGCTCCTCATGACCCTGGCCGTGGCCGGAGCCATTGCCGGTGCGGTCCTGGTCTTCGTTCACCTGTGGAGCCAGCCCCGGATTCTGGCCTACCAGGCCAAGGTTCTGGACCAGGCCATTCAGGAAGTGCTGAAGAGCCCGGACCGCTACCAGACTCTCTTCCTCCTATCGGATTCCACCCTGACGGCCACCCTTCCGGAAGGGGTGGATTCCCTGGACGAGAACCAGGTCCTGGACAGGGTCTACCTGGGCTATGACGAGAGCGGCAACCCCATAGGCTACGCCGTCCAGGGGGAGGGATTCGGTTTCCAGGACATCATCAGCCTCATCTTCGGCTACGATGCCCGGGAGGACCGGGTCCTGGGCATGAAGGTCCTGAGCCACCTGGAGACCCCGGGGTTGGGCGACAAGATCGTCAAGGACACCTCCTTCGTGAACGAGTTCAACGGGGTGGCGGGACCCATCGAACCGGTCAAGCCGGACCGGAACACGGGAGAGCCGGACCAGGTGGACATGATCACCGGGGCCACCATCTCCTCGGAAGCGGTCATCGACATCATCAACCGGCGCATCGGGTCCCTGGGTGAACTGCTGGACGAGTACAACCCCTCCCCTGCCACCGCCGGTGCTTCGGTCCGGGGGACGCCCGGTGTTCCCGAGATGGTCCAGGAGGCCGCAGTCCCCGAGCGGATCCAGGAGGCCGCAGTCCTCGCCGAGAACAGCGGGGTGAAGGAAGAACACCCATGAGAGAAACCACTCCCAAGCAGGACTTCCTGAGGGGGGTCTGGGATGAGAACCCGGTCCTCATCCAGCTCCTGGGGCTCTGCCCGGCCCTGGCGGTGACGAACACCCTCCTGAACGGGCTGGCCATGTCGGCGGCCACCATGTTCGTCCTGGTGGGTTCGAGCCTGTTCGTCTCCACCCTGAAGAACCTCATTCCCCACGAGGTGAGGATTTCCACCTACATCCTCATCATCGCCACCTTCGTGACCATCGTGGACATGGTCATGCATGCGGTGGCCCCGGAGGTCTACGGGGAGCTGGGGGCTTTCATCGCCCTCATCGTGGTGAACTGCATGATCCTGGGACGCCAGGAGGCCTTCGCGTCGAAACGCCCCGTGGGAAGGGCCCTCCTGGATGCCGTGGGGACCGGGACGGGCTTCACCATCGCCATGATGATGATGGGGGGATTCCGGGAGATCCTGGGAAGCGGAACCCTTGGCCAGGGAACGCCCTGGGTCATCAACCTCTTCGGGGACAACTTCGAGCCCTGGGTGGTCTTCATCAGCCCGCCGGGGGGCTTCTTCACCCTGGGCTTCATCCTCCTCTTCCTGGGCTGGTATGAGGGAAGGAAGGAGGAGAGGGGTGAGCTGAGGCACTGGCCCCACAGCGTGAGGGTTCCGACCACGGAGAGCAGGGAGGAGGCAGCCTGATGGGTGAGCTGATCCTGATCCTCGTCTCGGCCATGCTGGTCACGAACTTCACCCTCTTCTACTTCCTGGGCCTCTGCCCCTTCATGGGGGTGTCGAAGAACGTGGGGACGGCTCTGCGCATGGGGCTGGCGAACATCTTCGTCATGACCATCACCTCCCTGGTGGCGTCGTTCCTGAACCTGTATGTCCTTCCCTATGCCCCGTACCTGAGGATCATCGCCTTCATCGTGGTGATCGCCTCCCTGGTGCAGATCGTGGAGATGACCATCAAGAAGGTGAGCCCCGCCCTCTTCCGGGAGCTGGGCATCTTCCTTCCCCTCATCACCACGAACTGCGCCATCCTGGGGCTGGCGGTGTTCCAGACCGGCCGGGGCTACACCTTCGTCGACGGGCTCTTCTACGCTTTGGGAGCCGGTCTGGGGGTGACCCTGGCCCTGGTCCTCATGGCCTCCCTCCGGGAGCAGACGGAGCTGTCGGACGTTCCGGCGGTGGCCCGGAACATGGGCCTGGTCCTGATTCTGGCCGGTACCCTGTCCCTGGCCTTCATGGGCTTCGCGGGCCTGTTCAGCTCATGAGGGAAGGGAAGACGATGAAGTGTCGGACGGTGGAGGAGGAAGCATGACGACCCTGTTCGGGATTCTGGGGGCGGCGGTTCTCTTCGCCTTCTTCGGATACATGACGATCCGACAGGGGTGCCGGGGGGAAGACTGCGGTAGCTGCGCCGGGGACTCCTGTACCCTTCCCCCCGGGGAGGGAGGAGACCCCAAGAGCTCGAAGGCGTCGGGGTGGTGGCCCCAGGTCGGTTGACGGCCCTGGCATCACCGCGACGAACTGTGTGACGGACGGAGATCCACGATGACGGTTGAGAACGGCAAGCGATCCTTTCCCAGTCGGCGGGACTTCATCTCCCTGGGAATCGGAGCCTTTGTGGTGGGGACGGTGCCCTTTGTCCGGAGCCGGGGACCCCGGCTGGTCCGGCGTACCCTGCCCCTCATGGGGACCCTGGCGGAGATCGGGGTCGTGCACGGCGATGAGGTCTACGCCCAGAAGGCCATGGACGCGGCGTTTCAGGAGCTCGGACGGGTGGAGGCCCTTCTCACCCGGTACCGGGGAGCTTCCGAGGTGGGCACGGCGAATCGGCTTGCCTTCGGGACGCCCCAGGTGGTCTCCCAGGAGACGGCCCGGGTTCTCCGCCGGTCCCTTCGCTGGGCCGACGCCAGCCAGGGGGCCTTCGATCCCTGTCTGGCTCAGGCCATGGGTCTGTGGAATGTGGGGGAACGGCAGAGGCCCCCGGCTTCCCGGGATGTTCGCCGCTTCGCCCGTCGGGACCTCTACCGAGCTCTGGAGATCGGCCGGTCCCGGGGCCGGGACGTGGTGCTTTTCCACGAGGACGACATGGGCGTGGACCTGGGAGGGATCGGAAAGGGGTATGGGGTGGACCGGGCCGTAGCGGTCCTGCGGGAGTGGGGCATCCAGAACGCCCTGGTGAACGTGGGTGGGGACCTCTACGCCCTGGGAGAGTCGGAAGACGGGGATCCGTGGAAGGTGGGCGTCCGCTCCCCGGAGGATCCCGGGTCCCTGGCCACCAGCCTTCCCATGCGGGACAAGGGGGTGGCCACCTCGGGAGACTACCTGCAATACTTCGAGCACGGGGGACGGCGGTATCATCACGTCCTGGATCCGGCCACCGGGGAACCTTCCCGGTCCCGGATGCGGAGCGTGACGGTGGCGGCGGACCGGTGCATGGACGCCGATGCCGCGGCCACCACAGCCTTTGTGTCCTCCGTGGAGAGGGCATGCAGGGTGATGACCCGGGTGGCCCCGGAAGGAGAGGTTGTTCACACGATCTGATGCCGGGGATTCGGGATCCGGGGAGGATCGGCACCGGCGACGGCACTCCAGGGTATGGTAGGAGGTGGGTGGACTCGAACAGAGTCCGCCCTCCCCCGTACGATTGGAATGCCGATTCGGAGAGGGACTCCAGATGAGAACGCAGAAAGCCTACTGTTCCGCCTGTGATCGGCAGGTGGAAGTCGTGATTCCCGAGGATCTTCCCGAGGGTGCCCTGCCCACGGCCCACGATCCGTCGTCCTGCATCTGTCTGGAGTACGGGGAGAGCTGTACCGGATCCCTTTGCCCCCTCTTCGAGGTGCCCACCGGACAGATGGAGGAGAACTACAAGCGGATCGTCCGGGAGATCCGGGCAGAGAAGGAGGGCCGGGACGCAGATCCGGAATCCGCCTCGGAGGAAGACTCCCGGGACTCGGAAGAGGAGTAGGGGACGATGACGGAAGAGACGAAGGAGAAGGTCCGGACCACCTACTGCGAGCACTGCCAGAAGGAAGTGCGGGTCACCATCGAGAATGCACCCTCCCGAAGCGGTCAAGCGGTGCTTCAGGACCACGACGAAGTGGTGTGTCTGAACTTCGGGGAGGCGTGTGACGGGGAGGTCTGCCCCCTTACCCACTACCGCCCGGTGGTCATGGGCGTTCGCCTGGCCCGGAGTGGACGTCGTCCCCCGGAGGAGTGGCGCACGGTTCGGGCCCAGTGCGAGGGCTGTGGCCAGGTCTCGGAGCTGGAGGTGGTGGACATGGACCACGCCTACTGCACCCTCTGCGGCACCACGAACACCTGGATGGTTCTGGACGTGGACCGGGAAGGCCGGATCGTGGTGACGGGCAGGAAGGAAGAGTAGGGCCTATGGGTTTCGAGCCTTCAACCCACCATCAGGTGCCGGCTTCCCCTGGGCGAATCTGAGACCTCATCCCCCTGAGGGGGGTCCCGCCGTATCTCGCGCCGCCGTGTCCGGCACCCTCTCGAAGAGCATGGGGTGACCCGGAGGAAGACCTCCCGCCCCGGAATCCCCCGCCGGAGGCATCATCCCCGGCATCATGCCTCTGAGCCCGGCATGGGGATCTCCCCCCGCCCCCCCCGCACCGTGGGGATTCATCATTCCTCCCATGCTTCCCCCGGGCCCCAGGGTCCTGACCAATTCCGGGGCGGAGACCTCCAGCCCCTGCCGGAGACTGTCGGCCAGGGCCGAGTCCCCCAGGGCCAGGGAGGCCATGAGAGCGCCGAACTGGGGAATGGGATGGTCCGGGTCCGCTTCCATGCCCCGGGTGTAGAAGTCCAGGGCCTCCTGGTAACGGCCGTCCCTCTGGGCCTGGTTCCCTTCCTCCACCATCTCCTGTACCTCCTGGGTCATGGCCCGGGCTGCCGGAGGGGCATCGGCGGATTCGGGAGGCCCGTCCTCCTCTTCCCCCTCTGAGGCGCAGCCCCCCAGGACGGGGAGCCCCACCAGGAGGAGAAGGGAGAGGGAGACGGAGAGAAGATCCGGGAGGCGGAGGAGACGTGTCACGGCGTATGTCGCTTTCCTGAATGTGCTGTAGAAGTCTTCTTCGTCCCTTCGTCCTCAGCGGTACCCGAACAGCATGGAGTAGACGATGAGGGCGATGAGGCTGAGCCCGATGGCCAGGGCCGCAAAGCCCAGAACCCTGAAGATGACCTGAACGTTCCGTGGGTAGGGCTGGGAGAGGTTCTTCTCCAGCTCACCGGAGGCCACCAGCTCCTCGTATTCCCTGGGCTTGTCGGCCCGGAGCTCATCCACCGAGACCCGGCCCGTGAAGATTACGGGATCCATGGGGAATTTGTCCGGGCGGAAGTGGGTGTTGAAGAAGTGAACGGTGAAGATGAACCCCACGGCCAGAAGGGCCTCGTCGCTGTGGACGATGGTGGCCACGTTCACCGACTGCCCGGGCAGGAAGAGGGTGAAGAACTCCGGGAACCAGAGAACCAGACCCGTGGATCCGATGACGAACATGCCCCAGAACACGGCGAAGTAGTCGAACTTCTCCCAGTAGGTCCAACGTCCGTAGGCAGGCCGTGGACCCCGGCCGAAGAACCACTTCACCGAGTCCCAGAAGTCCGCCAGGTCCTGCCGGGTGAAGAGGAGGGAGCTACGCCGGTCGGAGATGAACTGGAGCCAGCTCTTTCCCGAGGCCCGCTTCTTCTTCACCACGTCCCACACGTGGATGAGCCAGATGCCGATGAGGGCCACCGCAGCCATCCGATGGAGCACCCCGGTGACGGCGAATCCTCCCAGAGCCGTGGCGGAGATCTGGGCCCAGCCCATGTAGGAGAACTTCAACACCATCCCGGTGATGGCCAGGGTGAAGAAGCTCAGGATCATGATTCCGTGGAGCACCCGCTCGAAGGTGCTGAAGCGCCGGAACATGCGCTCCCCGGGACGGGGAATCCTGTGGGCCCGGTGGGGCTTCCAGTGCTCCGGGGAACGCCAGAGCCGCCAGAGCCAGGCCAGGGTGTGCAGGAGAGCGAAAGTGAGGGTGCCCACCAGGAGGGCCGTCATGGCCCAGAAGGAGTAGAAGAGAAGGGGGTACTTCTCCGGGTCGTGATGGGTGGCGTGGGTGAGGTACCCGGTGAACCGGGCGTTGGCCGCCGGGTGGCACTGGGCACACGTCTCCACGGCGTTCTGCCGGCTCAGGGTGGAGGCCGGATCCTCCGGCGGGAGGATGTTGTGGGTGCCGTGGCAGTCGTAGCACTTGGCGGCCCCCTCGTCTCCCAGCCGAGACACCTTTCCGTGGAAGGTATCGAAGAAGGTCTCCGTCTCCTCCACGTGGCAGCCCCCGCACTGGTTCATCATCATGAGACGGAAGTCGCCCCGATCCGTCCCTGCGATGGCGTGGGACGTATGGCAGTCCTCGCAGGTCGGGTACTCCAGCTTCCCGTCGGAGTCCTGGTCGGATGACGCATCCCGCTCCGTCCAGTGGATGGAGGTCCGGAAGGTCTCCTGGATGCCCTGATGGCAGGCCCCGCAGGTGGCGGCCACATTGGCCGGGTGCACGGACGATTCCGGGTGGGTGTCCGGTAGGGGCCGGTGGGCCGTATGGCAGTCGTCACAGGTAGCCGTGACCAGGAGCCCGCTCTCCATCAGGCCTTCCCCGTGAATGCTCATCTCGTAGCTGGCCACGATCCCCTGGCCGCGGGTGGTGTCCGGCTCCATGCGGCGGGCCGCCACCTCCCCTTCCCGGTGACAGCGGGCGCAGAGCTCCGGAACGTTCCGGGAGAAGGTGGGAGAAACGGGATTCTGTGCCCCCAGCTCCGCGTGCTTGGAGTGGCAGTCCAGGCAGGTGGGGGCGTCCTCCACCCCCTGGGCCCGGAGCATCCCATGGCTGCCCGCCTCGAAGAGACCCACCTCCTCGGCGTGGCAGATGGAGCAATCCACTGGGTCGGTGGCCGTCTCGCAGGGTCGGGTGGGGAGTCCCGGGGTCACGTCGGTGTGACACTGGGCGCAGGCCGTGCCCTGGTGGACGGAGGCCTGGTGATCTTCCAGGTCCACGTAGAGGGACACCGTGTCGTCGGCCACATGGCTGTAGCCCATCAGCGTCGGATCTCCGTGGCAGGCCATGCAGTCCTCGTTGGCCGTGCCGGGATCGTAGAACACCCGTCGCTGCTCGTGGGGGGCGTGACAGTCCACGCAGGCGGGAATCTTGTGGGGCTCTTCTTCCCAGAGACGCCCTTCCACCACCTGGAGGTGGACCTCCTCGATGCGGGCATGACACTGGGTGCAGGTGGCAGCCACGTTGTCCCGATGAATGCTGGACCGGGGATCGGTGTGGGGCAGGATCTCGTGGGACGTGTGGCAGGAGGTGCAGACCGCCGTCACCGTGAGGCCCGCCTGGAACAACCCCTCCCCGTGGATGGACATGGAGTAGTTCTGGAGGATCCGGTCCTGGGGAATTGCCCGATCCCGGGACACGGGGGCCCCCTCCTGGTGACATTCGCCGCAGAGGAGGGGGATGTTCATGGTGGTGGTGGGGGAGGTTGGATCGTCGCTGGACAGGACGTCGTGACCTCCGTGGCAGTCCACACAGGAGGGGGCCAGGGGATCCCCGGCCGCCTCTGCCCGGCCGTGGAGGGACCGGCTGTGGGCGTCTCCCTGCTCCGAATGGCAGAAGGCGCAGTCCACCTCCGGCACGTCCTCGGCCGTATGGGGGAGGGGGACGTTCTGGTGGCAGAGGGTGCAGGAGACCCCGGCCTCCCCATGGACCGAAGGGGCCAGGGTTTCGGGTGTTACCAGGAGACGGTCCGGGTCCTCGGTCCCCTGGAGCATGGCCCTGTCTCCGTGGCACATGAGACAGGTATCGTCGTCCTGGCCCAGGAGGGGGCCTGTGGAAGCCCCGAGACACAGGAGAAGGAGCCCGACCCAGCGGGGGGTCATGGTCAGTCCCCCGACACGCCGGCTTCCTCTCGCTCCCCCTCCTGGGGCTTGATCTCCTCCTCGTACCATTCCGTGTGGTGCTCCTTCACGAACTTCTTCGACATCTTCCCGGTGAGCCAGGTCCAGCTCATGGGGTACTCCTCCGGGTGGAAGATCACGAAGAAGAAGTGCCAGACCAGGATGGCCAGGGTGGCCAGCCAGGCCTCGTAGTAGTGGATGGTCCCGGATGCCGGAATGGCCAGGGCCGGGAGGAAGCGGGTGGCAAGCTCCGGGAACCAGAGGATGAGGCCCGTGATGGCCATGACGATGGTGCCCCAGACCAGGGCCCAGTACTCCGCCTTCTGGGTGTAGTCGTAGCGGCCGAACTTGGCCTTCCGGTCGGATCGGAAGGTGAAGTAGCGGAGGTTGTCCCAGACGTCTCCCACGTCCTTCCCCGACGGGAGGAGGGCCTTCAGCTCCTGCCGTCCTCTCTTCGTGACCAGGACGTAGTAGGCGTGGTAGAGGGAGGTGAGGATGAGGACGACGCCGGCCACCCGGTGGGTGTCTCCTCGCCGGGTCTCGGTCATCCCCAGGGCGCTCAACCACTCCACCCAGAAGGCATCGGGGAAGCGGAGGGCGAACCCCGTCACCACCAGGATCAGGAAGGAAACGGTGAGGGCCAGGTGCTGGATGACCTCGTTCCGGGTGAACCGGGTGATGGCTACCCCGTCGGAGGCGTGCTCCTTCCTCCGCTTCATCATGTAGTAGTTCATGATGACCAGGTTATGGACCACCATTCCCCCGATGAGGATGAAGATGAGCCAGAGGTAGATGTCCCGGATGAAGCGGTTCACGGGGTTGCCGGCCATGGAGGCCGTGACGTGATCATAGGTCTCGGCGAAGGTGGGGTTGGAGCCCTCGTGACACCTCCCGCAGGTGGCCACGATGTTCTCACTGGAGACGCTGGAGGCAGGGTCCTCTTCCGGGAGGACCAGGTGGGCATTGTGGCAGTCGATGCAGGTGGCGGCCTGCCCTCCCCCTCGGGTGGCCCATCCGTGGTAACTGTCCAGGTACGTCTCCACCACGCCTTCCTGGAGGCCGAACTTGGAGATGATGGCCGGGTCGTTGTGACACTCCCCGCAGGTCTCGATGGCCTGATTGGCCCCGGAGACCTTGGCCGAGGGGTCCTGGGGGGAGAGGATGAGGTGCTCCCCGTGGCAGTCCGTGCACGTGGGGCTGTCCGTGACCCCGGCCTGCAGGGCCCTCCCGTGGATGGACCGGTCGTACTCCAGCTGGATGTCCGGGTGACACTGGCCGCAGGTGGTGGCCACGTTGATGGGGTTGATGCGGGACTCGGGATCCGCCGATCCCTTCAGGTTGTGGACGCTGTGGCAGTCGGCGCAGGAGGCCGCCGCCGCCACACCCCGGGAGGTCCCCTCACCGTGGACGGACCGGGCGTACTGCTGGAAGGACTGGGGCAGCTTCACGTACTCGTCGGTGAGGAGCCCTCCCTCACCGTGGCACTCGGCGCAGGTGTTGGGAAGGCGGACCTTGTGGGTCGCGGCCCTGGGATCGGAGCTGGGGAGGATGAGGTGCTTCCCGTGGCAGGTGGCGCAGTCCGGCGCCTGCTCGTTGCCCTGGGCCAGGGCGTAGCCGTGGAGGCTTTCCGCGAAGGTGGTTTCGATGCCCGAGTGGCAGGGTGAGCAGCTGGCCTGGGGATCCTCCGGATGGGGATACTCCATGTTCGGGTGACAGGAGGAGCAGGAGAGGCCCAGTCCCTCGTGCACCGACCCTTCCAGGGCCTCCGGGGTGACGACGTATCGATCCGGATCGTCCTGACCGGTGAACATGGCCTGGGTGCCGTGGCACATGAGGCAGGGATCCTGGGGCTCCTCCTGTTCCCCGGCTTCCGTCTCCTGGCCGGCCTCTTCCTCCTGCCCTTCCACACCGGGAGGGGCCACCAGGAGGAGAGGGAGGAGCATCCACAGGGCACCTCTATCCAACACCAGACGAACGGCGTTCCTCATGACAGACTCGCTTCCGTGCTCCGGCCCCGGAGCCCAGAGGGCCCGGGGCCGGGATCAGGGTTCGATCCTCTCAAGGGTTCACGGGTTGCCTCCGCCCCCTCCGCCGTTGCCGTGGCACACCGTGCACATGGCCGGATTTCGGTCGGAGAGACTGGAGGGACTGAAGCCGGGACCGTGAGGGTTGACCCCCATGCCGCTCCCGGCGGCATGGCATCGGAGACAGTCGGTCTGCTGGTGGCAGGAGACGCAGGTCTCCAGGTCCTGTCGGGCGGCCTGCCCATGGCTCAGGGTCCACATGGCTTGACCATCGTGGTAGGGCGCCGCCAGCCCGCTCTGCCCGCTTCCCTGAATCCCCAGGCCCAGGTGGCACTCCCGACAGAAGGCCTGGGGATTGTGGCAGGAGGAGCAGTCGCTCACCCTGCCGAAGGCCTCGCTGCTGTGAGAGGCCAGGAAGTTCACGGGATGGAACGAGGG